>Ga0302324_100010584_pt1 | contig 19076 bp, 17 predicted proteins | sample Palsa_T0_1_FD_201949 | JGI IMG/M metagenome (GOLD analysis project Ga0302324, IMG submission 201949) | Peat permafrost microbial communities from Stordalen Mire near Abisko, Sweden - Palsa_T0_1 | ecosystem: Environmental > Terrestrial > Soil > Palsa > Peat permafrost | place: Sweden: Abisko...
ATCTGCGGGCAGGAACGAAAAGCTCATACCGGGGAAACGGCCTGGCAGCCGCCGGCGCAACAGATTGACGTAATCAGCAGTCGGCGCGTGGCCGGCGTTGAGCGAGATCTGGATGTCTCCGTCCGACTCACCGATCGTGCCCGTGTTGTTGTAGACCGTATTGATCGACGAAAGATACGTTCCGATATTGTCAACCACCGCCGCCAACTCGGTTGGCGGGATTTCCGCGCGAATCGCCTGCTCCACTGCGGCGAAACGCGCAGCGGTTTCCTCGATGCGCATGCCGACCGGCCCGCGCACGTGCAGCAGTATCTGACCGCCGTCGACCTGTGGAAAGAAATTGCGACCGAGGAATGGCGCCAGCAGGAACGACACGGCAATGAAGCTGAGAAAGCCGCCAACGAAGCGTCTACGATTCTGGAGGGCGAGCGCCAGCAGATCATGATATCCGCCGCGCAGCTGCGCAAAGCGCTCCCCGAAACCTCGCTGAAACCGTACCAGCGGATTCTTGGACGGCGGCTCGATGACATCAATCCGCTCGCCGACTTTGCCGCCCTGCTGGCGCAGCAGATATTTCGCCATCGTCGGCACCAGCGTGCGCGAGAGCAGGAACGAGAAGACCATCGCGAACATCACGCTTTCCGCTAAAGGCACGAACAGGAAGCGCGCCACGCCGCTCAGGAAGAACATGGGAATAAACACGATGCAGATGCACAGCAACGAGACGAAAGCCGGGATGACGATCTGCGAGGCACCGTCGATGATCGCGGTTTCCACCTCCTTGCCCTGTTCGAGGTGGTAGTTGATGCTCTCGATCGTCACCGTGGCCTCATCGACCAGTATGCCCACAGCGAGCGCCAGGCCGCCCAGAGTCATGATGTTGAGCGTCTCACCAATGGCCGAAAGCGCACCAATCGCGCCCATGATCGAAAGCGGAATCGATGTGGTCACGATCAGGGTCGAGCGCGCGCTGCCGAGGAAGAGCAGAATCATCAGGCTGGTGAGGGCAGCGGCGATCACGCCTTCGCGAATCACGCCCTGGATCGAGGCGCGCACGAAGATCGACTGATCGCCGATCGGCTTGATGTCGAGTGCGTCCGGCAGCGACGGTTTGATGATGTTCAGCGTCTCCTTTATGCCGCTGACGATGTCGAGCGTCGAGGTCGTACCGTTCTTGAAAACGCTGAGCAGCACCGAACGATTGCCATCAACGTGCACAACGTTGGTCTGCACCGCATTGCCTTGGTGAACCTGGGCGACGTCGTGCATGTAGACCATCGCACCACCCACGCTTTTAATCGGTAGGTCGCCAAGCTCTTGAATCTTCGACGGTGCGCTATTGAGGTTGACCGTGTATTCGTACTGCCCGATCTTTTCCGTACCGACGGGCGTAATCAGATTCTGTGCAGCGAGCGCATTGGCGACGTCATTGCCGGTCAAGTCGCGCGACTGCAGCGCAGCGGAGTCAAGGTCGAACATCACTTGCGGCGTCTTGCCGCCGAATGGATAAGGGATGCCTGCGCCCTGCACCGTGACGAGACGCGGTCGCACGAAGTTGAGCCCCAGATCCGCGAGATTCTGCTCGGTCAGTCCCTTGCCCGAGAGCGCGAGCTGAATGATCGGCACCGTCGAGGCGCTGTAATTGATGACCAGCGGCGGCGTAGTGCCTGGCGGCATCTGTTTGAGCAAACTCTGCGCAATCGCGGTGACCTGCGCGTTGGCGGTGGCGATATTGACTGTCGGGTGAAAGAAGATCTTGACGATACCGAAGGTGTTGTACGAATTCGCCTCGAAGTGCTCGATGTCGTTGACGGTCGTCGTCAGCGCGCGCTCGAACGGGGTGACGATGCGCCCCGCCATCTGGTCGGGCGGCAGGCCTTGGTATTGAAATGCTACGCCGATGATCGGGATGTTGATGCTCGGAAAAATGTCGATTGGCATGCGCAGTGCGGCGAGCGTGCCGAGGAGCAGAATGAGCATGGCCGCGACGATGAACGTGTAAGGCCGGCTCAGGGCGATTCGGACTATTGCGAGCATGGCCAACTCGCCTAGGGGGCCGAGGACATCGATGAGGTGATGGCGGTAGGGCGATCGCTGGCGTCCTCAGTCGCAAAAGCACCGATGGCCGACCAATCGAGCTTTTCGCCACCTTGGGCGAAGAGTCGCAGAAACCGGTCATGCAGCAGGCTCGCCAGCGGCATGGGCACGCGCAAACTCTCGGCTGCAGCCAGCGCGAGGAGGATGTCCTTGTACCCGAGCGGGGCGGGGAACGCCGGCTCGAACTTACCCTCGGCGATCAGAGGACCGAAAATCTTAAAAGCTGGCGCTGTGAACACTGTAGATGTGAGCACCTCGACGTAGGCACGCCGGTCGATGCCCGCCTTACCGGCCAGAGCAATGGCCTCACCCAGCGCCTCGATGACGGCCGCTTGCAGAAAGTTGCCGGTGAGCTTGACCAGGTTCGCCGCAGAGGGCTCCGGGCCAATATTCGACGTCTTCTGTCCCAGTGCGTCCAACAGCGGCCGGCAGACCTCGACAGTGGCAGGATCGCCCCCGGCGAAGATGAAGAGCTTGGCTGCGGCCGCCATATCCGGGCGGCCCATGACCGTCGCGACGACGTAGCGTTGTCCGGCCTGCTGGTGCGCCTGCGCCAAGCGCTTCGAGAGCGCAACGCTGATTGTGCTCATCGACATATGGATCGCACCTGGAGCAAGACTTGCGATCACGCCATCCTTTCCCAAGACGGTGTCTGCAACCGCGATATCGTCCGCCAGCATCGTTATCACGACCTCACCGTGGCAGGCGCCGGCGACGTCTGTTGCCCCGTGTGCGCCAAGCTCCAGCAGTGAGCGGCTTTTGCCTGGGCTGCGGTTGAATACGGTGACTTCATGCCCCGCTTTGAGCAGGTTAGTCGCCATCGCCGAGCCCATATGGCCCAGTCCAATAAATCCGGTTTTCATGCGTGAATCTCCTCAAGTGCCTGCAATCGGGATCGCTGTGGCCGCGGCATGTACTCAGGGCCGATCGGATCGGTGATGGCGTCTGCGTTCCTCTGCTGCGACGAACCACAGGTTGCGCGCCACCCGTTTCCCGGGCATTACGCTTACATGCGTGTCAGTTACGGTTGAAACCGTGCGCGGCCTGCGCCACGGTTCAATAGAGGATATCGACCGGCGCGCTGAACGAGTAGCCGACGCCGCGCTCGGTCATGATGAACTGCGGCTGCGAGGGATCGGCTTCGATCTTGCGCCTCAGGCGCAGAATTTGGACGTCAATGGAGCGGTCGTAGACTTCGTTGTCATAGACGCGGCTGGCCTCGAGCAACTGGTCGCGCGTGAGAATTCGTTGTGGGGTTGTCAGCAGTGCCGCAAGCAAATTGAATTCCCCGTTGGTCAGCTCAATTCGCTGGGCGCGTCGAGTAAGCCGCCTGGTTCGTAAATTAAGCTCGAAATCGGCGAAACGATACGCACGCACCTCGCGCTGCCGCGCTTCCGTCAGCGCCGGCCCTTTGGTTCGCCGCAGCACCGTGCGAATACGGGCCAGCAGTTCGCGCGGACTGAAGGGTTTGGTCAGGTAGTCGTCCGCGCCCAGCTCGAGTCCCATGATGCGGTCGGCCTCGTCGCGCACCCCTGTGACGATGATGATGGGTATCGCAGACTTGTCACGCAGCGTTCGTGCGATAGCCATGCCGTCTTCACCCGCGAGGCGCAGATCGAGAATGACCAGATCGATCGCTTCGTCTTCCAGAATCGTCGCCATCTGCTGGCCGGTCGACGTCGCGCTCACGCGCAGCGCATTTTCCGTCAGGTATTCCTGCACCAGCGCGCGAATCTGTGGATCGTCGTCCACGACCAGGATGTGTGGCTGAATCGTCTCCGGCATATCTATGTGTCCGACCGGTTGTCCACAATCTATCACAAGATCAACGCCGTGACGCCGCGCTGTCGGCGGTGACTCCATGTTCAGCCCGATGCAATCATGAACGCCGCGACAGCAAAGAAGACCGCCGTGCCGATGACGATAATCCAGAGCGGATTCTCAACGGCATCGGAGCTTGTTGTCGCGCCGCCGGCGACGGAGGGGTCCGGGATCGGAGGGGAAACGACCGCCGAGGGGATTGAATTGAGTGGAATCGTAATGGTTTGCAACATGGAGCTACTCCTTTCATGGGCGGCAGTCACTATTGCCGCCGCCTCGAGAGCAAGCATGGGAAGTCGCAATGTCGCCTCGATTTCCTGATTCCGGCCGCGCATTACAGGCGTAATGTAGACCAAAGCGCGGCAGACTCTAACTGACCGTGCCCAGTACTCGCGCGAGCGACTCGGCAAGATCCCGGCGCTGCAACGGCTTGCGCAGCACTTCATTGATGCCGATCGCAGCCGCGCGCTGCACCAGCTGCGAGCCGCCGTAGCCGCTCATAAGGACTATCGGAACGGCAGGCGCAACTTGGCGGATCTCCCGCGCAAGCTCCGTCCCCACCAGATCCGGCATCGCTTCGTCGGTCAGAATCAGGTCAAAGCGCTGCGGGTCGTCTCGAAAGGCTTGCAGCGCCGAGACACTGGACTGGAAGCCGACCGGCTCGTAGCCGAGCTCGGCGAGCATCTCCTCGGCCAGGGCCACCAGTGCCGGTTCGTCATCGACGATCATGACCACGGCACCCTGTCCGCGCGGCAACTCGCGAACCCGCTCATCGGAGGAATCGTCGGTTTCGCCGCGGATCGGCAGCCAGATGTCGAATGTGGTTCCATGCCCCGATCTGGTGGTGATCTCTATCGCCCCCCCGAGGTCGGTGACGATGCCATGAACGACTGACAGTCCCAGGCCGGTGCCTTCACCGACGCCCTTGGTGGTAAAGAATGGATCGAACATGCGCTCGAACACTTCAGGCGGGATGCCGTTGCCGGTGTCGCTGACCGTGAGCCGCAGGTGCGCCCCCGGGGCGAGGATTCCGCGCGACAACGTACGGGGCTCTTGCAGATCGATGCGCTCGAGCACGACACTCAGCACCCCGCCATTTTCCATTGCATGCAGAGCGTTGGTGCATAGATTCATCACAACCTGATGCAGCTGCGTGGCGTCTCCAATCACCGCAGCGTGGCCGCCCAGTAGTTTCTGCTCGAGGCGTATTCCAGCAGGCAGCGACGCGGCGAGCAGTTCGAGGGTTTCCTCGGTAATCGCCTGCACGTTCACTGGCACGCGTTCGCCGAGCCCGCTGCGGCTGAAGCCGAGAATGCGGTCGACCAGCGACTTGGCCCGCTCGGCCGCATGCAGCACGTTGTCCAGGTAACGCCTTAGCGCGCTGCCCTCCGCCGATTGCTGATGCGCCAATTCACCGTATCCGAGGATTGCGCCGAGAATGTTGTTGAAGTCGTGGGCGATGCCGCCGGCGAGAGTGCCTATCGCCTCCATCTTCTGAGACTGCCGTAGCTGTGCCTCCAGTCTTTCCTTGTCAGCTTGCGCCTGCTTTTCTGCCGTGATATCGGTAGTCGAGCCGACGAAGCGGTACGGCTTGCCGGTCGCAGCACGCAAACAGCGGCCACGTGGGAGCAGCCACCGCCACTGGCCATCGGGTTGACGGATGCGGTATTCGCATTCGTAGTGCGGCGTTCGTGCCTCGAAATGATCTCTCAGTGCGGTCTCGACGCGCGGTATGTCATCGGGGTGAATGACAATCTTCGCCAACCACGCAGCGCGAGTGTTGATGAGACTGTCTTGGCTCAGCCCCGCCCAGGCCTTCATCTTTGAGGATAGGAACAGCCTGTCACCATCGATGTCCCAGTCCCAATGTCCCTCATTCGCCCCTTCCATCGCGAGTGCATATCGCTCCTCGCTCTCCCGCAATGCCTTCTCGCTCGATTCCACGCGCCGCAACTGGCGCAACAGGACTACCATGGTCAGAATTCCCAACAAGGCGACCACGAGCGTGCGCAAGGCCAGTCGCATTGCCTGGTCGCGCCAGCCGTGCAATGTCACAGCCACGTCCCGTGTGACAGCGAGGACCAGCGGGGTGCCGCGGACCCGGGAGACGGCGATAAACTCCCGCCTGCCGTCGATCGGGCTCATGATTCGAGTCATGGGTGCGCCCGCGTTAGCGGCAAGCTGCGGAAAGTGTTCTCCCACAATATCCGCAGAGCCAGGCGTGCGAACCAGCAGCGTCCCGGAATCTCGCAGCAGATCGATTGCCGCGCCCTGGCCAAGGTCAATGGCGCGGTAGATTTGCTGGAGATCCTCGAGGTTGACGATGGCAGTGATGACGCCAAAGAATGTTCCCCCGTCGTCCTCCAAGCGACGCGAGAGCACGATCCCTGCGCGATTCTGGGAGCGGGTGACAAGCGGTTCGCTCATGAACAGGCCGGCCACAGTGCTGTCGCGTTGTGTGATGAAATACGAGCGATCGGAGACGTTAAGATTGGGCAGGGGAGGGCCGATAGATCGATAGCGTTGAATGCCCTGCGCATCGGTGATCGCTAAGACACTGACCTGTTGCACACCCGAAGCGCGATTCGCCAGCGCCTCGTCGAGGTGCTCGGGTGTCATCCTGAGGCCGTCGCTCCGGTACCAGCGCGCCGTGTCCTCGAGTAACAGGTCCACCGCCTGAAAGGCCCATGAGGTCTGCTCAGCCAGCGTCCTGGATTCATTAACGATCTCGCGCTCGGCGGCACTGAGCGCATTGCGATAGGCGCGCCAAGCGTCGTAGCCGGACGAGGCTGCGAACGCGAGTATGACCAGAATGCCGAATCCTAGAATTGCCCACCGTAGGCGCCGGAAGGGCCTAAAGGCAGTGGACTGCGAGGCGGTTTCACTCAACGCGGGCATCGGGTGTGCACCGTGCTCAGGTCGGAGGTCCGATCATAGCGTGGACGGCACCAAGCAGTGCATGTCGTGTCAGTGGTTTGGCAATGACCCGCGCCACGCCCAGAGACCGCGCTGTGGTTCCGACGCTCGATAGACCGCCGCGGAATTGTCCCGAAAGCGCGATCATTGGTGTCCTCGGATGGACCGCCTGAATTGCCTGCAGCAACTGCGCACCCGCGTCCTTGGGCATGTAGATGCTGACGATCGCAACATCCACTTTTCCCGGAACGGCAGCCTCGGGCGGCGCTGCGACCTGAATGTGATAGCCCGCGCTGGACAACCATTCCTGGAGTAGCGCACGCATCAACTGATCTTCCTCGTATATCGCGATACCTGACATTGCTCTACGTCCGACGGGTCCGCGTTGCCTCATTGGCCTCCTGGACGGACGCGGCAGTACTTTCGCGCCTCGGACCTACGGAGCAATGTCGCGTCGCGCGAGCCGCATTACAGTTGTAATGCGGGCAGCGAAGGCATTCAGCGCTCCCGCGCGATGGGCAGCAGCCGATCCGATTCTCTTTTTACCACCTCGTAGCACTCACAGGTACGGGCCTCAATTCCCTCGCGATCGAGCACAACAATGCGCCCGCGGCTGTACTGGATCAGACCCGCCTCCTGTAGCTTGCGTGCGGCCTCGGTAACGCCTTCGCGTCGCACGCCGAGCATATTGGCGATCAATTCCTGCGTCATGACCAGTTCGTTGGAGGGTAGACGGTCGAGGCTTAACAGCAACCAGCGGCCCAGCTGCTGGTCGACTGCATGATGGCGATTACAGACTGCGGTCTGTGCGATCTGGGTCAGAAGCGCCTGGGTATAGCGCAGCAACAGCTGCCGCATGGCCCCGGCTCGGATGAACTCCATCATCAACAGGCCGCCTTCCAACCGGTATGCATGTCCGGCGCTCTGCACCACCGCGCGGCTTGGCGTGGACTCCCCACCCATGAATAGCGAGATGCCGATGACGCCGTCGTTGCCCACGACGGCGATTTCGGCGGAGGCGCCGTCGGCCATGACGTACAGCAACGAAACAATCGAATCGACGGGGAAGTAGACATGGCGCAATGAGGTGCCGGATTCATACAGCACCTGGCCCAGCGCCAACGGCTCCAGTACCAGGTCAGGGCGCAGGCGCTCGAATTCGTTTCTGGGCAGAGCAGCCAACAGCCGGTTAGGTAGGGGACTCATATCGTCGCCAAGATCGCCAAGATCGTCAGGATCGCTAAGATCACTGACACTCAGTCTTGACGAGCGGTATTTCCGGAAAATGTCGTGCCCAGCGGCGCGCGTTACGGCTGCAATATCGACGCCTGCAGCCAAATGGCTGCCGTTGCGGGTGGAGATCGAGCCGGCTTCGATGCCTGCATGACTGAGGCATTCATACTGGGAAGGCGCTGTCCGCTTCCCAAAACACGCACGTACACTTAGCCTTCGACCTCGCGATGGTGGGCCTGCTCCTGAGCACCTGCTACAAGTAAAGGGGAACCTCCGCGATGACGCTTTGGCCATCGCGACTGAGGATCACGTTGCCAAGAGGGTAAGAGCGGTGCCGAGATCCATGAATCCCTACTATTCCGGGCTACCGAGCGACCACTTCGACGGCCTGCGCTTCTTCAACCCGGATCACCCCGAAACCGATCGCAGCCTTCGCGACCTCCTGCGCTGGAAGCTGAAGGAAAGAGCCGCCGCATGGCCGCGTTTGGTCCCAGTGCGGCAGACCATTCCGGATGCCCACGTCGCCGGACTGCGAACGACGATTGTTGGCCACGCGAGCGTGCTGATCCAGGCGGGTGGTCTCAACGTCCTCACCGACCCTGTGTGGTCGAAAAGGGCGAGCCCCCTAGCATTCGCCGGTCCCCGGCGTGTGTGGGCTCCTGGGATCGCCTTCGAGTCCTTGCCGCAGATTGACGTCGTACTAATCAGCCACAATCATTACGATCATATGGACCTGGCGACGCTGCGCCAGCTCCACATCGAGCACGCCCCGCTCATGATAACGCCGCTGGGCAACGAGGCGATCCTGCGGCGGGCGATTCGGGGCGTCCGGGTGGTGGCTGGCGACTGGTGGGACCGTATCGACATCGGCAAGGGTGGCGACGTGACGATCGTCCCAGCCTATCACTGGTCGGCGCGGACGCGGCGCGATCGGCGAATGGCGCTCTGGTGCGGGTTCATGCTGAGCACGGGTGGCGGCCGTACTTATTTTGCGGGCGACACCGGCTATGGCAGCGGGGACATCTTCCATGAGGTCCGGCGACGAATCGGTCGGCCCGACCTGGCTCTGATCCCCATCGGTGCCTACGCGCCGCGCTGGTTCATGAGCGCGCAGCACACTGATCCCAACGAAGCCGTGCAGATCCTGGAGGACCTCGAAGCCGCCCGCGCGGTCGGCATTCACTGGGGCGTCTTCCAGCTTACCGACGAGCGTCGGGACGAACCGCCCGAACTGCTCCTCGAAGCCCTCGCTCGCCGAGGGATTGCCGAAAATCTATTCCCAGCTGGAGAGCCAGGACTGAGTTACGAATCCGCTCGAAGCCTGTAACAGTGGCCGCTCAACTCGGAACTCGATTGCCGGATGGCTTAGTTGCACCAACCGATGCGCTTCAGTAACAATTTCGGCTGAAATCAATCACACGCTTAATTAAACCGCAGTCCGGCATGGCCGACGGCGAAGAAGGATGCAGGGACATGAACGAAACGCGCCTGACGGATCAGGAACTACAAGCTGCACTCTCCAAGCAGGGTGTCAAGTTTCTGCTGGCGAGCTATGTAGATATGCACGGCGTGCCCAAGAGCAAGATGGTGCCGATCGATCACATGCGGCAGATGATTGACGGCTCCGAACTGTTCACCGGCGCGGCGCTCGATGGAGTACCACAGGACGTCAGCGACGAGGAGGTCGCCTCGCGTCCCGATACGAGCAGCTGCCGCGTACTGCCGTGGAATCTTGAGGTCGCCTGGTTTGCGAGCGATCTTTGGACCGGCGGCAAACCGTTCGAGGCCTGCAGCCGCAACATACTCAAACGTGTGCTGGCACGAGCGCAGTCCATGGGATACGGGATGAATCTTGGCATGGAGGCAGAGTTCTTCGTGTTCGAGGATACGCCCGGCGGCGGGTTCCGCCCATTGTCCAGACGCAAGGAACTCGGCAAGGCTGCGTACGATGCTGCGCGGCTGCTCGACAATCTACCGTGGATCGGCGAGCTCGTGACGATGATGAACGGCTTGGGCTGGGACGTCTATTCCTTCGACCATGAGGATGGCATCGGCCAGTTTGAAATCGATTTCAAGTACTTCGACGCCCTGACCATGGCTGATAATTTCGTGTTCTTCCGTTGGATGGCGCAGGAAGTGGCGCGAAAGCACGGTGGCTTCGCGACTTTCATGCCCAAGCCATATCCGAATCGCGCAGGCAGCGGAGCTCACTTCAATATGTCGCTATATGACAAGAATACCGCCCGGAATCTATTCTTCGATGCCGATGATCCGGCGGGCTGCAAGCTCGGGGCGATCGGCTATCAGTTCATCGGGGGCGTGCTCCGGCATCTGCCGGCGATTTGTGCGGTGATCGCGCCCACGGTCAACAGCTATAAGCGCCTGACGCTGCGCGGCAGCATGTCCGGATTCACATGGGCGCCGATCTACCGCTGCTACGGCAACAACAACCGCACCAACACATTGCGCATCCCGCTCGCGGGCGGACGCGTCGAGTTACGTGCCGCGGATTCCGCGTGCAACCCGTATCTGGGGGCCGCCATGGTGCTCGCCGCCGGCCTCGAGGGAATCGCCGACAGGCTCGACCCCGGTGCGCCGCATCGCGACAACATGTACCTGAAGACGCCGGAGGAATTGCGCGCCTTGGGTGTGGATATGCTGCCGCGCTCACTGGAGGAGGCGATCGATGCATTTGAAGCCGATTCGCTCTCGAAGATGGTGTTCGGTGAGCAAATGTACCGCGCCTGGATCGAGTATAAGCGCGAGGAATGGCAGAGCTATACCAGTCACGTGTCCGAATGGGAGTTTGATCGCTACCTCAAATTCTTCTAGGCGGTGCTTGAATCGCTTTCAAATGGCGATGCAGAACCGAGAAGTCACGTCACCGCCCGAACGCGGCCATCGAACCCACGCAATTCACTGCAACGAATCACGTCGATGGACGACGACGGCCGGGACCCTTACACGAGCTTTGGCTTGTAGGCGTAGGCGGCCTGGATATTGCGAATGGTCCATTCGCCAGCCCGGACCGGCGGATACCTGGCTGGCCGCTGCTCGCTGCTGCAGCAAGGAAGGCACTCGATAGTGGTGTGATAATTGGCGCCGTAAAAGAATACCAGGCTGTAGCGCTCACGGCCGGACCGATTGATCACGCGGTGCAACGTCGAGCGGAACTGATCGTTAGTCCAACGCTCCATACAATCACCGATGTTGATGAGGAGTGCGCCGTCGATCGGGGGCGCCGCCACCCATTGGCCTGCCGCATTCTGCACCTGCAGTCCCGCGGTGCTCTGTGAGAGGATCGTGAAGCACTCGTAATCCGTATGCGCGCCAATGCCAATCTGCTTGGGATCGAGGGCGCCTTCCTGGGGAGGATAGTGAATAACGCGCAGTTGCCCCATCGGTTTCGTGATTTTGTCATCGAACCAACGCTCCTCCAGTCCCAGAGCGAGCGCAAAGCCGCGGAACAGGCGTTTGCCTAGACCGATCATCTCGTCGACGTAGGTAGATACTGTTGTTCGAAATGCGGCTGGGTGCTCGGGCCACAGATTAGGCCCATACATTGGGTTGCCGGCCAGGTAATCCTCGTCGTCCGCTGGAAGCTCGACCGAGACCTCGTAGGCTTCCTGCATATCGACCGCGTCGGGGTTGTTGATGTCGGCGTTCAAAACACCCTGCGCGCAGTATCCCCGGTGACGGTCACTCCTGGTAATGTCCACCGCGAGCTTCTGTTGCGCGGGCAGCGCGAAGAACTCCTCGGCAGCGGCGTAGACATCATCCAGCAATTCCTGCCGCACACCGTGATTCTTGACATAGAAGAAGCCGACATGCTCGCAAGCGTCCCGGATCTGCCCTGCGACCGCGGTGCGCCGCTCGAAATCGGCATGTTCGAGATCAGCGATATCGACCATGGGAATGGAGCTGAAATCGAGTCGCTGCGCCGATAGATTCTCGCGATCGAGGTCTACTTTGGTGCGCGATTGAAGATCACTCATGAGAAACCTGCGGTTCTGGACGCGGGCGGCGATGCAGTGGCTTTGCGGTGAGTCGCCATTCTGAGCGATATTACGATGGAGGGATCGCCAGAAAACTGTAACAGCATTAATTTACCGTAAAAATCATGAAAAGAGCATTGCCGAATGGGTCCAACGTGGGGTGTGTGCCGGCCCGACATGGTGTTGCTGCGAGGCTCGAGCGCGCTCAGATCATCACGATCATCAATACCAGCGGAAAACAGGTAGTCGATACCTGGGCCTTCAATACGCAGGACCCCGAGGAACACCTGTCGATGGAGCACAGCCGGGTGGCGCTGCGCAGGCTGGTGCCCGCGGTTGGCGACACGCTGGTCAGCAATCGCCGTCAGCCTATGCTGTCCCTGGTCGAAGACACCACACCCGGCGCCCACGATACGCTCATGGCGGCGTGCGACGCGCGGCGCTACGAGCTTCTGGGCGCGACTGGCTACCATGACAACTGCGCTGACAACCTGAGGAACGCACTGCAGGCGATCGGTAGGTCGAGCAGGACGACTCCCAGTCCGTTGAACCTGTTCATGAACGTGCCTTGGCAGGCCGACGGGAGCCTGACGTTCGAAAGAGCCACCAGCGAGGCCGGTCAGTATGTATCGCTGCGAGCCGAAATGGACCTTATCATTGTATTGTCGGCGTGTCCGCAGGACTTGATCCCGGTGAACGATATGAAGTCCGGCGACGTGCACTTCACCATCGCTAAGCCAGACCAATGACTTGTGTGCCGGTAGGCCAGCCGGCCGCGGTGCTCTCCCACGCTTTCCTTTGATGCCGTCGCCCCGAGGCCGGACGGTGCAACTCACGAACCGCAGGCTAGCGGGCGCGGTTCATCGCGATCCTTAGATTGCGTAAAAAACCGATTTGTGTGTTCCACTCAAAACCAGGCCATGCGGTGGACTCCCTTGCTCGATCCACGTAGTCGAGTATCGCGGCATACTCTTGCGTGCGCCGACGCCCCATGACCTCATCCCGACGAGTGCGAAACTTATGATCGATATACTTGGGATCTTTAATACGCACACTGTCGCCATATAAGGAAGTCAAAGCAGAGTAAAGACTCCCCTCGTCTTCGATCAAGCGCTCGAAATCGACCTCCTCACCCGGAATGGAATCCAACGCCTCCTGCGCCCGAAGCAGTCCCCGTATGACGGCCAGCTCAAGAGGCTCAGTATTGGGAAACAGGCGCTTGGGATAGTGCCACTTGTTCTTAATCAGCATCGAGTACGCGACATCCGCGATGTTGCGTTTCACCTTAATAGTGGGCGGAAGGTTCTTCTTGAGCCATTGACTCATGACAAATGGCTGCACGACATCCTTATAAGCGAACCCATGGGAAGCCACGACTTGATCCAGAAACTCGGTGATCTTTTTGAAGAGAGCTGGCTCCTGCTCTTCCACGGTGAATTTCCTGTTCCCATCTTCGCTAGGCTGTGAAACGAGAACAAAACGGTCAGCATTCAAAAATTCCCCATCGGTTGTCCAACTGGGAGTCTGCAGGCCTAAAGAGTTCCGGGCGGCCTTATACACGACGCAAGACAGCGACGTGGGCAACGCCACCACAAAAAGTGATCTGATTACGGGCCTCAGGCCAGGCGACAGGATGTATTCTCGTAGGTTGTTCATATATGTGGTTCAGGTTTGTAGTTAAGGCGCCATTGGAGTTGTCATTGCTGTAGCCACCGCCGGCCAACCACAGGTTGCCGGCGCTATCGATCCACGGCGAGGCGGTAACCCGAGCGCTCGGGGTGTTGTTACCGAGTCGCTCTCCTTAAGTTGCTCGTCACGCGCCCTCAACCCCTGGTGCAAGCGCGTTAGCGAATCCAGCAACCAGATCGTCAACGTATTATTCGTCGTAGGCGAATGATTCCCGTACCGTGCCCAACGACTCATTGAGGGCCTCCTGGTAACTAGTGACGATCAAAGTGCCCTGAAGTTCCGGGAAAGATAGTCGCTGGCAAAGCTCAATAGAACGAAGAGCTGACGATCCGCGCTGTCAGCGCCATTACGGCTTTCGGAGCCCCCTACGCGCTTAACATTCGCCATCGACGATTTAAATACACGGCAGAAATCGCAGCCGTTAAAGCGTCGGAGCTAGACGAAGATTAAACATTCAAAAGACTACAGATCGAAACATTAAGTGGGGATGAAATCCAGATTAACTTTCGTAAATAGTGCGTGTAAACGACATGCCTCGACGCTCAGGATGAGGGGTCGAGGAACAGAAGCTGCACCGTACCGCGCCGGATGGCATAGCGCTGGCGCAGATTTTCCGCCTGCGGGTTCAGCTCATCCAGTTCCGCGGTGACGAGATAGATTCGTCCGGATTCGGGGTCGAGCGCCATCGTGCGTGCAAAGGGTTTGGTTTGAACCTCGCCCATCGAAACGAATTTGTCTGGCCCCTGCTCGCTGATGATCGACAGTGTCCCCTCACCGTTTGAACTGAAGACGAGCTTGCGCTTCGGATCGAAGGCCGCCGCATCGGTGCCCCGGCCAATGGGCAAGGTGGCTACGACCTTTCCGTTCCGGGCGTCGACCACAACCAGTTGCTTGTTCACGCAGCTTGCGAACAGGCGATGCGACTGGCGATCCATCGCCAAACCGTGCGGCCCTTCGCACTGCGGAATCGGCCAGCGCGCGTCGATTTTTAGCGCGCGCGCGTCGAGCCGAACAATCTCTCGCTTGTCGGTAATGTTGATGTAGACGTGCCCCGCATTGTCGGATACCAGATATTCAGGTTTGCCCTGCAGCGGAATGTTGGCGAGCGCTTGGTCGTTGGTTGCATCAATGACCGTCGCGTCCATGCCGTCGCCGTTCATCAGGAAAATGCGCCGAGTGGCCGGATCATAGATGAGGCCGTCCGTGTCCACATCGGCCGGAATGTCCTTGGTTGCCGTAAAGGAGTTGAGGTCGAACGCAACCGCAGCCTTCCTGGCCCGGCTGTCGGTGTAGCCCTTGCCCAACTCGGGTATGGCCGTGACGCCATTGACTCCGCTGAGCCCCTGTACCCGGCCCACGATGTCGCCGCTGTGACCGTCGACGACCGTGATTTCAGTCGAATGGGATACATAAACACGGTGCGAGTGCGGCTCAAAATAGAGGTAATCCCAGCCATCAGCACCACCAAGAGGCACGCTCTTGGTAATTTTGTAGGAGGGAGCCGCGGAGGGCGCGGCAGGCGCCGCGGGTAATGCAGTGGACACGCCGAGGACACTGACTAGGATTGCGACAGCACTCGCAGGACGGTGGTAACGCATTGGATGTCTCCTCACGGTTTCGAATCCAAAAGTTGACCAGTCAACTATATTCGTAATGCCGTTGGAAACGGCAGGCCGTGGTTATTGCGCTGAGAAACCACCGCCTGGTCTGCCGGTAGATCGACGTTAACGTCTACGCTTGCCCGACTCGCGCCAGACAATGCGCGGCCAGATCACGCGCAGTTCGGCGCTGGGAGCGATTTATTGTCCAGAGCGCCGCTACGGTCTTCTTTTACAAGCACTTACACCAACAATGAGAACTACCGCCCTGACAGCACGTGTGGCTGAAAATGCGCCCGCACGGCTCCTTGTCTGACGCGTCAACAGCAATCATCCCACAAGGATTTAGGCACTCGCTCAGCTTCATAACGCTCGGCGAGGCCGCATAGTTTCCGTGCGCCCCGGGCACCACACCATTAATGAATTGCTAATCGGAGAGGTTTATGACTGCCACCAATGCCGACATCCCACGCGTTTCAACGTCCGACGCGCTCGATCAGTTACAGCGCGCGGCGGCACCAGCAATTAAAGAAGGCAAGCGCCAAGCAGGGGTGCTGCTCGACCAAAGCGGTGAGCTGATCCACTCCGTCAGCAGCGGTGCTAGCGATATCGCAGCTGCCGTCGGCAAAGGCTTGATTGCATACACCAAAAGGAACCCGCTAACAGCCTTGATACTGGCATTGGGCGCAGGCGCGCTGCTGGTCGGTGTCACCAAATCCATGCAGCCACGCCGATAACGTCAATAATTAGAGGAAAGAGCCATGAGAGTCAACACGGTCATGAAACAAGCGGCGCGCGCCACTGGTAGCACTTTCGCTTCGCACCATACGGATGTGGAGTCCACTGACATCCTCGACACGCTTAAGAAGGAACACGACGAGGTGAAGGACCTTCTGCAGAGCTTGAGTGATGCTGAGACGCCGGCGCAGCGACGTAACCTCGTGCAGAAAATCAAGGCGGCGCTGATTCCTCATACCAAGGCCGAGGAGAAGGTCGTGTACGATGCCGTCATCGCGCTACGCGACAAAGATGCACAAATGGACGGCCACGAAGGCTACCTGGAGCACGAATGGGCGGCGAAAACGCTGCAGCTTCTGGAAGCGATGACAAACGCCGCATCGTCCGAGCACAAAGCCGCCGGGAAAGTGTTGAAAGAGCTCGTAGAACATCACATCAAGGAAGAAGAGCGCAATGTTTGGGCGGATGTGAAAGAGCACTTCTCCGATGATGATCGCAAGAAAATGAATGCGACCTTTGTCGCGGCCAAGCACCGAGTGAAGGCGTAAGCAATGTCATTTGCCTTTAGTAACACGCGCGACGGCAAGGAAGGTTGGTGGATGACGTATAACTTGGTGAGGCGGGGTGATTTGTGAAGATTCGGTTCGGCTATGAATTGGTATACAACGTTCCCCAACTGACTCCGATGATTTTTACGTTGCGCTCCCAGCCCCAAGGAAGTCAGCGGTTGGTGAGGTCGGACGTCATGCGCACCGACCCGGCAATACCTCTTTGTTTATACGCCGACACCTTTGGAAATACCTGCACGCGATTGGAAGCCCCGGTGGGCCTTTTGCGTGTGACGGCCGATGGGATTATCGAGGACTGCGGTGCGCCGGAACCTGCTCAATGCGGGGCCGCCGAACACCTCGTCCGCGATCTTCCTCCGGAGTCCCTGCGGTACATCTTGGCGAGTCGCTACTGCGAGACGGATCTCCTTATGGGTGAGGCGTGGCGCTTGTTTGGGCATCTCTGTCCAGGCTGGTCACGCGTGCAAGCGATTTGCGATTTCGTCAATCGTGAGATCAGGTTCGGCTACCAGTACGCAAGGCCCACAAAAACGGCCTTTGAGACCTTCAGGGAAGGGCAAGGGGTTTGTCGGGATATGGCGCATTTGGCAATTACCTTTTGCCGGTGCCTGAACATTCCTGCACGTTATTGCACCACTTATCTGGGAGATATTGGTGTACCACCCGTAGATGCGCCCATGGATTTCGCCGGGTGCATGGAAGTGTTCTTGGGCGGCGCCTGGCATGTCTTTGATCCACGCAACAACGCCCGCAGAATCGGCCGCATCATCATCGCGCGCGGTAGCGATGCAGGCGATGTAGCAATCAGTACGGCCTTCGGCGCGGCGTGGTTACAAACCTTCAAGGTATGGACCGACGAAATCTCAGACGTCGCTGCAGCGCATTTGCTCAGCGTCGACAGGTCGTGCGAACTCGCACATCGAGCAGCGTAATGGCGTGTCGAGATCTTGAACGCCGTGCATCGTGTTTCAGATGCCCGCGGGCCGTGAGCTTCCTCGAGCGCTTAGGACTTGATGAACGCCAGTAGATCGGCGTTGATGATCTCGGCCTCGGTCGTGCACATCCCGTGCGGAAAGCCGGCGTAGACCTTGAGCGTCCCCTTCTTGAGCAGCTTGGCCTGAAGGAGTGAGGCGTCCTTGTAGGGTACAATCTGGTCGTCGTCGCCCTGCAGGACAAGCGTCGGCACCCCGATTGCTTGCAGATCTTGTGTCTGATCCGTCTCCGAGAAGGCCTTGATGCCGTCATGGTGGGCCTTCGCGCCGCCCATCATGCCCTGCCGCCACCAATTCTGGATGATTCCCTGCGAAACCTTCGCACCCGCTCGATTGAAACCATAGAACGGACCCGATGCCACATCGAGATAGAACTGCGAGCGGTTGGCGGCCAGCGCCTTGCGGAATCCGTCGAACACCTCGATCGGCGTGCCGCCGGGATTATTGTCGGTCTTGAGCATGAGTGGTGGAACGGCGCTGATCAGAACAGCTTTGGCGACGCGACGCTGAGGTTCGCCGTACTTCGCAACATAGCGCGCGACTTCGCCGCCGCCCGTCGAATGGCCGATATGGACGGCGTTCTTCAGGTTGAGATGCTCGGCCACAGCCGAGGCATCGGCTGCATAGTGGTCCATGTCGTGGCCGTCGCCGACTTGTGTCGATCGGCCGTGGCCGCGGCGGTCATGGGCGACGACGCGAAAGCCTTGGGCAAGGAAGAACAGCATCTGCGCGTCCCAGTCGTCCGAGCTGAGCGGCCAGCCGTGATGAAAAACCAGGGGCTGGGCGTTTTTCGACCCCCAGTCCTTGTAGAAGATCGTGACTCCGTCCTTGGTGGTGACGCTATCGGTTGCACCCATGGTCGTTGCTCCTGTGTTGTCTGGTGTGTTTGCCGACCATCCCTCCTGTTGCGCGTCGGCTGCGGAAATCATTAGGGCAGCTCCCGGACCCAGATATTGCGGAAACTGATCGGTGCTGACTTATCACCGTGGGCCTGCAGTTTAATCGCAGCCCGATCGAACGGGTGATACCCGGGCTTGCCGATATATGCAGTCTCGCCCGCCAGTTGCGTGTGGTTCTGCACCAGCACGCCATTGTGAAGCAGCGTCACGTAGGCCGGCGTAGTCAGCGCCCCATTGGTATCAAAGGTCGGTGCCGTCCACACCACATCATACGTTTGCCACTCGCCCGGCGGCCGCGCAGCATTCACTAGCGGAGCTGCCTGTTTGTAGACGCTCGCCGCCTGGCCGTTCACGTAGGTCGAGTTGTTCCAGGAGTCCAGGATCTGGACTTCGTAGCCGGCATCTCCTGGCCCCGTGGACGCGAGAAACAGGCCACTGTTCCCCCGCGCTTGACCGCTCCCAGTGATGTCCTCCGGGACGCGCCATTCCAGGTGCAACTGGAAATTGTGAAACTGCCGGCGCGTCTCGA
>Ga0302324_100010585_pt1 | contig 19074 bp, 20 predicted proteins | sample Palsa_T0_1_FD_201949 | JGI IMG/M metagenome (GOLD analysis project Ga0302324, IMG submission 201949) | Peat permafrost microbial communities from Stordalen Mire near Abisko, Sweden - Palsa_T0_1 | ecosystem: Environmental > Terrestrial > Soil > Palsa > Peat permafrost | place: Sweden: Abisko...
GCCGTGGTATAATCGGTATAAATTTGCGATTTCAACCCAATTTGGGCCCAATCCAGATATTGTTCCTGCAATCTGGATTTGTGAATATTTTCCAGCCTCGAAAAACCAGTGAATATGGGCAAACTAATCGACAGGCCAATATAGGAATAAGGATAACCGTTTGCCAAGAGGGTGGACGCCGTATTGCTTTGAAAAGCATAATTATAATAAAAAACTCCGGAAAGAGAAGGAAGAAACGCGCTTTGGTAATATGCAGTTAACTGATGCTGAAGGCCTTTGACCGTTTGAAGTTGTTGATATTCTATGCGTTTTTCAAATTGTAATTGTTGGGTCGTATCAAAAGCGATATCGTTCTTCATTTGAGAGGTATCAAAACTTACATTAAATTGGTTTGCAGGTGGGTAACCCATTGCCTGTTTAAGCGTGGCATACAGCGGGACTATATTTTCAGTAGCCTGTTTAAGCTGTGCTTTTGAATTATTTAAGGTAATAGCCGCCTCATCATAATCGGTCTCGTCAACTAGGCCGCCTATGTATTGATGATACGTATCGCTGAGGTTCTTATCCAATCGCGCGGTGTCTTCCTTAAGGATGTCGATTTGCTCAAGTGTCAGTAAAAGGTTATAAAACGATTTACTTACTGAAACAACCAGGTCGATTTTCGTACTGTCAGTTATTTGTTGTGCCTGTTTGGTATATAGATTAGTTGTATGTGCTGCATATAATAATTGAGGGCTGAAGATGGCCTGAGAGGCGTTCAACACCGGATAGAAGGAATTAACAACCCCAGATTTCACAATTGTTGGTGGTCCGCCGGGTGTGATGGTGTTTGGAATAAAGGTTGTTGGCAATTGAAAGTAGTGAGTCAAATCCCCGGTTGCGTTCACCTGTGGCAACCAGCCTGACAAACTGATCGCATTTGAGGTCTTCACAATAGATTGGTTTATGTAGGATTGATTGACTGCAGGCTGATGTTTGATCGCATAATCAATACATTGACTTAAGGTCAAATTTTGACTGGAATCGATAGAGTTAACAATTTGACCAATACATCTGGAAGTATTGAATAAACAATTAAAAAACAAGAGCATGAAGAAAATCCTGAAAGCGACACAAGTATTGTTCATTTTTAATTCCCGATTATATTCCATAGACCTTACACATTCAATTATAAAAAGTTGGATTAGTAAAAGGAGACGTGTAGGTGGTGGATAGCGCTGATAAAATTAAAGAATCCAATCCTTTCTCCCAAAATATCCGTGGTCACCCCCTCCTCCATAATAAACCACCCTTCGTTAAGAGATTTTTGCCATTCATCACGATGAGCTTTAGACGATACTTATTGAAACATAATTAATCAATTAAAAGCATAAAAAGATTTGTGTAACCGAATTGGTTCATATATGTTTGCAACCAATAGGTTGCATTAATGATCAGAGGAGTTGTATTCCAGGTAATAGCTGATCCCACAAGAAGGGGGATAATTAATATAGTTGCGGCCCGATCCTTACTTATGAATGCTGTTGCGGGGGAGGTTCCTGTTAGTCCGACTGCAATATATAAACCTGTAATAATACATTCGGAGTCTGGTTTTATTGTGATGAATCAACTGGATCGTGACCGATACCAAAAAGCCAGCCTGGACAGACTAAATGTAGAATCCAGTTGGGTGGATAGGCCCGAGGTCCAAGATTGGGACTTCAAACGAAAAGCCAGAAGCTTTGGTTATTTGATGCTTCATACTAGTTGATTGGCAACCCTTGCTATCTATTTAATACATCATATGGAAAAAGTCATTTCAAAAGATGGGACAGCTATTGCATACGATCGTCGAGGAGAAGGTCAACCTATTATTTTGGTTGACGGTGCATTGTGCAGCCGGGCATTCGGGCCAATGCCAAAGCTGGCTTCTCTTCTATCCAAAAATTTTTCAGTGATCAATTATGATAGAAGGGGCCGTAACGAAAGCGGGGATTCGAAAAGCTACCATATAGACAAGGAGATTGAGGATATTAACGCACTTATTCAAGTGGCCGGAGGCTCATCTTTTTTGGTAGGGATTTCATCCGGAGCGGCCTTATCTCTGGCCGCTGCTGCCCAGGGTCTTCCTATTTCGAAGATGGCACTATATGAACCACCATTTATGGTTGATGATGAGGGTCATCATCCACCAATAGATTCAGAACAACAGCTTCAGTTGCTCATCGCAGCTGACCGCCGTGGTGATGCCGTAAAGTTTTTTCTAAAAGACATGGTTGCAGTTCCAGCCATTTTTGTATTTATGATCCAATTATTGCCCATATGGTCCAAACTTAAAGCGGTTGCACATACCCTTCCTTATGACGCGTCGGTCATGGGCGATTTTTCTTTACCTTCAAAGTACGCATCCCTGATAAGTGTTTCAACGTTGGTTATGGGTGGCCAGAAAAGCCCGGATCCGATGCGTCATGCGGTAGAAGCACTTGCAAAAATACTTCCCAATAGCGATTTGCAAATGCTTAAAGGCCAAACACACAACGTATCAGAAAAAATATTGGCTCCTGTGTTAGCTAATTTCTTTGCATAACTTAAATTAGAGAAGTAAAATAGCTCAAAAAATTTGGCGACCGAAAACCTAAATGCAGATATATGAAGAAATCAAAAATTGCCTATTGGATTTTTACTTTGCTACTAGCTGTCCTCATGCTGTTCTCTGCCATACCTGATTTAATTAGTGTGCCTGCAGCCGTAGACATGGTCACTACCCACTTAGGCTACCCAGCCTACTTTATTCCCTTTATAGGTGTTGCGAAATTTTTGGGGGTAGTAGCGATACTTGTCCCTGGATTTCCCAGGATTAAGGAATGGGCATATGCCGGATTTGTGTATGATTTAGCCGGGGCGATCTATTCAACCATTTCCGTTGGAGACCCTGCCGGTAAATGGATGCCTATTTTTATTGGATTTATAATAATCGGCGGTTCTTATTTCTTTTACCACAAGGTGAGGAAGGAAAGCCTGAATGCCATCTAAAATAGAATGTGGATCGGCTGCAAGCAGAATTAGAAAAGCAAAGTCTTTGCCTTCATTGCCACGTTTTCAGGGGTAAATCCGAATTCTTTCATAATAGCTTCACCTGGAGCAGATTCTCCAAACCGCTGAATTCCAAGAATGTCGCCTTCATCAGTCACATATTTGTGCCAACCGAGTGGAGAGCCTGCTTCAACGGCCAGGCGCTTCTTTAGCGTTGGAGGGAAAACAGACTCTTTGTAGACCTTATCCTGCAATTCAAAAAGCTCCCAGGAAGGCATGCTAATTACGTTTGCCCATATGGATTCCTGCTTCAATATTTCCTGAGCTTTTAGCAACAATTGCACTTCCGAACCTGTGCCAATCAAGAGCAATTGGGCCGGATTTTCGGATTTTGACAAGATGTAGGCACCTTTTTCCAACCCTGTTGCTTTTGCATATTTTTCCTGATCAATCACAGGAACCCCCTGTCTGGTCAATACTAACAGGACAGGACCTCCCTTGAATTCTAGTGCGACCCTCCAGGCCTGTACAGTTTCATTTGCATCTGCAGGCCGGATTACCGTTATACCCGGGATGGCTCTAAGCGCGATCAATTGTTCTACAGGCTGGTGAGTGGTGCCGTCTTCTCCCAATCCAATGCTATCATGGGTATAAATGATTATGGGCCGGATTTTCATCATTGCCGCCAACCTGATCGGTGGACGCATATAATCAGAGAAAATTAAGAAAGTAGCTCCATAGGGGATAATGCCCTTCGTTAACGCCATTCCGTTCAAAATCGCTCCCATAGCATGCTCCCGAATGCCAAAATGAAAATTGCGTCCTTGCCGGTTTACTGATGAGAAGGATTCATATTTTTCCAGGTTGGTGTCAGTGGAAGGTGCTAGGTCGGCTGCTCCACCCATAAGATTGGGGATGTCTTCTGCAATGCTATTCAATACTTTTCCAGAGGCTTTTCTTGTGGCTATGTTTTCGCTGCCTTTAAATACGGGCAGTTTATCCTTCCATCCAGCAGGAAGCCTGCCACTGGTAATCCTTTCATATTCATTGGCCAACTCAGGATATTTGTCTTTGTAGGCATCATAAAGTACTTTCCATTGTCTGAAAGTAAATGAACCTTTTTTACCCGCTTCTCTATAAAAACTCAGTACATCATCCGGAACTGCAAAATATTCATCGGGGTCGAACCCAAATCTCTTCTTGACCAGTTTTACTTCTGGTTCACCTAAAGGAGCTCCATGTGCGCCTGCCGTATCCACCTTATTAGGGCTGCCGAATGCAATATGCGTTCGAACTTGAATGAGGGAAGGCCGCTTTGTTTCTGCTTTTGCCAATGAGATTGCCTGGCCTAAAGCCAGGGTATCGTTACCGTCAGTAATGATTTGGATATGCCAGCCGTATGCTTCAAATCTCCTGGCGACATCTTCATGGTCAAAGGATAAAGAAGTGGATCCTTCAATGGTAATATGATTATTATCATAGAGGTAAATAATATTTCCCAGGTTGAGTTGCCCAGCAATCGATGCAGCCTCCGAACTAATTCCTTCCATCAGATCCCCATCACTGCATATTGCATAGATATGATAATCAAACAAGGAAAACTCAGGCCGGTTATACCGATTTGCCAGCCACTGGCTGGCAATCGCAAACCCGACACCATTAGCAAATCCTTGGCCCAGCGGACCGGTGGTGACTTCGATTCCGCTTAAAAGACCATATTCCGGATGCCCTGCCGTCTTGCTATGCAGCTGCCTAAAATTTTTGATATCATCCAGTGTAATGTCATATCCCGTGAGATACAAATAGCTGTACTGCAGCATGCATGCATGTCCAGCAGATAAAATAAAGCGATCCCTGTTTGCCCATTGGGGGTTTTTGGGATCATAGCGCAATATTTCGGACCAAAGCACATGGCCAATAGGCGCAAGGGCCATTGGGGTTCCAGGATGGCCGGAATTGGCTTTTTGGACGGCATCAGCGGCCAAAATTCTTACAGTGTCGATACATTTTTCTTCTAGGCTGGTATCAATGGTGATCAATGGCTTTAATTAAGTTGATGGGATGAAAAACGTTTCTACAACACCCTCAAAAGATGTACCAGCATCGCGCGAATTGGATCGATTTACGTTGGTACTTGTAAAGATTGGCATGATTGTTCAATTTGGGTAAGAAACAATTAGCATATGCTCAGCAAATTCGTCATCCACTTTCATTTTGATGGAAGGGATTATTCTGGCCAGATAAGACCCTTAAAAAGCGCTACCAGCAAAAATATTCCTACCAATTTTCAGGTTTTCCTGAATAATACCTATTGTGGAGAAATCAAACGTCAAGGTTCGAGATGGGAAACTGATTCCCCAAAATGTGCAATAATGGTAGATACTATCGGTAGTCATATAGAAGGATTCATTTGAAAAGGACTTAGTCAAAAGCCGGCAATCAGCCGGCTTTTGAATTTAATTAAAAAAGAATCTATTTTCCCTTCTTTGCCTCTTCCATTTTCTTTTTTTTCCTGCCTGCCTTTGCCGTGATTTGAGTTTGCAGATCTTCATTATACGGCATTACTACGCCATGTTTGCCGTCAGGGGTTCCCAGGCCTGTAGTGGGTCCGCCTTTAGCACCAAGGTCTCTTTCAGTATCAGAACTTTGTGAGCTGAAACCCTGTCTGTCTGTTTTTGGATTTGTCATAATTCTCGTTTTAATAATTGAATAAAAAAATCTTCACGTAATAATTGACCAAATACATTATCATGCCATAATCCGAAAAAGTAAAGAGAACGGTTCTGATGATAGATCGATTGTGAATTTGCAGAGAAGCCGAACAGATACAAGCTGAATGAATGCTGGTTGGAACTTGGTTTATTTCATTAGTGTCTGTTTTTGGCCCTTCTATTCAATAACTGCCGGATGGAGGCGAGGTGGGAAAGAAGTACCAGCGGCACCACACAGGATGGAAGCCAGACGAATGGAAAATATAACACGGCAATATTGGGTTGCTCAAACCCAAATTCCTGAAATGGAAAGGGTAAAGATAAAACAGCATTTATAATTATGTTTACTAGCAGCGCCAGGCAAATGATATTCCAAAGTAGAATCATTTTACCCTTTATCCGGTGTTCAACATAACAAAAATAGTAAATGATCGGGGCTGTTATTCCTGCGATAATGTCAAAATTTCTACCTTCAAAGGTCATCAACTGAGGGATGGTTTTATTTATAAATAACCAAAAAAGGACAATTTCTACAGGGATTCTAACGACATGAAGCATCGTAAGGTTCTTTAAAGATAAACTGTCAATGAATTTCCTGCCGGTTTTGGTTAAGAAAAGTCCAAGGATAAAGGCCAATGGTGGCAATGCGAGTAAAAGGAATTTTGGTGGAACGGTACTAGTATCTTTATAAAAACCAGAGAATCCAACGATTCCCTGTAGGCTAACCCAAATAAATAAGATTAAAAGGGTTATTTTGGAATGTTTCGTCGACATATAAAAAAGGTAAATGGTCAAAATGGTGGTAAGCCCAAAAATCAGGGTGATATAGATTGGTAAGTTTTCCATGGCGAAGAAAAGCAGTTAAGTTATGATAAAAAGGGGTAGTGAACCGCAAAGATCTGTATAGATTTTTCTAAAACCTGGGAATTATCATTTATCAACCGGGCCGGTGTCTGTAAGTTCAATCCCATAAATCATCCATTGCATAGATTGTATGCATTATTGATTCACTGGCAATCCATTGCAAACTTCGTGGATAAACCCGAGTTTGCCTACGATATTAGGCGATATCAGGAAAGGATAAAAATCTTCATATCCCATACTTCGATTAAGGCTGTTGATCGCAAAGGTTAGTGGTAACCACATGTTAAATATCTCAGGGAAATAGGAAATGGAATAAGGATCTGTATTGATCCTTACTCTAGACTCGGGGGTATCTTCTTTTTTTAAAGGATGAATCGCAATACCAAAGGAATATGCTGTCTCCAGAGTATCCATAAGGTGAAAATAGTGAGACCAGGTTTCGGCCCAATCCTCCCAAGGATGGGACGTGGCATAAGGGCTTATAAAGTCCCTTTCCCATCCCGCTGCAGGCCCGTTTTCATAATATGCTGCAAGGGCCTTTGAATAATCCATTCTTTCATCACCGAACAAACGACGGAACGGGCTTAGATACGAACTATTCTCGATAAGCCGTTCCCAATAATAATGACCAATTTCGTGACGGAAATGACCCAATAATGTCCTATATCGCTCACCAAGATCCAATTTATGTCTGACCCGTTCTGCTTCGTCAGCCTCCTCAATATTCAGTGTGATAGTGCCATGTTCATGACCTGTGATTACTCTTTTCTGGGGAGAGATGTCAGCCATAAAATCAAAGGCTAAGCCTTTTTCTGGGTCAGATTCTTTGCTTGGAAAAGCCAATTTCAACCTGAGTAAGGAATACACGAGCCGATGTTTCGCAATTTCAATTCGCTTCCAGCGGGAAAGATTCTCCGGTGAAGTGAGAGTTGGTATAATCCTGTTTAACTCACAGGCTGAGCAAAATCGGGATTCCCGGGAAAAAGGAATCAACCAGTTGCAAGTTCCCCGTATTGCATTATCACAAAGTCGATAAATATGATCTTTAAGCAAAAAATCATTAAAGGAATATGGATCCCTGATTTCAAGGGTAATGAGGGAAATGTTATAGGGATCAAATCCTAAAGGGCTTCCGCAGGCCAGGCAAATTGAATTTTCAAAATAAAGACGATTGTGGCAACGGCTGCAAGCGTATAGCTTCATCTAAAAATTTTAAACAAGTTAGGAATGCGTTACTCTGGAGTTGTTGTGAAATTGACCAAAACGTATACCAATAAACAAATAAAAATAAAAATATCAGAAACCAATGCGATCATCTCATTTGATCCTACCGGTTTTTTGATAATGTGATTTATCCCTGCAATACCATAAAATAAGCCACTTCCAAAGGCGCTCACAATTCGCCATTGAGGTAGAAAAAAGGAAAGAACCCCAATGAGTCCAAAGCAAATATTTGCAAATCCTAATTCCCTTATTATGATATGGCTTTCTTTATTTTCAATGTGAAATATGGTTTCTGCCGTAAATGAAGGATTTGAGGCTTGCCTTAGCCCGGCAATTAAGAGGCGCAGCCCCACAGCCCAGAAGATGAACCATTTTCCAATAACGCTGCTAGAAAGCGGCAAATCGGGTTTTAATAGGGTCTCAATAAATACAGAAAGGGCAGGCAAAAAAAGAGTCAGCAGGAATACCACCAGGATATACCCCTTGTTTATTTTTGCGGTATTGCTCATAATCATAAATCCCCTCTTTTTAATTGATCTGCAGCATAATTTGCCGCCCTTGCAGCAAAAGCCATATATAATATGGAAGGGCTTTGATTGCCCGTGCTGGTCATACATGCACCATCAGTCACAAATACATTTTTGCACAAATGGAACTGATTGAATTTATTTAGCAGGGAGGTTTTAGGATCATGACCCATCCGGCATCCACCCATCTCATGAATATCCAAACCAGGGGCTTGCCTTGTGTCCTGTTGAACAATATCTTCAATGCCTGCGATTTCCAGCATTTCCGCACTCTGGGTTAAAAAATCCTTTACCATTTTCTCATCATTTTCGTCGTACCCTACCGAGGTTATCAGTTGAGGTATCCCCCATTTGTCCTTTTTGTCTTTGCTTAAGCGGACGTGGTTGGATTCTTTTGGAATCGTTTCTCCCTGCATATACATACCTGCTTGCCAAAGGTCCGGTTCCTCAAGAGCATTTTTATAATCCTGGCCAATGCCTTCAGAAAGATCCGTTTGAAATGAACCCTTCCTCGATGCCCATACGAAGGTCAGATAACCACCCAGGAAATCTGTATCTTGTCTATGGAGATTTCTGTAATTCGCAATTATTGGGTTGGTTGGGTTTCTGCCATAATAATAATTGTCTTTAAATCCTTTGTACTTTCCATAAACGCTTCCCCTGTAATTTTGAAAAGCTATAAATTTCCCCAGCAAACCATTATCATTACCCAGGCCATTTGGAAATCTTTCAGAAGTGGAATTCAATAAAATGAGGTTGGTGTTCAGGCAGGCCGAATTTAAAAATATGATTTTCGCAAAATAATCAATTGACTCATTTGTCAGGGAATCAAAAATCCGGACTCCTGTTGCCTTTTTTTTCCGCCCGTCATAAATAATGGAATCTACTACTGAATAAGGCCGGATAGTCAGGTTGCCTGTTTTTTTTGCCCAGGGAAGTGTTGAGGATACTGAGCTAAAATACCCTCCAAACGGACAGCCCCTTGTACATAAATCGCGGGCCTGGCATTGACCTCTTCCTTGTTGCAAATGGATTGCCTCTGGTTTGGTCAAGTGCGCCCACCGTGTTCGAACCATAAAGCGGTCTTTATAATGTTCACTTATTTTCCGCTGTATCTCGGCTTCAAGGCAACTGAATTCAAAAGGAGGCAGGTAGTCACCATCAGGCAAAGCCTCCAGACCATCTTTTCCACCGCAAATTCCGGCAAATTTTTCCACGTGTGAATACCAGGGAGCGATGTCATCATAACGGATGGGCCAATCGATCGCGTAGCCATAACGCGAGGGAGCAGTAAACTCAAAATTACTCCAGCGCTGACAGGCCCTGCCCCAAGTAATTGATTTGCCCCCTACCTGATAACCCCTAATCCAGTCAAATGGTTTTTCCTGGATATAAGGGTGTTCTGCGTCCTTCACAAAAAAATGCTGGGTGTCCTCGCCAAAAGCGTAACACTTGCTGATTACTGGGTTATCCTTTAAGATATCTAGCGGTTCTCTCATCCGGTGGGGAAATTCCCAGGGATTTTTGGTGGCTGTTGGATAATCTTTAATGTGTTCAATATTCCGCCCTCTTTCCAACACCAAGGTTTTTAACCCACGCTCGCAAAGCTCCTTAGCGCTCCAGCCCCCGCTTATTCCAGAACCAATTACGATTGCATCATAAGTATTTAGCATTTTTCCACCAGAATTTTTATTACCTGACATAGCGATGTTTTAGCGTAATCTCTCAATGGATACCCACTAATTGGCAACTTTTCCTTCCTAAATTTACTTTTAATTGTTAGTCAATTCAAAAATGCTTCCTATTCTTATTTTGGATACCTTATAACTAATAAAGATGGACTCGACGAAGATGTAAAAAAGCATGAATCGACAAACCGGATTATTCCTATAATTTCTTGTTTCTGGAGAAACTGCCGGTTGCCCGAATCTTTTATGGCGTTCAAGTATGAGCGAGGTTTCGATAAATGTTTCTGCATCTGCCGTTTAGCCAGGCTTTCCTTAGTTTTATCAAAACCTGATTTAAGGAGGGCTAACTATCAATGACAAATTAGCTGATGCAGGGGACGAACCGCCCTTTAGCCAGCATTTTCAATCTGGGCAAATAATCAATCAATTGTTACAACATAATTATCTTCTTGCGGAACTTTATTATAATTCCGGGCCTTTTTATCACTAGCTAGCTACATTTGACCTGAGAAAAAAATGCGAAAGGGGTTAGTGGGTAGCGTTGCTGGATTTTGAGCAACGCAAATCCGGCATGTAGCTATCGGGCCTTCCCTGTATTTCAACCGGTTTGCTGATTATTACCAGGATAGTATACAAGCAGAATTCTATAACTTCATCATTAAATGCAAAAGATTGGATCTAAAACAATTTAAACCGGTACATTGGGTTTACAATTTACTTCATTACAAGTCATTGCGACATAATAAAATAGCATTTAAAAAATTTGATATTCGCAAACCTCTGATTGGATCCATTTCCAGCAAAGACTTTTATGATAAGGAATCCAAAGCGTGGCTTGACTGTGGCAATTCTCGCGATCTGACAGGTTCCGCTGAGGAGTTCAATAATTTCCCTGCTTGGATCCAAACTAAAATTTCTTATTGGAGTGACAATGGCTTTCTGATCCTTGAAAATTTTATTGAAAAAGGTATTTGTGACGAAATCAATAATGAAATTGAAAGGTTGGTAAAAAACAAACTGTTGAAGTTTAATGACAGCAACAAATTAATGTTCGCATACAAACAATCCCGTCTCATAAAAATTATCACAGAAAAACCAGAACTGCTTGCCATTTTAAAATTTATACTAGGAAAGGAGGTAATACTTTTTCAAACGATTAATTTTATATCCGGGAGTGAGCAAAGGGCACATTCCGACAGTATTCACATGACGACATATCCACTTGGGTTTCTGATTGCCTGCTGGTTGGCACTTGAAGACACATCATCAATCAACGGACCACTCTTCTATTATCCCGGTAGTCATAAGCTTCCTTATTTACTTAATGAAGATTTTAATGAAGGGGAAACCAAATTGAAATTGGGAATAAAGGATTATGCCGAATATGAAGAAAAGATCAGTGAACAAATCAAAACAAAAGGGTTTTCAAAAACCGAATTTCACGCAAAAAAAGGCGACCTCTTAATTTGGCATGGGAATCTTCTTCACGGGGGTGCATCAATAGTGGATGCAGGGAGCACCAGAAAGAGCATGGTTATGCACTATTTTGCAAAGGATGTTGTTAAATACCATGAGATAACGCAAAGACCATCCCTGATAAGGCAAAAATGACGCTTCACAGAGTCTTAGGAATGGGATAATGAAAAAGAGGGGACCCGGCGTATTAAGAACCTGATCCCCATTGACTTTCTAATGGAATATTTAGTTAACCGGAATTTGGTGCAGTTCAGCTTCAGCACCAGAAATAAAGGGAATAGTTACTTCTAGCACACCATTAACATATTTGGCAACGATTTTTGAGGCATCAACTGAACTGTCAAGGGAAAAAGTTCTTATGAACCCACCTCGACTATATTCGCGCCGTATCCATTCTGGTCGCTGAAAACCTTCTGGAGGCGTATAAGAAATCGTGAGTTCACTTCCTCTTAGGTCCAATTTAAAATGTTCTTTAATGCGCCCTGGTGCAAAAACCAGGATTTCATAACTGTCCGCTGATTTAAAGATGTTTACTGGAGCTCTTTCCTCTGAACGGGCAGAACGTTGGTGATGCCTGCCTCTGTAATTGCCTGTTGCGGCGTAAGACTGATTGTAGTCCATGTTTTTACTTTTTGAATGAAATAATAATTATATCTCTTCTTGTAGACGAATGAAACCAAGAAATATTTTAATTAAAATGGTTATTCATAATAATCCGTTTTATGCGATTGAGGACGAATGCATGGCGCCCGCATAGGGATCGGAAACGATTAAAGCCTGGTAAAACAAATGCAATTTGTCAACATGCTCATGGGTGAAGGAACCGTCATTCGAATGCTAAAAGGAAGACCATTGTTCTGACCTTTTGCTATTGCATAATGAGAAAAAATGGAAATGCATCGTATATTTAGAGAGTTCCTGTAAGTATACGAAACCTCCAAATGAACAAAGAACAATTTGCCGAAGAGTTTGAACGATCGAGCGGACAATTGAAATCCTTTATCCTTCGAATTACAGCAAGTGTGGCTGATGCTGAAGACATTGTTCAGGACACTTTTATTAAAGGTGCTGAAAAATTAGATACGTTTAAAGGTCATTCGTCTTTGAGAACATGGCTTTTTGCTATTGCCTCAAATATTGCGAAAGATAATATAAGAGCCAAAAAACGGTGGGTGGAACAGGTAACGGACATCGCTAAAGAAGCTGCGCTCTCAAACCCCAGCTTTATTAAAGAATCCATGAATATTCGGTCAAACTCGCTTCAAGGGCAATTCGAAATAAAAGAGCATATTGCATTTTGCTTTACCTGCATTGCAAAATCCTTGCCTTTAGAGCAACAAATCACTCTTTTATTGAAAGAGGTTTATGAATTTAAAGTAGCTGAAATTTCCCAAATTCTTCAGAGTACCGATGCGATGATAAAATATTATCTTCATGCAGCCAGGACCAGAATGATAAGTGTCTTTGACGGAAGGTGTGCCCTAATAAACAAATTGGGCGTATGCCATCAGTGCTCCGAGCTCAATGGCATCTACAATCCCAAACAAAAAATCCAGGAAGAATTGACGAAAATTGACTTGGCTAAAGAAGCTGATAATGCAGATAAGGCACACTTATTTGATTTGCGCATGAAGGTTATTCGGGGAATAGACCCATTTGAATCAAATGCCGCAGAGTTACAACTCTATCATTTAGAGCATAATAGGAAGGTAATGGAGGAATATTTAGAAAAAGATCCCAACTAAGCTATCGTTTTGAATCCTCCATACGTCAAAATGGAGATGTTTGATTGGACAATTCGGTTTTGTAGGAAAAAATCGATCCAATAGGCATATTCGGTTTTGATGAAATCGCGAGAAAAGCTAAATAAGTGTTGAAGTAAATCAATTAAAATAGAATGAAGATTGTAAGAGTCGTTTACACCGCAAGGCCCGAATTTGTAAAGCAGAATATGGCCAATATACGAAAGGTTATGTCTGATTTGGGCCAATTAAACTATCCAGGAATTTTTTATAGTACCTGCCTTAGTTCGGACAATAAGACATTCATCCATATGGCTTTTTTCCAGTCAGAGGAAGACCAGAAGCTACTCAATGAATTACCCTCCTTCAAAGACTTTCAAGAGCAACTGAAATCCAATGGTTTTGAAAAGCCTCCTGGTCAGGATTTGTTAACATTGGTCGGTTCATCAAAAGACATATTTAATCATTGATTTCTTTAAGAATGAAAAATAAAATAGGAAGCAAAGAAAGCCCCTTGGTTCTAAAAACACCATCCCTAACATCAGAATATACAATATATAGCGATATTAAAGACGGCAATGATGTTTTGGTGTGTACGGTTGGCAAGACGGTTCTTCTTTATGATTACCGTTGTCTTTCTGATCTTCACGAGAAGCTTAAAATGCACGGCGATTGGATGGAATTAGGAAGCGCTGATGAGCAAAAGCCTACAAAAGAAGGAACGGTGGAAGACTGGGGCCGCTCCCCAAATAATCCTGTTGGAGGATGGTACGGGCTTAAGAAAGGCCTTCGCGGACGTTTTGCCATGTATATTCCCCCATTAATGGAAAAGCTGGGATTAGTTGAATTGACTCACGAACCAAAGGGTAATAAGATCAGGTCAAAATAGAAAAGTAAAAAAGAAACTTGCTGCCTTACCTGGAATTGCCACTGGCTTTCAGAAATGCAGGAGATTAGAAATTTTTCTTCTTTCGAATGAGCGGCCATTATTGATTTAATTCTCTGATTTTTATTAACGCCGTAGGTAATTCGAGATGTTGGCCCGGTTTCCTTCATTTTGGTAGCCCAATTTCTACAGAGGTCGGCCGGATTTCCTTAGAATGCATTCATTCTTGGCATAGTTTTGTTCGCAACCAAAAATGGTTTAAATTGCTAGTGCAAGTCATTTCAATTCCCTTCAAACAGCCTCGTGGACTTTTTGTGTAAAAACAAATAGCTCTAGTGATGAATTCGTGAAATACCCATTAAGGAATCAAAGAAATCAATCAATTATCTTATACAATTCAATTTATGAAGCCAAAATCTCTATTTATTTTTTTATTGTTCGCTACCCTGTTTACAGGGAACAGAACTATTGCCCAGGAGCAATCTACTTTCAAGTTGTCCGGAAGTTACCGTTTCGATTATGAAGTCGTCCAGGTCATTGATGGCAAAAAAAACCCTTCTGATAGCTGTGTCTTACATTTTTTCTATACAAAAAGCGGTGATTACGCAGCTGCAAGATTAAATGGAAAAAATAGTAATAAAGAAGGTTGGTTTATTGTGCTTACCAGGGATGGTAACGGTATTGTATTTGACGACCAAAAAAAGAATATTACTGTGATCAATTTGCACAAATTGATGTCAGACTTTTCCAGTATTACCAAATGGATCAAAATGGATAGCCTTATGGCTCATATGCGGCAAAAGACGGATGGTAAGCATTTTGAATCTGTGAAAACCGGAAATACCAAACAGATTGGAAACTATGCGGCTGACGAATATAGTGTTTCAGACAGCAAGGGGAATAAATCCTCCATTTGGTGCGCTAAAGTCGATTTTTCTACCCCTGCGGATTACATTTTAGGCGGGGGAGGAGGAAAAATGCTTAAAATGATGAGCCAACAAATGTCATCCCACCCGTTGTTTTTGGCACTTACCCAACCAAAGACCATGATCGCTGAAATTGATGGCGGAAACATGCAAAATGGCAGCGGAATGAATATGCATACAGAAAGTATCAGCCAAATAAGCACAGAGATTTCGACGAACGGATATAAGCTCAATGATTACAGCAATATGAGTATCCCGGAAATCCTCCAGGCCGAACTGAACAAGAAGGGGCATTGAAATTTCTGATGATTGGAATCAATTTATTAGTGTAATCGCTTGGAGCACTTTTCACTGAATGGATCCATGGTAATTGGCATGCAAAGTTGATATTCTGCACTGACTTTGGAGCAAAGTCTATCCGTGAACAGACAAATTAAAATCCAAAGTTCTTAAATATCCAGACATTTCAATTCACTTCTACCAATACACATCTGGCGTTTTCATTGTTTGCTGTCGTGATCTCTATTTCACTATTTGGCGGGAAAAATGCGAAGGTGTCAGTTTGCAATGAACTGATTTTGCCCGATGAAGCCGTTGTTACCCTTCCTGATAAGTCTATTAAGAGATGCGCACAGTCAGATTTTGGGATATGGCATTTCTTGCTTTTTTCGATATCGGCATAGTAGGTTCTGTATGATTTTTGAACGGATTGTAGCTTCAAGAAAGCATTTGATAAAATAGAACAGCTTTCATCATCTCGAGGCTTCTTTGTAATTTCAACAACCAAAAAATGGAATAGTGATAAACTCTGATTCCAGACCCTATGGATTACAGGCTTTTCTCCATAGTCTACATATTTGAGATCTCCTGGATTTACGTCGGTGATTATGGAAGGTTCACCTTCAATCTGAATCCCAAACGTCGACTTGGTAAGGAATACAACTAACGAAGTTGCTGCATGCCTATGCGAAATGGTGGTATCATGCCCCAGAATTTGTCCGTCCAATACACGGATATATTTATTTTCCAAAACAACCCTGTGGTGTGGCTCATTTTGAACTGGCATTTGTGCAGAAAGCCGAAAACACCAAATGTGAATTAAAAAAACAAATATCCGATTCTTTTATAATCCATAGACCGAGATTGATATAATTGCTCTTGCTGACTTTTCCGGATCACACGAAATCATTAAAGCCGTATGCTAAGAAAGTGGCGACAAAGTAAGAGCCCTTTTGTGATGAACACTTCATTCTACATTTAAATGTTATACATGAACAATAGTTGAGTAATCAGAAATTATGGCTGGCAGCCATTTACTTTTAATCGATATGAAATACAAAAATAATGAGCACAAATCCACTTAACCTAGGATGGAGGTTTTTCCTGGAAATATCTATGCTAGGTATTTTGGGCTATTGGGGCTGGCATCTAAAAGAAGGTTGGCCAAGCTATTTGGCTGGATTGGGCATACCAATAACCGCTGCTGTTTTATGGGGCGTATTTAGAATTCCAAATGACCCTAAACCTGCTCCGGTCAGAATACCCGGGGTATTTAGGATCTTACTGGAGTTTGGACTTTTTGGTTTCGCTTCCTGGGCTTTGAATGATTTACATGCTGGCAACCTCAGCCTCATAGTGGGCTTAATTGTATTTTTCCATTACCTGATTTCGTATGATAGGACTTGGGCGATGTTGAGAAACCGGCCTTATACTGGATTTGTAAAGTAATTTTCCCTTTAGTTTCCTGAAACAAATATGTGAATTGTCCCAAAATCTAGGCATTAAAAATTGGGTCATAAAAAAAAGGGAGCATTAAATCGAAGGGGAGATATACCAGAATGCCCTGGTTTTTACGAACCAAATTTGATCCATAAAAAAGATAGTTCTGTATAAATGAAATTCGCCTCGGAGACCATGGCCTCCATTTCCTTTGCCTACATTTGACCACTGAAATAAGCTTAGGGTATGAAAAGGTATGGGATTTTCACCCTTGGATTGCTGGTTTTTTTGAATGTTCAGGGGCAAAATCAGGTAGATTCGTCATTGAATGCATTTCTCAAAAAAAGAAAGCTGTCATTAGAGGGCTACGTGGATGTTTATTATTCAAATGCCTTAAGCCATCCTCTGGGGGGAACGCGCCCCTATTTTGTTTCTTATAATCGCGACAATGAAATCAATCTTGACCTGGCCTATATCAGCCTGAAATATTCTTCAGATAGGATCCGGGCCACCTTCACACCGGGTTATGGAACCTATATGAATGCCAATTATATATCAGAGCGTCAGACACTTCAAAACATTCTTGAAGCGAATATTGGTGTTCGAATCTTTAAAGGCAAAGATATCTGGTTGGACGCGGGTGTGATCACCTCTCCATATACCAACGAGTCTGCTTATTCTTTCGATCAGATAACTTATACCCGATCTATCGGCGCAGAGAATACTCCCTATTATCTAACAGGGGCCAAACTCTCTATGCCCATAGGAGATGAATGGACCGCATACCTGTACCTGCTCAATGGCTGGCAGGTCATCGAATCCCAACACGACCCTCTGGATTTCGGTTCGCAACTGGAATTCAAAACTGACAGCAAATGGGATATAAATTGGAATACCTATATCGGAAATGAAAGCTCGATCAATAACCCTGGGTATAGGACGCGCTATTTTATAGATTTTTATGCCACCTATACGCCATCCCCTAACTGGTCATTTAGTTCTGACGCATATACGGGGTGGCAGCAGCGGCTTGAAGAAAATTCGCTTAAGACTCGTCAATGGTGGAATGCTAATCTTTGTGCCCGGTACAGTTTTTCAAACAGAAATTCCTTTTCTGCTCGAATCGAATATTTTGCTGACCCCTACCAGGTCCTGGTCAAACCAGTAACAATAGCACCAGGATTTGTACTTTCAAGTGCCAGTCTCGGATATAACCTATCCATTACTGAGGATGTGCTAATACGTCTGGAAGGAAGATATTTTATTTCACCCAATGGGATCTACCCCCTTCGAAACCAAACGGATACGGATAAGGATCTCTGGCTGACTATCGGCTTGACTGCAAGATTGAGGTGAGATGAGGTTTATTGAATGTTGGGAATTTCAGCGAAGTGCAGATCCATAATAAAGTATCTTCTATGGAACGAGTTTGCTTGAATAATTTTATTTACATTGGATAGGCTAAATGAAATAATGATGCAGTTCAGCAAATTGCCAGATCCGTCTCTATTTGAAAAAAAGGGATTGGAATCGGAGATTCCCAATTCTGTCATCTATGAAAGTTCCGAATTACCGTATCACTATCCGAATCACCCGACCCCTTATTTATTTCTCGCCAATTTTAAGAATTCGGGAAACTACAGGGTAAATAACCGACCTATTTCGGCCAACCATCATTTTTATTATTTTCTAAATGAGGGCGATGGACTGGAAATAGATTTTAGAAGAAATAAGGGGTTCGAAACGCTGATTGTTTTATTCAATAATCAGTTCATAAAGGAGGTATTTAATTATAGGGGCCAAAACCTTGATAGTCTATTGGCAAACAATGACAAAAGCAATTTGCGGGATTTACAATTACCGTCCATCCCTTTTACCTATACCAAGAAAGTATTCGAATGTGTGGAAGCAATCAGAAAAGATGCAATTTCCGGTATTGGCGGATCAGATAATCTATTTCTCGAATTGCTCGATGAATTATTGACCTCTGCAAATGATTTGTCCGGAGGGATTGAAAAAATAAATGCCAAAAAAAAGTCCACCCGTGAAGAATTGTACAGGCGGGTCTTAATTGCACGCATGTATATGGAAGATAATCTCTCTTCCCCTTTGAGTATAGAGCATATTGCAAAGGAGGCATGCTTGAACAAGTTTCATTTTTTGAAATCATTCAAAGAAATGTATGGTACTACTCCCTATCAACATCTTACTAAACTTAGAATGGAACGATCCGAAATTCTGTTAAAATCAGGGAAATTTACTGTCAAAGAGGTATGCTGGATGATTGGCTTTGAAAGCC
>Ga0302324_100010586_pt1 | contig 19074 bp, 15 predicted proteins | sample Palsa_T0_1_FD_201949 | JGI IMG/M metagenome (GOLD analysis project Ga0302324, IMG submission 201949) | Peat permafrost microbial communities from Stordalen Mire near Abisko, Sweden - Palsa_T0_1 | ecosystem: Environmental > Terrestrial > Soil > Palsa > Peat permafrost | place: Sweden: Abisko...
CGCTCCCGGGGAGCACCGAAGATTGGGTATCGGGGCTGACGAAGCCGGCAATGGTCGCGGTCGGGAACGTGCTGGGGTTGATGGCGATGCCGTAGGTGGTCGTGACGGTTGGCCCAGTCACAGTCAGCGGCGCCGGTTTCACAACCAGGCTTTGGGTCACGGGAGTGGCCGCTGCATAGATTCCCCCGCCTTCCTGGGTGGCGGTAATGACGATAGTGCCGCCTCCGGTAATGGTGAGCGTTGAGCCGTTCGCCGGGATCTTGCCCGGCCCGCTGATCACCTGAAAGGACACCGCGAGTTTCGAGGAGGCGGTGGCAGTGAGGGTGAGGGTAGAAGCTTGACCGTAAGTGACGGGCGCCAGCGGCGCGAAGCTGATGGTCTGGGGAGAACTTCCAGTGACGACCAATGTCCCCGGCACAAAGGTGGTGAAGGCATAGTTCGTCGAAGACAGGGTCCCGATCGATGCCGTGATTGGATACTGGCCGGTAGGCGAATCGGTGGTAGCGGTTGTCGAGAAGGCCGGTGCCCCAGCGTAGACTCCCGGCGTCATCTGCTTGTCCCCGTTGACGAAGCCGGTCAACATGGCCGAGAAGGCCGGATTGGGGGATCCAACGATCTTCGAGGCGTTGTTGACGGTCACGGTGAGAGGGGCGGGGTCCACAGTGAGCGTCTGGCTCACCGGAGGGGCGGCGTTGTATTGGCTGTTGCCGGGTTGCGAACCGGTCACCGACACGCTTCCCGCGCCGGTAATGACCAGTTGAGAACCGCTCAGGTGGGCGACTCCGGCGGGCGTGGAGGCCACCTCGTATTGGACGGGTAAGTTTGAGGTCGCGGTTGCAGCCAGCGTAATCGGGCTTACCCCGTAATCGACGGTAGCGGGATCGAACGCGGGAAAGTCGATGGTCTGTGGCAAAAGGGGCGCTGCTTGCCAGACCAGATTGAGGCCGCCGTCAGCGATATAGAGGTTATCTTGAGGATCGAAGCTGACTTGATTCAGGGAATTCGATATTTGCGTGCTCGTGGCGACGCCTCCCGGAGCAGCCGGAATCACAGGAGGCATTTGGTTCGGATCATCGATCCCGGCAACGGTGGACGCGTATCCGGAGGTGTCAATCTTACGGATGGCAAAGTCTGCCGCGTCGGCGATATACACGTTGCCGAGTTGATCTAGCGTAAAGAGCAACGTGGTGTTGCCCATTTGCATATTTCCCGCCAGACCGCCGTCCCCACAGGGGGTGAGGGTGCAGCTTGTAAACGGCGTGCCTAGACTGTATCCGGTCACCGCGTAGATGTAGCCGTTAGTGGGGGCCACCGAACTGCCGCCTCCAGGATTGAGTGCCAGATTGAGCAGGGAGGGCACGGTGGCGCCCGCATAGACCACGCGAATATATCCACCCACGGTAACAACGTAAGGGGTGTCGGAAAGATAGAGGTTTCCGCCGTGGTCCACAGCGACCGACTCCAGGTAAGAGATGGAACCGTTGCTACTGGCGGCAGGTCCGTAGTCGCCGCATCCTCCGGGCGCCCCTGGAGCTCCCGGAGTGGGGGCATTCGTGCACGCCTCCTGGATCTCGCCCGCAACCGTATAGATGAAGCCTGCCTGGCTGGGGCCGACGCTGATTCCCTCGGCGGAGAGGATCGGCGGGGGAGCGCTCGCGGCTTGTGAGTAGACCACACGGACCACATCGTTGATCGAGTCAGCAATGTAAATATTTGCGAACGAGTCCACCGCGATAGCGGCGGGGCCATTGAGAGTCGCGGCTGTGGCCGGGCCGCCGTCGCCTAAATCCGTGGAGGAGCTCGCAATGTTCAGCTGTCCGGCAATGGTGGTCACAATTGACGTCTGCGCATTGACCTTCCGAACCACATTGGAATTGAAATCGGCAAGGTAGAGATTGTTCGCACTGTCGAAGACCAGCCCGACGATGTCGCCAAAAGCAGCTAGATTCAGCGGCAAGCCTTCACCGCAAGTGGCATCGGGGATGTCTCCGCAGATTCCCACTTGTCCCGCAATTTGATAAATACGCCCAGCCTGGGGAGTCACGGCCGGCGTGGCGTGGGTGGTGACGTTTGCCAGGGTAGCCGGAACCGCGCCTCCCGCGTATGCCATGTAGATCGCCGAGCTGGTGGTGACGTAGATGTTCCCCACGCTATCGGAGGCCACGGCGTAGGGCTGAGGAATTGGGACCTGAGTCGGCACCGAGCCGTCGGAATACGATCCCTGGGTGGTGCCATTCCCGGCGAAATAATTGATGAGTCCGGGGAGGAAGCCGGATGGCGCGTCCGGGGGGACCGAGACTTGGCTTCTCAGCTTGCAATAGGACCAAAGAGGAAGCATGAAGAGCAAGGCAAGAACCAGGGGGCTACGGACAATCGAGCGCCGGCGATCGCGAGAAGAATGAGGGCGATGGGATTTCACGAAGCCTTCCGAAATCGAAGTACAGCTGAGTGGGTTGGACCGGATTCGCCGGGCCGGCCGCCCCAAGGCCGCCCGCCCGACGCCGGTTACGGCGTTGAAGCCAAAGCTTAGTGGTTCGAGGTCTGGGTTGGCCCCGGAACGGTCGGGGATTTGGTGAAGGGGCCTTCAATGGTTCCGCCTACGTCGCCGCCCTCTTCGGTGCCGCCACCAAGGGTGAGAGGCGAAAGAGTGGCCTTAACGACGGTGCAGGTGACCTTCGAGCCGAGCGAGCCATCATTCGGAGTAATGGTGATGGTATCGGGAACGGTCTCGATGGTCGACGGGACGAAGTGCTCGCGGTAAACCGCCAGGCCGGGATCGTTGGTTCCACCCTTAGATGTTGCGCAGACCGGGGTAAACGGCACGAAGTCGGGAATGGAGCTGTTGACCAGGGACTGGGCCTTGGCAATCAGGGTCTTGGCCTTCGCCTCGCCGGCGGAGTCGGTGACGATACGGTAGATCGACCACGCAGGGTACTTACCGTTGCGCAGATTGGGGAAAGAGGCCCCGTTGGCTATGGGGCAGCTATAGCTGCCGCTGACTACCGGGCAGGTGGGCAGGGCGCCCGAAGAGTAGGTGGAGTTGATCGGGTCAATGGAGTTTAGGGTGACGTACTTGTCGGTCTTGCCGCCGCCTACCGACTCATAGCTGAAGAAGGCATAGCCCATAGTGTTGGCCGTGGCGATGACGTGGTTGACCTCGTCGCCGGTTCCAACCGCACGGTAACGTACGCCGCTGCCGCAGGGAAGGTTAAGGGGATTGGTGTTGGCGTCGGCCAGGTTAATACCGGCCTCCTGGTCTTTGCCTGCAGGGACGAAGACACTGTACTCGGTGGTGTTCATGGTGCCCGAAGTGGGCTCGCGCAGGATGGGGCTGATCGGGCCGGTCGCACCGGTGACCAGCGTATCGGAGCAGGGAGTGGTGCCGCTGGGGGTGACTCCGCCAAAGAGCCTTCCCGCGTTGAGGCTGGTTACGTTGGTTGCGCCGGCGGTGTTTGCGCCCGTGGTATTGGCAATGAAAACGATTGGGGCAGCGCCGACCGGTATGGTGATCTGTGTTGGCCCAACTGTGCCGGTGAAGGGGTCGGCTCCTCCCGCGATCGCAAAGGAAACGGGGTTGGCAAAGTCGGCAGGCGTGAAGAAGCTGTCGATCGGGTGGCCGATCAGGAATTGGCCGCTATGTCCGCTGCGAGGATCCTTAACATAGCCGTAGCCGAGAGAGTTGAGAGTGCGGTTGGTGGCGAAGAGAGCGTCTTCAGGACGGATGTCAGTATTGGCGGCAGTGAGCGCTTTGCCGTTCAGCGCGGCATAAACCGTACTGGTGAGGGCGGTATCGTTCGTGCCGTCAGCCCAGTAGGTGTAGTTCGTGGTCGCGCTTACCGGCAGTGAAGCCAGCGCGGTGAAGGCCAGCGTTCCGCGTGGAACGGCGCTGAAATTGCGAACACCGACCACCGAGTCGACACTCAGGTATGCCCAGATACCATTCGTGCTCCAAACGACCCAAAGGTTGCCCGGTTCTTGAGGAATGGTGTAGGTGGTGCCGCTCTCGGTGACGGTGCGGCTGTCATTCAGCGCAACGTAGCAGGCGGCTCCGGGGCAAGGCGCGCTCGCCTTGACGGTATAGTGGAAGGCGGTCGCGCCGCCAGCCTTGGCGAGCGAATAGGCGGCCACCGCGAACGGACCGAACTGGGCCGAGGATCCTGCGGTCAGTACCTGCAGGGTTTGCGCGGAGGCGCTGGGCACGAGTGCTGCGCAAGACGCAAGCACAAGCGCACCAGTGATCTTCTTCATGAATTGCATAAAATCTCCTTGGATTTTCTTCGTTGGAGGTTGTTGGGTCGGCATTAAGGCGGTACTCATATTAGCTCCGCCCATAGTGCCACCCGGATGATCGCTTACGCGATCCCGTAGTCGACACGTCGTCGGGCCGTAAGTTGGGTCTTTGATGGGTAACACCGACTTCAACACGCAGAAGGTGGCTGGAAGTTAACAGTTGCCTCGGCAGGTCTAACCTCCAGCAATGCCACGTTATCTCCGAACGCTCGAAAAGTTGTAACAAGACGATGAATATAAGGTTAATTACAGTCAGAATAAATCTTAAAAAATATTGAAGACCGAATGAAGTCTTGATAACTTTCTGTGCAAATATAAACGAGCATCTCCAACCGGACGATGGAGAGAGGAATCAAGGTCGGCAGACCCACAGGTAACTTTCCAAGAGATTACTTAACGCAAGTAACCAAAGCACTTCAGATCGGTCGACGGTTGCGCCGGAAGCCGTCAGAGAAGCTATTTGTAAAGTAACTATACGGTTAATGGTCTAACAGTGGCTTTTGAGTTGGATATGTAACCGGTATCGACATCAACACCTCCGGAGTAGCAGTAGCGTCAATGGGTAACAATCCTTTGCTCTCAGATTTGTTGGCGTAGTTTCCATCTGACTTGCCAAGGGGCAAAGAATCGCGGGAGACTATGAGGCGTCCGCAGGGTATTGTGACCCAACAATGCGAACTTGAAGTGGGGATGGTATCGAAGTGGTGGATCCTGGTAAGTGGATAGGCACGATTGACTGCTCTTTCTTTGAAGTATCCATCAGTAAGGATGACTGCGCGTGCGGCTAATGGAGCGAGTTATATCGCAGCTGACGCGCCCCCCGCCCGCCTTCTTGTTGAGAAGCGCCAGGCCGCCAAGGTTGATCACGATTTCCACAAGTCAATACGGGGAGAAGCATCTTCAGCTCAATTGCTCTCAACCTCAGCTGAATTGCTCTCAACCAGGCAGCGTGTTGGTGGCGCAAACACATCATCGAGTACTCGAAACTTTCCAGTCACTCAACAGGAACCCTAATATGCGTGCACGTTTTGCCGAACGCCTCTCTACTGGAGCGTTCCTCCTCCTGGTTATATTGTTGACGGTAGCCGGCCATGCACAGAACGCGAGGTTCTTTGGCCAGGTGATGGATGCGGAAAACGCCGCGATTCCGCAGGCTAAGATCGATATCACCAACCTGGATTCAAAGACCCAGCTTCACGCCGTGAGCGATGACGCGGGCGCCTACAGCGTGCCATTCCTGACCGCCGGCAATTACCGGATAGTAGTCCAGGCGGCCGGCTTTCAAGGGCTCACCAAGGATGTGTCGCTGGGGATGGGCCAGGGCCTGGAGCTCAATCTGCAGCTTGCCGTTCAGGGAGCTTCGACGACGGTGAATGTGGAGGGTGGAGCGGGCAGCGAACTCACGCAGCTTCATCTTGAAAATAGCGAAGTGAGCGGGACGATCGTTGGCAAGGAAGTGGCTGCGCTCCAGTTGAATGGGCGCAACTTCAGCCAACTGATTGCGCTCGCTCCGGGGGTCAGTAACCAGACGTCGCAGGATGAGGCGAAGGTGGGGATGGCGGGAAGCGTCGCCTATAGCGTCAATGGCGGGCGCACCGAATATAACAGCTTTCAGGTGGATGGTTCAGAAACCTTGAACGTCGGCATCAATAAGAACCACAGCACTCTGATTGTCTATCCCAGCATCGACGCCATTCAGGAGATTAAGGTGCTGACGTCGAACTACGGAGCGCAGTATCCGAGCACCGGCAACGGCACGACCATCGTGACGACGAAGTCCGGCACCGAGGCGCTGCACGGCAGTCTCTATGAGTTTTTCCGCAACGAAGCGCTGAATGCCAAAGGCTATTTCGACATTGGGAACAAGGCGCCACTTTACCGCCGTAACGATTTCGGCGGAACGATTGGCGGCCCGGTGATCATCCCGCATTTGTACGACGGCAGGGGTAAGACCCATTTCTTCTTCTCCGACGAGTGGCGCCTAGAGACCTCGCCCACCGCCTACCGCCAGGCGGTTCCTTCGCTGGCGGAGAGAAATGGCGATTTCAACGATGTCTGCCCCGCGCTTCAAAACGGCGGGGGGCCGGTCACGTTCAGCCGTACAAAGTATCCCGACTGTCCGGATTCAGGCCTTGGGGACACGAATGGGACCTCACCGCAGCCTACAACCTTCGTCAACAACCAACTCAACTACCCAGGCAGCTCGAGCTCCCTCGGGGTCACCAGTCTTAACCAGAACGCGGTCGCTATTCTGGGTACCGGGGTCTTCCCCCTTCCCAATGCAACCAGCGGATGCAACTCCACTGGAGCCGCCTGCTACATCGCGGATGCGCCGCTGCCAACCTACTGGCGCCAGGAATTGTTACGCATCGACCATGCGATCAATTCAGAGTGGCAAGCCGGTTTCCGCTACATCCATGACGAGTGGAGCGAAACCACGCCCGTGCCGCAGTACGCCTACACCCAGAACAGCTTCCCCACGATCGAGAACCAGTTCTATGCCCCGGGACTTAGTCTGGTTGCGCGGTTGAGCGGGGCATTCTCTCCTAGCTTCCTGAATGAGTTCACATTCAGCTATACCGACTCGTATATCACCTTGCAGGACGTCCCCGGGTCGGGGGTGAATCTGGCCCGTCCTGCTGCGTTGAGCGGCGCGTGCCTGAGCGGAAGCGCTTCCTGCCCGCTGACCACCATCTTCAACAACGGCGGAGCGGGGGTCAACGGAATCGCGAAGATTCCTGGAGTTTCGATTGCCGGCAACAATGGTGAGTATGGCGGCCTGGGCTTTGCCTCCGATCCCGGGTACATGCCCTGGGAGCATACCAACCCCACCTACAGCATCAGCGACAACCTGACCAAAGTTCTGGGCCGTCACAACCTGCAGTTCGGCGCCCAATGGGTCATCTTTCAACGGAACCAGACGAACGGGCCGATTGGGGCCGCGACGGGCGATACCCAGGGCCTGTTGACCTTCACCAATATCAAAGTGAATGGATCCACGGGGAACGCATTTGCCGACTATCTCTTTAACGCAAACAGTCCATCCTCACCCCCGGGCGGTTACGGGGCTATCTCCAGCTTCCAGCAGGACAGTGCCCAGTCGAAATACCGCCAACGCTACCAGATCGTCGAGCCGTACTTTCAGGATGATTTCAAGGTGACCCCTCGATTAACGTTGAATGCCGGCCTGCGCCTGAGCCTGTTCGTTAACTTCCACGAGGCGAACAATCAGACCTACAACTGGGAGCCGTCCGCGTTCAACGCCGCAGCGGCGCAGACGGTTAGAGTCGGAGGCCCGGGTGGAAGCGCCCTGATTAACTATCCCAGCGGCACTCCGGTTACCATCAATCAGAGCGATCCATCGATGGGGCTCGACCCGCGCATCACCAACGGGATCATCCAGTGCGGCACTGCCGGCATCCCCTCAAGCTGCATGTCAGGCCATCTGTTCAACCCTGCGCCACGAGTGGGTTTCGCGTGGGACCCGACGGGCGCGGGGAAGATGTCGTTGCGCGGCGGCTATGGGCTCTTCTTTGAGCATGGCACCGCTGACGAAGCCAATACGGGATCGCTGGAAGGTGCGGCTCCGATCGTTCTCAGTATGACCGAAACCAACCCGGCGGGCTGGAGTAGCATCGGCGGCGGCAATGCCTTTCCCATCAATGTCACCGCGATTCCCACCAAGACGGTCTGGTCCTATATTCAACAGTGGAGCATGAGCGTCGAGCACCAGTTGCCATGGAACGCGTTGGCCAGCTTCGCCTATGTCGGGAGCGTGGGAAGACACCTCACTGCAGAACGGGAGATCAACCAACTCCCGCCATTGACTCCGGGACAGATTCCTTTTGCACCGCATCAGCCATTGCAAATCAAGGGAGCGAATCCGGCGGTTGCCGGAGGGTCGGATTCCGGAGACTGCTCGTATAGCACGATCACCAATTCTTTCACCCTGCTCAGTGGGACGGTCATTGGACCGGGGGACCCGCGATACGTCAACATGAACATCGCCTGTTACCTCTCAGGCAACGGGGGCTCGCCGAACTCGTTCCGGACCTTTGCGCCTGGAATCGGCGAAATCTATTCTCTCGAGAACATCGCCGACTCCAGTTACAACGGTTTGCAGGTGACGGCGCGAAAGATCTCGGGCCCTCTGACCTTGGGCGTTGCTTACAGCTACAGCCACTCGATCGACGATGCCTCGGACCGTTCCGACGCTACCTTCGTCAACTCGTTCGACCTGGCCTCAAACCGGGCCAGTTCCAATTTCGATCAGCGGCACCTGCTGCACATCAGCTACATCTATGAAATCCCGCTGCTTCACGCGTTGGACGAGGTCCTGCACTTCGCCGATTCCGAGCCATCCAACCAGGCGGCAGTAGGAAGCGGCAGCTATTCCGATTCCAAGGCGGCAAAGGCGGTTCTGAATGGATGGCAGGTCAGTGGCATTACGCTGTTTGAGACCGGCATTCCATTCACCGTCGTCAATAATGGTTCGCCCACAGGTCTGAGCACGCTGGACAACGCTGGAGTGGGAAACGGCGTTGGGGCGGGGTCCTATCCGGATTTTTCCGGGCTCTCTGCTCATTCACGTCTGCCAGCGGGCGGATCGAACCCCAAGAGCTTTGGGCCGCTGCTGCTCAACCCCACGGCGTTTATCGCTCCGCAGGGACTTACATTTGGGAACGCCGGCCGCAATGACCTGAACAACCCCAGCCGCTGGAACTGGGACGTGACGCTGCTGAAACACACTCCGATCGGGGAGCATGTCGATGCGGAGTTTCGTACCGAGGCATTCAACGTCTTCAACAATACTCAATTCCGAATCTATGACCCGGTCCTCGGCACCCAGGCGCAAAACACCGTCAGCTGCTACGGGGGCGCGGTCTCCTATTACAGCGCCGCCGGAGGCGATGGGACCGATTGCCTCACCGGGAGTTCGTTCCTGCATCCCGTGGACGCACATCGCCCACGCACGCTTCAGTTTGCGCTCAAGCTTACCTTCTGAGCCATGCGCAGAGAGGCGAAATAGGGAAGGCAGTGGTTCGCGGGGAAAGAGACACGTCCACGATCACACTGGGAAAGAAAACAACGCAATGAGATCATTCTTGAAGAGCGTCATAAGTCTGAGGCTGAAGGCGGCAACGATCATAGCAATCACAGTCGCGGTGGGGTGCGGGACGAGTGCCCCGCCGGTCACCGAGGTTCCTGCCCCGTCGCTTCCCACTGGTCTCCCGACCCCTTCAGCTCCGGGCACGACCAACACCTATAACGGCGGACAAAGTCCGGGCGCCTGGACCATGACCCTGAACAACACCGGCAATTCATTTACTTACCAGCCGGTTACTTATCCGGTAGCGGCAACCAGTGGCAGTATCCAGACAGGCGGAGGCTTCTCCATCCTGGGCGGAGCCGGTTTGGCTTATGAGGTACTCGGTAGAGCGGCGGTTCTGCGGCCAGCAAGCAGCGCGACTTCGCCGGTATTTTCTGTCCCCCAGACCTCGTGCTACGCCATTATCGGGAAGCTGCGATTCCAATATATCGCGATGTTTCCCGGACCTCTGGCTGCTGTGATCAGCGCGCCTCCGCCGCTGGGGTACGGGTCGATCGTTGCGAGCACAGATACTACCGGGTCGACATGGCAATTTGAAAATCTCCAAGGCAATGTGGTCGCCGGCCCGGCTATATTCACCGCGAGTTGCAGCGGCGCAAATGGTCAGGCGTCGATCAGCTTCCCCGGCCCGTCCCTGTTGAGCGAGTATTGGGCTACCTCCAGCGGGACCAGCGTGAACGGCCCCTCCACGGTAACGACGACCACCCCGACTACCCAATCGAAGCTATGGATTGGGCCATCGGGATTTTTTGCCGCCGACCAGAGCGACCCAACCCAAACGCCATACGCGGGAGCGTCGGTCGCCGGCATGGCTGAACCTTCGTCAGCTTTGACGACATCTGCCCTGGCGGCTGGAGAGTATCTCGGGTTCCTGTACGAGGCGCCGGTCAGCTCCTCGGTCTTGTCGGGAGCCACTGCCTTTACCGCGCCGGTTGGCTTTGGCCAGGTTGTTCCGTCTTCGGCCAACACGATGACGGGTGGAATCTTCCCCAACGACGACGTCACCGCAACCCCGAACTCCGACATTCAGATCACGTTGGGCACGGAAGACTCGACATTGAACGGACTCTACCCGTCGGCATCGATTACGGTCCTTGATCCGGACCAGAATTGTGCCAACTTCACCTATTTTTCTCTGAAGGGCGTGGCCGCGAGCGGCGTGAACGCGAATGGGTATATAACCTGCACCTTTCCCGGCGTCGCGGTGGCGGGGAATCCAGATGGCAATTACGCAATCTTTGTGAACAGCTACAACTGGGCCGCGAGCCTGGGCGGCCAGCCGATGGAGATATTTCTTTTCCAACAACAGTAGCGAGAATTCGGTCTGCCTTTTCAGTCTTCACCCTTCCATACAAAGGCTCCGGACTGCTTTAGCCCAATGTGAGCCAAAACCCGATAGACGAACTGTCTTGCCATCTCAACCGAGTCCGCAGGCAAATTGTAGAAGGACGGCATGATCGGGAAAATGACCGCTCCCGCATCCGCTGCCAGCGTCATGTTGCGCAGATGGATTTTGTTGAAGGGTGTCTCTCGAACGCAGAGCAGCAGCGGACGGCGCTCTTTGAGGCAAACATCGGCGGCGCGCTCGATCAGATTGCGGGCGAGGCCGTTCGAAATTCCACCGAGAGTTCCCATACTGCACGGTAGAACGATCATTCCCTGCGAGGGATAGCTGCCGCTGGCGATTCCCGCGCCGATATCGCTTTCGCTGAGCTGGGTTATTTTGTCCGAAGGACCGCCGAGCAATTTCTCAACCAGCTGATTGCGGCCGCTTAGCTGGAGTTCTTCGGCGAGTATACGCAGAGAGCTCTCCGAAGCAATGAAGTTGACCTGGGAAACACGCTGGTCGGCGTGGAGCGCGGCCAGGAGTTCGCGGCCGAAGATGGCCCCGCTGGCGCCGGTCACGGCGACGGTGAGGTTCCAGCCATTTGCAGGGCTTAGGGTCATGACTGGAGAACCCGGGCGAAAATAGCGTCGACATTTCTTAATTGGCGCGACAGATCGAAGCTATGAGCGAGTTTCTGTGCAGTCAGACGCGAGGTGATAGCCGGATCTCCGGCAATAAGATCGCGGAAGATCAGCTGGTCGCGCCAGGCCCGCATAGCGTGGGTCTGCACCAATTTGTAGGCTTCTTCACGGGACATGCCGGATTCGGCGAGATCGAGCAGTAGTTGGCCGCTGAAGATCAGGCCTCCGGTGCTTTCGAGGTTCTTGAGCATTCGCGCCGGATAGACCAACAGATTATCGATCAAGCTGGCGGTCTTTTCGACCAGATAGTCGGTAAGAATTGTCGAGTCGGGGAAGATGACCCGCTCGACCGAGGAGTGGGAGATGTCGCGTTCGTGCCAAAGGGCGATGTTCTCATAAGCCGCCTGGGAATTGGCGCGGACCACGCGGGCGAGTCCGCTGATCTGCTCGCTGGTAATGGGGTTGCGCTTGTGCGGCATCGACGACGAGCCTTTTTGCTTGGCGGAGAAAAACTCTTCTGCTTCGCGGACTTCGGTGCGCTGCAAGTGGCGGATCTCAGTGGCGATCTTGTCGAGCGTGGAGGTGATGATGGCCAGGGTAGAGATGTAGTGTGCATGGCGGTCGCGCTGGATGACCTGAGTAGCGACAGCCGTGGGTTCCAGGCCAAGGCGGGCACAGATGCGCTCTTCGTGCTCCGGCTTGAGATGGCCAAAGGTGCCGACGGCGCCTGAAAGCTTTCCCACCCGCATGCCCTCGGCGGCGGCGTGGAAGCGGGCGATATTCCGCTGCGTCTCGGAGTACCAGTTGAGCAGCTTCAGGCCGAAGGTGGTCGGCTCGGCGTGGATGCCGTGGGTCCGGCCGATGATCGGGGTGTGCTTGAACTCGAGGGCGCGTTTCTTGAGCACTGCGGCGAGCTGGTTTAGCCCTTGGGTAATGAGAGCAGAGGCGGCTTTGATTTGCAGCGCCTGAGCGGTGTCGACGACGTCATTCGAAGTAAGGCCGTAGTGGAGCCAGCGGGATTCTGGGCCGATTTTTTCCGCGACCGCGGTGGTGAACGCGATAACGTCGTGCCTGACTTCGGCTTCGATTTCCTGAATTCGCCTGACCTCGATTTCGCCGTGTTCGCGGATAGCCTTTGCTGCTTCGACCGGAACGATGCCATCCTCGGCAAGCGTGTCGCTGGCGGCGATTTCGACCGCGAGCCACATGCGGTATTTGTTCTCTTCGCTCCAGATTGCGCCCATCTGGGGGCGCGTATATCTTAGAATCAATTCCCATCTCCCCTTATTTCGACTTCTCATTGTAGCTTTCGACGCATCTCATCGGGTTCAGGCGCAAGGCGTAGAATCGTCTTGCGTTGGAGAGGAAGAGCAAGAACGCCATGACCGATGAATCAATGGATCATTCACATGAATTACCGCAACTGGTAACACTGGGCGAATTTCCCGAGCCGATTGAAGCGGAAATGGCAAAACTGCGCCTGGAATCCGCGGGCATCGAAACATTTCTTTCCGGCGAGAACGCTGCGATTCTTTCTCCCGGATTGGGACCCCTACAACTCCAGGTCAAGCCGGAAGATGAAGCGGATGCGCGGTCGATCCTGGAGGACGTGGGAGAGCCCGGGGTGGCTAGTTCCTATACCGGGCGGGATTTGGAACCGGAATGACGCCCAAGGAACACGCCGCCCGAGGCAGGTCACAAAATCAGACCTTATCGCCATGAGCCGGGCGGGGGATTGAACCCATCAGCTTAAGCCGAGGCGCGCCTCCATCTCGGCGTGGAGAAAACCTCGGCCTGGGCGGTAGGGCTGGACCCATTCTCCGTCGATCACAAATTGCGGGATAGCGCGTTTGCCGACCTGGCGCAGGACTTCGTCAGCGGCGCCCGGGCTGGTTTCGATGTCGATCTCGGTGTAGGCGATCTGGTGTTTATCGAGAAAACGCTTGGCTTCTCGGCAGTCGCGGCACCAGGGCGCTGAATAGAGAGTGAGTTTCATGGATAAGAATTGTCCCCGTGAAGCGTCAGTAGACCCGCGTCCAGAAAATAGGACGCGGGCACCCGGTTGGCGGAAGTCCGGCTCAGGCGGTAGTTTTAGCGCAGAACTCATCGAATGCACGGGCGAGTTCCCCGGCGATAGCCTGAGCGGTATTGACTTCAATCGCGGAACGCTGCATGAGATAGACGAGCCTGCCGTCGCGGAGGATGGCGACCGCGGGCGAGGTCGGCGGGTTGCCGTCGAAGTACGAGCGGGCGCGGTCTGTGGCTTCGCGGTCCTGACCGGCGAAAACGGTGATTGCCTGATCGGGACGGGTGGCGTTCTGAAGGGCGAGGCGGACGCCGGGGCGCATCTTGCCCGCAGCACAGCCGCAGATCGAGTTGACCACGAGCAGGGTGGTGCCGGGCGTGGCAAGAGCGGCGTCAACTTCGGCTGCGGTCCTGGTCTCGGTGATTCCTACCCGGGTCAATTCTTCGCGCATGGGGACTACCATCATTTCGGGATACATTCTGTCTCCTCCGGATCGTTCGGCTTACTGCCTTCTATCCAATTGTAAAGCCTTGCTGCTCTGTCCGGCCGGGATATCCGGTTGGGGGCAGCTTGAAAAGCAAGATGCCCATTTTGCCGGCTTAAGCCAGACTGAAGTTCGCCCCCGCCCAACTTCTATATCGCGAAAGTATCGCTGCATCATAGGAGTATGTGCACCGTACTTCTGCTGATTGGCTCCAACATCTTCCTGACCTTCGCCTGGTATGGCCACCTGAAGTTCAAGAATGTGCCCCTCTGGAAGGTGATTCTGGTGAGTTGGATGACAGCCCTTTTCGAATATTGCCTGCAGGTGCCCGCCAACAGCATCGGCGCGGAAACCTTCTCACCGGACCAACTCAAGGTGATTCCAGGAGATCATCACCCTAGCGGTCTTTGGAGTATTCAGCATCTTCTACTTTGGCGAGCGCCTGCACTGGAATCATTTTTTAGCTTTCAGCTGCCGGAGCATTTTTCATGTTTCACAAGTTCTGATGCGACGACCCAAGCGAATCGACAGCCGAAATTCCTTACCTGGGCTGATACCCTCGACTGAATGAAATTTCTTGAAGAAGTGCCGTTGGCCCCCTACACGACCTTCAAGATTGGAGGGCCGGCACAGTGGTTCGCCGAAGCGGCGAGCGAAGCCGACCTCCTGGAGGCGTTGGAATTCATAGAGGAGCGGCGGCTTCCGTTGTTTGTGCTGGGCGGGGGAAGCAATCTGCTGGTTTCCGATGCAGGGTTTGCCGGGCTGGTTCTACGGATTGGATTGAAAGGAATTCAGCATTTCTTAGACGGCGACCGAGCGGCCTTCAGAGTGGCCGCCGGTGAGATTTGGGATGAGTTCGTAAGCCGCACGGTCGCGGAGATCTGCGCGGGAATCGAGTGCCTGGCCGGGATTCCGGGAACCGTGGGTGGTACTCCGGTGCAAAATGTCGGGGCATATGGGCAGGAGGTTTCGCAGACGATTCAGGGCGTGCGCGTGCTCGATCTTCAATCGAGCAAGTTTGTTGAAATGGCCGGGCCCGAATGCGGTTTCGCCTATCGGCAGAGTTTGTTCAACTCGACATCTCGCGGCAGATACATTGTGACCAGGGTCGATTATTCTCTGACTCCGGGCGGCGCGCCGACGCTCTCATATACCGATTTGCGGCGGCACTTTCAGGGGGCTCAGCAGACTCCATCGCTGCTGCAGATCGCGGCTGCGGTGCGGGAAATCCGGCGCCAAAAGGGGATGTTTCTGGTGGACGGCGATCCGGATTGCGCGAGCGCGGGGAGTTTTTTCAAGAACCCGGTGGTCGACTGGGCGTCCCTGTCGGCTATCGAAGCGGCCCTTCCGGCGGGGACGCGGGTTCCGCAGTATCCAGCCGGCGAGGGCAAAGTCAAGCTGGCGGCCGCGTGGCTGGTTGAGCAGGCTGGATTCGCGAAAGGCTATGGGAACGGGCGTGCGGGAATTTCGAGCCGGCATACGCTGGCGCTCGTGAATCGGGGCGGGGCTAAGGCTGCAGATGTGCTGGCCTTGAGCGGGGAGATCGCGGCTCGAGTTGCAGCCAAGTTTGGCGTCAGGCTGGAACCGGAGCCGGTTTTCTTGGAGTAGACACGACGGGTCAGTTGAGAGGATTCTAATCATGCTCAACGATCGTTCCTTGGTGAAAGACGATCCTCCACCCTTCCGGGGTCTTCCGCCAGATGGTGGAGCGGCGGGTTTTCCTTGCCTGCTCCTGGTAGAGCGTGTCGGTGACCAGGTAGAGGTCGGGTGCGAGTTGCTGGCAGCAGAAGTCTTCGGCTTGCAGGTCTTCGACCACAGGATGTTGATGGCGGCGTTCGAGTTCCTCAAGTATGAACTCGCGACTGTAGCGGCCGCCGGAGGCACCCACCTCCCAGAAATCTTCGCTAGTCATGCGTTCGAAGTCGGCCCTCGCAGTTCCAAGCTCCGGGCGGTGGAAGATGGGCTCGCGGCTTCGCAACTCTTCGAGAATGCTTGCCAGCGCGGGGTCGGTATCGCGATTCGGCTCCACTCCTTCACTTTAGGAGCAGCGGGTGCTGCTAGGCTAGAGAGAGGATAATGAACGACACCATCCATCAATTGCGCTGTACCGGTTGTGCTCGAGTAGTCGCGCAACGCGAGGCGCGGAACAACTTCCGCTGTGCTGAGTGCGGCGACCTGTTTGAGGTGGAATATCCGGCGTGGAGTGAGACCTCCGCGGCGCAACACTCGAGCGGCGGGCTCTCTAACGGCCACTCTCAAAGTACGATCGCCACAGCGGGAATTCCCGGTCAGCCGCGTACCTGGATGCCAAACGCGAGCGCGCTGCGGTGGCTGTGGAAGGAGCGGAGGCATTCGGCGCTGCCGATCGACCAGAGCGGGGTCTGGCGATTTCGGGAATTGCTGCCGATTCTCGAAAGCCCGAACGATGCGGTAACGCTGCGAGAGGGAAACACTCCGCTATTCGGAATGCCGCGCTCGGCGGCGGCGGCGGGGATGGAACACCTGCTGGCCAAGCATCAGGGGATGAATCCCACCGGATCATTCAAAGATACGGGGATGACCGCAGCACTATCGGTGGCGCGGGAACGAGGCTTTGAGTGGGTGGCGTGCGCATCGACTGGCAACACTTCAGCGGCAATGGCCGCATATGCAGCGCGCGCCGCCATGCGCTGCCTGGTGCTTATCCCCGAGGGCAAGATTGCCTGGGGAAAGCTGTCGCAAGCGATGGATTATGGCGCTCTTACCTGCCAGTTGCGGACCGATTTCGATGGGTGCGTGAAGGTGCTGGCTGAGATCGTCGAGCGGTTTCCGGTGTACCTGCTGAATTCGGTGAATCCCTATCGTTTAGAGGGGCAGAAAACCCCGGCGCTCGAGATTGCCGAGGAGTTGGAGTGGAATGTCCCCGACCATCTGATTGTGCCGGGTGGGAACCTGGCGAATTGTTCGGCGCTGGGCAAGGGGTTTCAGGAGATGAAGCGGCTGGGATTAACGGCTGCGATGCCCCGGATTTCAGTAATCCAGGCCGAGGGAGCGAATCCGTTGTACCGCATGATGGCATCGGGCGCTGAGTTCTTGACCCCGGTACACGCCGACACTCGGGCTACGGCGATTCGGATCGGCAATCCTGCTTCATGGCGGAAGGCAGCGCGCATTTTGCGCCAGACGAATGGCTATTGCGAACAGGTAACGGAAGCGGAGATTGCCATTGCCAAGGCCGAGATTGGGCGCGAAGGTGTTGGCTGTGAGCCGGCCTCGGCGGTGACCCTGGCAGGGTTGAAGAAGCTGGTTGCGAATGGGCGAGTGAAGCCGGATGAGAACGTCGTCCTGTTGCTGACCGGGCATGCGTTGAAAGATTCCGAATACACCATCGGCTTTCATCGCGGCAGCTTGCTGACCGAGACCGAGTCACAGGGACATGAGGCCGAGATGGCCCCGCTGCGTTCGGAGATGCCGGTGCTGGATGCGTCGGCCGATGCGGTGTTGCGAGAGTTGGAAGCCGGAGTGCGGGGATGAGTCTAGTCCAAACTGGACCCGCTTCCAGCGTGGCGGATGGCTTTTCCAAGAGCAATGAAACCTCCGGAACCAAGGACAGGCTGCATCTGCGGCTACCCGCAACTTCGGCCAATCTTGGGCCGGGATTCGACACCCTGGCACTCTCGCTGACTCTGGCGCTGGAGATTGATGCGGCTCCGGCGCCAGAGTTCAGCCTGAAGGCGACCGGGCGCAATCCCGACGTCTGCTCGGCATTGCGGCGGAACCTGCTGTTGGATGTTTACCAGAAGACGTTGGCGGGAAACGGCGCCGCGGTGGTGCCGCTGTCGCTGGATATTCACAACCAGGTTCCAATTGGGATGGGCTGCGGTTCGTCGGCGGCAGTGCGGCTGGGTGGCGTGGCGCTGGCCAACCACTTTGGCAAACTGGGCTGGAGCCGCGAACAGATTCTCAATGAGGCTTCGCGCCTGGAGGGGCATCCAGACAATGCCGCTGCCTGCTGGCTGGGCGGGTTGACGGTGGCGTGTCTCGAGGATGGACACGTGCACGCCGTCAAAATCCTGCCCGATACCGGCTGGCGGGTCCTGTTGGTGACGCCCGAGAAGCCGCTGGCCACGACGGCAGCGCGACTGGTTCTGCCGGCTTCCTACAGCCGAGAGGACACGGTTTACAACCTGCAGCGGGCCTGTCTGCTGACGGCGGCGTTCGCGGCCGGACGCGGGGACCTACTGCAGGTTGCCATGCAGGACCGGATGCATCAGCCGTTTCGCGGAGAGATTTGCCCGTTGCTTCCGGGGCTGATGCCGCTGGCGGGGAAAGCGGGGATTCTTGGGGTCGCGCTGAGCGGAGCCGGGCCGTCGATCCTGCTGATGATCGATGGAGATTCGCCCATCGCGGCGGTCCAGGCCCTGGTTTCTGGCTGCCTAAGCGAGCCAGCCGAGCTAATTGATTGTGGGATCGAGACTTCTCCGGCAGTGGTCGAGGCGGTAGTGGCGACGAAATGACCCCGATGCGACTTTCAGGGGCAAAAAGCATCTAATTGACTGCATTCAGGGTTATCATCAGATAATTCGCAAGGAGGAACATGGCTGGGCTTGGAGTCTTTGAGGTAAACGATGGAACGTTCGAACAGGAGGTTCTGCGGTCCGAGTACCCTGTCCTGGTCGATTTCTGGGCTGCCTGGTGCGGGCCGTGCAGGGCGCTGGCTCCGGTTGTTGACGAGATCGCGGTCCAGAACCTGGGTAAGCTCAAGGTAATGAAGATGGACGTGGATAAGAACCCCGCCACCCCGGGACGCTACGGCATTCGCGGCATTCCCGCGCTGCTGCTGTTCAAGGACGGCAAGGTCGCAGACCAGATCGTGGGCTTTGTTCCCAAGGAGGTCATCGACAAGAGCATCGCCAAGGTGCTCAGCGAGGCTAAAAGCGTGGCCAAGCCGGTGAGCAACACCACGGCCGCCGCGCCGGTCGCCGACGTGCCGAAGGTTACCGTCAACGCCTAAAGATAGGCGAGGAAGGCCCGGATTGATTCCGGGCCTGTTGTGTCTCTTTAGAAACTCCCCTTATGCGGCAGGACTTAGGGTGACTTCGAATCCGAGCTGTTTGGCTTTTTTCTGAATGCTCAGAATCTCGTGGGCCCGGTATTTTTCCTCGTAGTACTGCATCCCTCTGTCGACGTATTGTTCTCCGTAGCGGAGCATGCGGT
>Ga0302324_100010588_pt1 | contig 19073 bp, 18 predicted proteins | sample Palsa_T0_1_FD_201949 | JGI IMG/M metagenome (GOLD analysis project Ga0302324, IMG submission 201949) | Peat permafrost microbial communities from Stordalen Mire near Abisko, Sweden - Palsa_T0_1 | ecosystem: Environmental > Terrestrial > Soil > Palsa > Peat permafrost | place: Sweden: Abisko...
AGCGTTCTGAGTGTGCTGCACCCTTTGCGCATCGGCGTCGCGGCGTTCGTCTACTACATCGTCAATACCGGGCTCATCGCCGGCGTCATTGCGATGACAGGGGGCAAATCGATCTACCGCACCTGGTATGACAACTACTTCTGGGTGCTGCAGTATCACATGGTGGGGGCGGGAATTGCGTGGCTGGTGGTGGTTCTGCTTCATCAGGAAGCGTGGCACGCCTCGGTGATCGTTTTCCCGATGGTTTACTGGATCTATCGTTCCTATCGCGGCTACATCGACCGGCTGCAAAAAGACAAGGACCACGTAGAGGAAATGGCGGGGCTGCACCTGCGCACCATTGAGGCGCTGGCGCTGGCGATTGAAGCCAAAGACGCAACCACCCACCAACACCTCCAGCGTGTGCGTGTCTACGCTATCGAAATCGGCAAAGAGATGGGCATGAGCCCGATCGAACTCGAAGCTCTGCAGGCCGCCGCGCTGCTGCATGACATCGGCAAACTGGCCGTTCCCGAGCACATCATTTCCAAACCCGGCAGACTTACGCCGGAAGAGTTCGAAAAGATGAAGATCCACCCTCTGGTGGGCGCGGAGATTCTGGAAGAGGTCAAATTTCCGTATCCGGTGGTTCCGATTGTCAGGGCTCACCACGAAAAGTGGGACGGCTCAGGTTATCCGTACGGACTTGCGAACGAGGAGATCCCCATGGGCGCCCGCATCCTGGCGGCGGTGGATTGCCTGGACGCGCTGGCATCCGACCGTCAGTACCGCAAAGCACTGCCGCTCGATCAGGCAATGAACATCGTAGTCGGCGAATCGGGGAAGAGCTTCGATCCGGTTATTGTGGATATTCTGTCGCGCCGCTACGTGGAGCTGGAAAAAATGGCGGCGGGCAGCGGCGTCCCTGAAAAACCGAAGCTTTCGATGGATGTGAAAATCGAACGCGGCCTTGCGCCCGCGGCGGGCTTCGCCGTTTCGGCGGAAGACAGTCCGGCGTGCGGCGGAGAGCAGATCGGCCTCGACCCGCTTTCTTCCATCGCCGCCGCTACCCAGGAAGCGCAGATGCTTTACGAACTGACGGAGGATCTGGACAATTCACTCAGTCTGCAGGATGCGCTGGCCCTGGTGGCGGTGCGGCTGAAGCTCCTGATCCCGTACGAGACAGTGGTCACCTATATCCGCCGCGGCGACAAGCTGGTTCCCGAATATGTCAGCGGCGAGAATCTGCGGTTGTTTACGTCGCTCGAAATTCCGGTGGGCCAGGGTCTTTCGGGCTGGGTGGCGGAGAATCACAAACCGATTCTCAACGGCAATCCTTCGGTGGAAGCGGGTTATCTGAACGACCCGACAAAATACAGCACGCTGCGTTCGGCGCTGGCGGTGCCGCTGGACGGCGTGAGTTCGCCGGTGGGAGTGCTGGCGCTCTATCGTTCCGAGCGGGATGCCTTCAGCAAAGAGAACCTGCGTATTTTAGTGGCGATCAGTTCCAAGGTGGCGTCGGCAGTTGAGAATGCCCTGGATCAAGGACGGCTCGAAACGTCGATGACGACGGATCATCTGACCAACCTGCCGAATGCCCGCGCGCTGTTTCTTTCGCTGGACAGCGAAGTTTCGCGGGCACGGCACAGTGGCGGCGCCTTTGCCGTGATTCTGTGCGACCTCGACGGGTTCAAACAGGTGAACGAATGCTTCGGCCACCTGACCGGCAACAAGGTTCTGCAGGTAATCGCAAACGGCCTGCGCGAGCGCTGCGATAAGCACGATTTCGTGGCGCGCACGGGCAGGGACGAATTCGTCATACTCATGGCGGACGGCAATCCCGGCGATCTGGAGACCAGGATCGAAGCCATGCGCTCGGTGGTACGAAAGGCGGGAGAGATTACTCCCGAGCCATGTCCGCTTTCACTCAGCGTGGGGGTGGCGATGTATCCGCAGGATGGCCTCGACGCCGAAGAGTTGTTGGCTGAATCCGACCGCCGCATGTACAAGAATAAGCGCGCGCGCCGCAAGGCGAACCTGATCCCGCGGGACGCTGCACTGTTCGACGCTGCATTGCTCGACGCTGCATTGCTCGACGCTGCATCGCTCGACGGTGGAGCGGCTGCGGAGCCTGAGATCGCGGCCGCCGCCTCATAAATTCCCGTGGCACATCGTCTTTCCATCCTGCTGAACCTGGTGGCCGTGGTCCTCGTGGGAGGCTTCGCGGCGTCGGCGCTGGTCCGTTTCAGCCCCGGCTTCGATGTGGACGAGAACTCGTGGAATCCGAAGTTCAGCGCCGCTACGCTCGAAGCCATGCACCGGGCTCGTGAGCGCGATAACAGCCTGCCCCGGTTCTATTTGCACTACCTTGCCGCCGCGATGCGCGGGGACCTCGGGCAGTCGGAGTCGCTCAAAATACCGATCGCAGATTTGTTGCGTGAACGAGCGCCGGTTACTGGACGGCTGGTGGCGTTGGGCACGGCGGGTGGCCTGATTCTGGGGGTGTTCGCGGCATGGGCTGCGGTCTGGCCGCGCCGGATGGGTCTGGAGATATTGGCGGTCTCGTCGGGCGGACTGCTGCTGGCAATTCCGCCGGCAGTCCTGGCGCTGGCGTTCTTTTTCCAGGAAGCCCCGCTGTCGCCGGCCGTCGCGCTGGCCGTTTTTCCGCGCGTTTTTGGCACCATGCGCGCGATTCTGGAAGACCTCTTCGCGTCCCCGGCCCTGTTGGCAGCGCGCGCTCGGGGCACCAGACCTTCGACCATCGCTCTGCGTTATGTAGTGGCTGCAGCGCTTCCGCAATGGGTCGCGCTGCTGGGCGTCGCGCTGGTACTGGCCTTCGGGTTCATCATCCCCATCGAAGCTTTGTGCGATGTTCCGGGCATCGGTCAACTGGCCTGGAAAGCGGCTTTGTCACGCGATCTGCCTCTGCTCTGCGGACTCGCGCTCATTATCACGTTCGCGGTGGCGTCGGTCCAGACGTTTGGCGAACTGATCGGATCGAAAGCATGATCTGGATCCGGCGCGTGGCATGGGCGGTGTTAATCCCGATCGTGGCGCTGGGCATTTTTGCGCCGCTGATCGCCCCGTATTCCTACGACCGGCAGTTTCGCGATGACGCCGGCGCTGCGCCCAGCCACCGGTTTCCGATGGGCACAGACGAAATCGGGCGCGACCGCTTCTCCCGTCTGGTTTACGCCACGCGGGTCTCAGTTCTGCTGGCTCCCGCCGCCGCGATGGCGTCGATTCTGCTGGCGCTCGCCATTTCCGGGCTGCTGAAATACGGACGCTCGGCTTTCACCACGGTATGCCTGTCGCTGCCGTGGCTTTTTTTGTTTATCATTCTGCGGGCGGAACTGCCTTTGAATACAGGGCCGGCAGTATCGGTGGCACTTACGTTCGGTCTGATGGGCGTGGCGGGGTGGGCATGGCCTGCGCGCGTGTTTACTGCATCGATCGGCGAGATGAAGCAATCCGGATGGCTGATGCAGGCGCGCGCGGCCGGCGTTTCGGGGTGGCGAATTGCGACGATATACGCCTGGCCGCACCTGAGGTCGATTGCTCTCGCGCAGTTCCGGGTGCTCGTGCCCGCTTACATTTTGTCCGAAGCCAGCCTGGGACTGCTGGGGTTGGGGGTGCCGGACCCGCTGCCTTCGTGGGGCAATCTGCTGCGCGATCTGCAGCACCCCGAAGTGGTTAGGTCGAACCCGTGGGTGCTGGCCCCGCTGGGACTTCTGATGCTGGTTATGCTTTGTCTTGAATTGTTGCACTCCCGCTGTGAGGTCGCGCTGTGATGCCTTCAATTCGTAGGGCCGGGGCTTCTGCCCCGCCGTCGGCCTTCCGGCCGACGCGTTTAGCGATGAATCGCGGGATTTGTCCGAAAATACCGGAAGCAATGGTGCTCCGCGCCGGGCGGAAGCCCGGCGGCAAGGCCGAAGCCCTTGCCCCACGTAAAAACACCTTTGTTTCATGTCTCCTGTTGCTGGCCTTTGCAGCAAGCGCGGCGGCGCCGAAAGAACTCCGTTTCTCGATCGCTGGAGACCCGAAATCGTTCGACCCCCTCCACCTCGAAGAGAGCAATTCCCAGACATTGCGCGATCTCACGGCGGGCGTCCTCGTGAAAGTTAACCGCGTCAGCGGGCAGTTGGAGCCGGATCTCGCCGAAACCTGGGAGATCAAAGACGGCGGCCGCACTATCGTGTTCCATCTGCGTGCCGGTCTTGCATTCTCCGACGGCACGGCGCTTACATCCGCCGATATCGTGCGCACGCTCAACCGCGCTCTCGATCCCAAAGAAGCCTCGCCGGCCGGCGACACCTTTCGCTCGGCCGATGGGCCGCCCGAAGTCCATGCGAGTGGCCCGCGGGACGTCACGATTCGCTACAAGTCACCCAAAGCCAACCTGGACCGGTTGTTCGATCAGCTCGGCATTCCTCCCGTTTCTTTTCCTCCAGCTTCGCCCGGTAAGCTTCAGGCAAGCGCCGGGCCGTTCTTCGTTTCGGAATACCATCCCGGCGATTACGTACGCCTCGCGCGCAATCCCCATTACTGGAAGCGCGACAGCGCCGGACACGCGCTGCCTTACCTTGACTCCATTCGCGTCGATATCCAGCAGAACCATGACATCGAACTGGCGCGCTTTCTGCGCGGCGAATCGCAAATTATCAACCACCTCGACCCGGAGAGCTTCGACCGCGTCGCAAAAGAGAAACCTGGCGCCGCCCGCAATCTGGGGGCATCGCTCGACAACGAGTTTCTGTGGTTCAATGAGGCGCCCGCGAAGACCCTGCCGGACTGGAAACGGCAGTGGTTCACATCGGCAGCCTTTCGCCAGGCAATAAGCGGCGCCATCCACCGCGACGATCTGGTTCGCATCGTTTACCGGGGCCACGCGCATCCCGCCGCCGGACCTATCTCCACCGCCAACAAGTTCTGGTTTAACGCGGCTTTGAAACCGCGCGCCGGAGACCCCGCCGCAGCGCTCAAGTCGCTCGCGGCGGAAGGCTTCGCTCTGCGCGACGGCGTTCTGCGCGACCGCGCCGGGCACCCGGTGGAATTCTCGATTGTCACCAACTCCGGCAACCGCCCGCGCGAACGCATGGCGCAGCTCATTCAGGACGACCTGCTGAAGATCGGCATCCGGGTGAATGTGGTTCCGCTCGAAATGAGTTCTCTGCTGGACCGCGTTTATAAGTCCCACGATTACGACGCCGCGATTCTTGGTTTTGAAAACGTGGAAATCGACCCGGTGGAGGAAATGAACTTCTGGCTGTGCGGCAGTGCGCAGCATCCCTGGTGGCCGGCGGAGAAAACGCCGGCGACGCCATGGGAGGCGCGCATCGACGAGTTGGAGCTGAAGCAGGCATCGGAAGGCTCGCGCGACCTGCGGAAGAAATATATGGACGAAATGCAGAGAATTGTGGAAGAACAGGAGCCCATTATTTATCTGGTAAATCCCGATTATCTTTGCGCCGTTGCGCCGTCCGTCCGCGGAGCGCAGCCGTCCGTCGCGCCGCCGCAGCTCTTCTGGAATATCGAGTGGTTGCGCCTTGAGTGAGGTTGCCCTTGAGTGAGGTTCTGGAATTCCACCTCTCCGCCGCTTATGGCAAGACGCGGGTGCTGCACGATGTTTCGGGCGGGATTGCGGAAGGCGAAATCGCGGCCCTGGTGGGCCTGAGCGGGTCGGGAAAGAGTACGCTGGCGTTGGCCCTGCTGCGATTGCTGCACTACCGAGGCGGGGAGATTGAAGGCAGCATCAAGCTCGAAGGCGAGGAACTGGTCGGCCTTTCGGAACGCAGTATGAGGGGATTGCGGGGAAGAAAAGTTGGCTACGTTCCGCAGAGCCCCGCGGCAGCTCTTAACCCGCGCCTGAGGGTGAAAACTCTGCTGGACGAAACCTGGTGCGCGCATGAGTCCAAAGCGGCCCCGGTCAGCTTTTACCAGGGACTTCTGGAAAGTGTGCATCTGCCGTCCGACCGCGCATTCCTGAACCGGAGGGCGGGTGGTCTGAGCACGGGACAGGGGCAGCGTTTGCTGATCGCGCTGGCGATTATGCACAACCCCGCACTGCTGCTGGCCGATGAACCAACCAGCGCGCTGGATGCTATTACACAAGCCGCTGTTTTGCAGCTGTTCCGCGAACTGAACCGGGGGCGGGGGACGGCGGTCCTTTTTATCTCGCACGATCTGCTGTCTGTCGCCGCGATTGCGAAACGGGTGGATATCCTACATGAGGGACGAATCGTGGAATCGGGGCCGCCGGGGCGTATTTTTCGGACTCCGCAGCATCCGTTTACGCGCGAACTGATCGCCGCCATGCCGAGAATGCCCACGTGAGGGTACTTAACGAGGCTGCGAGGAACAGGCGAAAGCGCCTATTCCACATTGATGCAGAAGCATTTACCGGGCGGGTGGAGTAGGCCTTTGGCCGGCACCCCCCGCGTGACATGATAAAAACTTCGCATTCATGACAACAGAACCGCATGAGCCTGCGGGCGTACTGCCCTCGCAGGCGCTCGAAAAGCTGATCGCCGCAGGCGCGATCCGGGCGCGATCGCCGATCCTGCCGGAACAAATCCAGCCCTCTTCGCTCGATCTCCGGCTGGGCGTGGAAGCCTATCGGGTGCGGGCGAGTTTCCTCGCGGGCGGGTCCACGACGGTTACCGGCAAGCTCGAAAAATACCGCCTGCATACGCTGGATCTTTCGCGGCCGGCGGTGCTCGAAAAAGGCTGCGTGTACATTGTCCCTCTGCAGGAGGAACTGGCGCTGCCCCCATCGGTTTCGGGTAAGGCAAACCCAAAGAGTTCTACCGGACGCCTCGATATCTTCACACGCCTGATTACCGATGAAGGCCGGCAGTTCGAAATCGTGCCCGCGGGTTACAAGGGGCGACTCTACGCAGAAGTGGTTCCGCGGACTTTCAGCGTGGTTGTGCGGGAGGGTGAGCGGCTTTCGCAGCTTCGCCTGTTTCAGGGGCGGCACACGCCTTCCGATCACCAGTTGCATCAGCTCGAATCCGAAGAAGCGCTGGTTTACCTGCCCGATGCAACGCGTGGGGAAGCGGCGATCCAGAACGGACTGCGGCTTTCGGTCGACCTCGAAGGCATCGATGGATCGCGGATCATCGGCTATCGCGCGAAGAGGCACGCTCCGCTGATCGACCTCGCTAAGCTGCAACATTACGAGCCCGAAGATTTCTGGGACCCCATTCCGCGCAACGAAACACGCACGCTAATCCTCGATCCGGAGGATTTCTATATTCTGGCATCGCGGGAGAAAGTCCGCATCCCAGCGCATTATGCGGCCGAAATGGTTCCTTTCGATCCGACAATCGGCGAATTTCGCATCCATTACGCGGGATTTTTCGACCCAGGTTTCGGTTACGGCGGCACGGGAGAGGTTCATGGCACGCGGGCGGTGCTGGAAGTCCGGTCGCATGAGGTGCCGTTCATTCTTGAAGACGGTCAGATCGTAGCAAGCCTGGTGTTTGAGCGGCTGCTCGAAAGGCCGAGGGTTTTGTACGGCGAAGGTATCGGATCGTCGTATCAGAGGCAGGGATTGAAACTCAGTAAACACTTCAAGGCGGCGCCCGATGCTTAACGACATGTCTGAATTCGATATGGTGGGCATCGGTTTGAACGCTACCGACACCGTTCTGACCGTGCCGCACTTTCCGGCGTATGGCGGCAAGGTGCCTTTTCACCGGGAGTTCTATTCGGTGGGCGGGCAGGTCGCGAGCGCTGTGGTCACGTGCGCGCGGCTGGGGCTGCGGTCGAAATATGTGGGGACAGTGGGCGACGACGAGCGCGGACGGCTTCAGATCGAAAGCCTGCAGGTTTCGGGCGTGAATATCGATCACGTGCAGCAACGCCGCAACTGCCCTAATCAGTCGGCGTATATCATCATCGACGAATCGACGGGTGAGCGCACGGTTTTCTGGTCGCGTCCCGAGTGTCTGAAGCTCGCGCCCGAAGAGATTACGCCTGAGCAGATCACCTGCGCCCGCCTGTTGCATATCGACGGGCACGACACTCCCGCTATGGAACATGCGGCGCGAATCGCGCGGGCAAACGGCATTCCGGTCACCGTGGATGTGGATTCGACGTATGTCGGCTTCGAGCGCGTGCTGCAGCATGTCGATTACCTCATTGCCGGTTCGGAGTTTCCGGGCCGCTGGACGGGCAACGAAGATCCGTTCGGCGCATTGGGCACAATTCAGGAGCGCTTCGGCATGAAGATGGCCGCGATGACTCTGGGAGCGCACGGCGCGCTGGCATATTGTGAAGGCCGCTTCGTTTATTCTCCCGCTTTCGTGGTGAATTGTGTGGATACCACCGGCGCCGGGGACGTGTTCCACGGGGCCTTTTGTTATGCTGTTTTGCAGCAGATGCCGATTGCCGAAGCGCTGGGATTCGCGAATGCCATGGCGGCGCTGAACTGCACGGCGGTGGGCGCACGCGGTGGCATTGCCACGCTGGCAGAAGCGAAGAATCTGCAGGCACGGGGCGAGCGTCGAGTTCAGCCCGAAATCGCTGTGCGCGCGCAGGCTTCCTGAATGTTTCCCCTGCGCGACGATCAGCCGACGTACAGCCCGCCGATCGTTACAACACTCATCATTGTGGCGTGCACGTTCGTGTTTCTTTTCGAGCTGACTCTGGACGATTACTCGCGGAATTACTTCATTACGCAGTATGGCGTGGTGCCCGCGCACCTGCGGCCCGCCACGCTGGTCACGTCCATGTTTCTGCATGGCGGCTGGCTGCATATCATCGGCAACATGCTGTTTCTCTGGGCGTTTGGAAAGAGCCTGGAAGACGCCATGGGGCACACGAAATTCCTGGGATTTTATTTCGCCTGCGGAATTGTGGCCGGAATTGTCCACGTTATTTTCAATTACGATTCGAGAATGCCGACGGTGGGCGCGAGCGGCGCGATTGCGGGCGTGATGGGCGCCTATCTGGTGAAGTTTCCGCGCGCTTACATCAAAACCCTCATCTTCATTTTTATCTTCGTGACGACCGTGGAAATACCGGCATGGGGACTGCTCATCTACTGGTTCGTGGTCCAGTTGTTCAGCGGTTACGGATCCATCGCATCCACGCACGTGACCGATACCGGCGTGGCGTGGTTTGCGCACATCGGCGGCTTCGTTACCGGCATGATTCTGGTCAACGTGCTGGGAACACGGCAGCGTTATTTCCGGCCCCGGCGCGACCTTTACTGGTAAAAGAAAACATTATGATCGATCTATTAGCCATCGCCGCTCACCCGGACGACGTGGAACAGACTTGTGGCGGCACCATGCTGAAGATGGCGGACGCGGGCTACAGTACCGGCATCGTCGATCTGACCGCGGGCGACATGGGCACGCGGGGCACGCCCGAGATCCGCGTGGAAGAGTCGCAGGAAGCCGCACGGTTGATGAAGGTTTCGCATCGCGAAAACCTGTACTTTCCCGACGCGCGGCTGGAGAATTCCATGGCGGGCCGCATGACGCTGGCGCATCGCATCCGCGAACTGCGTCCGCGTACGGTGATCCTGCCGTACTGGCAAGGCCGTCATCCCGATCATTATCGTGCTTCGGAAATAGGCTATGAGGCCTGTTTTCTTGCGGGGCTGAAGAAGATCGATCAGTATACAGAACCGCACCGGCCGTACAAAATTATCTACGCTTCAATCTACGCGAACGTGACGCCGTCGTTTGTTGTCGATATTACGCCGTATTTCGACCGGCGCGTGGAATCGCTGCTGGCCTATCGATCGCAGTACGGTCAGACGACCGAGGGTGAAACGCTGTTTCCCAACGGACCCGAGATCCGCGAACGCCTTGCGGCGACGGCGCGCTTTTATGGCAATCTGATCGGCGTCAAGTATGGGGAGCCGTACGTGGTGAAGGAAACGATGCGCGTAGATGACGTGGTTTCAATGTCCGTGAGGAGCATTTAATAGTGAGCGAACTGCGCTGGCATCCGCTGCTGCGGGAGTGGGTTGGCGTAGCGGCGAAGCGGCAGGACCGGCCGCAGATGCCCAAGGACTGGTGTCCGTTTTGTCCGGGCTCGGGCCATGTGCCGGACCGTTACGATACCTATCTGTATCCGAACGATTTTGCGGCATTTAGCAAAGATTATCCGCCGTTTGAGGATAATCCTGGTTTATTTCATCCGACCGGGGCGCGGGGGCAGTGCGACGTGGTGCTTTATCATTCGGATCACCATATGCTGCCCGCGCGGATGACGGCGGAGCACTGGCGGAAGGTAGTGGATCTGTGGTGTTCGCGGTCGGCGCAGATGTTTGCGGATCCGGACGTTGCGCTGGTTTATATCTTCGAGAATACGGGGGTTGCGATTGGCGTGACCATGCCGCATCCGCACGGGCAGATCTATTCGATGCCGTTCATTCCGCCGCTGATGAAGCGGGAATTAACTTCGGCGCGCGAGCATTACGAAGCGTCTATGGAATGCCTTTATTGCGGCATTCTGGCGGGCGAAATGGCGGCGGGTGTACGCGTGGTGCTGGAATCGCCGAACTTTGTGGCGTTCGTGCCGTTTCATGCGCGGTGGCCAGGAGAGATGCAGATTTATCCGCGACGGCATTTTGAGGCGCTGGCCGATCTTGACGACGAGGGGCGAACCGAACTGGCGCGGATGATTAAGGCAGTGCGTCTGAAGTACGACAATCTATGGGGATTTTCGATTCCGCTGATGATGATGGTGCGGCAGCGGCCGGTGCGGGGCGAGCATCCGTATTTTCATTTTCATGTCGAGTTCTGCCCGATTCAGCGCAGCCCGACGAAGATCAAATACCTGGCGGGGGTGGAGAGCGGGACAGGGACTTTCCTGAACGATACGGTGGCGGAAGAAAAAGCCGCGGAGTATCGGAGGACCGAGCCCCTGTCCCTAGTGTGATGTGGGGCGGGCATTCCTGCCCGCGGACCGGCTTTCCAGCCGGTCCCGCAGCTTGGAAAGGCGGCTGCGGCCATGATTGGCCGCCCCACAAAGGTCAGAAGCCCAGTTCGCGGTCCCAGTGCAGGTCGACGGCGGCGCGATGCACGTGCTCCAGGGCAGCGTCGATGTGACGATAAGCGTCGTCGCGCCAGCCGCGCGCGCGTCCGTTATCTTCCTCGCGGGCCAGATCGGCGCGGGCGCTTCTGAGCAGGGCCACGATGTTTTCGAAACGGTGGCGCCGGTCCATATGCGTATCGATGCGCGGATGGTCCATCAGATCTTTGCGGTCGAGCACGGCGGCGCGATCGATTTCGCCGATAGCCGCTTCGACTTCCTGCGCGGCTTTATCCAGGTTCCGGGTGACATTCGGTTCTTCGTGAACACGCATGAAGAACTGCGCGGTGCGCAGATCTGTGCGCGCGTGCAGATAGGCGGGATGACGGCCTGGCGTGTCGGCCTTCATGGCGGATGGCGCAAGGGCCGCGATCAAACCGATCAGGGTAACGGTAAGAGTTCTGAGTTTCATAAAGGTAAGTTCCTTCCTCGCTAATTGAAAACCAGTGGCGCGAAGGAAGGTGCGGTCTTGAACGATTTTTAATCGAGGTTACAAAAAAAGGGCTCGCCAAAAAGAACCGGGGCTTCGAAAAGCCCCGGTTCAGGAGCGAACGCTGTGGTTCGCGCCGCGTCGATCAGGTTTGACCCTATTATTGTTATTTCCTGGTCCCCTTCGAATCGGGGTAATCCGATGCTAGCACGGGCCTTGTCGCCGCGCTACACTCTATGGATGCTGAAGTCCGCGCCAGTCCTGCTTTGTATTTACGCCACCAGCTTATTTGCAGCTGGGGTACCCTATCTGACCGAACCTGCCATTTGCCCCACCCGTCCGGAGATCGCATTCGTTTCGGGCGGCGATATCTGGGTCGCGCCGGAAAAAGGGGGCGCGGCGCACATCCTGGTTTCGAATCCCGCCGACGAGTCGCGTCCTATCTATTCGCCCGATGGAACGAAGCTGGCGTTTATCTCAACGCGCACCGGCGGCGGCGACATCTACGTTCTGACGCTGGCTTCGGGCGACCTCAAGCGCATTACGTTCGACGACGCGCTCGATCAACTGGATGCATGGTCGCGCGACGGCCGCTGGCTGTACTTCTCGAACGGTACCAACGACGTGGGCCGCAAAAACGATATCTATCGCGTGAGTTCCGAAGGCGGCACGCCAATGCCGGTGACCGCCGACCGCTTCACCAACGAATTTCAGGGCGCGCCTTCTCCGGATGGCACGGCGCTGGCCTTTGCAGCGCGGGGTGTGGGCGATTCGCAATGGTGGCGCAACGGCCACAGCCATCTGGATGAATCGGAAATCTGGCTGCGCAAAGAGGGATCGCCGGCGGCCTACGAAAAGATTGTGGATCTGAATGGGCGCAACGCCTGGCCGATGTGGGCGCCGGACGGCAAGACGCTCTACTTCATGTCGGACAGGGTGGGAAAGCAGAATATCTGGGCCGTAGCGCCTGGCGGTAAGCCGCGGCAGATCACCAAATTCACCACGGGCCGCGTGCTCTGGCCATCCATTGCCTACGACGGCAAGGCCATTGTGTTCGAGCGGGATTTCCGCGTGTGGCGGCTGGATACGAAGACAGGCGAAGCACAAGCGTTGCCGATCACGCTCGATGGCGTGCCCGGGTCGCCCGAGCCGCAGCACCTCACGTTGACGCAGTTCACAGAAATGGCCCTTTCGCCGGACGGACGCAAGATCGCGATGGCAGCCCATGGCGATATTTTCGCTTCGGCGCGAGACGGCGGCGACACCATTCGGGTGACCGAATCGCCCGCGCCGGAATCGCAGGCGACGTGGTCGCCGGACTCCCAGAAGGTGGCGTATCTGAGCCCGCGTGATGCCGTGAATCACATTTTCCTGCATGATTTTGCCGCACATTCGGACACGCAGATCACCAATGCTAAGACGGCGGACCTGGCGCCGAGGTTTTCGCCCGACGGCAAGAGCCTGGCCTTTGTACGCGATCACAAGGAATTGCTGATTTACGATTTCGACGGGAAGCGCGAGCGCTCCTTATATACAGGCTTTCTGGGCGCCGGCGGGCCGGGGGGAGGCGCGGGCACGGTGGCATGGTCGCCGGACAGTAAGTGGATTGCATTCGCGCGATCGGAAGAGCGGGGGCTGCGGAATATTTATGCCGTGCCGGCGGCCGGTGGAACGGCGCGTCCCATAACGTTCCTGTCGAACGGAAATGTGGGGGCGGTGGAGTGGAGTCCGGACGGGAAGTTCCTGCTGTTTGAGACGAATCAGCGCACCGAAGAGGCGCAGGTCACAAGGGTGGACCTGGTTCCTCGGCAGCCGAAGTTCACCGAAGAGAAGCTGGACGATCTGTTCAAGCCGGAAGCTCCGCGCGCGGGCGGACGCGGCGGCGCGGCGGTCGAAGTGAAACCGCCGGTGCCCGTCAACATTGAGTTCGACGGCATTCGCGAACGCGTATCCGCGGTGCCGGTGGGGTTGAGCGCGCAGAATCTGAAGATCAGTCCGGACGGTCACTGGCTGGTATTCTCCGCGGCGGTGGGAGGGCAATCGAATCTCTACCTTTACCCGCTGGATGAGGCTGCGCCTGCCGCGGGAGGGCGCGGTGGACGGGGTGGCGGCGGGCAGCGCGGTCCGCGGCAGTTGACGTCGACGGCTGGGGCGAAGTCGCGCCCGCAGTTTTCACCCGATTCGCGCGAGGTTTATTACCTGGAAGGCGGACGCATCCAGGCGATGACGATCGACACGCGGGTGGCGCGCGCGGTCGACGTCAACGCCGAAATGACGGTGGATTTCAACAAGGAGAAGATTGCTGCGTTCGAGCAGGCGTGGGCGGGCCAGCGCGACGGGTTCTGGGACGCCGAATTCAACGGCGCGGACTGGAACGCGGTGCGCCGTACTTACGAGCCTTTGATCGAAGCGGCCCGCACGCCGGATGAGATGCGGCGGATTCTGCGCATGATGATCGGCGAACTGAATTCCTCGCATTCGGGCGTTACGGCGCCGGGTCCGACGGCGGGTGAAGGGCCGGCGGGTCCGCGCGCGGTTACGGGACAGCTGGGGCTGAGTTTCGACCGGACGGAGTATGAAAGTACAGGCAAGCTCAAGATCACGGCGGTTTTGCCGCACTCTCCGGCGGAGCTGGCGGGCATTAAGGCCGGTGGAGAACTGCAGTCGGTGGATGGCGCGGCGGTGGGCGCGAATGTCAATCTGGATGCGTTGCTGGAGCGGAAAATCGGCAAGCGGGTGGTGCTGAAGATCAGCGGGAGCGATGTGACGGTGCAACCGGTGGCCTCGCTCGCGGAGCAGATTTATCGCAACTGGGTGGAGGAGAATCGCGCGTACGTGGCGAAGAAGAGCAACGGCCGGCTGGGCTATATCCATATGCGCGACATGTCGGACGCGGCGCTGACGCAGTTCTACATGGATCTGGATTCGGAGAACCGGGCGAAGGATGGCGTGGTGATCGATATCCGCAACAACAACGGCGGATTCGTGAACGCCTACGCGCTGGATGTGCTGACGCGGCGGCCTTACCTGACGATGACGGCGCGGGGCGGCCCGCAGGGGCCGGCGCGCACGGTGCTGGGGCAAAGGTCGCTGGAGTTGCCGACGATTCTGGTGGTGAATCAGCATTCGCTTTCGGACGCGGAGGATTTCACGGAGGGTTACCGGACGCTGAAGCTGGGCAAGGTGGTGGGTGAGCCGACGGCGGGATGGATTGTGTATACGGGGTCGATGGACCTGGTTGATGGGTCGGTGATGCGGATGCCGGGGACGCTGATTCGGGGGTCGGATGGGAAGAATATGGAGAATAACCCGAGGCCGGTGGATATTGCGGTGACGAGGCCGATCGGGGAGAGCTATACGGGGCGGGATTCTCAGCTGGACGCAGCGGTGAAAGAGCTGTTGGCGGAGGTTCCCGGCAAGTGAAGTTGGATTTGCACCGAGAGATATTGACGCCGTTCTTATATCTATGCTAAATCTATAGACATTATGATTATCGACTCCGCTCCCTTCATTGGTCGTTGTTGTCGCCGCTTCCGCGGTCAATCGCTCGCAGCAACAAGAGACCGAACTGAAGGAGAAGGCACATGGCTTCATCGATAACAGCACCCGAATTTCGAACCCGTTATTACCTGCGCGTTGATTTATCGTGCGCAGAGGTTGAGACCGATTTCGATCCGCTTCTAAACACGCTGACCGCGCAATCGGTGTCGGACGCTCTGGCGATCTACAGATTCGATCCGGATGCGAACGAATTTAAGGCCGCCGCCGTGCGCTCCACGGCACAACCCTTGATACGGAACGCGGGCGTCACGTTGACAACCAGCACGAGTGCATGGCTGTTCGGCCTGACGGAACCCGCGCAGGGCAACGCCGGAACGGACGAGCGGTTCGAGCGATTCCCGGAACGGTTGCAATTCGGGGTGGAAACGATTCTGGCCGTGCCCTTCCGCAACGGCGAAAAGCTACTGGGGTTCCTGACGCTGAGCCGGCGGGAAGGCGGCAATTTCGATGCCGAGACTGTTCAACTCGCGAAGAGAACCGCGCGTCTGATCGCGGCCGTGATGGAACGGGACGATTTGGGCCAGGATGATTTGCAACAGGTGCTCCGGGAACGCAAAGTGGTGGAGCGGGCTAAGGGAATCCTGCAGCAGAGGCGCGCGCTGTCGGAGGAGCGCGCCTATGTGTTGTTGCGGAACACCAGCAGGCGGCGCAGGCTTCCGATGTTTGAAGTGGCGCGCGAAATTATCAACTTCGGCGGGCGGGCGCGGGCGGCACGATGACGCGGAAGCAGTTCCTGCTGGCAGCGACGGCAATGGCGGGCGCGGCGGACGCGATGGCCTCTGAGTCCGCGCGCCCGCCGCGCGTGCTGCTGGTGGTGGCGCACCCCGACGATGAGTATGCTTTTGCGGCTACGGCATACCGGATCGGCAAAGAACTGGGTGGCACGGTCGATCAGGTGATTATCACCGATGGGGCGGGCGGGTACCGTTATTCCTCGCTGGCGGAACGCGTTTACGGTGTTTCTCTGACGGCCCCGGGCGGTCGCGAATCACTGCCGCAGATTCGCCGGCTTGAGACACTGGCCGCTGGCAGGATATTGGGTATCCGGAAGCATTATTTCCTGGATCAGAAGGATTCCGGGTTTACGCTCGATCCCAACGAAGCCCTCGAAAAACTTTGGAACGCGACTGCCGTTACCGATTTCGTTTCCGAACTGCTGCGGCGGGGAAAATATCAATACGTCTTCACCCTATTGCCCACCGGCGAGACGCATGGTCATCACAGAGCGGCTACGTATTTAGCCTGGAAGGCGGCGCAGCGGCAGCCCGAAGAGACGCGTCCGGTCCTGTTCGGCGCGGAGCCGGGCGCGGCTGTGACGCCGGCGCCTTCGTTCACGAGCGATCCGCTGTTTCACGACGTGAGGAGTTTGCCCGATACTCCGGTCTTCGCGTTCGACCGGCGAGCCACGTTCGGATTCAATCAGGCGCTGAGTTATCAGATTGTGGTGAACTGGATGATCGCCGAGCATAAGAGCCAGGGGCTGTTCCAGACCGACTTCAACCGGTACGATCTGGAGCGGTACTGGACGATCGCGGATGGCGCATCGAACACGGCGGAAAAGGCGGGGGCTTTGTTCCGGCAGTTAGGAATTCTCAGTAAATAGGCCCAGTACGCTCGGCTTCGCTGTGGCGGAGGGTCCTGTAAATTGAGATCGGGTTCGGACAGAACCGAAATCAATATTCAGGAGACTTCCACCGTGAATCGAGTATGCAGCCATAGTCGCGGATGCCAGGATCCGACACTCCGGCGGGTTCCCGCTGCTGTGGCAGCACCTCTTCTGGTTTTTCGGTCATCCCGAGGTTTACATCGCGATCCTGCCGGGCATGGGGATCGTTTCGCATCTGATCTCGAACTTCTCCCGCAAACCGGTGTTCGGCTACCGCGCCATGGTCTTCGCCACCATCGCCACCGCATTCCTCGGCATGCTGGTCTGGGGGCACCACATGTTCATCAGCGGATTGAGTCCCTACTCGGCCATAGCGTTCTCCGTACTCACGATGGCGATCGGCGCGCCCTCTGCCGTCAAAACCTTCAACTGGATCGCCACCGCATGGGCGGAGCGATGGAACTGACCACCGCGATGCTCTTTGCCCTGGGCTTCGTCTCCATCTTCGTGACTGGCGGCCTCTCTGGCATCTTCCTCGGACAGCCGCAGCTCGACGCCTACTTCGACGACACCTACTTTGTGGTCGCGCATTTCCACCCGATCATGGGCATCGCGGCGCTCTTCGGAATCTTCGCCGCCACGTTCTACTGGTTTCCGATCATGTTCGGGCGCATGATGAACGAGAGGCTGGGCAAGGTGCATTTTTACCTGACCTTCGTGCTTGCCTACAGCACCTTCGGGCCCATGCATTTCGCGGGCTTCGCGGGCAATCCGCGGCGCTACGCGGACTTCACCACGTTCGACTTTCTGGGGCAGGTGGTGCCGCTGCAGCGGTGGATCACGTGGTCCGCCTTCGCGCTCGCCACCGCGCAGATTGTCTTCCTCTGGAATCTGTTTCACAGCATCTATCGGGGTGAATCAGCCCCGTCGAATCCGTGGAAATCGGCAAGCTTAGAATGGACAGAGGATACTGGAATTTGGCAACGCTGACTCAATCCAATATCGGCTCGCCACCACCCACCGATCCCGACCTGCCCACTGGCGGGGGCGGCGGCGGAGACGACGGAGGGCCAGCCCGCGGCAGTTCCCGGAGCGCATCTATCACGGGCATCTTCGTCCTGATGTGCGCCAGTATGATGACCTTTGCCGCCATGGTGAGCGCCATGGTGGTCCGGCGGGGTCTGAATAACGACTGGCAGGATCTGCCGCTGCCCCGGATTCTTTACTGGAACACGGGTGTCCTGATTCTCAGCAGCATCGTGATGGACGTGGCGCGCCGCCTGCTGCGCCGCAACAAGCGCCGCTATTTCAATTCGCTCTGGACGGCAGGCACGGTGATGGGAACGTGGTTCCTGATCGGGCAGATCATTGCCTGGAGGCAGCTGGAGGCGCAGGGCTTTTTCCTGCAGGGAAATCCCAGCAGCGCCTTCTTCTACGTGCTTACATGGGCACACGCGGCGCACGTGGTTGGCGCGCTAGCGGCCGTTGGCTACGTGGAATTCCGCGCGCTGCGGTTCGAACTCGGCCCGGCGCGCCGCACGTGGGTAGATGTGAGCGCGATTTTCTGGCACTTTCTCGACCTGCTGTGGCTGGGCATCATGGGACTGTTCGTGTATTGGGCATGAAAGAGGCGATCGCCGAGTATTTCGGCAACCGCACGCGGCGCGTTACAGGCCTTTTCATTGCGGGGAACCTGGCGTTTTTTCTCGCCCTGCTGGCGGCCATGTTTTATCTGCGTTGGGTTTCGGAGGAATGGCCGGCGCCTTTTCACTTCCCTTCGCTGCTGATGGTGACGGCGATGACGATGTTTTCGCTGTGCGGCAGTGTCACGATGGGGGTGGGCGCGCAGGCTGCGAAGCTGCCCGATTCGGAAGTCGCGGTGCGCTGGATCGCCATCGCGATTGCGAGCTGGCTGGTGTTCCTGACGCTGGAAATCGTGGAGTGGGTGCGGCTGGTTTACCTGGAGCAACTGGGGCCGTCGACATCTTTTGGCGGCACGTTTCTGTTGCTCACGGGGACGCACTGGTTGGCGGCTGCGCTGTGTTGCGGGTGGTTCACGCGAGTTGCGATGGATGTGAAGAAACGCGACACTTTTGCGCCGGCGCTTTATTCGCACTTTCTGAATCTGTGGTGGATTGTGCTGGTGTTTTGTCTTTATTTCACGAACGCGGATCTGGAGGGGCTTTGAAACTGTCGCTAGTCCTCGCGCAGTGCGTGATGTGTTACCGGACTGCGGCGCAGCAGGGCGCGCGGTCGCAGGTGTTGAATAAAGGAATTGTGATTCTGCTGATCCCGCCGGTGGTGATTTGGGGGGATTTTGCTGCGGGCGTGGTTAATTGGTTCGTCAGCCAGGGCTTCTCTGAAAGACAAAAGCGTCTGACATCTTAAACGGCTCCCGGTTCGAATCCGACCTGGGGAGCCAAATTTTCATATCGGTCATAG
>Ga0302324_100010589_pt1 | contig 19072 bp, 13 predicted proteins | sample Palsa_T0_1_FD_201949 | JGI IMG/M metagenome (GOLD analysis project Ga0302324, IMG submission 201949) | Peat permafrost microbial communities from Stordalen Mire near Abisko, Sweden - Palsa_T0_1 | ecosystem: Environmental > Terrestrial > Soil > Palsa > Peat permafrost | place: Sweden: Abisko...
CCAGCGGGACTACCGCGACCAGCTTTGCCGCGTCGATCAACTATCCGCAGTATGAAGGCACCGCGACTTTTTATTACGCCGTCGGCACCGGCACACCGAAGTCCGTTGCGACGTGCACCGTATCCGCCTCCAGCCTGAGCACGTGCTCATCGTCGTTCAAGGGATCGGCGATTGGCCCCGGCCCCTACAACATCACCGTCGCGCTGACATGGCCGACCACACCCGGCGCCAGCACAACGCAAACTGAGACCTCAGCGGCGACCCCGATCGTGATTCAGGACGCGACCTCCGTGTCCGCTTCGGCCAATCCCGCAACTCTCGCGTCAGGATCAACCACGGTCACCGTGACAGTCACGGACAGCATCACTGCATCGTTCAAGCCCAGCGGCTCGGTCAGCTTCACCCTCGGGACAACGTCGCTCGGCAGCTGCACGTTGAACAGCGGGAGTTGCTCAGTGTCAGTCAACTCGAGCGCGCTCGCAGCGGGAGCGAATACGATCAGCGTCAGCTACGCCGGCGTTGCGAACACCTACACCGCTTCTTCCAGCAGCGTGATCGTGACGGTGACGTCGGCGCCGAACCTGAACTTCTCCGCGGTGACGCACAACTTTGGCAGCATCGCGGTCAACACCAGCACGTCCGGCAACACGAATTTCGGCGTCAAGCTGACGAACGGCAGCAGCAACCCATTCCCGTTCGCGTTGCACCTCACGGGATCCGCGGAGTTCACCCAGGCTAACAATTGCGGCACCTCGGTGGCAGCGAATTCGAATTGCGAAATCATCTTCATCTTTTCGCCGACCGTCACCGGCACCCAGACCGCAAGCTGGAGCCTGACAACGCAAAGCGGCTTCGTGTTCGGCCCCTCGGACGGCGGCACTCTGACCGGCACCGGCGTTCGCACCGGCGGCGTCTCGCTGGCCAGCAGCGGCCACAACTTTGGCACGATTGCGGATGGCACGACCTCGGCCGTCTACGGCAACGTGCTGACGAACTCGACCGCGAGCCCGGTGACGCTGGCATTTACCACGGTGACTGCGCCTTATTCCGTGACACTGAACAACTGTCCGTCACCGCTGCCGTCGGGCGAAAGCTGCAATCTGCAGTTTGAATTTTCGCCGACGAAATCGGGGACCACGCTGCAGAAATTCGGCATCACGGCTGACGGCGGAAGCATCACGATTACCGCGGGCGGCGCTGGCTCCTCCGGCGTGACCGTCACGGGCATCACGTTGACCGGCACTGGACAGTAGAAAACACACGGGATATAGCCGCCGCGGAATCCGCTGGCTTACAGCGTGGCGAGAAATTTTGCCGTGTTGAAAAACTCGCGCCTCCCAGCCACCAACTTTTCATTCTGACGGCGTAAACTAGCCTTTCCGGTAAATCATGCGAAGCCGGGCCTGGACAACCAGGCCGCCGCGGGCTTTCCGGACAAGGAGAACACCACGATGGCGATACCCACCACACCCCCGCACGGATCAGACGATGGCGGCGCCAAGAACGGCGCGCCCAAAACTCTGACGACGCAGACTGGACGGCCAGTAGGCGACAACCAGAATTCCATGACTGCGGGACCGCGCGGGCCCGTGCTGCTGCAGGATTTTCAGTTGATCGAAAAGATGGCGCAGTTCAACCGCGAGCGCATTCCGGAGCGCGTGGTCCACGCCAAGGGCTCCGGAGCACACGGAACTTTCCGCGTCACTAACGACATTACGAAATACACGACAGCGAAAATCTTCAGCAACGTCGGCAAAGAGACGCCGATGTTCATCCGCTTCTCGACCGTCGGCGGAGAAAAAGGTTCGGCCGACACCGAACGCGATCCGCGTGGCTTCGCCGTGAAGTTCTATACCGAAGAGGGCAACTGGGACATGACCGGTAACAACACGCCGGTGTTTTTCATCCGCGACCCGCTGAAGTTCGGCGACTTTATCCATACCCAGAAGCGCGATCCGGAAACCAATCTCAAGTCGCCAACCATGATGTGGGATTTCTGGTCGCTGTCACCGGAGAGCTTGCACCAGGTCACGATTCTATTCAGCGACCGCGGCACTCCAGACGGCTATCGCCACATGAACGGATATAGCAGCCATACGTTTTCGCTGATCAACGCGAAGGACGAGCTGTTCTACGTCAAGTGGCACTTCAAGACGAAGCAAGGCATCAAGAACCTCGATGCCAATGATGCCGTTCGCATCAAAGGCGTGGACGCGGACTATGCGCAGCGCGATTTGTATGAACACATCAAGCAAGGTGAGTTTCCGAAGTGGCGCGTCTGCATCCAGGTGATGCCGGAGGCCGAGGCGGCGAACTACAAGTGGAATCCCTTTGACCTGACGAAGGTGTGGAACCACGGCGACTATCCGCTGATTGAAGTCGGCGAGATGGAGCTGAATCGCAATCCGGAAAACTACTTTGTCGAAGTCGAGCAGTCGGCATTCTCGCCGGTCAACATCGTGCCGGGCATGGGCTACTCGCCGGACAAGATGCTGCAGGCGCGGCTGGTTTCCTATCCCGACGCGCATCGCTATCGCGTCGGCACCAACTACGAGCACCTGCCGATCAACGCGCCGAAGTGCCCGGTGCATCATTACCATCGCGACGGCGCGATGCGTTTTGACGCGAACGGCGCGGCCAGCCCGAACTACGAGCCGAACAGTTTTGGCGGCCCTAAGGAAGACAAGAAATACATCGAGCGACCGGAGCATGTCGGGGAAGTAGCGGCGCGGTTCAACCATCGCGACGGCAACAATGATTACGCGCAGCCGGGCGACCTCTTCCGTTTGATGGGCAAGGACGCGCAGCAACGGCTCATCAACAACATTGTCGGCAGCTTGAAGGACACGCCGGAGCGCATCCAGCGCCTGCAGGTCAGTCACTTCACCAAGGCTGACCCGGCGTACGGCGGCGGCGTGGCCGCTGGCCTCGGGCTGAAAGTTGAAGAAGGCGAGTTAGTCGCCGGCGACGATTAGCCTGGCGCTGCAATTTGCAAACCGACGGGAGTGGCGAAAGCTGCTCCCGTTCTTATTTGGCAGAATTAATTTTGGAGTTGCTCTTGCGGCCCGGCGCGTAACGGTTCACAATCTCCAACACTCATGCATTTGAATTTCGCCCGCGGACGCATCTTGATCTTCTGTCTGCTACCTGTTCTTTGCATGGTGAAGGCCTCTCCAACGGAGAAACGTGTCATCGCCTTACCGCAGCGCATGCTCTGGACCTGGGAGCGCGAGGAAGACGTCAGCAGGATCGCAGGACCGGCTGTCGGCGTCGCTTTTCTCGATCAGACAGTCGAACTCGGCCCGCACGGCGTGGTCATTCGTCCGCAGCGGAACCGGTTGACGCTTCCGGCAAACGTGCCGCTTGCCGCAGTGGTTCGAGTGGAGCCGCTTGGTTCGGCGCGGCTCGACGAACCGTCACAGGACGCAACCGCCGCCGCGATTCTGCGCACAGCCGGCCGGTCCGCCGTGCGCGAAGTGCAGGTCGACTTCGACGCGACTCGCTCGCAGCGGAAGTTTTATGAGCAGGTTCTGCGGAAAGTGAGGGCCGGCTTGCCGCCTGCAATGCCGCTTTCTATCACCGCGTTGGTTAGCTGGTGTTCTTATGACGATTGGATCGGCGACCTGCCGGTCGACGAGGCGGTTCCGATGTACTTTCGCATGGGACCCGATGGGCGCCGGGAAAATGCCGAGCTGTTGCGGCTGCGCGAGCCGCTGTGCCGGCACAGCCTCGGAGTTTCCACGCGCGAGGCGCGTAACGTGGATCCCGCCGGGAAGCGTGTGTATGTCTTTGCCGATGAGGGTTGGCAGCTGGACGCCCCATTGCTTGCCGAGGTGAGATTGAAATGACGCGAGGTGCGAAGATTGGAATCACTGCGGTGGCACTGGTGCTGCCACTTTTCTATGCGCGGGCGTGCGGACCCGACTTTGGGGCCGACGTATTCATTCGGCCGCTGCGTCCGGACGATGCGGCCAGGTATTTGAGCGGAAAGCTTGGCGTGCTGCAGCCATCGTACCCGCGGTCCGACCTTATCTACGCGTACCGTTATCTGGTTGGAGGAACCGTGTCGACCGAGGAAAAGCTGGCCTACGCACCGACGATCGATTGGCTTGAAACCGATCGCGAATACCAGCGCGAAAGTGCGGAGCAATCGAACGCACCTGAGGCTGTTGCCACGGTCACCCCGGAAGGCCGATGGTTACAGGCTCGGGCGGGGTATCCTTCAGCGCCGAGGGATGTGGCCGTCGACCGGCAGTTCTCAGTCAAATCAGGCAACTTTCAGTATCAGGAAACCTATTCCAATTGTTATCCCGATGCCTTTCGTGTTGCAACGGAGACTCTGGCCGCAAGATCCACGACGTGGGGACCTGCCAGCGAATGGACGCTTGACTGGGTCAAAGGGCAGGACGCGGTATTCGCGAATTGCGGAAAGGGCGTGACCATACCCGTTGCACCGCCCGTGGGAGCTCCCGCTCTTCTGCAAAGCGACCGAGCTTATCAAGTGGCCGCTGCGCTGTTCTACGCCGAGGACTACAGCAAAGCTCAGGCGGCCTTCGAGCAAATTGCCCAGGACAGAAGCTCGCCATGGCAGCCATGGGGGAAGTATCTGGCGACACGCAGCCTCATTCGGGAGGCGTTCAACGCGCCAGACGCGGGTGGCTGGAAAGACCAGCAGACGTTCGACTCGCTGCTGCTGCGGAAGGCCCAGCAGGAAATTCAATCCGCTCTCGCAGACCCTGCACAGGGTCCCGCCAGCGCGACGATTGCGCAGGCGTTGCAGGATGAGCTTGAATTTGTCGAGATGAGAACGGAACCAGAAATGCGCGCCGCTCAGTTGGGTGCGGCTTTGACCGGGCCAAAGCCGGATCCGAAATTTGCGCAACACCTGATTGATCTGACCTGGCTGATGAATGCGCGAGCCGAGGGCACGGGAATTCGAAGCGCGCCCGCGATCGGCTCCTTCACGATTCTGCGCCCATATAACCAGGAGTCTGAAAAGACTCTTGACCAGTTGGACGCGGCGTTTCAAGCGCAACGCGGCTTTCGCGACGCGGTGCCGCTGGTGGATTGGCTGTTTACTTTTCAGTCCGGCAGCCGCGCAGCCAAGGCACACGCATTGCAGCGGTGGAAAAAAACCAGGGACATTCCGTGGCTGGTCAACGCAATCAGTCATGCCGACGGCGACGAGCCCGAGGCTGCGGCGCTGCTGGCGGAGTCAGCAAAAGTGGAATTGTCGTCGCCCGCGGGTGTGACCGTTGCCTACCATCGCGCTCGGCTCCTGCAGGCGCGAGGCGATTGGAAGGGGGCCGCTGAACTTCTCGCAACTGTTGCCCCAATAGCCGCCGAGAGCGGTCTTTCTGCGCAAAATGCAATTATTCAGTTACAAATGGAAAACGCGGACAGCCTCCCCGAGTTCCTCAAATACGCGCCAAAACATCTCCAGTCGAAAGAGTCGCAAGCCTACTCCAATTGGGAATCGTGCCACGATTTGATCAAGACCCAACATCGCGGGAACGACTGCACCGCGAATCTGGACACGCGCCAGTTCGATGGCGCCGCGGCTGCCGTGCTGAATACAAAACTACCGATTGCGACGCTGGCCCAGGCTGCGGCGTCGAACGAGCTGCCGCCGCAACTGAAGCAGGCGTTGGTCCTGATGGGATGGACGCGGGCCGTCATGCTCCAAGATGCGAGCGCTGAAGCCGCGCTGCGCCCCCTGCTGCCTGCCCGACTCATCAGCCAGTTAGGCGACGGAAGCCGATACGCGCAACAGCTGGTGCTCGCGCGCAATCCCGGCCTGGGGCCATACCTGCGCGACGGAATTCAGCGCAACTACGCCTACGACTTTGTTGACGACTATCGCGACAACTGGAGCTGCACGGACACGGATGCGCCCATCGGCGGCACGCCTCCCAGATTTCTAACCCCGCAGCAGAGAGCCGCGGCCAATGCGGAGTTTGCTGCTCTGCAGATTACTGCCAACGCGCCCGACTCGACCAACACGCTGGGACGCGAGCTGGTGAACTACGTGCGAACGCATCCGGATGCGCCGCATGGCGACGAGGCGATGTTCCTGGTGCTACGTATGTTCCGATACAGCAACGACTGTTGGGGCACGCCCGAGCCGGAGCGCAAGAACATTGACGCCGACAGGCAGCTGATTCGCGCCGATGCGGCTCGTATCTTGCGACAGCGCTACGCGGCGTCCCACTGGACGAAAAAAGCTGCCCCTTTTGTCGGTTAAACTTCCGGCTTAGCAGCGCGCGGCGGCAGGCTGGTAGTGGTGTTCGGGATGCTGCGCAGGCCGGCGACGATCTGGTTGAGAAAATCATTCGCTGCGCCGGGCTGGTTCGGCATGAAGATTGTATTCGAGCCGGAACGCGCGCCGATCTCCTTCAAGGTGTCGAAGTACTGCGTCATCAGGACGAGTGCCATCACGTCTTCCGGCGTTGAACCGGGGACGGCCTCACGGAAGCTCTCCACAGAGATGCGCAGGCCCTCGATGATTGCCTGCCGTTCGGCCGCGATACCTTTGCCTTGCAACGCTTTTGATTCGGCTTCGGCTTCGGCCTGCTTCACCTTCAGAATCTTGTCCGCCTCTCCGCGCGCCTGGGCCGCTACCTGCTCCCGCTGGGCAGAGTTGATGTCATTCATCGCCGCCTTCACCTTGACATCGGGCACGATGTCCGTGACCAGCGCGGTAAGAATGTTGAAGCCGAAGCCGCCCATGATCGCGTCGAGGTCCGTCTTGACGGCGGCTGAGATTGACGCCATCTGCTCGAACGCTTCGTCGAGAGTTAGTTTTGGCACGTGGCCGAGGATGGAGTTGAAGACGAAGCTCTCGATCTGCTTTTGCGGCGCGCTCAGCCGGTAAAAGCTGTCGTAAACCTTGTCCTCCAGGACCTGGTATTGCACCGACACTGGAATCTGGACGAAGACATTGTCGCGAGTCTTGGTCTCTACCTGCACCTGCAGCTGCTTCACTTGCAAATCAACGAAGTAAACGTGCTCGGCGTAGGGCAGCAGCGCGTGCAGGCCGGGCTTGACGATGCGATTGAATTTGCCAAAACGTTCGACGACACCGACAGTTGCGGTGCGGACGGTATACATCGTCTTGATGACGGTGACGAGGACGAAGATTCCGAGCAGTGCGAGCAGGATGAGCGAGATGTTAATCATAAGAAGAGTCCTTTTTGCGCTCAGTATAGATTGCGCTGAAGCGGCCCGGAGAGCAAGTCGACGAAAGCAGGCTGTTGATGCGTGAAATCTCATTCCAGAGTAAAATCGCCGCGAGACTCGCAACAACATTTCAGGGGGAACTATGAGCGATCAGCGTTCGGCTGTCAGTGGATGGTCGGTTGTGGTGGGCGTGCTGTTAATCACCGCTGGACTTGTCGCCATCATGGCGCCGCTGTTTGCGGGCGTGGCGATCAGCATGGTTTTCGGCTGGATTATTTTATTTGCCGGCATCATGCATATCGTCTATGCGTGGTCGGAGCGCGGAGCGGTGTCGATCAGCTGGCAGGTTCTCATCGGCCTCATATATATAGTTGCCGCCTTCTTCATCATCAGCCGGCCGTTGAGCGCATTAGTCACGCTGACGCTGGTGCTGGGCTTTTACATCGCCTTTGAAGGCATCATCGAACTGTTCGCGTATTTCCGGATGCGCAAATTCCGCGCGTCGATCTGGTTTCTCGCCGACGGCGTCATCTCACTCATCCTGGCTGCGCTGATTTTTTTCCACTTCCCATCGAGTTCGGTGTGGGCGTTGGGCACGATCGTCGGCGTCAGCCTGTTGTTCAGCGGATGGGCGCGACTCACCTTCCCGATGGGCGGCCGCGCGCTGAAGACTGCGGCTGTTTAGTCGACGGCCGCCGTCGTTGCGTTCGGCCAGGAATACAGTGAGATAGCGGCGCAGGAGGAGTGCTTCCGCAATTCTGCCCAATACGCCAAGCGGCGCGCGAAAGCGCAGTTCGTCGATCATCAGAGTGCGGTCGTCGCGCTCGACAAACCTATGATCGTGCTGAAACGAAGCAAACGCGCCTGAGACCATTGTGTCCTGAAAAAACGCCGGCGGTTCGTATGCGGTGATCTCGCTAGTGAAGCGCTGCTTGACGCCAAAGTGACGAGCTTCCCAAGTCACCTGCTGTCCTATCTGGATGAGCCCGCTGGTGACGTCGGAGATCGCGCGTTCGCCTGTGCGACTTGTGCTCTCGGTGTGCAGATCAATACTCAATGACAGGAAGAAGCAGCGTTTCGCGGGAGCGGCGATCACCGTTTCCACGCGGATGGTTGTCATCAGAGATCGACGGACTTCTCCGCGTTGATAACCTGAGCCTTTTCGAGAAACTCGGCGAAAGCCGTCGAGCCGCCGTCACCCTTGCCTCGAGTGCGCACGGAGACGGCTTCGCTCGCCTCTTCCTTGTCGCCGACGACGAGGAGGTAGGGAACTTTCTGCATTGTGTATTCGCGGATTTTCGAGTTCATCTTCTCGTTGCGGCTGTCGAGCTCGACGCGGAAGCCGGCAGTTTGTAACTGCTGGCGCACTTTCTCGGCGTATTCCAAGTGCCGCTCGGCAATTGGCACAATCGCGATCTGCACCGGTGCCAGCCACAGGGGAAACGCGCCGGCATAGTGCTCGATGAGCACGCCGAAGAAGCGCTCGATCGAGCCAAAGAGCGCCCGGTGGACCATGACAGGCTGGTGACGCGCCCCATCTTCGCCAACGTATTCGAGCTCGAAACGCGCCGGCAGGTTGAAATCAAATTGCACGGTTGACAGCTGCCAGAGCCGTCCCAGGCTGTCGACCAGCTTAATGTCAATCTTCGGACCGTAAAAAGCGGCCTCACCGGCGATGGTCTTGTACGGAATGTTTTTGCGCTGCAGCGCATGCTCCAGCGAGCTGACAGCTGCGGCCCAATTCTCGTCACTGCCTGCGTAGGATTTGCGGTCCTTTGCATCCCACGTCGACAGCTCGACCTTGTACTCGGTGAAGCCGAAAGTTTTCAGCACAGCTTCCGCGAAATCAATGCAGGCAACGACTTCGTTTTCAATTTGTTCCGGCGTGCAGAAAATGTGGGCGTCATCCTGGGTAAATCCGCGGACGCGCAGCAGCCCGTGCATCGTGCCGGAGCGCTCGTAGCGATAAACATTCCCAAGCTCGGCGAGGCGGACCGGCAAGTCCCGATAACTCTTCGGCGTCGACTTATAGATAAGGATGTGGCCGGGGCAGTTCATCGGCTTTAGCCGGTAGTCAGCATCGTCGAGCTCCATCGGCGTGTACATGTTCTGCGCGTAAAAGCCTTCGTGGCCGCTGATTTCCCATAAGTGGCGGCGCATAACGTGCGGCGTGTAAACCAAACTGTAACCGCGGCGGATACATTCTTCGCGCATCCAGTCTTCCATGATCTTGCGGATCATGCCGCCCTTGGGATGCCAGAAAATCAGGCCTGCACCGGCAACTTCCTGGATGGAGAACAAATCCAGCTGCTTGCCGAGAGTGCGGTGGTCGCGCGCCTTAATCTCCTCGAGATGCTTGAAGTGCGCGTCGAGGTCCTTCTGCGAGAAGAAGGCAGTCCCATAGAGCCGCTGCAGTTGCGGGTTCTTTTCATCGCCCAGCCAGTAAGCTCCGGCTAGATTCGTAACCTTAAATGCCTTAATCCGTCCGGTGGAGGGAACATGCGGGCCGCGGCAAAAGTCGACAAACTCGCCATTGCGATAGAGAGAAATTTCCTCGCCGGGCTTGGTAAAGCGCTCGATAAAGTGCAGCTTCATGAAGTCGTCGGCGGCTTTGAAGTCCGCAACGCCCTTGTCGCGCGGCACGAACTCGTGGACGAACGGCTCATCGCGCGCAATGATCTCGGCCATCTTCTTCTCGATCTTTTCAAAATCATCCGGAGTAAACGCAGTCGGCCGGTAGAAGTCATAGAAGAAGCCGCTGTCAGTGGCAGGTCCATGCCCGAGCTTGGTCTCCGGGAAAAGTTCGAGCACCGCGGTCGCCATGACGTGCGCAGTCGAATGGCGCAGCACTTTGAGAGCGTCGGGATTCTTGTCAGTGATCAGTTCGAGCGCGACGTCGCCTTCGAGCGGAGTATTCAGGTCAACGAGTCGCGGCTCATTGGCCGATTGGCCAGCGTACATCGCAGCTTCAGCGGGAGCTTCTGTCGTCGCCTCTGCAGCAGGTGCTTCCGCAAGCGTGCCGGCGGGGCGAACGCGCGCCACCAGCGACGCCGCGGCCAGGCGCGGGGAGATGCTGTTAGCGACGTCGAACGGAGTCGTGCCAGCGGGGAAGTCGCGGACGGAACCGTCGGGCAGGGTTACATGAATTTCGGTCTGGACGTGATTCATAAGGGCGAAAGACTAGGATAACGCGTCCGTGCGGGACAGGTCAGCGGCGCGCAGGGGCGAAATCGATTTGCGGCCGGCCGAAAATTCGCACCGTACAATAGTCAGATTGTGAGCACCTGCCCCCAATGCTCCGTGACGTTAGATTCCTCCGGCCGCTGCCCGGCCTGCGGCGCGTCGGCTGCGCAGGCGACTCCTCCCACGGAAATGCTGCGGACCAGCGACGGTGGCGTGCCCAACACGTCAAGGCCTGGTGCCGATCACTTTGCTCCCGGCACCATCCTGGCCGATCGCTATCGCATTGTCGCGTTGCTTGGGCGCGGCGGCATGGGCCACGTCTATCGCGCCGAGGACATGAAGCTCGGCCAGACAGTCGCGCTGAAATTTCTGCCCCCTTCGATGACTGGCAATGCGCGGCATCTCGAGCTGATGCTCTCCGAAGTGCGGCTGGCGCGCCAGGTTTCGAGCCCCTATGTCTGCCGCGTGCATGACATCGTCGAGTCCGACGGTCTGCGCTTTCTGTCGATGGAATATGTCGACGGCGAAAATCTCGCCGGCCTGCTGCGGCGCATCCGCCGCCTGCCGCCGGACCGCGCGCAGGAAATCGCCTGGCAGATCTGCGAGGGACTCGGCGCGGCACATGCCATGGGCGTGCTGCATCGCGATCTGAAGCCGGCGAATTTGATGATCGACGGCCTCGGCCGCCCAAAGATCACCGACTTCGGACTCGCGCTGGACGTCGAGGATGCGGCCGCGAAATCTGAAGTCGCCGGGACGCCCGGCTACATTGCGCCGGAGGTGGCGCTGGGGCTGCCGGTGTCGGTGCAGAGCGATCTCTACGGCCTGGGCGCGATTTTGTACGAAATTTATACAGGGCATCGCGCTGTCGAAGGTGCCACGCCAGGAAAGCCCGGACAAGGTTCATCTTCGCGAATTTCGACACATTTTCCGAAAGATGTGCCGAAGCCAGTGCAGCTCATCATCCAGCGATGCCTGGAGCCGGACCCGGCGCAGCGGCCGCGCTCGGCAAAAGAAGTGTCGGCAGCGTTTCCCGTGCGCGACACACTCGCGCTGGCTGAGGCTGCGGGAGAAACGCCGTCGCCGGAGATGGTTGCCGCGGCTGGATCCGACGAGCCGCTGGCGCTGTGGAAGGCGTGGTCACTGCTGCTGTTCATCTTCGCAAGCATCGCGCTGCTACCTTATGGCTCGAAGTGGCTATTCACCCCCTCTCTCTCCGTGGGCCGGACCACCACAGCATTTTGAGACGCTGACGCAGAGTTTGCTCAAGCAGCTCGGCTACAACGCTGCCCCTTCAGATTCGTACTCCTATTTCACGACCAACGACGCGCTAATCGCTGACCATCTGCACAAGGCCGACCGCGGAGATGTGAACGCTGGTAAGGGCGCGGCGACCAGTCGGGAAGCGGGACTCGCGTATGAACAAGGGCTCGACCTCTACCTCCATCGCCAGCGGGCCACCGGTCTTTTGGAGGCGAATGACCCGTTCAACAATCTTGATTGGAACGATCCTCCCGTCGATCAGCCGGGCATGGTCAATGTCGAGTTTGACTCGCGCGGACATCTGCTGAATTTTCTAGCTATACCCGCCAGAGAAGTCCCAGCAACCGATCCAGTCCGTGAGCCGGATTGGCGCGCTGCGTTTGCTGCAGCCGGCCTTAACCCGGCACAGATGGAAGAAGTTCCAGCTGCGGTTGTTCCGGCAGTGCCATTTGATTGGCGCAAGCAGTGGCGGGGCGCGCTCCCCGGCTACCCGGCGACCCAGGTTCAAGTCGTGGCTACCGGTTTTGACGGTAAGCTCACATCCTTCCGCGTCTTCGGGCCGTGGGACTCGGTCGACGATTCGCAGAAGTCGACCCTTAACGCCTGGTGGATGGGAGCTTGGTCTTTGTTGCCGATCGGCGGAACCCTGGTCCTGGGTTTTTTTGCCGTGCGCAACTGGCGCCGCGACCGCGCTGACACGACCGGCGCTTTCCGCCTGGCAGCTACAGTTGTCGCGCTCTATTTCTTTCATTGCGCACTCTTGATGCGGTATTCACCGGACACTTTGATGCTCATGACGCGACTGGCCGATTTTCTCGGCATGGCTCTGCTTTGGGGAGGCCTGTGCGGCACTGCGTACCTGGCCATAGAGCCATATCTCCGCCGCAAGATGCCTCGCTTGCTCATTTCCTGGACGAGGGTGTTGAAAGGGCAAGTCCGCAATCCCCTGGTCGGCAAAGATCTGCTCGCAGGCATCGCACTCTTCACCGCGGAGTATCCATTCGGCATACTTTTCCTCGCGTGGAACGCGCACGCCCGCACAGCGCACAACTTTCCCGTCACTGGATTTACAGAGCGGGCCTTGTACGAGCCATTGGCTTGGCTCGGAGCAGTGTTTGCCGACGTGTACTTCAGCATCTACCTGGGGTTGTTCGTCCTGGCAATCTACTTTGTTTTCCGGGCCGTCTTCCGTGTGCGCTGGCTAGCCGTCGCCGCTCTCGGCGTCTTCCTGTTTTTCTTCGGCGGCGGCCCGCCTCACTACTCGTCATTGGACTTTATTCTGATCAATTTGGCGATTGGGGGTCTGTGTATGATCTGCGCCCTGCGCTTCGGGCTGCTGACGACAATTGTGTTCGAGCTAATCGGCAGTCTGCTGTTCAGCGGGCCGATCACCTTCAATTTCTCGGATTGGTTTACGCCGGCAACGTTGGCGAACCTCGGGCTGGTAATGGCGCTGGCGATCTTCGCCTTCTGGACTGCCATCGGCGACCAGCGGATCTTCGGCAACTTCAAACTGGACGATTAAAGCGACGCGATCAGCTGCGAAGTTCACGGAAAAATGCGCGGACGTCTTCCGCCAGCAACTGAGGCTGCTCCATGGCCGCGAAGTGTCCGCCGCGCGGCATCTCCGTCCAACGCTGCAGGTTGTAACCCCGCTCAATCCAGGAGCGCGGCACCTGCAGAATCTCCTTCGGAAAGCGCGCGAGTGCAACTGGCGGCCGCACAAAATCCTCGCGTCCGAATTGCAGCGGCGCCTTGCCGTTCGCGCGATACATCCTCATCGACGAGCCGATGCTCTGCGTCATCCAATACAGCGTAACGTTGGTCAGCAGCTGGTCGCGAGTGAAGTAGCTGAGCAGGTCGCCGCCGCAATCGGACCAGACGCGAAATTTTTCCAGCAGCCACGCAGCCAGTCCAGCTGGCGAATCATTCAACGCGTAAGCAGCGGTCTGCGGACGCGTCCGATGCAGATGAGCGTAGGCGCCTTCCTCTTCATACCAGCGCGCCGCCGTCGCGAGATATTCCTTTTCCGCGGCGTTAGGCTCCTTGCCCGGTTCAACGAAAGGTTTGTACGAGCCGGGAATGTAATTCAAATGCACGCCGAGAATCTTGTCTGGGTATCGCAGACCGAGCGCAGTGCTGACGCCGGCGCCGATATCGCCTCCCTGCGCGGCAAAGCGGGAATAGCCGAGCGCGCTCATCAGTTCAACCCAGATTTCGGCGACTCGAAATACGTTCATGTCGTCGCTCGCTGGCCGGTCAGAGTAGCCGAAACCCGGAAGTGAAGGAATGACGACGTCGAATGCGTCGGCCGCATCACCGCCATGCGTCGCGGGATCAGTCAGCAGCGGCAGGATGCACAGCATCTCGAGGAACGATCCCGGCCATCCGTGAGTGAGCACAAGCGGCACGGGATGCGGACCCTTGCCGCGGACATGCAGAAAGTGAATGCCGAGACCGTTCTCGGTGAAGCGAAAATGCGGCAGTGAATTGAGCATCTCAACTTGCTGCTGCCAGTCGAACTCGTCCTTCCAGTACGAACAAAATCCTTTCAGGAAGTGACGATCCGTGCCATCCTCCCAAGCCGGAGTGGCGGCCGTGTCCGGCCAGCGAATGTGGTCGAGCCGCTGACGAAGGTCGTCAACATCAACTTTGGAAAACGGAATGGTGAACGGGGCGATGCTCACGGTTTGGCCAAAAACTCGCTCGATAATAGTAAATCGTTAAGATTTGGATGCAAGCCAGGCACGCGGTGCAGGTAGATTCGGCATCCCAACGTGCAGGAGAAACAACCATGTCTGAACCGAAGAAATGCGCTCACGAAAGCTGTCGTTGTATGACCACGGAAAAATATTGCAGCGAGGTTTGCAAAGACTCAAAAGGCGTTACTGACATCGCCTGCCAATGCCAGCATCCCGCCTGCGCTATTTAATATCGGCGCTAGCTCTGTAGTGGCGCAGCCGGGGCTTCGATCGGACCAGTCTCGGGCTGTCGAAGTGCGTCCACAATCAGCTGGTAAAGCTGCGCGCGATCCGTGGTCCGCAAATAGGCTCGCGTAATGTATCGAAGCACAACTTCCATGCCGGTCGCCGTCGGTCGCAACTGGGCCGACGACTCGGCTGAGAAGTGCTGAATGCCGTATCGCGTTGTCACTCCGCGCCATTCTGCCTCGGCGAGGCGCGAGGAATCAGCGGTCGCCTCCTGCAGCACGCGATTGATTTCCGCCAGCTGCTGATACGCATCCCGTGGATCGGAACTGAGCGTGGCCGCGGTGGAAGGCGATAGCGGAATGCGAATCTCATCCCACATCCATTGCCCGTGCGTCGTGTAGTTGAAGTAGTACCCCGAGACAGCGAAGGTGTTGAAGAACGACACGCGGCGTCCCGTGGGATGACCCGGGTCAGTCCAGTTGCCGGTTTCAAGCAGCACCGTGCGCAACAGTCCGACCTCGACAACTTCACCTGCAACGCCTTGGATCTCCACCCAATCGCCAACGCGAATTCCTGTCCGTCCCATCAGGAAAAACCAGCCAATGAAACCCAGGATGAAATCCTTGAGCGCGACCGCCAGGCCGGCGCCGATGAGTCCGAGAAACGTATAGAGTTGCGCCGGCTTGCCGAAAATGACAATGAGGATAAGCAGACAACCAGCGGCCTGGACCAATGCGATGAGCAGAACACGCAAATTGCGCAGGCGGCTGCGCTCCGGCGGCAGGCTGTCAAAGTAGCGGCGCACGGCCGCGTCCACCACGATGACCGCGATCAGGATGATGAGCACCAGGACCAGCGCGCGCAGCATGTAGTGCAATTCCAGCCGGACACGGCTGAAGAGCAGCGCCTGCCACTTGTCATAATTTGCGGCCAGCTCGCGCAGGTCGGTGATGCGGCGATCGTACTCGGTGAGTTCAAGCCGCTCCGCGGCCAGCGCCTTGAGTTGCGCGATGGCTTCGGCACGCGACAGTTGCGGCGGAGCGGCGTCGCCGGCAGCAGCAGTCGTCGCCACCCGCTGGCCGGATTTGGCTGTCGACTCGCGCGCCTCCAGGCTCGCCTCGCGCTCATTGCGTGTTGCCAGTAATTTTTCAGCGGCGCTGGATGCGTCCGCCATGCCGGCCTGCACTGCCACTCGACGCCCGCGCAGCGTCTGCCAGAAACTGAAGCGGTCCTTGAATGTATGCAGCCCGGGAATGACGGGCGTCGGCAACTGTTGCTTCTGCTCTGAAGCCTGCTGCTGCTTCTGCGCCTGCTCCAATTGCGTCTGGCGATCGTTGCCGGCCTGGTCGAGGACCTGCTTCTCGTCGTCAAGATCATCCTGGTCGAGCGCGAGCTGCGCCTGCGCCAGGTCCTCATCCTGCTGGACGTCGTTCGGGTCCTTCGACTTGGCTTTTGCCGCATTCAGTGCGGTAATGCGGTCGTCGTCTTCCTTGATGCGCGCGTATATTTGCGCGATTTGCTTCTGCACTTGCTGCAACTGCTTGCCGGGCGCGGAGGAGTTGGCGCTCTCACGCAGCGCGGTGGAGAAGGCCTGGTCGACTTCATGATCGGCAAGCCGGAGTGCGACTGCCGCGTATTGAATTTCGTCCGGCAGCGTGGCTTGCGTGGCCAGCCGCTGCGCGGTTTGCAGCTGTGACAGGTCGACCAGCTGCGACCCTTTCGTGCTGTGTCGCGCCGCGATGGCCTGCTGCAACTCGACGACGGAATCGCGGGTTTGCCACGCTCCCCAAATCAGCGCAACGATGCCGAAGACCAGCAATGCCAGCGCAATGGCGCGTCCGCGCGACAGCCAGGTGAGCAGATTTCTCTTTCGTGGCGTAACGGGCGGTTGCAGTTGAGGAGTGGTGGACACTGAACAAAAGGTTAGCACCCGATGAAGAGCAGCGGTTCATAGTGCACAGGCGATTCACTCGCACTTGTCTAGAATCAAAGAAGCATGTCGCTCGCATACATTTTCTCCGCCATCGGCCACGCGCTCGCGATGGCTGGTGTGATGGCGTGGGATATTTTATGGGCGCTGATCCTCGGCTTCCTGCTGAGCGGCGTGATTCAGGCCGTGGTCAGCAAGCAGGAGATGAGCCGCCTGCTGCCCGACGATTCTCCTGGGACGCTGCTGCGCGCGTGCGGGCTGGGCGCGGCGTCCAGCAGTTGCAGCTATGCGGCGACGGCGCTGGCACGCAGCATGTTCAACAAGGGCGCGAACTTCACCGCGTCCATGGTCTTCCAATTTGCGTCGACCAATCTCGTGCTCGAACTCGGCATTCTGCTGGCGGTGATTCTCGGCTGGCAATTCACGCTGGCGGAATTTACCGGCGGCCCGCTGATGATCCTGATCCTCGCGATCCTCTTCCGCTTCCTGCTGCAGCCGCGCATGGTCAAGGCCGCGCATGCGCAATCCGAGCGGCTGCTGGCCGGCAAAATGGAAGGTCACGCCGCGATGGACATGAGCGTCCACGACGGAACGTTGTGGCAGCGCATGACCAGTGCGAAGGGGCGGACCGCGATCAGCCACTTCTTTTTCATGGACTGGTACTCGCTGTGGATGGACATCGTCGTCGGGCTGCTGATCGCTGGCGCTGTGGGTGCGTGGGTGCCGGACAAATTCTGGCAGGGACTTTTTCTGCAGAGCCACCCGGCAGTCTCCGTCTTCTGGGGGCCGCTCATCGGGCCGATTGTTGCGATGCTGAGCTTCGTCTGCAGTATCGGCAACGTGCCGCTGGCCGCCGTGTTGTGGCAGGGCGGCATCAGCTTTGGCGGCGTCGTCAGTTTTCTGTTCGCGGACCTCATCATCCTGCCGATCCTTGACATTTATCGCCGCTATTACGGCCTCAAGATGAGCGCGTTTCTCTTCGTCACGTTTTATGCGGCAATGGCCGGCGCCGGCCTGCTGGTTGAATTTATCTTCAAGGCGCTGCATCTTGTGCCCGCGCATCGCGCCATTAACTTTATGGCGGAGGGAATTCGTTGGAACTACACGACGTGGCTCAACATTTTCTTCCTGCTGGTGTGCGTGCCATTATTTGTCCGCTTCATGAAGACGGGCGGCCCGGCGATGCTGCGCATGATGGATGACAACACACCGGGCGGCAGCCATCATGATCATGCGGGACACGGCGGACAAGGCCACAGCTGTCACTGAGCGTTTGCGCGCGCTACAGCCTTATGGCATGATGCCTGGCATGGTCGCGAGACCCGCACCTGCCCGCGAGGATGCCGAGATTTTTCAGGCGCTCAAAGCCGTGCTCGCGCCATACGCGCCAAAGTTGACGGTGAAGGAAGACTCAGCGACGACTTTCTATCTCGTCACGAAGTCCGCAAGTTACAAGGGAAAGCCGCTCTTCTTCGGCGCGGTCATCCAAAAGTCTTACGTCAGCTATCACCTGATGCCGCTCTATTGGAAGCCCGAGTTGTTGAAAGGCATGTCGCCGGAGCTGCGTAAGCGCATGCAGGGCAAGTCGTGTTTCAACTTCAAAAAGATAGAGCCGGCACTCTTCACGGAGCTGGCCAGGCTGACACGCACTGGATTTGAAGCCTACCGCGCGGCGAAACTTCTCTGACCCGCCAGTCGTCGCGAAGCATTTGTACGCGCCACAGCATCGGATAGTCTCGATGGAGGAGCATGGGCGATGCAAATTGGCATAGATAGTTTTGCGGCGGCGATTTCTGACCCGGTGACCGGCGCGACGCTGACTCCGGTCGAGCGCCTGCGTCATCTGGTCGAGGAGATTGAACTCGCCGATCAAGTCGGCCTCGACTGCTTCGGCATCGGCGAGCATCATCGCGAGGAGTTCCTGGACTCGGCGCCGGTCGTCATTCTGGCCGCCGCTGCTGCGCGGACGAAAAATATTCGCCTGACCAGCGCGGTGACGGTGCTGAGCGCCGCGGACCCGGTTCGCGTCTTCCAGGAATTTGCGACGCTCGACCTTCTTTCGAACGGCCGCGCAGAAATTGTCGCGGGGCGCGGCTCGTTCACGGAATCGTTCCCGCTCTTTGGCCTCGCGCTGGAAGATTACGATTCTCTGTTTGCGGAAAAGCTGGAGCTGCTGCTGAAGATCCGCGAAAACACCCATGTCCATTGGTCGGGCAAGCACCGTGCTGCGCTGACCGGGCAGGCGATTTTTCCGCGGCCGCTGCAAGACCCGCTGCCCATCTGGGTCGGCGTCGGCGGGACGCCGCAATCTTTTGTGCGCGCGGGGATGCTGGGGCTGCCGCTCATGGTCGCGATCATTGGTGGGGAGCCGCACCGCTTTCGTCCGCTGATCGACTTGTATCGCGAAGCTGGAAAGCGCTCCGGGCATGCGCCGGAGAAGCTGAAGGTCGGGGTGCACTCGATCGGATTTGCCGGCGACACGACGGAACAGGCGGCGGAAGATTTTTATCCCGGTTACGCGCACACTTTTACTGAGATTGGCAAAGAGCGCGGCTGGCCGGCGACGACGCGCAGGCAATTTGACGCG
>Ga0302324_100010595_pt1 | contig 19064 bp, 14 predicted proteins | sample Palsa_T0_1_FD_201949 | JGI IMG/M metagenome (GOLD analysis project Ga0302324, IMG submission 201949) | Peat permafrost microbial communities from Stordalen Mire near Abisko, Sweden - Palsa_T0_1 | ecosystem: Environmental > Terrestrial > Soil > Palsa > Peat permafrost | place: Sweden: Abisko...
TGTCGGAGATGCGGACCTGCTGGTGTTCGAAGGGATCGACAACCAGGTCAGACATTCCTTGGTCGCCTTTGGCCTGGATGGCGGCGGCGCCGTCGGCAAAGGCTTTTTTCACGTAGGCAGCGATGTCAGCCTTGGTCTTGAATTGATCGCGCTTGGGATTTTCTTCCGCCGGCAACTTCTGGCCCAGAGCGAGATTGGTGAAAAAATAATTCACCCCGGCGGCATGAAGCAGTTGCTCGGCGAAGCTGCGCTGGGCGGGCGTGGGCTTGAAGTCGTATTTGTCCTCGGGGAAATCTTCGGCCATGGCGATGAGCTTGCGGCCAATATCGTTCCAGGAGTCGAGCACGACCTTCGATGGGCTCTCGACGGGCTTTATTGTGGCTTCTTTCTTGTCCTGGGCATGGGTGGGAAAAGTAAAAATCGTGGCGGCCAAAATTGCTGCGGCGAGAAATGGTGCCTTGCTCATGGCTGGTTCCTCCGGGGGGCTGAATTGGCGAACGCAATCTTAATCTGAATCCTCGTTGGTGTAAATGCTCCCGCGGGGCTTGTCGGGGCTTGTTCGAAGGACGATGTTGCATAAAGGGGAGGCAACATGTACGTAAGAAAGGCCGCATTGACGGTCGCAGTGCTTTTGATCGGCGCGATGTGTTTCGCGCAAAACCCGAACATGGGCACATGGAAGCTCAACGAAGCCAAGTCGAAGTTAGCTGCCGGGCTTCCCAAGAACACAAGCGTTACGTATGAAGCCGCTGCGGGCGACAGCATAAAAGCCACGGTGGATGGCGTCGACCCGAATGGCAAGCCCACTCACACAGTGTGGGTCGGCAAGTTCGACGGCAAGGACTATCCGGTGACGGGCGATCCAACTTCGGACACTCGAGCGCTCAAACAGATCGACGCTCATACCCTCGAGCTGACATCGAAAAAGGGCGGCAAAGTAACGATGACCGCCAAGATCGTCGTCGCCGCCGACGGGAAGAGCCGTACTCTCACGGCCAGCGGCACTGATTCGATGGGCATGATAGTAGAGGGTATGTCCTTTTACGATAAACAGTAACCATTTCGTTTCGTCTGACCACATCTGCATGCCCCATCCTTGTCGCGTTCCCTGCGAAAGGCTGGGGCTTTGATTCATAGCCGTCACAAAAATCAAAAGGCAGCACAAAGGAGTGTCGGCCACACTGGTTGGCATCGGCTATAATTCGGCCGACACATGCCCCTGACTTCTGGCACGAAACTCGGCCCTTATGAAATTCAATCGCCGCTCGGCGCTGGCGGCATGGGCGAGGTTTACCGCGCCCGGGATGCCAGGCTGAATCGCGAAGTCGCCATCAAGATTCTCCCCACGTCGTTCTCGAGCGATCCCGAGCGGCTGCAGCGCTTCGCGCAGGAGTCGCGCGCTGCCGCGGCCCTGAACCATCCCAACATTCTTTCCATCTTCGACATTGGCGAGGGCTCCATCGGCGAAACCCGCGGAGCGCCCTACGTGGTCTCCGAACTGCTGGAGGGCGAGACCCTCCGCGACCGGCTACGGAACGGGCCCCTCGCTTCCCGTAAAGCGATCGACTACGCGCAGCAGATTGCCAGAGGACTTGCCGCCGCGCACGAAAAAGGCATCGTGCATCGCGACCTGAAGCCGGAGAATCTGTTCATCACCCACGACGGCCGCGCCAAGATTCTCGACTTCGGCCTGGCCAAGATTACCCGCCCGGAGGCGGACGCGTCCGGCAATGAACCCACGCAGCAGGTGGGCACCGAAGCTGGAGTGGTGATGGGCACGGTCGGCTACATGTCGCCCGAGCAAGCCCGCGGCAAGCCCGCCGACGCGCGCTCCGACATTTTCGCGTTCGGGGCCATCCTTTACGAAATGCTTTCCGGCAAACGCGCCTTTCACGGCGATTCCGCCGTCGATACCATGAGCGCAATTCTCAAGGAAGATCCGCCCGATCTCGCCGGGACCAACCGCAACGTGTCTCCCGCGCTGGAACGCATCGTCCGCCACTGCCTGGAGAAAAATCCCGCCGAGCGTTTTCAGTCGGCGCGCGACGTGGCCTTCAATCTGGAAGCGCTTACCGACATTTCGAGTTCGAACCGGGGCGCCGTTGGCGCAATGCCGGAGGAACCCGCCACTCGCCGATGGTTCATGCCCGTGCTTGGCGGATTGTTACTGCTCGCGTCTTGGGCGGGCGTCTATTATTTAGCCCGTCGCGGAGCCGTCGCCGCCAACCCTACATTCCACGAAGTAACTTTCCGCAACGGCACCATCAGGGCCGCCCGCTTCGCTCCGGACGGCCAGACTGTCGTATACGGCGCCGCCTGGGAAGGCCAGCCGCAGGAAATCTTTTCCACGCGCTTCGACAGCACGGACTCGCGTTCGGTTGACCTGCCGCCCGCGCAGATCCTTGCCATCTCTTCGAAAGGCGAGATGGCGATCGCCCTGCATCCCACACCCTTCAGCGCCTTCCGCCAGATCGCAACTCTGGCGCGCGTGCCCCTGGCGGGAGGCGCGCCCCGCGAGGTCATCGACAAGGCTTTTTGGGCGGACTGGACCCCCGACGGCCAGTCCTTGGCCGTCATTCGCCAAAGCGCCAGCCGAGGATCTCATCTCGAATTTCCCTCCGGCAAAGTGATCTACGAGCCGCGAGGCTGGGTCAGTCATGTGCGATTCTCCCCCAGCGGAGAATTTCTGGCGATGGCGGACCATATCCCGAGTGGCGACGACGGCCGCATCGTCATCGTCGACGCACGCGGAAATCCCAAGGCCAGTTCTTCCTTCTACTCGAGCGTCGAAGGACTGGCGTGGGCCCCGAACGGCAAGGAAGTCTGGTTTTCCGCTGTCCCCGGTGGTGCGGCACGCTCCATCTACGCGCTCGATCTCGCGGGTAAGCAACGCCTCATCTACCGCGCGCCCGGCGGACTCACCGTGCAGGACATCAGCCGCGACGGTCGGGTGCTGCTGACCGCGGACAAAACTCGCGTGAGCATTTCGGCGCTCGCACCCGGCGAAACCCGCGAGCGCAGTCTTTCCTGGTTTGACTGGTCGCTGCTCACGGACCTGTCCGCGGATGGCAAGACGATTGTCTTCTCCGAAAGCGGCGAGGCCGAGGGCGGGAGCGATAGCATTTTGCTGCGCCAGACCGATGGCTCGCCGGCGGTGCGGCTCGGCGAGGGCGGCTTTGGTCGTCTTTCTCCGGATGGTCAATGGGTGCTGAGCCTCGTGGGGTCTCCCAGCAAGCTGATGCTGCTGCCCACCGGCGTCGGCGAACCTCGCCAACTCACCGACGACCAGAATGATCATGGCACCGCCGCCTGGTTGCCAGACAGCAAGTCGATCGTTTTCTCGGCCATCGAGCCAGGCCATCGTCCCCGCATGTATGTGAAGGATATTCAGGGCGGAACGCCCCGAGTTCTCACTCCCGAAGGCACTGCGGGAAATCTGATCACTCCAGACGGCAACTACCTGCTCGCCAGCGACGTGAACCGTCAGGCCTGGCTGTATCCGATTGCCGGCGGGGATCCGCAAAAGATCAACTTCACGTCGGGTCCCAACGAATTTCCCGTCGGCTTTTCGGGTGACGGCAAGGGCCTGCTCGTGGCCGCATCCGGCGTTCCCATGAAGATCTCACTCGTCGATCTCGCCACCGGCCACCGCGTGCCCTTTAAGGAAATCGCTCCCGCCGACCCCGCCGGCGCGCAAAGCATCGCCAACATCCGTTTCAGCGCCGACGGCAAGGCTTACGCCTACTCCACTCTGCGCGTGCTGTCGGATCTGTACGTGGTGGATGGTATGAAGTGAGAGTTGCTTTTCATGCGAATACCGCCACTGCGATCGAAAAGCGCGGCAGTGGCGGGATGGGCGTGGTTTACAGGGCCGAAGCACCTACTGCGGCGCGTCGTAGCCCTGAAGCTTCTTCCTGAAGACCTCACTCGCGACGCGGGCCTGCTCAGCAAGCGCGAGGCCCAGGCCGCGTTGGCGCCGAATCATCGGGCACAAGGGTGCACAAGGTAATTCAGAGCGAGCTTTACAAAGGGCCGACGGTCGGGAGGATCTCCAGCGTTTCGACGGTGGCGTTTGGCGGAAGAAGAATGGCGTTGACGACGGCTTCGGCGACGCTTGCCGGCGACATCATTTTTTTCCGCGGAGCTTGCGGCCACAGAGCTTTCCAGATATCGGTGTCTGTGGCTCCGGGCAGAAGACCGATGACGCGAATTCCCTTGGGGCGCAATTCTTCGCGCAGGGTACTGGTGAAACCCAGCGCACCGTGCTTCGAAGCGTTGTAGGCAGAGCATCCGGCGAAGACACGGTTGGCCGCGATCGAGAGATTGTTCACAATGGTGCCGCCGCGCTTCATGAGGGCGAGCGCTGCCTGCGTTACCAGAAATGTGCCAGTCAAGTTGGTATCGATGACATCCTGCCAGAGCGGCAGGGGCAGTTTGTCTACTGTGAGATTGGCGTGGGCGATGCCGGCGTTGTTGATGAGGATATCGAGCCGCTGGAATTGGCGGCGGAGGACGCGGAACAGAGCGTCGACCGATTGCGGATCGCGCACCTCACAAGACTGCACGAGGATTTGAATCTTTCGAGAAGCCAGTTCCCTGCTGATGCGGCGCAAGGCTTGCTCATCGCGGCTGGTTATAACCAGATTGCAACCTTTGGCGGCCAGCGTGCGGGCGATGGCCAGTCCGATGCCGCGGGAGGCGCCGGTGACCAGGGCGACCCGCTGGCGGAGTTCTCGGCTGCTTTGATTAAAGGCTCGGTTTGGCACGAGTCAATATTACAGAATCCAAAACAGATCACAGGCAACGTCAAGATCAACGTCAAAAGCGCCGGACCGGGGTGTCCGTCCCACAGGTTCTCTGGGCCGGGGTCTACATCCCGTTGGAGCGTTGGCGAATCAGCGAGAGGAATTCCGAGCGCGTTTCGTTTTCGTTGCGGAAGCAGCCCAGCATGGAAGATGTGACGGCGGCGGAATGCTGCTTCTCGACGCCCCGCATCATCATGCACAAGTGGCGGGCCTCGATGACGACGGCTACCCCTTGCGGTTCGATCACTTTCTGGATGGTCTCGGCAATCTGCGTAGTGAGGCGCTCTTGAATCTGCAGGCGTCGGGAGAACAGTTCGATCAGACGCGGAACCTTGCTCAGGCCGATCACCTTGCCTTTCGGGATGTAGGCGACGTGCACTTTGCCGAAGAACGGCAGCATGTGGTGCTCGCACAGACTGAACATTTCGATGTCTTTGACGATCACCATCTCGTCGTAGGTGACGGTGAATAGCGCGCCCTTGAGCAGGGCCTCGGGATCTTCGGTGTAGCCGCGGGTGAGGAATTGCAGGGACTTGCGAACGCGTTGGGGAGTGAGCTGGAGACCTTCGCGGTGCGGATCTTCGCCCAGGCGGACGATCATTTCCTGGACGAGGTCTTCGAAGCTGGCGCTGGTGAGAGTTGGCAGTTCTGTTGTGGGTTTCATAAGGTTACTTTCGCAATCGGTGTAATTGAGTAATCGGGTAATTCTTATCCGACTAGTTCTGATTTACCTGCATACTCGAACGAATTCATCATAGTTTCTTCAAGCCTTACCCTTTCAAGATGCGCGTGGAGGAAGCCGCGCTGCACTATTTCGTAGATCTGAATGCAGAGATTTTCCGTCGTAGGCACCTCTTGGGAGAATTCTGTAAGCGTATTCAAATTCTCGTGGCCATAGCGGCTGAGCACTTCCCTTTCGATGAATTCGTCGAGATCGGCGAGGTTGCACACCATTCCGGTCTCCTCATCGACCGGGCCGCTGACAGTTACTTCGACGGTGTAGTTGTGGCCGTGCCCGAACGGGTTGTTGCACTTGCCGTAAGTCGACTGGTTCTCCTGCTCTGACATGGCTTGGCTATGCAGGCGATGGGAAGCGGAGAAAAGATAGCGGCGCGAGAGGTGAGCTTTCATCTGCTTGTCTTGTGCATTTGATCTGGACGCTTAAACCCAAAGACCTCTAACACCTTTCGACTCCGCTCAGGGCAGGCGCCGGGCACAGGGGCACACAGGGTAGCAGTCTTTTTCCGCATCACGCTTCTCCGTAGAAATCGACAAACAAATCTGGCGTTTCGTAAACCCGCACCCGGTGCAGTGTCGCGCGTTCGAGCTTGGTGGCCAGACGCTGCCAGATGGCAATGGCTATGTTTTCTGTGGTGGGGATTTGGTGCAGAAACTCCGGCACCTCTTTGTTGAGGAAGCGATGGTCCATGGCATCGAGCACTTCGCGGTGCATGACTTCCTTGAGTTGTTTGAGGTCGACGACGAAGCCGGAGCGCGGGTCGACTTCTCCCTTTACCGTGACTTCGAGGGTGTAGTTGTGGCCGTGGCCGTTCGGGTTATTGCACTTGCCGAAGACACGACGGTTTTCCTCCGGAGTGAAGTCCGGGTTGTGGTAGTAGTGCGATGCGGAAAATTCGGCTTTACGCGTGAGATAAACCATAAAAACAGTTGCCGGTTGTCAGTTGCCAGTTACTAGTAAACAAGGTTCATCCGAATAGGTTCGGCCTTTCCAGGGCACAGTCCCTTTCGCGTGCGCGCTTTTCGAGCGCAGCAGGAGATATGAGAATAGAGGAAGACCGAACACGGCGAGGATATTTGCGTCCCAGGAAAAATGCGCCCCGCGGATTCGCATGAGAAAGAACGTATACAACGTCACGCAAAGCGTCCCGGCCACAGCGGCGGGCTTCCAGTGTCCGTGAAGGGCGGCGACGAGGCTGATTGCGAAGCTGGCAACGATCAGTACAAACTCAAGGGCTCGCAGCGCGGCCAGCAGCACGGGTGAAGTGAACAATAGAGCCAGATTCTTGGTCCAGCCTTCGCGGAGTTGCGCGAAACTGCGATACATGCGGGTACGAACGGCATCGCCACCGTAACGGAAGAATATCTTTCTGCCCGATCGCTTCACCGCCCGAGCCAGAGCCACATCCTCGAGCAGGTTTCCGGCGATGGCGGCGTGTCCGCCGATCGCGTCGTAGGCTTCGCGCGTGATCAGAATGTACTGACCGTTGGCAGCGGCCGCAGGTGAATTCGGATCGCTCACTTGCGATGGACGAAAGCTCGCGGCCAAGTCGGCGAAGATCACCGGCATCACGGCCTTCTCGCAAAAGCTTTTCACGATTTGTTCAGGCGAGTAGGAGAGCAAGGTTGCGCCGTGGCCCTTCGCTTCTTCAAGGCTGCGTGCCAGCGATCCTGGCAGGTGGATGGTATCGGCATCGGTAAACAGCAGCCATTCGCCGCGAGCTGCTCTGGCTCCGGCAGTGACGGCGTTGTTCTTGCCCGTCCAACCTGTGGGAAGCGGGCCGGCTTCAATGACTTGCACTTGGGGGCTGGCTAAGGATAAAGCGATCGCGCGGGTCCGGTCGGTGGAGTGATCATCGACCACGATGATTTCGAAGGCGACATCGTTCAACGCGCGGTTCCGCAAGTTGTCCTGCAAGTCGTTCGGCAGGACGAGCGACTGAAGACATGCACCCAGAGAGGCTTCTTCGTTGCGTGCCGGTACGATCACCGACACCGTGGGACGCTCGGAAGCTGTAGCTGGCGCAGGCATGGGGACGAATCCATTATTATAGCTGGGTGCGACGTATGCTTCGTGTGGCCGGCGCTATTACCCCGGTCTTCATTATTATTCCGGTTGCGATTACGCTGACCCTGTCTGGCTGTTACGGCGGGAGCCGCCCGCCGCGGGTCGGCGCGCCGGCTCCGGATTTCACGGTGCACGACTCCGATCGCACGGTCACGCTGAGCCAACTCAAGGGACAGGTGGTGGTGCTGAATTTCTGGGCGACCTGGTGCCCCCCCTGCGTGGAAGAAGTCCCGTCGCTGGTACAGATGCAACAGCGCATGAAGTCCAAAGGCGTGACCGTGCTGGCGGTGAGCGTTGACGCCGACGAAAATAACTACCGCCGGTTCCTGCGAGACCACAGTGTAGCTCTGCTCACGGTGCGGGACGCAGACCAGAAAAGCAATGGCCTGTACGGAACCAGCAAGTTTCCGGAGACCTACATCATCGATCGCAATGGCGTCGTGCGCCGCAAGTTTATTGGGGCGGTGGATTGGACGGAGCCGGAGATCATCGATTTTCTGGAAAGGCTGTAGGGAGAGGTCGGGATTTGGTAATTGCTGATCGGAACCCAGCTACATGGGTGCGCGACTTTAAAATGGGTAGATTATGCTCGTCGGGTTTCCCAATAGTCCTCGAAGTTACCACTAAGCTGGTAGCAGCGGAGAATAGAGCTTGGTCGCCAAGCTCCCGAGGCTCCATCTGTCGCGTCCTGGCTCGAAAGGCATTTCATGGCCGACCGCGGCCAGCATGCGTCGCACTCCTGACCGTGATGGTGGTCACACAGATAATAGGGGCGCAGGCACGTAGCGGCTCCGACCGCCGTGAGCACGGATTTCGAACGCAACTCGAGCGTGTACTCTCCCGAGTTGCCCGCTGCCGTGTGGGAAGCACTCATCGAGAGTGGTCGAAACAAGCCATGCAGTTGTGAGAACCGACCCGGCCTTCTGTGCTGGCGATGCATCTCGCTATCGCAACGCCAGCCCGACACGACTGCGTTCAACAAGGTTTAATGGGCTGGCTTAACGACGAGGGAAGAATACATCCCGACGAACTATCTTGGAGCGGTTGACCCCGCAGAGGACATCCCGGCGGCGGTTGAGGCGACGTTCCCCGAGCAATTTAGGAGAGTAACGCTGGTTGAAACGCCGCCAGCTTCAGATAAGTTGCAGTGACGCGCCTTCATGCAGTAATTATTTCGGGCTGGGGTGCGCTCTGATCTGCTGGCGCTTCCTGCGAGCCGATTGGGTGGCGTGTTGAAACTGAGCTTTGCCCGCAATGCATTGACTCGCCGCAGTTTAACTCACTAATATGGTCGCTCACGGAGCGGCCACTTCATTGATCGGCCAAACCATCTCGCATTACCGCATCGTCGAGAAACTGGGCGGCGGCGGCATGGGTGTCGTCTACAAAGCCGAGGATGTCAAGCTCGCTCGCTTTGTCGCCCTCAAATTCCTCCCCGACGACGTAGCCAAAGACCCGCAGGCACTCAGCCGCTTCCAGCGCGAAGCCAAGGCGGCCTCGGCGCTGAACCATCCGAACATCTGCACGATCTACGAAATTGACGACCAGCACGGCGAAGCCTTCATCGCCATGGAGTTTCTGGATGGATTGACGCTGAAGCATCGCATCGGCGGGAGACCGATGGAAACCGAGTTGATTCTGTCACTGGCCATCGAGATTGCGGATGCATTGGATGCTGCTCACTCCGAAGGCATTGTCCACCGAGACATCAAACCCGCGAACCTCTTTGTGACCAAGCGCGGGCACGCCAAGATTCTGGATTTCGGATTGGCGAAGGTCATGGTCACGGCCAGTTCTTCGAGCAACATCGCTTCCCTTAACACTCAAACGGGTTCCGTGGACGCGGATCATCTGACCAGTCCCGGTGCCGTGCTGGGCACGGTGGCCTACATGTCGCCCGAACAGGCCAAAGGCAAAGAACTGGATGCGCGCAGCGATCTGTTTTCTTTTGGGGCGGTGCTGTACGAGATGGCGACGGGGGCGTTGCCCTTCCCTGGGGAAACCAGTGCGCTGATCTTCAATGCCATCTTGAATTCCGATCCGCCGCCTGCGATTCGTTTCAATCGGGATATTCCGTCTGAACTGGAACGGATCATCAACAAAGCGTTGGAGAAAGACCGCAATCTGCGCTATCAGGGCGCGGCGGAGATGCGGTCTGACCTGCAACGACTGAAGCGGGATACCGAGACGGGGCGCGCCAAAACTGCCAGTTCGGGCACGGTGGCTGTGGCGCAGGAAATCGGCGCTCAGGTCGCGCAACCGCCGTCGCCAGCATCCGGTTCCTCCCCTGCGCTGGCTCCATCTCCGTCGTCGAGCACGGTCAAAGTAGCCGAGGTTCCCGTCGCGGGTGGCAGGAAACTCTGGAAGGTTCTGGTTCCCGCCGCCCTTGTACTTGTCGCTGCTGCAATCGCAGGAGTGTTCTACTTTCGCTCGCGCCAGACCGCGCACCGCCTGACCGATAAGGACACCGTCGTCCTCGCCGATTTTGCCAACAGCACGGGCGATGCGGTATTCGACGACACGCTCAAGCAGACACTCAGCGTTGCCCTAAACCAGTCGCCGTTTCTGAATGTGCTTTCCGAGAACAAGGTCGTGGCGACGTTGCAGCTGATGTCCCGTCCCACCAGCACGAAACTCACGCCCGAGGTGACCCACGAGCTTTGTCAGCGGGCGGGCAGCAAAGCATACATTGCCGGGTCGATTGCCAGTCTGGGCAGCGAATATGTGCTGGGTCTGAAGGCCGTGAATTGCCAGAACGGAGACACTCTTGCCGAGGAGCAGGTGACAGCTGCGTCCAAAGAGAAGGTGCTAGACGCGCTAGGTCAGGCGGCATCCAAACTTCGCGGTGAACTGGGTGAATCACTGACGACCATGCAAAAGGTTGAAGTTCCGCTGGAAGAGGCCACTGCGCCCACCACAATTCTGGCTGTTCTTCCCTTCACTGCCGCCAACGCCGACCCCAAACTCACCGCGCTCGGCGAAGGACTCGTCGAAAGCATCGCCGCCAAACTGGGAAAGCTCACCGAAGGCCGACCCTTTGAAGTCATCCCTCCCGGCAACCTGCAGGAAAAAAAATCTCCACTTTGCCCGAGGCCGCCCGCATGTTCGGCGCAAACCTCGGCCTCGCACTCATGCTTGAGCCCGCCGGCGACCTCGTCAAAGTTACCTACTCTCTGTTCAGCACGCAATCGAGCAAGCCGATTGGCTCTGGCTCGGTAACCCTCCCCACTACAGAGGCTTTCTCCGCCGAACTATTGATCTGCGATGGCACAGTCAAAGATCTGCACCTGCAACTCCGCCCCGAAGAAGAAGCCGCTCTCAAAGATCACGGCACCGATAACGGCGAAGCTTACCAGTATTATCTGCAGGCTCAAGGGTATGTGCTGGATCACACGAAAACTGAGAAGCTCGACATCGCAGCCCTGATGGCCCGTGACGCTCTCAAGCTCGATCCCAATTTCGGAATGGCCAAAGCCGTCCTCGGCAAAAGCTATTGGTTCAAGTACGACAACACCAAGCAGAAGCAATGGATCGCGCCCGCGCAATCCAGCTGCAATGACGCCGTCAAGCTTGGCAACGCCGGCGCCGCCGGCCACGTCTGCCTCGGCTTCATCGACGACGGCACTGGACACTACTCCGAAGCCGCCGCCGAATTTCAGCTCGCCCTCGGTCTCGAACCCACCAACGAAGAAGCTGCCATCGGCCTCGCCCTGGCCTACGAACATGAAGGCAAGATCACCGAAGCGGAAAAGGCTTATCAACAGGCCATTCAAGCCCATCCCAACAGCCGCTACAGCTATAACATGGTCGGCACCTTTTACCGTCGTCGCAACGAATACGATAAGGCCCTGCAAATGTATGCCAAGGCCGTCCAGATCGCACCTGACTGGTACGGGACCTACGTGAACATCGGGGCCATCTATTTCGAAATGGGTCGGTACGACAAGGCCATCGACCCTTTGATGAAATCCATCGCCATCCGGCCGAGCTATCCCGGATACGTTAACCTGGGGGCCGCTTACTTTGGCCTCGGCAGGTTTGACGACGCAGCCAAAACCTACCAGGAAGCAATCAAGCTGGACCCTGAACAGCAGGTCGTCTGGGGCGACCTCGGTGCCGCCTTCTACTATTCGGGGAAAAAGGATCAGGCTGTAGGTCCGCATCGCAAGGCGATCGAACTCGCGCTGGCGGAATTAAAGGTCAATCCTCGCGATGCAGAGCTGCTGAGCAGCCTGGCGGGTTACTATTCCATGCTTGGCGATCGAAAGAATGCCCTCTTTTATTTTGGGCAAGCCTTACAGTACGGGCACAACGATAAAGATGTACTGCTGGACGCAGCGGGAGTGTATAACCAATTAGGCGAAACCGGCCTAACACTCGAATGGCTGGCCAAGACGATGCAGGCGGGCTACACTCCGGATCATATTCGTACCCTTCGCGAGTTTGATAACCTGGCCAACGTGCCGGGCTATCAGCAATTAATGAAAGCTAAGTAACCCGTGGCAGGTTTTTCGGTCGAGTTCCAGAAAATCCTCGACACAGCGGCATCGTCTGGAACTGCTGGACGGGAGCACTGGCGCATCTGGGAGTGGCTTGTGCCAACGCCTTGCAGGCGAGAACCTCGCAGGGAGCGGATGCCGACCTTGCCCGCACTCGCGCCCTCGCCGCCTACAAAGATTTCCTCACGCTCTGGAAAGACGCCGACCCCGACATCCCCATCTTGAAACAAGCGAAAGCTGAGTACGCAAAACTGCAATGAAACTCGTGCATTGACATAGCTGTGCAGCAGTTGGGTCAGCGCAGCCGCTCCCGCCTGGTGCATGCTGGAACGAATCGCCAATCTCCACCGCTTCCAGATCCAGAGTGCCAGTTTTCTCGCCGGCGCGGAAGATAGGCCGGAGCAGATGCTCTACTGCACGGGCGACTTCCTGCTGGATGATTTCTGCCGTTTTTTTTCGGCGGTGTCAGTTCCTGTTGGACGGGGCGAGCGCGGCAGATCCTCTCGTTGACTTCCAACAATTGCGCCGCCAGCTCCCGAAAGCGGTGATAGGCCTCCACCTCACGTTGCGCCTTGTGCAGTTCGGCCGGCGTGGCAAAGGTTTCGGTGATGGTTTTTCCTTCCACCTTGCGGGTCAAGCGAACGTTGGGGCCGTGTCCTGGCTGGTTGGGCTGATGGCACCGACAGTTCGGTTTGCCGCAGGTGCCGCGGGTGGTGGTGATGGATCCGCTGCGAAAGTCGGGGAGGCGCAGGATCTCCTGAAAAATGGCGCTGCGCTGTTGTTCCAGATCGACGAGGGATTGGGGCGTGGGCTATGTCCTCCATAGAATATGCCGAGTTGTCCTTACGGACTAATACGCTAGGATCCTAGCCCCAAAAAGAAACTGCACAAGTTACTTACGCATATGTCGCGCACCCATCGGAACCCCTGGGCTCTCAACCAGCCGTCAACAATCGATTGTCCATGCCTCGGCGGTCAAACGCTACAACTTTGCTTTCCGCAGACGCAGGGCGTTCGTGATTACCGAAACTGAGCTGAAGCTCATTGCTGCGGCGGCGAAGATGGGGCTGAGCAGCAGGCCGAAGAATGGATAAAGAATGCCGGCTGCGATTGGTACCCCGATCGCGTTGTAAATAAAAGCAAAGAATAGATTCTGCCGGATGTTGCGCATGGTCGCCTGGCTTAGCTTGCGGGCGCGCAGGATGCCCGCCAAATCGCCCTTCACGAGCGTGATGCCGCCACTTTCCATGGCGACGTCAGTGCCGGTGCCCATGGCGATGCCGACATCGGCCTGCGCCAATGCCGGGGCATCGTTGATGCCATCCCCCGCCATCGCGACCACTCTTCCCTGCCCTTGCAGCTTGCGGATGATTTCCAACTTCCCTTCCGGCAGGACTTCGGCTTCGAATTCTTCGATGCCGAGCGTCTTGGCAATCGACGCGGCGACGATGCGATTATCTCCGGTGAGCATTACGATGCGAATGCCGTGAGCTTTGAGCTCACGCAGGACACCGGGCGTCGAAGGCTTTAGTCGATCCGCGATGCCAAGGTTTCCGACATACTTGCCGTCGATGGCCACGAAGATGGGTATGCCGCCGGGCACGGTGCCGTAACTGAGGCCCGTGCCGGGTTTTAGCGCGCCAACCTCAGCCATCAGAGCGAGGCTGCCGATTGCGACTTTTCTTCCGTCGACTGCGCCAACAATGCCCTTGCCAGTGACGGAGTGGAATTCTTCCGGCTGGGAAAGGTGCAGGCCTCGCTTAACGGCGGCATCGACGACCACACGGCCCAAGGGATGCTCGCTGGCTCGTTCCAGACTGGCAGCCAGGCGAAGGGTTTCACCACCGTCATCCTGCGGCAAAGAAATTCCCATCAGTTGCGGCTTGCCCTCGGTCAGCGTTCCAGTTTTGTCGACCACCAGCGTATCGACTTTTTCCAGAACCTCAAGCGCTTCGGCATTCTTGATGAGCACGCCCGCGCGCGCGCCGCGGCCCACGCCGACCATGATCGCCATGGGCGTAGCCAGACCTAACGCACAGGGGCACGCGATGATGAGCACCGCGACCGTGTTCACGAGTGCGTGCGCGAAGCGGGGTTGCGGACCGAGGAAGAGCCACGCGAGAAAAGTCATCATCGCGATTGCCAACACGATGGGAACGAACCATTTGGCCACGCGATCGGCGAGGCGCTGGATGGGAGCGCGGCTGCGCTGAGCTTGGCCGACAAGTTGTACGATTCGCGCCAGCAGAGTTTCGCTGCCCACGCGCTCGGCTCGCATCACGAACGAGCCAGTGCCGTTGATGGTCGCACCGATGACTTTGCTGTCCGGCGATTTCTCGACCGGCATAAATTCGCCGGTAATCATGGACTCGTCAATCGAGCTCCGGCCTTCGAGCAGAATGCCGTCCACGGGAATCTTCTCGCCCGGGCGTACGCGCAGACGGTCGCCTGGATTCACCTGCTCGAGCGGGATATCGTTTTCGCTGCCGTCGGAGCCGAGCCGGCGCGCGGTTCTGGGGCTGAGATCGAGGAGCGCCCGAATGGCCGCTCCGGTGCGGCTGCGGGCGCGCAATTCCATGACCTGACCGAGCAGGACCAGGGTGGTGATTGCGGCGGCGGCTTCGAAGTAAGCATCGGGATAGCCCGCCATGCCGCGAAGTGATTCAGGGAATATCTGCGGCGCCAGCGTGGCGACGACGCTGTATCCGTAGGCCACGCCGGTACCCATTCCGATCAGCGTGAACATATTCGGACTGCGATTGGCGAGCGAAGTCCAGAAACGCTGAATGAAGGGCCAGCCGCACCAGAGCACCACAGGCGTAGAGAGCGCGAACTCCAACCAGGGCAGCGTCGCACCGGGCAGAAGGCCGCTCAGCGGCATCTCCCAAAACATTGCAGCCATGGCAATGGCCAGCAGGGGCGCGGTGAACACGAGGCTGATCCAGAAGCGCCGAGTCATGGTGCGCAGCTCGGGATCGTCTTCGACAGTGGCAGAGGCGGTGACCGTGCGGGGCTCGAGCGCCATGCCGCAGATCGGACACGCACCCGGCCCCGGCCGCACGATCTCCGGATGCATGGGGCAGGTGTACTCGGCGCGGGTTGGGGCAACGGGGACCTCGGCCTCAAGCCCCATTCCGCAGGAAGGGCAAGCGCCCGGCTTGTGTTCGCGGACTTCCGGGCACATGGGGCACACGTAAGCGACGCTCTCTGTCGGTGCGCGTAGTGGGGCATGATTCTGGGCTTCGCTCTGTGGCAGTGGGTGATGGTCCGGGGAGACGGCTGGCTTTGGGGCGCCCAGCGTCATCAAACCGGACGGGCTCACCGGCGTGGTCTCATGCAGATATTTTGCCGGGTTTAGTCTGAACTTTTCGATGCACGGCGCGCAACAAAAGTAGTAATTCCTCCCGCCGTGCCCGTGAACATGGCGGGCGGTCGCGGGATTTACATTCATTCCGCAGACCGGGTCGCGTTCGAGGGTGGGTACTGGATTTGAGGATTTCGTCGACATGAGGTTCTAGCTTAGCCAGCTTACCGGCCCCGAGGTAATTCCTGGCGACATCACTCGAGGAGTGCAGCTAGTTTTTGTAGGGATGGCCTGCAGCCCGCTTCATTGTCTTCGTGCCGGATGCCTTCCGATACGCCATCGCAGAGGGCGTTGACGTCTGTTCCTTCTTCGACGTCTGCCAGACTCCAGGTTATTCTCATCTCGCCCGTCAGTCCCGGCTCTTGCGACTCGAACTCAACGAACCACACGATCTCATCGAAGGGGACGAGTTCGACGAATCTGCCTTGGAACGTGTCCGTGTCTTGGGATGTCTTACGGTGCTGCGAATCTTCCGGATTTTGGTATGTGAGCGACATTCGGATTTCGCCTCCTTCTCGCGGGTCGAAGGTGTGCACTTGGCCTCTCATGGTTTCTGGGGGAAGCGATGCGGCCACGGCGTCCCGATACCCAAATGCTTGATAGACGGCCCTAGGCGGCTCCTTGATAACCCTTGCGACACGCGTGCTCGCTCCCCTGATGGCTCTTTCATGCTCCTGGTCTCCCTCCCTCGAGTATCCGTCACCAGACAGCCTAGCCGGAATTTCCTTTCATGGCTAAGATGTTGTCCCGCCAATGAGACCGGGCGGAGAAGCCCGTGATCTGACCGTCGAGCTTGAGAAAAACTGTCCTCCCTCTCGCCGAGCGAGAAATCAGAACAGTCCCTTTACGCCTTTTACGCCTTCTGTCTTCTTCGATGGACAATGCTTTATATTGGATTCAGCCCGGCGGACTGCCGGGCCATCCGCATTCCTGGGCAGCAAAGGATTATGCCATGACTTACCTGGAAGTAGTTTTTCGCTATGGCGCCGCGCCCGGCGAGAACGCATTGCGGGCCATCGACGGAATGCGCGAGGTCTACGGAGTACGGCGGGTGGAGTTCAACGACAGGGAACGCACGGTGCGCGTGGAGTTTGACGCTTCGCGCCTCAAGGCAGAGACCGTGGCTCGACTCTTGCGTCAGGCTGGCGTGGATGCGCGGGAGCGTTTGGCGCTGGCGTAGCGTCCAGCGAAGACGGACTGGTCGGGCGCGAATAACCTTGAGGAACTCAAATGCAAGGGGCGCCCAAGAAAACCTCTGGCCGAAGTCCTTCTTGGAGCGCCCCGTTGCGCGCCACTTCGTCTGGCACTCGTATAAGCACCTGGCGGGCCGTATGTAACCTCCTCAAAATACAGGCTCGCCCTACGCCTTCTTTTGTAGGAATTGCTCTCAGCCGGGAAAGATTTACTTCGGGCGCGGAACGCCAAGCACTGAAGGGGCCGAAGGGTTGTGGAAAGGGCCAAGACTTTAGAATTTCCCCATCGGCCCGCGGCTTTGTAAGGGGAAAACCTTAGTCGGATGGCGCAAGAACAAGCGAGGATCGAGACCATCCTGATTCGCAATCATATTCGTGGCAAAGCTGACGTCAACGTTCGCAGCAGGCGCCTTCCTCATTCATACTTGAGGAACTTCTCCTGCCGAAGCAAGACCCGCGCCCTTAACTCAGCTGGATCGAGCGTCTTGTCCGCAAATGTTTCAATCACTTACAGACGCTTCATGACCTTGCTCAGACGGTTATCTCTCGGTCGAGCGGGATCCGTCGGGGCCTGGCCGTGTTGCCGATGCATGTATTCAAGTACAGCAGGTTCCGCGCTGGCGGTGTTGCCGGAGCCCGTACTGTTCTCGGGAAGCACGGACTCTCGGCTGGGCGCATTGGCGATTCAGGGCAAAGGGTTTGGGCGTCCGGCCATTCGCCACGACCACATCAGGAACGACGTGGACGTCAAGTCGATGGCCGGTTCGGTGGTACTATAGGACTGCACATTATCTTTATAAACGGCATTGTTCGAACGGCGGTATTTCCCGTCATTTCCGTTGAAGATTGCAAAGGTATCTACTCCATTCTTCGGGCACAAATTCATTCCCGGAAGAGTTCCGGAAGTCGGTGCGTTGGCAGGGCCTTCGGTAGCCGCGCCCCACAGTATGGGCGTGCCGCCCGAGGTTCCATTCAGCGCTCCCGCCAGGTTTGCCACCTGGTGCTGTATGCAGTTGGGGAAGGTGCTGCCATCCCCCACGATGAATGATGAGCCCCAGGAGTTGGCGCCCAAAATGTTGGCGAGCCATCTCTGCGAGTAGCTGTCATAGCTGGCTGTACCGGTGAGGTAATAGAGTTCGCTCGCCATCACCGAGAGACCCGCGCCATGCGAGGTGGTGTCGCCATTCTCCCATGGAACACCAAATCCCCACGCGTCTGTTTCCGCCTGGGCGATGGCCACGCTAAGCTGGTTCTCGAGGGCGGTGAGCATCGTTGATTGATTCACAGCCAGGCCGCTCGGATTGCCCGCCAATCCCAACGCTCGATACAGCTCGAAGTGCGCGAGACCGCTGACGTCATAAAGGTTGAGTGTGTCTTCGTTGCCGCTGTCATAGATTTCGGTGATGTAGTTATGCGCATACTTGGCGGCGTCGGTGAGGTATGTCGTGGGATTGGTGACTGGCAAACTCGATGGCAGTTTTCCGCCCGCAGACTGCAGCGCTATGTAGAGCTCTGTGGCACCCAGTTCCATATCGTCGTCCCAAACCGTTTCGGAATAGCCGTCAAACGGAACGGTGGTGAGCAGGCATCCCGAGGAACAAGAGCCGTCAGGGACGGAGTTGGCGGGGTCGGAAAGAGAAGTGTTGGCGAGCGCGAAAATATTCTCGGCATAAAGGAGGGCCCGGTTCGCCGTAGTGGGATTCGTGGTGCGATACAGCTGGTAATATTCGGCGAACGCTGCCGCCATGCGTCCAGCAAGGTTGGGGCTGATCTTCGACCCGGCGGGCGCCGCGATGAATACCGGACGGTGGCAGATGTAGACGTAGTCCGCGGTGCAGCCTTCGTAGTCGTCAGCCGCCTGAGGCAGCGTCCAGATGTCGTACTCCGTTTCGAGATCAGGAAAGTTTTGCCAATCCTGACTGTTGTCCACTTGGTAGTACAAGGTCTTGCTGGTGTCATTCCACATCTCCATGAGCCAGTCAAAACCGAACTGGGCTTCGGCCGAGAAGTCAGAAGATGAGGGGGCGCCGGAGGCGGTTCCGGAGTAAGAGATCGAAGCCGGCGGAGCTGCAGGCCGAACGGGAGCAGCCGAGCCCATCTGATCAGGAAAGTCCCGAATTCCAATTTCCATGAGCGCCACCGTGTAGCTCATGGTCTCCACATATTTCATGTAGTCACCGGCGTCCCACCAGCCTCCGGCCGCACTCATAGTGGTCCCGGTGGAGGCGAGCGGCGTCCCCTCGGTGGTGATCAGGTCGTTACTGTTGAGAGGAGGGGTGTCGTAAACCGTGGCCTTCTCATCGTTGAGATGCCCGGCCGCGGTGCGCAAGGCGTTGGGGATATAGTTCGGGCCATCACGTTCGGTCTCGTAAAACCACAAGGTATTCAACAGCAAAC
>Ga0302324_100010598_pt1 | contig 19064 bp, 17 predicted proteins | sample Palsa_T0_1_FD_201949 | JGI IMG/M metagenome (GOLD analysis project Ga0302324, IMG submission 201949) | Peat permafrost microbial communities from Stordalen Mire near Abisko, Sweden - Palsa_T0_1 | ecosystem: Environmental > Terrestrial > Soil > Palsa > Peat permafrost | place: Sweden: Abisko...
GCGCCGCGAGCAACGCTGCGGCAATCGCCAGCAGCGACAATATCCAAGGCTTGTAATTGCTGCCGGGATCGGCCTGCGCCGCGCGCGAGTTGCCCAATTCGGCCGCCAAAGCGCTCGCCAAGGCCGGCAGAGTGCGGGCCGCAGCCTGCGCCTTGGACAGCGTCTCGGCGGCGCCGATCGCCTTGCGCACACCATTGCCGTATTGCTGATTGCGCGCAACCACCGCCTTGAGGCGTTGCTCGGCGTCCGGGCCGCTGACGCGGGTCAGAGCGAGGCCGGATTCCTCACCGGACAAGCCGCGCACCACTTGATTGAGAAATTCGAGGCTATCTGCGAGGCGTTGCGCCGTCGGAGCGGCATCGCTCACGCCCGACGCCAAGCCATTCAGATCCTGCTGAATGCGTTGAACCATGAGCTCGAAGCGGTCCACGTACCGGCTCATTCCTTCGAGCTTTTGTACGCCCACCGCGCTGGCCAGATCGCCCAGCTCCGACAGCAGCTTCGGCGCCAATTCGCGGGCTTCTTGGTTCGAGACCTGTATGGTCTCCACGGCGGCCCGGGCTTCGCCGACGGCAGCGACGCCGACGCTCAATTTGTTCCAATTGCCGGCCGCGGCGGACGCGCCCTGGTCCGGCGCATCGCCGCGCAGGGTCTTCAGCCGTGCCGCGCTCTTGGCGAGCGCGTCGAATGCGCTGGATTCACCGCGCAGCGCGTTTTGCGCCTCATAGGGTATGCGTTGCACCACCAGGGACAGCTCGGCGGGCGCAGTCACCGGAGCGGCGTTGCGCGTGAGCAGCGTCAATGCCGCGGCACCGACCAGGCAAAGCACAATGAGCCCTGCCAGCGGCGGCAGCAGATTTATTCTAGAACCCGTTTCTTTTCGAGTGCTCATCTTGGTTCCACCGGAACTTAGCTTGCGGCCTGTAAAAAGCTCTGGCTCTCCACCAAACTCTTCAAACTCAAGACCGGCCAGACTTCGCCGCCTCGGCGAAAGGCGCCGGCGAGATAACTATCGCATCGGATCACCGTCGGCGGCGCTTCGGCGTTGAATTCCGCTTCCGCAAAACGCCGAAACCCCAATACCTCGTCCACCATGAGCCCGGCCGGGATATCCCGGTGATTGACCACGACGACCCGGGTGTTGCGGCCCGAAGTCGTCGCTCCGCTGCCCAGAAACTGCCGTAGGTCTAGCATCGGCAGCAGCTGCCCGCGGACATTGGCCAACCCCTTGACCCAGCTCTTTGCACCGGGGATGCGCGTGACCACCGCGGGATAGCCCAGCACCTCGCGGGTCTCCTCACGCGCCACCAGGAAGGTCTCACCGCCCATGCGAAACGCCACACCCACCCATTCTCGCCCAGGGCTCGCCTCCGGAACGTTGCCCGCCGTCACAGCGCGGCTGCGTTTCTCGAGTTCTTTGAGCAATTCGAAGGGGCGGTCGCGCAAGCTGCGCAAGCTCAACTCGGACCCGACGGTGGTGTTCGTCATACGGCCAGTGCGGCCTGTGCCTTCTCGACCAACGCCTGAGCCGACACGGGCTTGACCAGATAATCCACCGCGCCTTGGCGCAATCCCCAGACCCGATCCGTTTCCTGGCCCTTGGTGGTCACCATGATGATGGGAATCAAGCTGGTTTCGGGGTCGTTTACCAACATCCGGGTGGCTTGGTAGCCATTCACGCCGGGCATGACGATGTCCATGAAGATGAGATCCGGCTTCATGGCTTTCGCCTTGCGAACCCCCTCTTCACCATTCTCGGCCGCGGCGGTCTTGAAGCCGTGCTTCTCCAGGGCCTTCTGCATGACGAATACCTCGGTGGGTGAATCGTCGACGATGAGGATCAATGCCATTCTCATGTTCTCCGTCATTTTCCGACGTGAGCTTCGATTGCGCCCAGTAATTCGTCCTTGGTGAACGGCTTCGTCAGATAGTGCTCCGAGCCCACGATACGGCCGCGGGCTCGATCGAACAATCCGTCCTTGCTCGACAGCATGATGACCGGGATTTGCCTGAATACCTTGTTGTGCTTGATCAGCGAGCAAGTCTGGTAGCCATCGAGCCGCGGCATCATAATGTCCACGAACACGATGTCCGGCTGATGGTCGGCGATCTTGGAAAGCGCGTCGAATCCGTCCACCGCGGTGAACACTTCGCAGCCCTCCTTGGTCAGAAGTGTTTCGGCGGTCCGACGGATAGTCTTGCTGTCGTCGATCACGAGGACTTTCAGTCCCGTGAGTTTCGGCTTACCGTTGCTGATCATGCTCTCCATGGCTCCGCCCTTGAGGGAACAAGACTTGTGTGCGTAGGTGCTGGAATCTGGTGGCTTTTTAACATATCCACGGGACGCAAGCCACGGTACGGGGTCGACATTTCGCGGTAAGCGGGGCCAAACAACGGTGGCGTGGTTCACAGTTTTCTCAAGACGGTCGGCGACACCCGCACATCCGCGTGCGCTAGACTGCAAGGCCGCCAGTGTTTGGCTCGTTGATCTTTTGGGTCCTCAGCAGGAATGAACATGTCGTCCCGAGTCCGTCTCGTCGTGGTCATGGACCCCATTGAAGCGATAAAGCCAGCCAAGGACAGCACATTGGCCATACTGCTGGCGGCGCAGGCGCGCGGCTGGCAGCTCTTTTATGCGGAGCAAAAGGATCTTTGGCTGCGCGACGGCATCGCCTGGGGCCGACTGGCGCCCCTGCAGGTGTTCGACGATCTCGCCAACTGGTTTGTGCGGGGCGCGGCGCAGAACGCCAAATTGGGCGAATTCGACGTGATTCTGATGCGCAAGGATCCGCCCTTCGATACCGAATACATCTATACCACCTATATATTGGATCGGGCCCAGGTCCAAGGGGCGCTGGTGTGCAATCGGCCGCAGGGCTTGCGGGATATGAACGAGAAGGTCTACACCGCCTGGTTCCCCGAGTGCTGCGCACCCACCCTCATCACCCGCGACATGCACGACATGAGCGAGTTTCTGCGCGAGCACGGCAAAGCCGTCTGCAAGCCCCTCGATGGCATGGGGGGCAAGTCCATCTTCGTGCTGGAGCAAGGCGACAAGAACCGCAATGTCGTATTCGAATCCTTGACCGGATACGGCACCCGGTACGCCATCGTGCAGCGGTACCTCCCGGAAATCGTGACGGCCGGCGATTGCCGGGTCATTTTGGTGGACGGGGAGCCGGTACCCTTTGCCCTGAAGCGGGTACCCACGGCCGACGACAACCGCGGCAATCTCGCCGCCGGGGCCCGCGCCGAGAGCCGGCCGCTCAACGAACGCGACCGATGGCTGTGCGCGCAAATAGGACCCAAGCTCAAGGCGGCAGGAATGATGTTCGTCGGACTGGACGTCATCGGCGACTACGTCACTGAGATCAATGTGACCAGTCCCACCGGCATCCGCGAACTAAACAAGAAGCACGGTGTCGACATTGGCGGAATGCTGGTGGAAGCGATCCACAGGACATTGAGCACAGCGTGACTTCCGACACGTACCAAGCCGACGAAATGCTTGGAGCCGGGCTGCCGCCGGCCAACGACCGCATGCTCACCACATGCTTTTTGGCGGCGCTGTTCCACGGGATCGTTATCCTGGGGGTCACCTTCAGCGCGCCGGGCAGCAAGTCCAGCGGCAATGACACGCCCGGTTTGGAGGTCATTCTGGTCAACGATCAGGTACCGAGTGTCGCGCAGAATCCCAACGCGCAGTACCTCTCCGAGCGCAGCCAGCGAGGATCCGGCAACACCCTGAAGAATGAACGCGCCTTGATACCCAAATCCTCCCTGATGCCCGTCGAACGCTCGGGTATTCCCAGCGGTGAGGGACTGGCGGCGCAGCAAGCCGGCACGGAAGCGGGAGATGAGGAACTCATCGCGACTCATCGGCCGGCTCAAAAGATCTTGTATTTCGCCTCCTCCACGGCCGCGGAGCAGGCATCTCAGCTGCCGCTGCTGCTCGAGAAACGGCCCGACTTGGCGATGAGTCCCAACAACGATGGGGTGGAGCTGCGCATGCGCGGCGAGGCCAAGCAGCAGCTTTGGATAGCCGCGGACACGCGCGAGTCCGACGTTGCCGTGTACCTGGACAACTGGCGCCGCAAGATCGAGCGGGTCGGCACCATCAATTTTCCCGACGCCGCGCGCCGCGCGAAACTTTCGGGCACCCCGGTGATCGAAGTGACCATAGGTTCTGACGGCAAACTCGTGCAAACCATCGTTCGGCGCAGCAGCGGGCATGCGGAAATCGACGAAGCCGCCATGAGAATCTTGAAGCTCGCGGCTCCGTTCGATCCCTTCCCCGGTGAATTGAGCGCCAAACACGACGAAATCCGCATTGCCTACGAATGGCAATTCTTGGACGGTGCCTCGCAAGGCGCCGAGGTCTTCTATTCGGAGCCGAAACATTAGCCCAACCATCGATAATTCGGGCTATCTGACCAATCAGCTGCTGATCGCCATGCCGGCGATGGGCGACCCCAATTTTGCCCAGACGGTCGCGCTGATTTGCGATCACACCTCGCGCGGAGCCCTCGGACTGATCCTCAACAAGCCGCTGCCCATGCGGATGGGAGAGATCTTCGAGCAGCTGGAAATCGAGATTGCCACAGGCCCCTTGCGGGAACGCCGGGTATTGCGTGGCGGCCCGATGCAGACCGACCGTGGCTTCGTGGTCCACCGCGCCGGCGGCGAATGGGACTCGACGCTCAAAGTGTCCGACGTCATCCACGTAACGACATCGCGGGACATATTGGCCGCCATGGCCCGTGGCCAGGGCCCCGAAGAAGCCGTCGTCGCCCTGGGATATGCCGGCTGGGACGGCGGCCAGCTGGAAGACGAGATCCGGGCCAATGCATGGCTGAGCGCGCCTGTGGACCCCGACTTGATATTCGAACTGCCGTTCGAGTCCCGGTGGGCTGCCGCAGGGCGCCTCTTGGGGGTGGAGTTGTCGCGCATCAGTCCGATGGGCGGCAATGCCTGACCGGGCCGCACCTGGCTCGTACTTGGCACCAACTGTCGTTTGTTCGTTGCTGCGCCGTGCCTGACCCTCACCCTACGCCGGCGGCCCGCGCACCACGAATTGTCCTGGCTTTCGATTTCGGGCGTCGGCGCATCGGTGTCGCCTGCGGCGATACCGTGAGCCGTTCGGCCGCGCCCCTTGACGCCGTCCCCGTCGATTCAGGGGGGCCGCGCTGGGAGGTGATCGGTGCGCTGCTGCGCGAGTGGCAACCCACCCTGGCCGTCGTCGGTCTGCCGTATAATGTCGACGGTTCCGACAGTGCGATGACAGCCGCCGCTCGCGAGTTCGCCGCCGATCTGGGGCAACGCTATCGGCTGCAAGTCGCACTGGTCGATGAGCGCTATTCGTCGCGGGAAGCCGAGGCGCGGCTCAAGTCGGCCCGCGCATCGGGCCTGCGCAGGCGCCGTGTCGCCAAAGCCGATGTCGACGCAGCGGCGGCCTGCATCATCCTGGAACGTTGGTTCACCGAAGAAACATGAGGCGCAAATGCGTTCACAACAAGACAGCGCGGGGGGCCTGCGCCACCTCATCACGCTCGACGGCCTGACCCGCGACGCGCTGACGGCCCTGCTCGATCGCGCAGAAACTTACCGCCGCCTCCCGGGGCAGCCGGCCTATGAAGGCCGCGAGCTCGCCGGCGTTACCGTGGCCAATCTATTTTTCGAGCCGAGCACCCGCACCCGTGCCTCGTTCGACCTCGCCGCCCGGCGCCTGGGCGCCCATGTGCTCAACCTGGATCTGCACTCGAGTTCCCGCGCCAAGGGCGAAAGCATGTTGGACACCATCTATACGCTCGAAGCCATGAACACCGATGTATTCGTGATCCGCGACTCCGAAGCGGGCATGCCCGAATTTCTGATCGATCATGTCGCCCCCCATGTGTCGGTGATCAGCGCGGGCGAGGCACACGTGTCGCACCCCACTCAAGGATTGCTCGACGCCCTGACCATTCGCTCTCACAAGCGCCGCTTTGCCGGGCTCAAAGTGGCGATTGTCGGGGACATCAGGCACTCGCGTGTGGCCAGATCCGCTCACCAGGCGCTGACGACGCTCGGGACTACGGATCTGCGGCTGGTGGCGCCGCAGGCCCTGTTGCCCGCCGAAGACGAATTTCGCGGCGCGCAGCGCTTCACTCGTATCGAGGACGGCATCGCCGGCGCCGACGTGGTGATGATGCTGCGTATTCAAAAGGAACGCATGGCGCAGAGCGCCTCTCTCGATGATGCAGCCTACTTCCGCGATTTTGGCCTGGATGCCAGGCGCCTGAAATTGGCCGCCCCCAGCGTGCTCGTCATGCACCCCGGCCCGATGAACCGCGGCGTCGAGATAACCTCGGACGTGGCGGACGGCCCGCGCTCGGTGATTCGCGAGCAGGTGAACAACGGGGTCGCCGTGCGCATGGCGGTGCTCGCATCCATCGCAGCGACCCTCACCCGGCACCGCAGACCTTTGTAAATCGACCCGTTACACAAGGTCTCGGGGGATAAGAGGTTAGGCGCCAACATAAGGCAGCAGTTGGCGCCTAACCTCTTATCCCCCGAGACCATGCGCACTGGGCCAATTTACATCACCGCGTAGACGGAGCAGGTTCGGTGCCTTTGGCGCCGTGGTGCCCCCTTTTGGGGATCGCGCAACGCTGCACGCAGCTTCTCTACGTTTTCGCTGCTCAAAATAGCGCATACGTCCAAATCGCGCGTGACCAGCGAAGATCCGTGCAGCGTCGCGGCGAAGCCGCCGACGATGACGAAATCAACGCCAGCGTCGCAAAGACGCTGAAGCAGTAGATTGATCTCGATCACGCAACTGCTGACCGGCGCTCTCCATCTCGATAGCCAGATTGAGCGCTGCTTGATGATGTAGTGCCCGCTGCTCGTAGGAGTAGCTCAGACTCTCCTCAATCAAGCTCAAGTCGAAGCCTGCCCGCTCCGCTTCTTTAATGGGATTTACCGGATCCGGCATCCATGCAGGTTATCAAAGGGCGCTGCTCGCGTCGATACGATCGGTGCGCATCAGCGGCCGCCCCATTTGGATCCGCCCCCCTTCCTTCACGGCTTCGGCGAGACAAGCCCCCCGCGGCGCGAACACGATGATGGTGGAGCCATGCTCGAACCAGCCCATCTCCTCGCCCCTGCGCAAGCCTGCGTCGCAGGGGATGACGTTGGGCCCGCGATAACGCAGATGCAGCAGCACGTCGAGAAATTTGAGGCGCATGCTCGCGACGAGTATTGCCGCCACCGGCACCAGCGTAATCAATGCGCCCGACTGCGGCAGCCGGCAGCGAATCACAGCCCGTTCGTTCTTGCAGAACAGTCTTTCGACGCGTTTCAGCGCGATGGGATTCACGTTCCAGGTGTCGCCCGAGATGTAGTTGACCTGCTCCACGCGGCAGTCGGCGGGGGCATGGAAGCGGTGATACATGCTCGAGGTGAGTCGCAGCGTCGCGTACTGCCCCCCCTGGTAGTAGCGCACCAGATCCGCATCGCCCAGCAGATCTAGGAGGGGATAGGGGAAGCCCTTCGCCTGCAGCACCGATCCTTCGCTCACCGTCCCGCAGGCACCGACCAGCGCGTCGCAGGGGCTGACCAAATGGCGGGGATCGGGATCGATGGGGCGCGCGCCGTCCTTCAGCTCGCGGGTGAAGCAATCGTGCATGCTCGCGAAGCGGGTGTTCTTCGCCTCGCTCAGGTCCAGATCGGAGAACAGCTTCCAGAGAGCGATGCTGCCGCGGCACACCCAGGGATGCTCGATCCGGCTCAGCCAGCCCATGAAATGGGTCAGCAGCCGCCGCGGAATGCGGTTGGTGAGCAGAAAGTTGAGATCTTCCTGCTGAACTATCCGGGCGATCAGAGCTTTTGTAGTCATCTCAGTGTCATTCGCCTGCAATAGAGTTCGACGCCTGCAGGCAATGGAAGGAAACGCCGATTACAACCATCATTTCGTATGCGTTGGCGGGGATCGCGCTCGTCATCGTGCTTCGCAAATTGTATATCCGCCTGCAGCTGTCGCTGGCCAAGCACCGCTCCCTGACAGGGCATTCGCGGATGGCGCGCCGCTTCGCGTCGCTGGTGCCGTTTTACGAATACGACGAATCGCATTTCTTCCGCGCCGACACGGCGCCCGAGGAGATTGCCGCGGCGCGGCGCGCGGGCTTCATGCGGTTGGCGGCCATATTTGCCGACCGATTCAAGAAGACGGCCGAACTCACCGGCGAAATCGCCGGCGGGGTCTCCGACCTGCAATTCACTTCCCGCTATCGTGTGCCCTTCCAATTCAGCGGATTCGTGCGGCGGCACCTCAAGGGGGGCTCCTTCGTAGAGTCCTCTTCCGGCGTCACGGTCACCGATCTCGACGGCAACCGCTTTTACGATTTGACGGGCTCTTACGGTGTCAATGTATTCGGCTACGACTTCTACAAAGAGTGCATCGAGCGCGGCGGCGAGCAGGTTCGCGGACTGGGGCCGGTGCTGGGCGCCTATCACCCGGTGACCGCCTACAATGTGCGGCGCCTGCGGGAGATTTCCGGCCTGGAGGAAGTTTCCTTTCACATGTCGGGCACCGAAGCCGTCATGCAGGCGGTACGGCTGGCGCGCTACCACACCGGGCGCACTCATCTGGTCCGCTTCTGCGGCGCCTATCATGGCTGGTGGGGCGACGTGCAACCCGGAGTGGGCAATCCGCTGGCGGCCCGCGAAACATATACCTTGAAGGACATGGACGAAGCCAGCCTGCGGGTGCTGCGCGGCCGGCGCGATATCGCCTGCGTGCTGATCAATCCCCTGCAAGCCTTGCATCCCAACATCAGTGCGCCGGGCGACTCCACCCTCATCGACAGCGGCCGCAAGGCGCACTTCGACCGCGAGGCCTATGCCGATTGGCTGCGCCGGCTGCGCGAAGTGTGCAGCGCGCGGGGCATCATATTGATTTTCGACGAAGTCTTCGTCGGATTCCGGCTCGCGCCGGGCGGAGCTCAGGAATACTTCGGTGTGCGCGCGGACATGGTGACCTACGGCAAGACCGTGGCCGGGGGGCTTCCTGTCGGGGTGCTGTGCGGCCTCGCCAAGTACATGCGTCGCTTTCGCGAGGATCGGCCGGCCGATATCTGCTTTGCCCGAGGCACGTTCAATGCGCACCCCTATGTCATGGGGGCCATGCACGAGTTCCTGCTGCGTCTCGAGACCGAAGCCGTGCGCAGTCTGTATCGCAATCTCGATGATGTTTGGAATGCCCGCGCTCGGCTGCTGAACGAGCGCCTGGCTGCGGCGCAGCTGCCGGTGCGCGTCGCGAACCTGTCCACCATATGGACCCTCTACTACACCGCGCCGTCGCGCTATAACTGGATGTTTCAATATTATCTGCGCGCAGCCGGACTCGCCTTGAGCTGGGTGGGCACCGGGCGCCTCATCTTCAGCCTGAATTACACGGAAGCCGACTTCGCGCAGGCCGCCGACAGAGTTCTGTCGGCGGCCCGGGAAATGCAACAGGACGGCTGGTGGTGGAACGAACCCCAGCTTACCAACAAGTCCATTAGGCGCCGCGTGTTCAAGGAGATGATTCAGGCCCGATGGGCTTCGACACCGCCCATGGGATCGATCAGCTCGCCGCGCATCAAGTAAAAGGGCGCCTTGTAGTAGGTCTTCACGTCGTTGAACGGGTCCGTGATGATCTTGGTCAGCCACACCAGCCCGGTTTGCACGTCCTTCAAGAAGAACAGATGCACGGTGCGGAACAGTAGCGCGCCGATGCCGACGATGAGCCAGATCTCTCCCACATGGCGCACGAATTCTGCGCCGCCGGTATACGGCTGAAAGAGCCCGAAGAAAGTCGGATCCAGCCACAGCAACGCCGGCGACAGCGCCCATACGGCATGCAGAATCACCTTGCGCTTGAGGTTGTATCCCACCTTGATCTCTTCCTTGTGCTCGTGGCTCGCGTGGTTGACGACGTCGTAGCCCTTGGGCTCAAAGAAAAAGTGCCCTGATTGCCGGCTGACCATGGACACCAGCCAGCCGATGAGTGCGGACTTGGCAGGGTCCGTGAACGCCGTGATGTAGGCGATGATGAAGCTGATCGCGCTCAGCAGGTGCAGAGACTGATTGATACGACTGTGATGATAGTAGCGATGATCGTCCCAGCGCTGAGTCCGCAGTTCCGCCAAAAAGCTTCGCATGGTTGGTTCCTTGAGAATTGCTGCATGAAAATTGGCGACTACTTCGGCCGATGAGCAATATGCCCTGGCCTCGAGCAGGCGCTATTTGACAATGAAACAAATATAGGATTTGCGTTACAAGCCTATTACAAGGGACGCATCGCCGCGCAATCAGAGACATTGGTCGCAATTTTTCAGTATTCGTTCATCGAATCGTCATCCCAGAATGCGATTGTCGGCAACCATGAGAATCATGATCGTTACCGACGCGTGGTTTCCTCAGACCAATGGCGTGGTCAGCACCCTGGCGCAGACGGCCGCGTGGCTGGGACGTTTCGGCCACGAAGTCAGAATGATTACTCCCCGCGACTTTCGCAGCGTCGCCTGCCCGACCTATCCGGAAATCCGCTTGTCCATCCGGCCCTACAAGCAGGTGGAGCGCAGCATCCTGGCATTCTCGCCGCAGGCGCTGCACATCGCGACCGAAGGGCCTCTCGGGCTGAGCGCGAGGCGAATTTGCCTGCGCTACGGCATGCGCTTCACCACCTCGTATCACACTCAGTTTCCCCAATACTTGCGGGCACGCTTTCCCGTCCCTCTCACGCTTTCCTACCGCGCGCTACGCTGGTTTCACGGCGCAGCCGTGCGCTGCATGGTGAGCACGGCCTCGGTGCGCCAGGACCTGGCAGCGCATGGCTTCCGCAATCTGGCAACCTGGCGTCGCGGCGTGGACACGGAAATCTTCAAGCCCCATCCGAAAGATTTTCTCACGCTGCCGCGCCCCATCGCGGCCTACGTCGGCCGGGTGGCGGTGGAAAAGAATATCGAGGCATTCCTCGAGATGGCCTGGACCGGCAGTAAAATCGTCATCGGCGACGGGCCTGAGCGAGCGCGGCTGGAGAAGCAATACCCTCATGCCACGTTCATGGGTTATCGCTTCGGCGAGGATCTTGCGATGCACTTGGCGGCCGCCGACGTCATGGTGTTTCCGAGCCGCACCGATACATTCGGGCTGGTCAATCTGGAGGCCATGGCCTGCGGCGTGCCGGTCGCGGCGTACCCCGTGACCGGCCCCATCGACGTCATCGAGGATGGAGTGACCGGCTGCCTCGATGCCGATCTGGCGGCGGCGGCACACCGCGCACTCGAGATCGATCCCGATGCCTGCCGGGCGCGCGCTTTGCGATCCGGATGGGATGTCTGCAGCCGCGAATTCGAGAGCAACCTCGAGCGCTGCGAATTCCCGGCCCGGCCGAAATCGATCTTCGCCTCGAGGTGGGTGCGCGAACCCGCGCTCGATGACGCATCTTCGAGCTCGATTCGGCCCTCGCGCACGAGATCGTAGCGAGCCGTCGCTTGCCGGCAACGTTGCGAGCAGTCTGAAGTTCAAGTGGACGGCAGGGTATGAACCCTGCCGTCCGGCTCGCGTTTACTATCGAAACTTGCGAATCTACAAACTTCCGAATCTACGGATTGCTCGGCGTATTGGGAGTGCCGGCAGCTGCAGCCCCCTGCAGCTGCAGGAAGTTCTTCACGTCGAGAGTGCTGTTGCCCAGCACTTCGCTGTACGCCTGACCCGGGACCACCGTGAACCCATTGTTGTTGCCGGAGATGTCCCGATGAAAGAACTGGAACTCCTGCGGCGCCCTTTCGCCGCCGGTAATTGTTTGCAGCGCCGACAACGAATAGATCAGCGGATTGACATTGCCCAATCGCCCGTGATTCAACTCGACGGCCAGCGCCAGAACGCCGGCCATTTGCGGAGAGGACGAGCTGGTGCCGATCAGGAGATTCGGCACACCGCCGATCCACACGATGGCGGCGCTACGCGGCAGCACGGTGCAATCTTGCACCGCCAGATCCGCATCGCCCGGGCACCCGCCCATCATCAGAGCAACATCGGGCACCGAGCGATGCACGTTGCTGCCCGTATCGACGAGGAACTGATACAAGGGCTTGTCGAATATTACGCTGAATCCGCCTCCCGAACCCCAGGTGTTGTTGCCCACCGTGACGAATTCAGTACCCGCAGCGTTGGTGGCAACCTCTTCAGGCACGCGCGGATCGAAGTTGGCGTTCTCGCTCAGGTAGGTCGCATCATCCACGCCCGGCTTCCCGACGGTTTGCAGGTTCGTCCCGCCCACGGCAGTGACATTCGGGTCATCGGCCGGATTTTCCACGCCCAGCACTAAATTCGTGCCATTGACGGGATTGTTGTCGAAGGCGGCCGTAGTGCAGGCAGGTGCCCCGTTGTCGCCCGAACTGGCCAGGAAGGTGATGCCCTGGGCATTACCCTGCTGAAACAGCGCGTGGAAGGTCTTGAGGATGCCGGTCATATCGACCCCCCCATTCGCCGCCGGAAGGAAATCCTGCTCGCACTCGCCGAACGAAGAACTCACCACATCGACGATGTTGTCCTCATCCACCGCGGTGTAACCGGCTGTGATCGCATCATCGGTGAGCTCCGGCAGGTTGTAGAGCGTCTCCTGGGCGCCCGGCGCGGTACCCAACGACATCTGCGTGTCGAGCGAGGCCTCATCCGCGTCGTCGGTGTTGGGGTTGAATGCGCCGCTGCCGCCCTCGACCGGGCGGATGGTCACCGTGGGTACGGGTAGGTTGGAGTGGGCCGAATACGCCTGAACATCGGTGTCGCTGCCGGCAGAGAGGGTCGAGTTGAATGCATTCGCAAGATCGGCCGGCGAGATGACCGAAGAGATCACGATGCCGATGTGCGCGCCGACTCCGGCGATTTGCTGCCTTTGCCGCGAGAACAACGGCGCCACCTCGGTCTGGAAGGAGGGCAATTGATAAGCCTCGTTCATATCGGTCGCGTAGAAGAAGCTATCGGCGTCCGCCAGGCGCGGTACCGATGCCGGTGCCGGCGCCGAGGCGGCAAGAGAACTCGGAGCCGCGAGCGGATGCGCCGCAGCAAGGGGTCTCAGGACTTTTGAATGCACATGCGCTGCCAAATGAACCGTGAACTCAGGAATCACCGCGCCCATGGCGGCCAGCGATTGCGGCATATTCAAATGTTCACCGGCAGCCGCGAGCTTGACGTGACCGGATTTCATTTGCACGCGTTCGATTTGCGTATTGAACAGCTTCTCGACTGCGGACACCGGACCTTCGACATCGAGGTTCTGAGTTTTCTCGCCGACCACAGTGAAGCCGGCCGCCTGAAGCAAGGCTTTCGTTTTCGCCACTGTGGCTGCGCTGGGACCGAACTGCTGTTTGAACTGCGCTGGTGTCAACCATCGATGGTAGTTGGGAGAATTCGAATCGGTCTGGCTCTGCAGCAGCTGGTCGAGCGCCGCGGTATTGCTCAAAGGCAGATAGACATGGAAATGAGCGATCGAGTTTTGATCGGCTGCGCCGAGAGATTGCGGCCGTGTCGCCGCCGTTGCACTTGGAGATAGCGCAATACTCACCAAAGCCAAGGCGCCAAGCGTTGCGCCCGTTGCCACAGAACGGATTTTCATAAGACCCCCTATAGAATTTATTTATTTCACCCCGATCTAATTGTCGTTGACGTAGCAATATCGGGGTCTGGCTTCATCCCAGCCCGCGTCCTTGCTCGACGGCTTACTCTAGTATTTCCAAGCGGCCTTGAGTAGCTCGCTACACCGCGCAGTGGACGTGTGCAGCGATCGCTTCCCCACAACCCGGACGCCGCGCGGCGTCGCAGCCCTCCCGCTAGAATCCGGGCGGCCTCGACGAGGCGACGTTGAACACCTGTTCCAGCGCAACGCCAACCCGGCCCAGCGTACCTTCGTCGAATAGCCGCCCGATCAGCGTTACGCCATGCGGCACGCGCCGGGGTGGATTGAATTTCGGCAGCGGATGCTGCGGGTCCGGAGCCCAGTCGCTTCGCGCCTCGGATACCTCGACGAAGCCCGCACGAAGGGTCAACGATGGATGGCCGGTGAAGTTCGTGATCGTCAGCATCTCATCACGAAGCGAGGGCACCAACAGCAGGTCGACCTGGGAAAACACGCGCGCCATCTCCACCGCAACCTTGCGCCGCATCCGATCCGTTTGCACATAGTCCACGGCGGACAAGAATCTCGATTGCCGGAAGATATTCGGCCACGCGTCCGGCACCTGCATCTTCAATTGGTTGAGTCCGCCCGAGAGCGTCAGGGTTTCGAAGGACGCTGCGGACTCTGCAAACAGAATCAGGTCCAGAGAATCGTAAGGCCAATCCGGGATCGAAACCTCCACGGGTTCCATGCCGAGTTTCTTTGCCGCCGCCAGCGCCGCGCGGTCGACCGCGGTGGCTTCGCGCATCCAGGCCGGAAAGTAGCCGACACGAAGGCCCTTGATCGGCGCGCGCGCATCGTAGTCGAGCTCGCTCGCAATACTGTCCGTATCGCCCGCGTCAGTCCCCGAAATAGCCTGCAGCACCAGCATCGTATCCTCGACGCCGCGGGTCATCGGCCCCAGCTTGTCGAGCGACCAGCACAGCGTCATGGCGCCCGTCCGGGCCACGCGGCCGAAAGTGGGACGCAAACCGTTGACGCCGCAGCGCATGCTGGGGGAAACGATGCTTCCCCCGGTTTCGCTGCCGATCGCGAACCCAACGAGCCCCGCCGCAGTCGCCGCGCCGGGCCCGGCACTCGAACCGGAAGCGCCCTCCTCGAGCAGCCATGGATTCACGGTCTGGCCTCCGAACCAGACATCATTCAACGCCAGCGCCCCCATGCTCAGCTTGGCAACCAGTACCGCTCCCGCATCGTGCAGGCGCTTCACCACGAATGCGTCGGATGCAGGCACGCGATCTTTGAACGGCTCCGCGCCATAGGTCGTGCGGATTCCCTTGGTGTCCAGAAGATCTTTGGCACCCCACGGGATGCCATGAAGTGGTCCGCGGTACTTGCCTGCCGCAATTTCGGCGTCAGCCTGTTTGGCCTGGGCGTGCGCCAGGTCCGCGGTCAACGTGATGACGCATTTGAGCCGGGGATCGAAGCGTTGCAATCGATCGAGATAGATCTGCGTCAGCCGTGCCGAAGAAAGCTGCCGTTGCTCGATCCACCGCGACAACTGCGCCACGGATGCGAAAGCAATGTCCTCGTCCTGCTTCGGCAGAGGCTCTGAATTCGACTCGGCCCGAACGAAGGTACGATGCAACGCAAGCGGCCGATCTCCCGGCAGGCGCGGATCCCAGCGTGACGCAGGCGCCAAGGTCTCTTCGAGCAACAGTTTTTTGGGGCCCGTTCGACGCTCGTATAGCGGCGCCATGGCCACTCGCCAGCTGCCCGCAGCTTGTTTGAGTTCGCTGTCGGTCAACTCGACCCGCGCGAGTTTTTCGGCTTCGGCAAAGGTGGCCGCGGACACCTGCGGTCCCGCCGGCGGCGAGGTCGCGAATGCCGAAGGCTCGCCGGGCGCCGCGCTCGGCGCGGCAGCCGGCACATCCGGATCCCCGGCCACCGCATGACGGTTGGCGGCAAGCGTTGCCAGCACTCCGAGCGAGGTATGGGTCAGGAACTCTCTACGTGATTTTTTCATGTTGTATGCCTGAGCGATTGCGAATGGGGCGAACCGCCAAGTGTAGCCTACCGTCACGTTATGGCGAGTTCCTCCCGTCGCTGAATGATGCGGCAGACCAGTCCATAGTCGATTGCTTCCTCGGCCGATAGCCAGTGATCCCTGGCAATGTCCTCCAACACGACATCGACCGGCTTTCCAGTCTCGCGTGCGATCAGTTCAGCGATGCGCTGGCGCGCCAGCATGATTTCCCGCGCCTGGATGGCGACATCACTGGCCGCACCGGATATTCCGCCGCTCGGCTGATGAATCAAGAATCGAGTATTGGGCAAACAGAACCGGCGCTCACGGGGCGCCGCAAGATACACGTGAGTGGCGGCGCTGCCCACCCAACCGCTGCCTATCATCCGAATGGGCGCACGGACGAAGCGGACGAGGTCGTGAATGGTATCGCCCGATTCGAGGTGGCCGCCCGGTGATGAGACGATGATGTCGATGGGTTCGCTGGAGTCCGCATCCAGTGCGATCAACCGCCGGGCGGCCTCGGCCGCCGTGACATCCGTGATCGTCCCAAAGATGAGAACCGTTCGTGACTTGAACGCCTTCTCTTCGAGAAACAAGCTTCTCGAATCGACCGGCGCGGCGGGTATCGGGGACTCCATGGATGCTCCTGTTCGTTCTGATTGTTGTAAGACGAACGAGCCGGCCAATTTGTGACAACCACCCGAATCGCCGTCGGCTGTGGCAAGCTCTCGGCATGAGCAATGGCTCCAATTCCGACGGCAGCGACACGGACCGGCAGCGGCTGCTTGCCGTCGCGCGCCGCCTGTTGCGCACCGAGGCGGATGCGGAAGACGCGGTTCAAGATGCCTACCTTCGCGCCAGCCGCGCTCGCCAGCATGCGCCGGAGTCGATGCAGGCTTGGCTACATACGGTGGTCCGCAATCTTGCAATCGACCGGCTTCGCCGCGAAAGGTTGCAACGCGCATACCTCGAAAGCCGCGCGTCGGAGGGGGTGCTCGGACAGGACGAGGCAGAGCCGTCCCTCGAACACACGATCGCGACGCGGCAGCAATGCATCGCTGCACTCACTGAGCTGCTTCGCCGCGTCGATCTCGAGGAGGCTGCCGCCATTCTGCTGCGCGAGGTATTCGAGGCCGACTACTCGGACATCGCACGCGCCGCCGGCAAAACCGTCGCCGCATCCCGCCAACTCGTTCATCGCGCGTTGGCACGTGCTCATCGCGCCCTGCCGCCGGCGAAGCGGCATGAGAACACCTCCGACGACGACACGGCGACCTACGTCAGCCTGTGCTGGAATGCGATTCAAAACCGCAATCCCGCGGTTCTTTTCGCCATGATCGCAGCGACCCCCGTCGCGGCGTGCGCCCCCAGATCATCGCCCGCTCTCGGTGCGCGCGGCGCTCCGCGAACTTCGTGCGAGCTGGTGCAGGTGCAAGGCCGGTACGCGATGGCGCTCATGCTGGACGGAGTACTGCTCTGCATCGTCCCAGTCGGTATCACCGCCGAAGACGCTCCCACCACCACGATCGACTAGCACCTCTGCACGGTGATGTTGACCGGTTCACAAGGTCAGGGGGGATAAGGAGTGGGAAGCCAACGTAAAGGCAGCAGTTGGCTTCCCACTCCTTACCCCCCCTGACCGTGCGCACTGGCCGAGGTACATCACCGCACAAGAGGTACATCACCGAATGAGGGGCAGATTCGGTGCCCTGGGTGGGGTGGTGCGGAGCGGTGAGAGCATTCGCCCGAGAGGCTGAGCCGTTGGCTGGCAACTGCTGCCTCGTTGCCGGCCAACGGCTCAGCCTCTCGGGCGAATACCGTCAACCGGTCAACATCATGGTGCCGAGGCACTAGGTCGGCGCAGCGCTCTTTCGCACCGCACAAACGCCTCTGCCATCGTTGACGTGGCGCCGTGTCCTACAGGCATTCGCCACGTTATCTGCTAGTGTCGCAGTGGCTGCAGCACTTGGTCGGCAACGGGGAGATCAGGGAAATGAAGCACCACGCAATTCTTGTACTTGCGATTTCGGGGATCTTTGCGGCGGCGGTAGCGAACGCCGACACGACCATCACCTTCGGTACACCCGGTGGCAGCCCGATTCCAGCCGGTTACGGCGGATTCAATTGGAGCAACGGCGGTGGTCCGGCAATCAACGATGATGGGCTGAATCCTTACTATATCTCCGGGCCGGCCGGCATCATCGATCAGTTCTCCAGAGCTTCACCATTCGACCTGACCGGTGTGAGCTTTCAGAATTGGATGTCGGAAATAACCGGGCTTGGCTTCGTCTCGCAATACACCACCGTGATCTCGGGATATCTCAACGGCAAGCTGGAGGACACATACACTGCCAAATATGGTTGGGGCGCGGGTACGTTCTCCGGCCTGAATATCGACGATGTCAATAAGATCACTTTTCAAACCAGTGCGGTGTTCACCGATACCTTTTGCTGCGATAGTAAGGGCAATCCAATCACTACGACGACCAGCAATCCCCACGACGCCACCTTCATCAACAGCGTAACCGTCCGCTCCGCAGCCGCGCCGGAAATCGACCCGGGCTCGGCCGTCGGTGGCATTACGCTTCTGCTCGGATCGTTGCTAGTGCTCCGATCCAGAAGCCGGTCGCCGTCCGCGGACATGTAACTCGGCGCGTTCCGATGCCTCAGGGGTCGGCCATCGAGACCTCCGCACGGTGATGTTGACCGGTTCACAAGGCCAGGGGGGATAAGGAGTTGGAAGCCAACGGGCCGGATCAGTTGGCTTCCAACTCCTTATCCCCCCTGGCCGTGCGCACTGGCCGAGGTACATCACCGCGCAGGATGTACTACATCACCACATGAGGAGCAGCTTCGGTGCCCTTGGCGGGGTGGTGTGCAGCGGTGAGAGCATTCGCCCGAGGGGCTGAGCGGTTGCCGGGCAACTGCTGCCTCGTTGCCCGGCAACCGCTCAGCCCCTCGGGCGAATACCGTCAACCGGTCAACATCACGGTGCCGTAGTCGTCCCGCTCATCCTCCGGCGCTGCGACCGACAGCCCGAGTAACCGCGACCTTCATCGCGTCCCAGCGATCGCCGAGGCAAACGATTTCGCCAAGATCATCTGTATGGCTTGTATCCGCAAATGAGAATCATTACTATTCGCGTTCATACAACCACCACGAGGATGCATCCGATGCGCGCCCCTGTCGCCAAAATCGCTAGCCTAGGCGTTTATGCCACTTCCCTGCTCGCAGTTCCTGGGGTGCAGGCTGAGACGGCAACCTCCGATTCGGCGGATTCCGATGCCTCCGGCAATGAGCTCGAGCAGGTCGTCGTCAAGGGTGCGCGCCCGCTGATCGACGACAAACTGGCGGGATCCGTCCAGAACATCCCTCAGTCGGTCACCGTCGTCAGCA
>Ga0302324_100010599_pt1 | contig 19062 bp, 15 predicted proteins | sample Palsa_T0_1_FD_201949 | JGI IMG/M metagenome (GOLD analysis project Ga0302324, IMG submission 201949) | Peat permafrost microbial communities from Stordalen Mire near Abisko, Sweden - Palsa_T0_1 | ecosystem: Environmental > Terrestrial > Soil > Palsa > Peat permafrost | place: Sweden: Abisko...
CACGAGATCGTCCGGACCGGTCCAGTCCGGGTGACGCGAAGCGGAGCGCTGATCGACGCCCTCGGGAAGCGTGCGCATGCGGGCGACCCGCGGATTCACTTTCTGCCCGAGGAGCATGCCGCCGCCGCCGGGCTTTGCGCCCTGACCGATAACGATCTCGATGGCGTCGGCGCGCCGCACATCGTCCGGGTTGAAGCCATAGCGCGAGGGTAGACACTGGTAGACCAGGGTTTTCGAAGACGCTCTTTCCTCGGGTGTCATGCCGCCGTCGCCGGTGGTTGTCGAGGTTCCTGTCTCTGTCGCGGCGCGGCCGAGCGCATCCTTGACCCGCGCGGACAAAGCACCGAAGCTCATTCCCGCGACAGTTATCGGGATTGCCAGCTCGATGGGCCGGGACGCAAAGCGCGTGCCGAGCAGCGTCTTGGTCGCACAGCGCTCGCGGTAGCCCTCGAGCGGATAGCGCGACAGCGAGGCGGCGAGGAATAGAAGGTCATCGAAGTTCGGCACCCGGCGCTTCGCACCCAGACCGCGAATCTCATACAGGCCGCTTGCCGCCGCGCGCTGGATGTAGTCGATGGTCGCGCGGTCGAAGGCCGCCGATTTCTCTCGCCGAATGCCGCTCATCCTCAATACTCCTGATCGGCGTCCGCATGCCAGTGATACAGGTTCTTGGCGGACGCGATACGTTTAAACTCCTTTGGATCGTGGGAATGCCCCGCCGCGGCGAGCAGGCTACTCACGGCGGCGCAGTCGAGGTCGGTCATCGCCTCGACCCGCGCGTCGGCGCCCAGCGAGCGGACAGCGCCGCGCACATAGATCACCGCCTCATAGAGAGAGTCGCCCAGCGCATCGCCCGCATCGCCGCAGATGACCATCCGGCCGGCTTGCGCCATGAACGCCGAGAAGCTGCCGACGCTGCCGCCCACCACGATGTCGGCGCCCTTCAGCGAAATGCCGCAGCGCAGGGAGGCATCGCCGTCGATGATCAAAAGCCCGCCGTGTGCCGAAGCGCCGGCGCCCATGGAGGCGAAGCCCTTCACGTGAACACGGCCTGACATCATGTTCTCCGCCGCGCCGGGACCCGCATTGCCGTATACCGTCACCGAGGCGTGCTTGTTCATGCCCGCCACGTAATAGCCGACGTGCCCGTGAATCTGCACGTCCAGATCGGCATCGAGACCGCAAGCGATCGAATGAGCGCCGTCGGGATTCTGCACTCGGATGCGCGATACTCCTTCCGCTGCCGCGCGCCGGTGAAGGAAAAGATTCAAGTCTCGAAGCGAATCGCGGGTGAGGTCGAACTCGCGAGTCTTGGACACCGGCATCAGATTCGCCACGTGTAGATCTCCTCGGGCTTAGGCTCGAATAAGGAGGCGTGCGCGATGTCCGGCAGGTGCGCGAGCGAGCGAAACTCCGACGCGATGGCCACGTAGCCGTCACTTTCGGCTACCACAGCGGGCTTGCACGCGAACGCGTCGCGTACGATGAGCAGCTCCTGGTCGGTGCCCATCAAGAATGTATAGAATCCGTCGAGCACGCTGAAACCGCGCTCGACCGCGGTCTCGAGGGCGTCTCCCTCGCGCAGGCGCCACTCGAAGAAGCGGCAGGCCGCCTCCGTATCGTTGTCGGTCTCGAACTCGATGCCAAGCGGCTCGAGGTGCTTGCGCACCAAATGCGGGTTGGACAACGAGCCGTTGTGCACCAGGCAGAAATCCCTGCCGGCTGTGAAGGGATGCGCATGCGCCGGCGTCACCGCCGACTCGGTGGCCATGCGCGTATGCGCGACCAGATGCGTGCCCTTGAGCGCATCGAACCGGTAGCGCCGTGCGATGTCGGCGGGCGCGCCCACGTCTTTGTACAGATCGATCGCGCGTCCCACGGATAACACGGCCACTTCGGGCACACGCCCGAGGATCCACTCGCTCACTTGGCCGGGGTCCGATTCGGTCACGAGCACAGCATGGTTACCCTGGACGTCGAGCTCGTGCACACCGCCGAGCTCGGTGCGCAAATCCTCTGCCAGCCGACGAAAATCAACGGCATGTTCCCCGCTGTAAAGACTCAGCTTGCACTGTCTCTCGGTCACCGGGGCCGTATACACGGCAAGGCCCGCGGAATCGGGGCCGCGCTCGGTCATGCCGACGAGCATCGGCACCATCATGGCGCCGAGCTGATCGCGAAGCTCCGCTTTTTTCACCAAAAGACCCACGATTCCGCACATGCGAGAGCCTCCGTGTCAGAAGAATTCCAAGTAGCGGCGTGTTTCCCATTCTGAGACATGGCGGGAGTATTCCGTCCACTCCATGCGCTTCAGGCGCAAGAACTCGCGTGTGAGATCGGCGCCGAGTCCGCGGGTGACGACCTCGTCCCCTTCGAGCGCGTCGAGCGCCTCGTTCAGAGATTGCGGCAAGAGCTCGATACCCTTTTCGGCGAGCTCCTCGAGACTCAATTCATAGAGATTCAGGTTCTGCGGCGGCCCCGGATCGAGCTCTCGGTCGATGCCGTCGAGCCCCGCCGCGATCAGCGCCGCGGAGACCAGATAGGGGTTGCACCCTGAGTCAGGCAATCTCACCTCTAGGCGCCCATGGGGAATGCGCACGCAGGCCGTGCGGTTATTGTCGCCGTAGGTGATGTAAGCAGGTGCCCACGTGGCGCCCGACAGGGAGCGGCCCACGACAAGGCGCTTGTAGGAGTTCACGGTCGGTGCTGCGACGGCGCACAACGCGCGCGCATGCGCGAGCACGCCGCCGAGGAACTGATAGGCAAGGGTTGACAGTCCCATTCCCGATTTGTCGCTCGGATCGTGGAAGGCATTTTTCTGCGTCGCGGATCCCAGCGAGACGTGAAAATGCGCCCCGCTCCCCGTGCGATTGGAGAAGGGCTTCGGCATGAAGGTCGCGATCATGCCGTGGTTGTGCGCGATCTCGCTCGCGGCCATCTTCACGAAGGTGAAATTGTCGGCACTCCTGAGGGCGTCGGCATACGTGAAATTGATCTCGAACTGTCCGTTGCCGTCCTCGTGATCGATCTGGTAGACGTCAATCCCCACGGCGCGAAGCCCGGCCACCATTTCGTCCAGCGCCTCGCGCGTGCGATACAGGCCCTTGTAGTCATAGCAAGGCTTGTCGAGATCATCGGTGGGATCTGCCGGTCCCAAGGTTCCGTCGGCGCGGCGGGCGAGGAGCATGAACTCAGGCTCGATGCCGGTGAACAGGGTGAGGCCGCGCTCCTTGAGCCGCGCGATCTGCGCCTGCAGCGCGACGCGCGAGCAATAGGGATAGGCCTTTCGATTGACGACGCCGTTGCAGATAATGCGCGCATACCCAGGCATCCAGGGAATGAGCGACAGCGTCGACAGATCGCCGACCGCCATGTAGTCGGGCCCTTCGGGGCCCAGGCCTAAGCCCCAGACCGCGAATGCGGCAAATCCCGCACCGTCCGTGAGCACCATATCGAGATGCTCGACCGGTACCGCCTTCGCCTTGGCCGCACCGTGAATGTCGACGAACTGCGCCAGCACGTAGCGGATGTCGTGATCCTCGAAGAATTTCTGAGCCTGCTCCCGATTCATGCCGCTACTCCTGTGATTGTTCCTCCGCATTCGACGACGATCGCGCCGAGCGTCTCGCTCAAGGACGGACCGAAGGTCGGATCGCACCAGAATCGGTATTGCCGGCCATCGCTCCTCTCCTCGGGAACGGCGAGCACCGCAACGCCGATCATGAGCGTCATGATCACCGGGCGCGCCTGGAGATCGAGCCCCGCGAAATCCACGTTGCAGACCTGGGCGAGCACATCATGCACCCCCGAGCCGCTCAATCGTAAGGCGAAATCCTCGCGCAGCACGGGATAGACGCCGCCGGGCTCAGCCGCGAGCCCCTCGGCGAGCGCCCCAAGCGCGCCGTCATCCAGCGCCTCGAGAAAGAACTCACTGTGGCCGAGCCGCGCGATGAGCACGGCTTCGGAGCCGCCGACATACTGGCCGTTCCAGCTGTTGGCCTGCGCCGGCACGGCGAAGCCCTGTGAGGCCAACCAGTCGGCCGCACGCGGACCCTTGAGGCCCAGGCGCGCGCTGGCGGCCGCGATGTCGAGGCACAGCGCGCTCACGCGGCGGCTCCGGCACGCTGCCGCAGATTGCCAGGATCGTAGAACGGCACCGCGACCACCCGCGCGCGCAGCATCTCCCCGCCATCGGCGCGGATGCTGATCTCGCGGCCCGGCTCGGCAAGCGGGGGCGCAAGCATGGCGAGGCCGATCGTCCTGCCGAGAGTGCGCGAGCGCGTGATGCTCGTGACCCGGCCGGCGATGGCGCCGTGATCGATCACCAGGTGGCATTCCTGCGGCGAGCGCGTGGAATCGAGCACTTCGATGCCCGCGAGCGTTTGCCGCGGTCCACGGGATTCGAGAATTTTGAGGCTGCGCTGTCCCACGAAAAAGGGCTTTTTCATGCTCACCGCCCAACGGGCGCCGGCCTCGAAGGGATCGGTGAGCCCATCCGTATCCTGGCCCACGATAAGATGTCCCTTCTCCAGCCGCAGCACGCGCTGCGCCTCGACGCCGAAAGGACGCAGACCGTGCGGCCGTCCCGCCTGGTACAGCGCTTGCCAGACGTGCGAGGCGCCGGAGGCGGGCACATGGATCTCGTAGCCGAGCTCGCCGACGAATCCCACGCGTAGCAAGCGCGCGCGCACGCCGGCGATTGATCCCTCGCGTGCCGCCAGATAGGGAAACGACGGCTCCCCGAGATCAACGTCGGCCAAGCTCTGCAAGATCTCGCGGCTCGAGGGGCCGGCAAAATTGAGCGCCGCGCGGTGGCCGGTGACATTCACGAGAGCGCAATCGAGACCCCACAACGCGTTGAGTCGCAAGAGCTCGCGAAAGACACTCGCCGAGCCTCCGCTGGTGGTGGTGAAATAAAACCTCTCGGGGCCCAGCCGGGCGATGACGCCGTCATCGACGATGACACCCGACTCATCCAGCATGAGGCCATAGCGCGTCATGCCCACCTTCAGATTGGTGTAATTGCCCGTGTATGCCCGGTCGAGGAACGCACCCGCCTGCGGGCCGTACACCTCGATTTTTCCGAGCGTGCTCACATCGATGAGCCCCACCTTTGTGCGCACCGCCTCGACCTCGGCCTCGATGCTCCGCTCGCGGCCTTCGCCTTCGACCGCGTAATACTCGGGGCGTCGCCAGTTGCCGGCCGGCATCCACACGGCGCCGAGCGCGCGGTGACATGCATCGAGCGGTGTGCGCCGCTCGATGTTGAAGCCGCGGCCTGCGAGAAGCTTGAGCGGCACCGGCTGATACATCGGCCGAAACGTCGTCAGGCCGAGCTGGTCCACACGGACGTTGCGCACGCGCGCGAGAATACGCAGCGCGTTCATGTGCGAATGCTTGCCCTGCGAGGGACCCATGCCCACCGTGCTGAAACGCTTCAAGAGCTCGCTCGAGTCGAAGCCCTCCTGTGCTGCGTTCTCGAGGTCCTTGACCTGCAGATCCTCGTCGAAGTCGACGAAATTCTTGCCTGCGGGGTGTCCGAAGATCGGAAAAGGGTGGGAGGGGCGGCGCGTGCTGCGCTCGACGGGAACCCCCGACCCCGCACCGAAACCTGCATGCGCGGCGGCTTGCGACCCAGCGCGCCGACCATCGGCGAGCCGCGCGGCGAATTCATAAACACCGTTCACGCGGCCCGCGGCAAAGATCCCCGCGGGTAAATCCCCAGGAACGAATTGCTGCAGTTGGTCGCAGAACGCGGTGCCGGCGCCCGCCTGGAGCAGCAACTGTCCGGCAGGCGCGAAGCCGACACTCATCAGCACGGCGTCGCATTCGATTCGCCGCGGACTGCCCGCGGCCGGGCGCGCAGCCCCGGAATCATCGATCGGCGCCACCGCCAGTGCGCACACCGTCCCGTCTGCCCCGGCAAACGCCTCGTACGGCCCGAATCCCTTGAGGACGGTGGTGCCGAGCGCCGCGCACGCCGCCGCATCGGCGCCCGCCATCGGATCGGCCTCGCCTGCCGCGCGCAGATCGACGATGGCGGCGATGCGCACACCACGCCCGGCGAGGTCCCGGCAAACCGAATACGCCTCTGCATTCGCCGCAACCATGACGACATTGCCCCCGGGAGCGATACCGTAGCGCTCGGCGAGGCGCCAAGCGCCCGAGGCGAGCAGCACGCCGGGCAGATCATTGTTGCGAAATACGGCCGGCTGCTCGATGACACCGGTGGCAAACACCACCGCTCGGGCACGCATCTTGGTCAAGCGATCGGGCTCGGCCAGCGCCACCCACCGATCCGCATAGCAGCCGATCGCGGTGGTGGCCGGCAGCAAAGCGATTCGTCCGCACGCATGCACCGCGCGAACAAGCGAATCGAGCACCTCGCGCTCTGCATCGTTCAGCGCTGAAGCGCCGCCCGGTCGAGGCGCTTCGTCGGCCAGGGCGACGTTCGCGCCCGCCTCGGCAGCCGCGAGCGCAGCGGCGAGGCCGCTCGATCCGCCGCCGATCACCAGCACGTCGCAGAAACCGTAACGCTTCGGGGTTGCGCACCGCTCCGCGCTCAACGTCACTAGCCCAAGCCCCGCGATCGCGCGGAACATGCGCTCCCAGCGCGGAAACCAGCGCTTGGAGTGAAACGCCTTGTAGTAAAAGCCGACCGGCAGAAACCGCGCGAAACGATCCAAGATTCGCGCCCGGTCGCGCGCGAGTCCGCCGAAAGTGTTCACGGCAGAAACGTGCACGCCCTCACGCAGCGGCGTCACATCGCCGCGGACGTTCGGGATTCCGTCAACCTGAAAGAGGGCATTGCTGTCATGGTTCGCGCAAGACAACACGCTGCGAGGACGGTGATACTTGAAGCTGCGCGCGAAGTAAGGGCGCGAGGCCGCGAGCGCGGACGATAGCGTGTCGCCGGCATAACCTTCGCACGAGGCTCCCTCGAAGAGAAAACGCAGCACGGTGGAACGGTCGATCCACTCGCGCGGCTGCGGGTTTAGGCGGTACATCAAGGCGGCGGCTCCGGAGCGCCCAGTCCGCGCGCCTTATCCGCCGGGTACGTCTCGATCACCACGTCGCGCGCGGTATCGCGCAGGGCGATGAACCAGAAGCCGGAGGCGGCGTGGCACCACCACTCGTACTTGATGCCGGGCGAGCCGGATCGGTTGAAGACGTACTCGCTCCACTCGGCATCGCTGCAACTGTCGGGATCGGGCGCATGGCGCAGCTCGCCTCCATAGACGAACTCGGATACCGGACGCGAGCCGTTCAGCGGGCAGACAATGATCTTCATCAGTGACCCACCGAGGCCGCGCCCTTCTCACCGGTGAGCTGGTAGTGTGCGAAGCGGTCGAAGGCGAAGCCTTCGATGAGCGGATGGTTGCGCCCACTCGCCACCGTGTGGCTCATGGTCTTGCCGCATACCGGAGTCGCCTTGAACCCCCAAGTCCCCCAGCCGGCATCGAGGTAGAAGCCCTCGATCGGCGTCACGCCCATGATGGGGGCGAAATCCGGTGTCATGTCTGCCAGCCCGGCCCACTGACGATTCACCTTCACTTCCGAGAGGAAGGGAAACATGTCGAGCATGTGCGCGCTCAGGCCTTCCGCGAAATCAAGCGTCGAGCGCGTTTCATGCAGCTCGTACGGGTCGAGGGAGGCGCCCATGACCAGCTCGCCGCGCGCGGTCTGCGAGACATAAACGTGCAGCGATCCCGACACGATGATGGGATCAAGCCAGGGCTTGAGCGGCTCCGACACCATCGCTTGCAGCGGATGCACGTAGATCGGAGTCCGCAGCCCCACCTTGTCGAGGATGCGCGGCGTGAATCCGGCCACCGCGCACAAGATTCGCGGCGTCGCGATCGCCCCGCGCGTCGTATCGACGCCGACCACGCGGCCGCCTGCGAGGCGAATCGCGGTGACCTCGGTCTCCTGATGAATCTCCACTCCGCGCCGATCGGCGCCGCGCCCGTAGCCCCACGCGACTGCATCGTGCCTGGCAATCGCACCGGGCTCGTGAAACAAAGCGCCCAGGATGGGGGCGTGGCCCCCGCAGGTCATGTCGATCATCGGGATGCTGCGCTTGACGAACGCCGCATCGACCGCTTCCGAGCGCACGCCGTAATGCTTGTTCACTTCCGCTCGCCAGCGCATCGTGCGCATGGCGGAATCGGTATGCGCGAGGGTGTAATGACCGCGCGTCGAGTAGAACACATTGAGATCGAAATCTTCCGCAAGATCCTGCCATAAACGCACGCTCTCATCGTAGAACTGCACCCCTTCCGGAGTGAGGTAGTTCGATCGAATGATGGTGGTATTGCGACCGGTGTTGCCGCCGCCGATGTATCCTTTCTCGATCACGGCGACGTTACGAATACCATGATCGCGGGCCAAGTAGTACGCTGCCGCCAAACCGTGACCGCCGGCGCCGATGATCACGACGTCGTAGGCCGGTTTCAGCGTCTCGGGTCGCGTGAACATCCGCGGTTCGGGGTGCTTGCGCGACAAACCGAAACGGATTAGGCGATGGGGCATGCGGGGACTGCACTGAGTGTGTCGTAGGGCGACTGGCTTCGATGTGCGAATATAAGCACGTCCTTTAACTGTGGAGCAACTGAATTTGCGTAATGCGCAAGGCATCCGATGAGCCGCCGGGGTGTAAAGCGGAGCGCTCGGCGGATTCCCCGCCCAGACCGGCCCGCGAGCGTCGATCGCCCGGCGCCGCACGAGCCGGGGGTCACGGCGGCGCGAGCGGCGGTGCGCGTGGCCGACCGCAAGGACAATCCGGCAGCCGATCTCGGCCGCACGGCACGGCGGTTGCGCGAGAGCCAGGGTCTTACGCTGGCCGATGTCGCGGGCCGGGCCAATATTTCGAGCGCGATGCTGAGTCGGCTCGAGACCGGGCGCGTCTCACCGAGCCTCGAGACGATCGTGGCGCTGGCCCAGTCTCTTGGGGTCACGCCGTCTGCGCTGATGCAGCGGGTCGGCAGCGACGACGGCGGCGCTCAGCTGATCCGCGCGGGGGAGGGCCTCGAGACCGTGCGCAGCGGTACGCGTCGCGGCCACACCTACCATCTGCTCGCTGCGCAGCGCGGCCCGCGCAAGGTGTTCGAGCCCTTCCTGGTCACACTCAACGATCGCAGCGAAGTATTTCCGGGTTTCCAGCATCCGGGAACCGAGTTCATCCACCTGCTGACCGGCGTCCTGCACTACCGCCACGGACGGCATACCTACGTGATGCGGCCCGGCGACACGCTGACGTTCAACGGCGATGTGGCCCATGGACCGGAGCGCTTGGAAAAGGTGCCGATCAGGATGCTTTCGATCATCATTTACAACACGCCCGAGGACGCCGTCTGATTCTCGACAGCTATTGCCGCGCGCGCAGCTTGTCCGGATCGTAGTGAGGGAACCGCACCACGGTGGCGGGGATGCGCTTTTGCTGGCCGTCGAGCTTGCCGATTTCCACCGCCGTCTCTGGAGCGGCGCACGCCACGTCGAGGCGTGCGAGGGCGATGGTCCTGCCCAATAGCGGCGAGCGCACAGCGCTGGTCACGACGCCCACCTGAGCCCGTCCCACATGCACAGGATCCCCATGACCGACGGCCTCGGTGGTGTCGGAGGACAGCCCCACCAACTGCCGCTGCGGCGCTTCACGGCGCCGTGCCAAGGCGCTTGATCCCACGAAGGGGTCGGTCTTGGAAGCCGGCACGACGAAGCCGATGCCGGCCTCGAATGGATCGGTCTGATCGCAGAACTCCTGGCCGGCGAACGCCAAACCTGCCTCGATGCGCACCATATCCAGCGCCGCGAGGCCCATGGGAATGAGGCCGTGCGGAGCCCCCGCCGCACGGATGGCATCCCACACCGCGAGACCATCCCGCGGATGGCACCAAATCTCGTAGCCGAGCTCGCCCGTATACCCGGTGCGTGACACGACGACCGGGACCTCATCGATACGCCCGACGCTGAAGCGGAACCACTTGAGGTTCGCGAGCGCGGCGACCGCCGGTGGAGTGACAATGAGGTCTTTGAGAATTGTGCGAGATAGCGGCCCTTGGACGGCCACATTGTGCAGATGATCGGTCGCGGACTTGACCCAGGCTTTGAGCCCGTGGCGCGCCGCCAATTCCCTGAGCCATACGCCGCAATAGTCATCGCCGCAAACCCACCGGAAGTTGTTTTGGCCCAGGCGAAACACCGTGCCGTCATCGATCATGCCGCCGTGCTCATAGCACAACGCGGTATAGACCACCTGTCCCACCGCAAGCTTGCGGATGTCGCGCGTAACCGCGAGCTGCATCAGCCGCTCGGCGTCCGGTCCCATGACCTCGAACTTGCGCAGTGCCGACAGGTCGATCATCACCGCTCGTTCGCGGCACGCCCAGTACTCCTCGATCGGCCCCGTGTTCGAATAGGCCGTGGGGGTCCAAAAGCCCTTGTAGTCCTGGTAGCTGCCGGAGAGCGCGGCCGTGCGCTCATGAAACGCGCTGCGGCGTGTCAGTCTTGGTTCGGCGTCGGGGGTCATGCGCGTGGCGCTTCCGGGTTCGAATGAGGTGGCCTTGTCATAGAGTCGGACCCTGATGTCGGTGGGGTTCCAGCCATTGGCCGGGTCGATGTCGTCGGTGCATGAGGATGAAGCGCATAGGAGATCCGTCAAGGCGCGAAGCAGCACGTAGTCGCCGGGTCTTGACCAGGGCTCGTCCGAACGAATGCTGCCGTCCGCAGCCACCGCGGTGTTGTAGAAGAAATTGATCGCCGGCCAGCCCTTGCGAGGTGCCACACCGTGAGGAGCCAGGGCGGCGTTGAAATTATCGGTGCAATTGGGATGACCCGGATAGCCGGCGTCCGCATAGTACTTGGCGTTACAAGCCAATAAAAAAGTGTCGTGCCGGCCGACCGTGTCCTGCACGATTTCGACCAGCGGACGCACCGTACTGTCGAAGTATTTGGCGTACAGGCCGGGCGCAGGTGATGCGAGGCCGAGCACGGTGCGCGTCACCGTCGGATCGAGTCCTCGTTCCTCCCTTTGCGCGAGTGCGGCCGCGTCAAAGGCGAGAAAGTCCGAGCACTGGCGTCCCTCCACATCCAAGATTTGAATGTAGTCTCCGGCCGAGACTTTATAGGCCGTCGCGGTGCCTGCCTTCACCAGGAACTCAGCCTTGGGCTCGGCGAGCGGCCCCGCGTCCCAGCCACCGGCACCGCGGTTCTCGATCACCACCTCGAGATCGGTGGGTGCCAACTGCTCGGCCGGCGTGCTCGCCTTTCCTGGCGCCGCGAGGACACAGACCACATCCGTCTCGGTACGAAACGTCGCCGTCGCCCCCGGCGGCGAATCCTCGCAGAACAAATTCACCCCGCCACCGGCCAGGGGCCGAGCGGAGGGAGGTAGAGCTAACGCGGCATCGGCGGGCGCGAATAGGTGTGCCATTTGCAAGCCTTGCGGGTCACGCACCGTGACCACATCCCGCGCTTTGAGGTCGAGCGAACGCCGCTCCCCGCCCCGCACCGCCAAGCGAGCCGCCATGCGATTATGCTGCAGCGCTGGGTGCGCTCAAAAAGGCGGCCATCGAGTCGTCCATGGCCTCCATCCAGCGGGTGTGATGCTTTGGGGCTACCGTCCCGGTCAAGGTCGACGGGTAGCTGTGATCGCGATAGCCCAATATGGATTCAGCCTTATGGTGCTCCCAGTCCTTGAACAACTGGGCCACGCGATCGACGTCCAAATGCGGGTAATCGGTGGCGGCGAGCAGATCCCGGACATACTCGGTCTGAAAGTCGATGCCCTCGAAAGGATTGGTGACCGCCTCCTCCCGCGAGCACCAACTGATGATATCGGCCTGGCGCGCTTCGCTCGACGGTAGCTCCAACCGGCCGAGCATGACATCACGGGCGTACCAGGCCTGCGCATCGAACATGTTGAACGTGTAGTACTGATCCTGCATACCCAAGTAGATGAGCTTCGGGTTGTCCTGCCAGAACACCCCTTTGTAAAGACTCTGCGGATAGAGCCGATTGCGGGTCTTGAGGCGCAGCTCATCCGGCAAGAAAGGAAAATGATGCTGGTAGCCCGTGCAGAGCACGATCGCATCGATCTCCGCCGTGGATCCATCCTTGAAAAAGGCGGTCTTGCCGATCAGACGCTCGAGTAAGGGCCGCTCCGAGAAACCCTCCGGCCATTTGAACCCCATAGGCCGCGTGCGGTAGCTGAAGGTCACCGACTGCGCGCCGTACTTGTGGCATTGAGTGCCGATATCCTCGGCTGAATAACTACTGCCGACGATGAGAAGCCGCTTGCCGGAGAATTCATTCGCACTGCGAAAGTCGTGGGCGTGCAGCACCCGACCCGGAAATGTTTCCACGCCTTCGAAATACGGAACATTTGGGGTGGAGAAGTGCCCCGAAGCCACCACGACGCCGTCGAAGGTCTCGGTGCGGGTCTCATCCTTGACCAAGTCCTTGACCGACACCGCGAATTTTTCCGCACCGCGATCGTAGGAGACCCAGCGGACCGCCGTCTTGAATTTCACATAGGGGCGCAGGCCGCTTTTCTCCACCCGGCCCATAATGTAGTCGTGTAGCACGGCGCGCGGCGGGTAGGAGGGAATCGGTCGGCCAAAATGTTGCTCGAAGCCGTAATCGGCAAATTCCAAGCATTCCTTCGGTCCGTTCGACCAAAGATACCGGTACATGCTTCCGTGCACCGGTTCGCCGAATTCATCGAGGCCCGTACGCCAGGTGTAGTTCCACAAGCCGCCCCAGTTGCTCTGCTTCTCGAAACAGACGATCTCAGGAATTTGCGTTCCCTGGCGGCGCAGGGTCTCGAAGGCGCGTAGCTGCGCGAGACCCGACGGGCCTGCGCCGATGATTGCGATTCGTTTGGTCACGACCCTACTATCTCCTCGTAGCGAGATGCAGACGCCGGAGCGCCGATCGTCGATGGTTGACACGAGAATAGCATTTTCCTTCCCTAGGCCGCGATACCAATTTACACTGCATGCAACTATTTTGCGCCACAGTTAGGGATGCGAAGGACGCTTCAGGACCATGAACGCATGAATGTCAGCGCGCAACAGGCCCTAGAACGAGTGGAGGTGCGGGAAACCGGCCTCGAGCGCGGCATCGACTGGACCGGCGCATTCTGGGTGGCGAGCGGCGTGCCGCCCCTGGTCCTTTTCTCGATCGGCGCGGTGGCGGCGACCGTCGGCAAGCTGTCGTGGCTCATCTGGACGGCTTCGATCGCACTGGGGTTCATCCAATCCTTCACCTACGCCGAAATCGCAGGGTTGTTTCCGAACAAGTCCGGCGGCACCTCAGTCTACGGTGCGATTGCCTGGGTCCGCTACAGCAAAGTGATCGCGCCCATTTCGGTGTGGTGCAACTGGTTCGCCTGGTCGCCGGTTCAAGCCACCGGTTCCGCGCTTGCGGCGGGCTACATCTTGAGTGCGCTGTTCGCGCCGGATGCAGTGATCAACACCTGGCAACTGACACTGCTCGATCTCGGCTCCATCAAGAGCGGACTGTCATTGCGCATCAACGGCGTGTTCGTGCTCGGCGCGGTGATCTTGTTCTGCGTCAAGGCGATTCAGGACGGAGGGATCCTCCGTTCCGCCAACACCACGAAAATCCTTGGGATCTCGGCGATGATCCCGCTCATTCTGATCGGCGTGGTCCCGATCCTGACCGGCGACATCGTCAAGGCCAATTTCTTCCCGCTGGCCCCCTTGGCGCACGACAGCGTCGGACACGTGATCGACGGCACGTGGAACATGGCCGCGGTCACGGTGGTGGCCGGGGGTATGTTCCTCGCGGCTTGGTCGACGTACGGTTTCGAAACCGCGGTTTGCTATACCTCAGAGCTAAAGAATCCCAAGACCGACACGTTCAAGGCCATCTTTTATTCCGGGTTGTTGTGCGTGGTGGTGTACACGCTGGTGCCGTTCGCGTTTCAGGGTTTCTTGGGACTCGGCGGTATGCTCGCTCCGGACATCTACAGCGGGATGGGCGTGGCTGCGGTCATGTCGAGAATGGTACACGCCGGCCGATTGGCCGGTGTGGTCGTCGTGATCATGCTGATCCTCGCGCTGGTCTTGTCCTTGATCACCTCGATGGCCGGCTCGTCGCGCACGCTCTACCAGGCCTCGGTCGATGGTTGGCTGCCCCGCTATCTCTCCAAGGTCAACCAGCATCATGCGCCTTCGAGGGCGATGTTGACCGACTTGTGCTTCAATCTATTGCTGCTGTTGATGTCCGATTCGGTGTTCGTGATCGGCGCGGCCAACGTGGGCTATATGATCTTCAATTTCCTCAACTTGAACGCGGGCTGGATGCATCGGCTCGATCGGCCGCTCCAGGAGCGGCCGTGGCGCGCGCCCAACTGGATACTTGGAGCGGGAGCTTGTCTGTCGTTCGTGAATCTCGCGTTCATGGGATTCGGCGCGGACGTTTACGGCGTCGGCACCCTCGGCACCGGCCTTGCGTTCTGCGCGCTGGTGGTACCGATATTCGCCTACCGGCATTACATCCAGGACAAAGGCCGCTTTCCCCCGGAAATGGCCGCGGATCTGGGTCATAGCAGTGGCAAATCGGAGACGAAGCGGGCAGGTATCTGGCCCTTCGTCGTTCTGGCCGCAGGCATCGCCGTGGTGGCGATCACTCATCACCTCGCGGTCTACTGAGATGTTGGTCACCGGCATCAAGAGCAAGCCCGTGTACGCGCCTCTGCGCGCCGACACACGCGGCCGCTTTCATCTGATGCTCGGCGTGAGTGAGGGCGCGGCGCCGCTGCTTCGCGTGCTGCGCGAGATGCAATCGCAGGCGCCCCAGGCACTCGGCGCCACTCGCGTCTTGCTGGCGCCCGGAGTGCCCGCGACCGGCGCCTCGCCGGCGGGCGGCGGCACCGAAGCCCCCGTGCATTCGCTCTGCGATTTCGGTGACTTGCCGCTTCAGCCGGAACGCTCATTCAATGATGTGCCCGCGCTGCTGGCCGAGTTGCGGTCGTCGTTGGAAACCGCCCTCATGGGCACGCGACTTTACCTGGCAGGCCCCGAGAGCTTCATTGGCCTCGCGATGAAGATCGCCTTCGAGTTCAATTTAAACAAGGACGAGGTCCGCGCCGAGCAAGTGGGGACGCTCGCGCGCCGGGTCTACTGCGTCCACTGCCGCGCGACCACCGAGAACGTTCGCACCAACATCGTGCGCTGCCTCGGCTGCGCTCGTTGGCTCCTGGTGCGCGATCATTATTCCCGCCGGCTGGCCGCCTACATGGGTGTCATGGTGGACGCCGAGGTGCCCGGCGAGTTGCCTCCCATTCAGGAAGTATTCGTGTGAGCGAGCAGCAAACCCTGGCCGTCGAAGTCAGCGCGGTCGAGCAAATCACGCCGCTCATCAAGCACTTCACGCTATCGAGGATCGGCGGCGGGAATCTGCCCGCCTTTTCGGGCGGCTCGCACATCGTGGTCGTCATGCGCGCTGGCGCGCATAGCGACGCCGGCCGCGGCAACACCCGCGTGCACCGCAATCCCTACTCGTTGCTGAGCTCTCCGCACCGGCTGGACGTCTACGAGATCGGCGTACGGCGCATGGAAGAGTCCCGCGGCGGCTCGCACTTCATGCACGACCAGGTCGATGTGGGCACGCACCTCGAGATTGCGCATCCCGTAAACTTGTTCGCGCTCGACAAGATCGCGCGCAAACACGTGCTCATCGCGGGCGGTATCGGCATCACGCCGTTTCTGGCGCAGCTCGAGGATCTGCACCACGGCCGCGTGCCCTATGAGCTGCATTATTGCGTGCGCTCTCCGGAACATGCGGCATTTCTGCCGCGACTGCGTGAGCGCGAAGGTGACCGGATACGCATGTACTACGACAGCGAAGGTCATGCGGTGGACTACGACGGCCTGTTATCGAGCCAGCCGCTCGGCACGCATGTCTACGTCTGCGGCCCTGCGGGAATGATCAATCATGCGGCGGACACCGCACGGCGCTGGGGCTGGCCCGACAGCCATATCCACTGGGAACAGTTCAGCGCGCCGCCCGTCGGCGATGCCTTCGATGTCTTTCTCGCCCGCTCGAATCTCCGCGTGCATGTGCCGCACGATCAGAGCCTGATGGAAAGCATCGAAGGGGCCGGCGTCGAGATACCCTACCTTTGCCGGGGTGGCGTATGTGGGTTCTGCCAGACGAAGGTGCTCGCCGTCGAAGGCGAGATCGTGCACAACGATCATTTTCTGTCGGACGCGGACCGGGGCAAGTACATCATGCCGTGCGTGTCGCGAGCGCGTTGCAAGCGCCTCGTGCTCGATCTATAGCCCGTTTCGCTGCCGCACCTGGAGGGTCCAACTATGAGCGTCGTCTTCAAGCCCCACGAGACCTTCAGGGACGACTTCACCTATCGCAACAGCCCGCAAGCGATCCGGCGTTTCCCAGTGCCCTTCGCGGAAGACGAGTACATGTATTCGGTGAATATCGAGCCGCATACGCGAGGCGCCCCCGGCTCCGTTCTGGAATTCGCATTCGACATCGATGAGCACTACGTGGCCGAATGCCGCGAGCGGGCTCTGGTGCTCGAGGCCGAGCCGCTGCGCTATCAGGCGCTACCGCACATGATGAGCGCGCAGTGGGATTGCCTGGAACTCATCATGGAATCGCTCGCGCGCGATTATCCACAGCACTTCACGCTCGAGCGCCAGGGCAATCGCTGGCGCTGGATCAACGAGCCCTTGGCGCTGGACCAGGCATTCGTCTTCGGTGATCCGGGCAGCTTGCCGCGCGAGCCCCTCGATTTCATCACCCGCCAGGCGCAAGGTGATTTCGTGGTGATGGATCAGCGCGAGGGCGATTTATGGACCGAGGCGGGCATGGTGACGACGCCCGCCGACTGGTCGCTCGATTTCGACATCGGTATGACGTTCAAGGAGTGGCACGGACCAGTACCGCTGGCCCACGAGCTGGGCGTATTCGATCGCGCGCTCAAGTTTCTGTTGAATCTGCGCTTGGGCCAGCCGGTGCGGCGGCTCAATTGGACCATGACCATCAATCCACGGCTCGATACCGCGCCCGAGAAATATCCCATGTGGGGACCCGACCGCACCCGGATCAACCTGCAAAACGCGGGTGATCTCGTGCATCTGCGCGTGGAGCTGCAGGGGCTGTGGCGTCTGCCGCGCAGCAACGCCGTGCTGTTCGGCATCCGTTGCTACCTCATCAGCCTGCGCGAGCTCGCGACCGTTCCCAAATGGGCGCGCCGGGTGCACCGCGCCCTCAAAGGGCTGCATCCCGCACTCGTCGATTACAAGGGCTTAAGCCGGTATCGCGATACCGTGGTCGCGTGGCTGGCGCCGTTCGACGACGGCACGCCGACCACGCCGGGCGCCGGACCGGATTAGCGATCAAGGAGACACACATGGCACTCAGTTGGCGTCAATCGGCCCTGGCGGACCGGCACCGCGCGCTCGGATCGAAACTCGAGGATTGGAATGGCATGGGCACGGCATGGACCTATGCCAGGGACATCGCACAGGACCATGCAGCGATACGCACCCGGGCCGGATTGATGGACGTATCGGGCTTGAAAAAACTGCACCTGGTGGGGCCGCATGCTTCGGCAATTCTGAGCTACGCGACGACGCGCGATGTAACCAAGATCAACCCGGGTCAATGCCGCTACGCCTGCATGCTGAACGATGCCGGTCATTTCATCGAGGATTGCGTGCTCTACCGGACGGGACCGAATGCCTGGATGGTCGTGCATGGCAGCGGTGCGGGGCACGAGACGCTGGCCGCGTATGTCACGGGACGCAACGCGGCGATGATCGTCGATGACGATCTGCACGATTTGTCGCTGCAGGGGCCTCTCGCCGTCGACTTGTTGTCCAAGCACGTGCCGGGAATTCGCAGCCTCAATTATTTCCATCACATGCCCGCGACGCTTTTTGGCCGTCCCGTGACCCTGTCGCGAACGGGTTACACCGGCGAACGCGGCTACGAGATCTTCTGCAAGGCCGAGGACGCCGGCCACCTGTGGGACACCCTCCTCAGCGAGGGCAAGCCACTCGGCATCATCCCGGTCTGTTTCACCACGCTCGATTGGCTGCGGGTCGAAAGCTCGTTGTTGTTCTATCCGTACGACATGTCGCAGATGTATCCCTTCGAGGATGATCCGGCCGGCGACAGTCTCTGGGAGCTCGGCCTCGATTTCACGGTGAGTCCGGGAAAGACCGATTTTCGCGGCGCCGACGGCCACGCCCGGCTCAAGGGCAAGGAAAGGTTCAAAATATTCGGACTTCTCGTGGATGGGAAGGTAGCAGCCGACATGGGCGATCCCGTCTATTCGGGCGACAAGAAGGTCGGCGTGGTGACATGCGCCATGTTCTCGAGCCTGACCGGCAAATCGATGGCGATCTCGCGGCTCGACGTGCCTGTCGCGGTGCACGGAACCAAGCTCGAGATTCGCGGCAAGAACGTCAAGGGACCCGCCATGGCGCACACCCTGCCGTTCGACGATCCAGAGAAGAAAAAGCGCGCCGCCGTGGGCTAACTCCAAGGCTCAAGGTGTACGGCGCCGAGATGAGGGCTTTGCCCCCAGGGCGCCCCTCGCGAGTCCGGCGATCAAGACGAGCGGTGCGGCGCTGAGCAATACCGGCAACCCGAAACCGGGCCACAGATCCATCGCGAGCCCACCGAGACTTGGCCCAACGACGCCGCCCGCGCAGTAGACGATCACGAAGGCAGTATTGGCGGCGGCGAGCTCCGAGGCCGGAAACTCTTCTCCGAGGAGCGCGATTCCTTGGCTGTAAAACGCGTAGAGCGTGCCCCCCCACACGAATAGCAGAGGCCCCAGCAGAACCGGCGCCGAGATGCACCAAGGCAGGAGCAGCGGGCCGAGCACACTCAGGAGCGCGCAACAACCCAAGAGCCGGCGGCGGCCGAACCGATCCGCCAATAATCCGATCGGCAGCTGCAGAACCACGTTGCCGGCCATGAAAACCGCGAGAAGCGTGAGCGATCCGCGGTCGCTCAAACCCGAGTGCAGTCCAAACAGCGGCAGCAGCGCGAGATCCGCCG
>Ga0302324_100010600_pt1 | contig 19059 bp, 23 predicted proteins | sample Palsa_T0_1_FD_201949 | JGI IMG/M metagenome (GOLD analysis project Ga0302324, IMG submission 201949) | Peat permafrost microbial communities from Stordalen Mire near Abisko, Sweden - Palsa_T0_1 | ecosystem: Environmental > Terrestrial > Soil > Palsa > Peat permafrost | place: Sweden: Abisko...
CTAGCTCTTCAGAAACTTCTGCACCGCTTCGTCAAACTTCTGCGGCTGGTCCAGCATGATGAAGTGCGCGCTGTCGTCGATGCGAATCAGCGTCGCATGCGGCGCCGCCGCATAGGCGTCGTGGAACCCCTTGTCGACATCTTTTTGTGATTGTTTGCTGGCGTCGAAGGCATAGAGCACAGTGATCGGCACATCGATTTTCGAAACCTGCGAGCGCATGTCCGTCGTCACGTCCTCGTAGACCGCAGTCACAAACGTGTGCCGGTCGGAATTGACGGTCCAGAAGATGACCTGTGCGCGCTTGTCCGGAGTTTTGATCAGCGACGCGACATTCGCATTCTGCTCATGCAGGAACGTGCTGGCCGGCTCGTCAAGCATGCTCTGCCGCAGGTCTTTCGCCTCCGCTTTGATCTGGTCCGGCGAGGCACTGGGATCCATCATCGCGCCGTAATACGGATACGCATCCACCACCATCAGCTTGCCCACGTCCTGCGGATGCTGCGCGGCCAGCATCAACCCGATAAGCCCGCCCATGGAGTGGCCAATGATCGCCGGCTTGTCCAGCTTCAGCACCTCAATATATTGTGCAAGCTCGGTTACGATTGTCTCCAGCATCGGCCCTGTCGCATCTTTCGGCGGCGGATAGCCGGCAAATCCCCGGATCTGCACCAGGTGCACCCGGTAGTGCGCCGTCAAATGAGCCGCCTCGTCCTTCCACACATCGCGGCTGCAGCCCAGCCCGGGAATCATGATGACGTCCGGACCCGAGCCCTCGACATGCGTGAAAAAACGAGTTGGCCGAAAGTCAGCCGGCGGCGCGGGAGTTGCAGCCGCGGCCGCGGGTGCGGAAGTTTGTGCGATCAGCGGCTGCGCGGCAAATGGAAGTAGAGTTGCGGCAACGGCAAGGACGATGTTCGATAAGCGATTCAAGCGGGCTCCGGAGAAGCTGAATTCAAAATTAGTCTTCGAACTGAAACAGCTGTTCGATAGGCGCGTTAAATAGTTTAGCCAGAAGAAAGGCCAGCGGGAGACTGGGATCGAACTTTCCCGTTTCAATGGCGTTCACACTCTGGCGCGACACTTGCAGCCGCGCAGCCAGGTCAGCCTGCGACCAACCGCGATCGGCGCGTAGTTCCCGCAGCTTGTTCTTCACCGGTATCTCCTCGGGATGACGGCGGCGGCGACGCCCCAAACGAAGCAGAACAGCGCGAAAATCAGGTATAGCGGCGCGCGCGGCACGTCGGTGAACATCTGCAGAAAGCCCCAGCTGGTCGCAACTGCCAGCGTGATGCCGCAGCTCCACAACAGCGCCTCCGTTTGTATGGCGCGCAGAAATTCGTCTTTCTCGTCGCGCAGATAATGCCCGATCGCGGCCAGGATGGCGATGACCGCCAGCCCCGGCAGTGTTGCCAGCATGTACGCCAGCGCCCCGTGCGTGTGGCCTTTGCTCGCATAAAACGCTGCCATCAAAATGGTGACCACATACGCCGCCATCGCCACTGAAAAACGCTGTGAGTACCGGCGCAGCGCCGGATTCTGTTTGCTGAATGAAAAGCCCGTAGCTGTCGTGCAACTCATGGAATTCTCCTTTTCTTGCTTCCGGAAGCCTCGCCAAATGCGAACTTCCTGATGTCAAGCAGACTTTACATGTAGCAGCGAGTAGTGTCAAGCACGCTTTACATTTTTTCTTCCACCAATAACGTGCGTCCCCCGCGAAGTGCCTATAATTCCAACTGGATATGGAAGAAGCCAAGCCCCACGCCGCCCCCGCCACCGTTCTGGACATCAACCAGATCATGGCCATCCTGCCGCACCGTTATCCATTCCTGCTCATCGATCGCGTCATCGAGATTCGCCGCAAAGAACGCATCGTCGCGCTCAAGAATGTGACCATCAACGAGCCGTTTTTTCAGGGCCATTTCCCGGACTATCCCATCATGCCAGGCGTCCTCATGGTCGAAGCCATCGCGCAGGCTGGAGGCGCGTTGCTGCTCACCGAAGTTCCCGACCGCGCCGACAAGCTGATGGTCTTCACCGGCATTGAGCGCGCAAAATTCCGCCGCCCCGTCGTCCCCGGCGACCAGGTGCGGATCGAAGTGGAAGTTCTCAACTGGAAGCAGCGCGCCGTCCGCATGCAGGGCAATGCGTATGTCGAAGGCAGGCTGGTCTGCGAGGCTGTCGTCCTCTGCCAGCTCGTTCCGCGCAAGCGCTCTGTCGCAGAAACCCCAGCGCCGGTGGAAGCCGTGTCGCCGACCGAGATCGCATCCGCAGAAGAAGTAAAGGTGCCCCAGGAGTGATCCGAGGCATGAGCATTCACCCGAGCGCAATTGTGGCAGAAGGCGCGGTCGTGCCGGACAGCTGCACGGTCGGCCCGTTCTGCACGATTGGTTCCGACGTCACATTGGGCGAAGATTGTGAACTCATCAGCCACGTCGTCATCGATGGTCACACTGAAATCGGCGCGCACAATAAATTTCATCCCTTCGCTGCGATTGGCGTCGCGCCCCAGGATCTGAAGTACAAAAATGAGCCGACAAAGCTCGTCATGGGCTCGGGTAATGTCATCCGCGAATGTGTCACCATCTCTCGCGGAACATCTGGCGGCGGCGGCATCACGAAAATTGGCGACAGCTGCCTGCTCATGACCTGCGCCCACGTCGGCCATGACACGGTCGTCGGCAATCACGTCATCATCGCGAACGGCGCCGCCATCGCGGGCCACGTCATCATCGAAGATTACGCAACAGTAGGCGCGCTCAACCAGATCCACCAGTTCTGCCGCATCGGCAAGCACGCGTACCTCGGCGGCGGGACGACCGTCGTTCAAGACGTCGTCCCGTTTTCCCTCACCAGTGCCAAGCGCGAGACCCACACCTATGGCCTGAACAAGATTGGCCTCGAGCGCCGCGGATTTAGTCCCGGGCAGTTACAAACTCTGGCGCGCGCCTTTCGCGCTCTGCTGGCTGGCAAGCTGAACACCGCGCAGGCCGTCGAAAAAATTAAAGCCGCAGGCGAGATGGATACCGAAGTCCGCTACCTGGTCGACTTCATCGAATCCAGCGAACGCGGGATCGTGAAGTGACGCCCGGACCCACTCTCGGACTCATCGCCGGCAACGGCCGCTTTCCATTTCTGCTGCTCGATGCAGCGCGCGCTGAAGGCCGCCGCGTCATCGTCGCCGCGCTGAAGGAAGAGACCGACGCCGAGATCGACCTCCGCGCCGCTACTGACGCGCAGATCGCAGTCGAGTGGTTCTCGCTCGGTGAGCTCTCGCGCCTCATCGAATATTTCCAGCGCCAGAATGTGAAGCAAGCCGTCATGGCCGGCCAGGTCAAGCACAAACAGATCTTCTCCAGCATCCGCCCCGACTGGCGACTGGCAAAGCTGCTTCTGAATCTCCGCACCCGCTCCACCGACGCGCTGTTAGGCGCCGTCGCGAAAGTTCTCAGCGACGAAGGCATCGAGCTCATCAGCTCAACTGCGTTCCTCGGTCCGCTCCTCGCCACCGAAGGCGTCTGGACGAAGCGCCCGCCGTCGGAACAGGAGACAGCCGACATCACGTATGGGCGCGAAGTCGCGCAAGGCATCGCCGGCTATGACATCGGCCAGACAGTAATCATCGCCGCGCAAGCCTGCGTCGCCGTCGAAGCGATGGAGGGGACCAACGCGACCGTGCGTCGCGCCGGAGAAATTCTGCGCCGCCAGGGAACCGACGTCCCGACAGATATGCCGCTGCTGGAAAATTCTTTAACCGTAGTAAAAGTCGCAAAACCCAGGCAGGATCTGCGTTTCGACGTCCCCGTCATCGGCGTCCCCACGATTGAGACGATGCGCGAGGCGGGTGCAACGTGTCTCTGCATCGAAGCCGGCCGGACATTAGCATTTGATCGCGAAGGAATGATTCGCGCCGCCGACGCCGCAGGCATCGCCATCATCGCAGTCTGATTTGCGTTGGTGAAATCCGCGTAATAAACGCCAGAACGCCCGGCTCTGTAAGCTGTGCTCACTCCCTCGGCCTGCTCTGCGTTGTGCGCTGCCTGGAAGGCCGGAGCCCTCTCGTGCCGCGAACCGCTGAGCCTGCCTCGGGCGAACTAAACATTACCTGCCGGGCGCTCTGTTTCGAGCTGTCCACGCTTGAGCACTGGTCTCATTCGCTTCTTGCTCTGTCTCGACCCTCCGAAGAGTGTCGCGGTGAAAATGAAGTTATGCCCGGATGAAAGTCGGGTCAATGAGGAAATCAGACAAAGTTGGTGGAAATCCGTAAGATTGCACCGTAGCTGAGTCAACTGATACCGGCGGTTACCTTCCACCGCACAAGTTTTGATATTCAATAAGTCCAGGAGAACGAAAAAAATGTTTCGCATGAGAACAGCTGTCATCGTTTTGGTCGTGCTGGTCCTCGTTTTATTCGCAGTCAAGCGCACCCTGCACGCCGATTCCAGCAAAATGCCCGCCGTCGGCCAGATGGCCCCCGACTTCACCCTGCCTTCGCAGGAAGACCCGGCCATCACCCTCAGCCAATATCACGGCAAGTGGGTCGTGCTGTACTTCTACCCCAAGGACATGACGTCGGGCTGCACCGTCGAGGCCCACAACTTCCAGCGCGACATGGCGAAGTACACGGCAGACAACGCCGTCATTCTGGGAGTCAGCGTGCAGGACGCAGCCATGCACAAGCAGTTCTGCGCCAAAGAAGGCCTGAACTTCAAGCTGCTCGCCGATACCGACAAGAAAGTGTCCAAGATGTACGACTCGATGATCCCGGTGATGGGTCTGTCCGCGCGGAATACGTTTCTCATCGGCCCCGACGGCAAGATCGTAAAGGTCTGGACCGGCGTCAACCCGCAGAATCACAGCGAAGAAGTTCTGGCGGAGTTGGCGAAGGCTGAAGGCAAGTAACTAGGCGGGAACGGAAATCAGAGCCGCTTCCGAAGACGGCTTTGGAACCGTCTCACCATGCAGCCGCATGCCTTCGATGTGGAAGGCGATGCCTTCCTGAATTAGACGTTCGACCTCCGCACGCGTGGCCCCAGTGGCCACGCAACCCGGCAGGTCGGGGACATAGGCGCCCCATCCGGTTACCGACCGCTCGAAAATGACGAGATAGTTCATTTGAGACCCGCCTGCTTGAATGCGCTTGTCAGCGTCTTCCGTGGCACTTCGCCGGAAGGTTGCCCTGGCACCGTTACTGTACCAGCCTTCACCGCGTAGTGATCCTGCCGATGACTGCCGCGCGTCCTTTCGAGATACCATCCATCTTTCTCGATCAAGCGAATCCAATCCCGCACTTTCATCAGTGCTCACTCTAGCCGCAAAAGAAGAAGGTCCGCCGCAGCGGACCTCTTCTCGTAATACCAAATGAATTAAGCAGCCGGCTTCTTCGCATCATGCGCCGCGCCATCAGTGGACGCGCGCTTGGGATGCTTCGCCGCATTCGCCTTGTCAGCGTCAGACTTCTGCTTGAACGCAGCGTCCTTGGCAGCCGTCGCGATCGCCGCAAATCCCTGCGGATCATGCACCGCGAGATCAGCCAGCACCTTGCGGTCCAGCTCCACGCCGTTCAGCTTCAGCCCATGCATCATTTGCGAGTAGCTGATGCCGCTCAGCTGCGCCGCCGCGTTGATGCGGACAATCCACAGCGCGCGGAACTGGCGCTTCTTCTCACGGCGTCCGCGATAAGCGAACTTCATGCCGCGCTCGACAGCTTCTTCCGCCGCCTGGTACAGCTTGGATTTTGTCAGGAAGTAACCAGAGGCCCGCTTCAGGATCTTCTTGCGGTACTCTTTGCGTTTATTGCCACGTTTTACGCGAGGCATAGTCGTACTCTCCTTTTCAGAACGTAAGCTACGTTCTTGTTGCTACTACAAATTCAGCGGCTGAAGGCAGGGAGTGCCTCTTCACACGCTCGAAGCAGCCGTTAGGCTCGCTTCTCGACTTCCTCCCACCGGCCTGCGGCAACCGCCGTAAGCTCTCAGCGACAACTGGAAGAAGCTAGGTACGCCCGAAATCTCAGGCGTAAGGAATCATGCGCAACACCACGTGCAGATCGGCATCCGACACCAGCGCAGACTTTGCCAGCTTGCGCTTCGTGTTGGTCGCCTTCGACGTCAGGATGTGCCGCATCTTGGTCTGGCCACGCTTCACCTTACCGGTCCCGGTCTTGTGGAAGCGCTTGGCCGCGCCGCTGTGCGTTTTCATTTTCGGCATCAGATTACTCAGTAAATCAAGGATTTAACGCTCCAATGAGTATAGCAGAGCCGCAGTATTTACCATTGCTGACATGCTTATGAGCGACGAACCGTCAACAACTGCGAATCATCGCTGCAAGATTTGCGGGAAAGCCGCGTCGCTGTTCTGCATTTACTGCGAATCGAACTTCTTTTGCGCGGATCACGCTTGCGGTCATCTCGCTCGGGAGCAGCTAGGAACTGGCGTGCCGAACCTAAAGTCTGATAACGGTAACAGCTGGAAAACCTGGCTTAACTCAATCGTTCTCTTGATCGGGGTAATTGCCATCATCGGCTGGTTGTTTTCCGACTCAAATGGAACTCCTGTAGATGGCCCTGTCCTTATCAAGCGTGGGTTCTTCATCTGCGCAGGTCTGTGTGCCATCGGAATAATAAAAACGCTCACAGGCAAACGGTGAAATCAGCAAACGGGAGATTAGACTCATGTCGAAGTACTGGGGCGTTACATGCAAGACGTGTGGTGAATTCATCAGATTGGGCGATCAGGGCGAAGCTGACAGTGGAATCTACTTGCCTTCGAATGACCTTCTGCCGATTCCGTGTGGGTGCGGCAGCTCCTATGTCTATCATTCTGAAGATGTCGTGGACGAGGAAGGCGTGCCCTTAAATAATTGGGCCGACTAAACCACAGAAGAATTTAGAAAACGGCGCCCAGACTGAAGGGGTTTTCAGAATGACGACGTTGGGTTCCCCCGCAGCGTCGGCCTTTTCCGACACGTCACGGTAGTCGCTACCAACGGCAACCAGTCGCGATTCGTCTTCTGAAAGCCCAATCCACGCGTCCAACGGAGCTGATTCAAGAGCCTGTAGCCTGGCAGCGGATGTCGCAGTCATCGAAATCCTCCAGAAGAGTCACGTCCAACTCGCCTAAATCGATTCTACTCGCTCGAACAGCAAGACTTGCCCGCAATCTTCGGCTCCTCAAACGTCTGCGCCGGATCGACCTGATACCCGTCCGCATACCGGTCATGATGCCGCACCCACGCCATCGTGAACGCCAGCCCATCCTCGTCCCGCCCCTTCGGCACCAGGTCGAGAAAGTTATACGCGCCGACCAGAATGTCCAGCCCCCGCGCATATGTCGAGTAGGTATGAAAAATTTCGCCCGCCGCATTCTTCGCAAACACGCTCAGCCCCGGCCCCTCTTCGCTGAAATATTCCGTCTCGCCGAAGTTGTACTCAATCTTGCCGCTGGCCTTTTCCTCTGGTGTGAACGACACGTGATAGTCGAAATTAAAATCGCTGCCAAACGACGACACCCACGGAAACTTCCAGCCCATGCGCTTCTTGAACGCCGCAATCTCGGCCATCGGCGCGTGCGAAATCACCGCCAGCGTCGTGTCGCGATGCGCCAGGTGCACAGCCGGCCCGTCAAAATGATCGGCCAGATATGAGCAGCTCTTGCAGCCCTCCTCCCACCCCGGCCCCAGCATGAAGTGGTAGACAATCAGCTGTCCGCGCCCATCGAAAAGATCCGCCAGCCCGACCTTGCCAATGGGCGAATCGAAATTATACTCCTTCTCAACTTTTTCCCACGGAAGATCGCGCCGCTGTGCACTCAACTCATCGCGCAGCCGCGTAAACTCTTTTTCTTTCGCCAGAAAATCTCGACTCGCGGCGATCCACTCGTCATGCGAAACGACGTTCGGTTTAACTGCTTCCAGAGTGCTGCTAGCCATGGTGTTCCTCCTTGGACTGCGATAAAGCCGGTGGTTGAGCGGCATTTCTGCCGCCGAATTTCCTGAAAAAAACTGCTGCAATTCCGCCTGTCGAAGCTACGCCTCCGGCAATCACCATGGCAGTCGTCGCGCAAAGTGGACACATACGCCCTCCTCACTTCTTAATTGCTTGCGACGCGATTTGTTTCGCGCCCGCCTCCGCCTCGCGGCGTACGCGCTCATGCATCGAGCCCCAGCCCTTCGGCATCTCGGCACGATGCTCGTCCGTAAGCAAACCCATGCCGCTGTGACGGAACGTGATCAGCGTCCCGTCGTCAACTTCCTTCAGCCGGTATTGCACGTTGGACAAAAACGGAAACGACGCAAAGATCGGTCCGACAAACTCCAGCAACGTCGGTCGTTTGATGGCCTGGACATTTGCCCAGAAGTGCCCATTGTCACCGCCGAGGTCGCGATACCAGCGCCCGCCCGGCCACGGCTCAATGCGCAGGCTCAGCGAAGTTCCATCCGGAGTTTCATTGCCCGGCCCCAGTTGCTCCAGCAGCGATGCAAAAGTGACATCGATCGGCGCCTTTACGTGAATTTCCTGGTTGATCGTCACGCTTATTTTTTCCAGAGTCTCGTCGGTAGCAATCATTTCGTCTCCTTCGGTTTTACGAGTTCAGTTTCTAGAATTCGGGGTCTTCACTTTCGTGATCTTCAAGTCTGTCGAACCCTTGGCGACCGTCGCCTCCGCAAGTTCCTTAACGCGGAGCAACTGGTGCTGCCAGTACCGCTCAAACGTCGCCGTCCAGTCGTGCAGTGGACGAAGCGCAGCCGCATTCGTCCGGTAAAGTTTCTGTCGCCCCTGGCAGCGCATCCGCACCAGCCCCACATCGCGCAGCACCCGCAGATGCTTCGACACCGACGGCTGCTCCAGCTTGAGCGCCGCGACGATCGCCGCCACCGGCCGCTCGTCTCCAGCAAGATAGCTCAAAATCTCTCGCCGCCGCGGCTCTGCCACTGCATTAAATGCGTCCGACGTAGTACTCGCTCTTGCCATGGCGGAACAATACATGCCTATATGGGAATGTGTCAAGTAGCAGACACAAATTCGTATCGATATTCTCCACCCGCGGCACCCAGATGCGTATGGTGAATGACGAAACCACGAGCTTTGCCCGCGATTCCCTTGATTTCAGGTTGGAGTCGCGCGCAATACGTGTTCATCGCTGGAGGAACATCCATGGCACTCCGCTGTTCGATCCGGCTAGCGGAATTTTTTTCGCCACACCACTTCTTTTTTCCAGCGCGCAACATCATCGCGGATGGAGCAATCGTTCTCGCCGGACCGCGGCAAGTCCTGGGAGGTGAACTGGATTTGCGAGCTGTCGCGCTAGCCACGATGCACCACACCGCGCCCGCTGATAATCTATTAAGTTTGCTGAAAGAGGGAACTGCGGCCCATGGCCACGACGACGAACCAACCGGAAACGCAGGCGCGACCAGCTTCGCCCGAACAAAAAACCATGCAGGCCATCGTGAAAGCGACGGCCGGCCCCGGCGTTGAACTCCGCGAAGTCCCCGTCCCCAAAATTGGCCCCGCCGACGTCCTCGTCCGCGTCGAAGCCGCCAGCGTCTGCGGCACCGACCTGCACATCTTCAACTGGGACCCGTGGGCGCAGAATCGCATCAACCCGCCACTCATCCCGGGGCACGAATTCTGCGGCTTCGTCGAGCGCGTCGGCGAGGACGTCACCTCCGTCAAGCCGGGCGACTTTGTCTCCGCCGAAATGCACGTCGCCTGCGGCAAGTGTGTGCAATGCCGCACCGGACAGGCGCACATCTGCCAGTACGTCAAGATCATCGGCGTTGACACCGACGGCGCCTTCGCCGAGTTCGTCAAAATCCCCGAGGCCAACATCTGGAAGCTCGACCCCGAGCTGCCGCGCGAGTGGGGCAGCCTGCTCGATCCCCTGGGCAACGCCGTCCATACCGTTCTCGCCGGCGAAATTGCAACCAAAACAGTTGCAGTTATCGGCTGCGGACCCATCGGCCTCTTCGCCATCGCCGTCGCCAAGCTCTGCGGCGCCGCGCTCGTCATCGCGGTCGAGGTCAATCCCTACCGCCGCGCGCTGGCCACAAAAATGGGCGCCGATATCGTCCTCGATCCCGCTGCCGACGACACGCTGATCAAAATGCTGCAGGCCACCAACGGCATCGGTGTCGATGTGTTGCTCGAGATGAGCGGCCACCAGGACGGCATCCGCCTCGGCTTCAAGGCCCTCCGCACCGGCGGCCGCGCCTCGCTCCTCGGCATCCCCTCGCGCGAAGTCACCATGGACCTCGCCGCCGACGTTATCTTCAAAGGCGCTATCGTCCAGGGCATCAACGGCCGCAAAATGTACGAGACCTGGTACCAGATGGAGGCGCTGCTCAAGGGCGGCAAGCTCGATCTCGACCCCGTCATCAGCCACCACATCCCGCTGCGCGATTTCACCAAAGCCATGGACCTGCTCAAGAGCGGCGAGGCCAGCAAGATTATTTTGACGAAGTTCTAATTGCTTTTGCAGTCACAGGAGCAGATTCGATGACCACCGCGACCGCCACTCGTCCCCAACTCCGCTACCTCACCGAGCAGCTCGACGACCTGAAAGCACGCGGCACCTACTTCAAGCTGCGCGTCCTCGACGACGAGCAGGAAGCGGTCTGCACCTACGACGGCAAGCGCGTCATCAACCTCGCCAGCAACAATTATCTCGGACTGACCACGCACCCCAAGCTGCGCGAAGCTGCACTTGAAGCGACGCGCAAATTCGGCGTCGGCTCCGGGGCCGTTCGCACCATCGCCGGCACCATGAAGATCCACATGGAGCTCGAGGAAAAAATCGCGCGCTTCAAAAATGTCGAAGCCTGCGTCGTCTTCCAGAGCGGATTCACCGCTAACGCCGGCACCGTCAGCTCTATCCTCGGCAAGGAAGATTTCATCCTCTCCGACGAGTTGAACCACGCCAGCATCATCGACGGCGCCCGCCTCTCGAAGGCGAAGATCAAAGTCTTCCGCCACAAAGACGTCGCTCACTGCGAAGAGTTGCTGAAAGAAATAGAGAACGATCCCGGCCGGAAGCTCATCATCACCGACGGCGTCTTCAGCATGGATGGCGACATCGGCCCGGTCGACAAACTCGCCGCCCTCGCCGAAAAATACGGCGCCATCATGATGGTCGATGACGCCCACGCCAGCGGCGTCCTCGGCAAGAACGGCCGCGGCAGCGTCGATCACTTCGGCTGCCACGGCAAAGTCGACGTCCAGGTCGGCACGCTGAGCAAGGCCATCGGCTCGCTCGGCGGATATGTCTGCGGCTCGCGCGACCTGATCGACTTCCTCTACCATCGCGCGCGGCCATTTCTATTCTCGACATCGCATCCGCCGTCTGTCGCCGCCAGCTGCATCGCCGCCTTCGACGTTCTCGAACAGGAACCGGAGCGCATCGATCGACTCTGGGACAACACGCGATACTTCAAGCAGCAACTCGCCGGACTCGGCTTCGACATCGGCGGCAAAAATACTCCCGCCAGCGAGACGCCGATCACGCCCATCATCGTCGGCGAAGGGCGCAAGACAATGGACTTCAGCCGCGCTTTGTTTGACGCTGGCGTCATGGCCACAGGCATCGCCTTCCCCACAGTCGCCGAAGGCAAGGCCCGCATCCGCGCCATCGTCACCAGCGAGCACACCCGCGCCGAGCTGGATCAGGCGCTCGAAACCTTCGGCACCGTTGGCAAAAAGTTGGACATCATTTGAGCACTGCTTCCGCGCCGCAACGCACGCCCCAGCCACCCAGCTGGGAAAAAATCTGGCGCGTCACTCGTCCACTTCTGCTGCTTACGCTGCTCATGCATGTCGGATTTTTCGCTGCCCTCGCGCTAATGGCTCCCATTCACGGCGCGGACGTCGCCGTCCTCTGCACCGCCATGACCGCGCTCATCGGCGCCGCCTGTTACTGCGTCGCGCAACACTGGCGCAATCGCCGCACGGACATGCGCGCAGCCAAACGCTGGCTCACCGCCGGATATTTTTGCGTCCCCATGTACCAGGTGCTCGCGATCGTCGTCGGCGGCCGCCTCGGTTTGCTCACGACTCACCTCGTCCGCCTCCTCGGCGATACAGTGATCGTCGGCGCCCTGCTCGGGCTCGCAATTTTCATGCTGCCCGATCGCGTCTGGCGCAGTCGCAAGCCGGACGATGAAAACCTCGACGACTCCGTGGATTAATTTTCATCGCGCAGCGTGACCTTCCGCAGCGGCCCTCGTCCAACGCCCGGAGGTGGATATGATTTCTACCAATTTCAAAAAAGCAACACTGGCGCTGCTACTGTGCGCGCCCATCGCTCTCCTCGCACAGGACAAAGCAGCACCCTGTCCCGACAATCACCACGGTGACGGCGACAACCCACACGTTTGCGAAATCCGCGAAAGCACGATTCCCGCAATCGCAAGCCTGAGCGTCGACGGCAAGGAAAATGGCGGCGTCTCCGTCACGGGTACCGACCGCAGCGACATCTCGATCAAGGCCGAAGTTGTTGCCTGGGGCCACTCTGAGTCGGCCGCCCACGCCACGCAGCAGGAAGTTCGGGTCCTGACCGACGGGGGCCACATCCGCGCCGAGGGTCCGAAGGGTAATCACTACTCCGTCAGTTACAAAATAGAAGTGCCGAAAAACACGTCACTCGATATTCACGCCAACAACGGCGGTATCGAGCTCGCTCAACTCGACGGTAAGCTGCGCTTTCAAACGGTCAACGGCGGCGCGGATCTCGAAAATGTCTCCGGCGATGTCAAAGGCGAGACCACCAACGGCGGCGTCGATGTTGTGCTCGACGGCCAACGCTGGAGCGGCACCGGCCTCGATGTTCGCACCACGAACGGCGGCGTCGACTTGAAATTGCCGTCAGGTTACGCGGCGCATCTCGAGCTGAGCACCGTCAACGGCGGTCTCGACATAGGCTTCCCGGTTACGACGCAAGGCAAGATCAAGGACAAGCTGTCGACAGATATCGGCGGCGGCGGCCCGACACTGCATCTTGAAACGATCAACGGCGGCGTCGACGTCGCTACCAAGTAGCACCTTCGGCCAGCCACCTTCGCTTAGCTCTGAATAATTACAGACTGACGGCGTCTACGTGCCCCGTATCCAGCGAGTAGACGCCGCCCGCCACCATCACCGTGCCCTTCGCCACCATCGGCGCAACCACCGGACTGGCATTCGTAAGGCGCTGCATGTTGAGCGCGACATTCGCCTTTACCGCCGCGGCCAGCGGGTCTTTTGGATTGGTCGCCAACGCCGTATCCACGGCCGGCAGGATCGACGCCACCAGTCCTGGCAAATGCCCGGGCAGAGTTACATTTTTCTGCCGCACGTCGAGCGCAGCCTTCACCGCGCCGCAACTCTCGTGTCCCAGTACAAACACCAGCGACGTCCCCAGGTTCAAGAACGCATATTCCATGCTTGCCAGTCCGTTGTCATCCAGAAAATTTCCCGCCAGTCGAATGACAAATAGATCGCCGAGCCCCTCGTCGAACACCACCTCCGGGGGCACCCGCGAATCCGCGCAACTCAGGATCACCGCAAACGGCGTCTGCCCCTTCTCCAACTCGGTGCGCCGTTTCGGCGTGCTGCGCGCCGTCGCGTGGCCTTCCATGAACCGTTTGTTGCCGTCCATCAAGCGTTTCAGCGCGGCCTGGGGCGACATCGACGGCGCCTTCGGCTCATCGGCAAACAGAAAGCTGGGACGAAATGCCGCAAGTGCGGCCGTGGCGGAACTCTGCAGGAGAAAATTGCGGCGCGAGAAGCTCATGGCATGTGAGGGTAAAGCGCGCAGCCGTCACCGCGCAAGTGAATTTCCGTCGCAACGGATTCTCCGGCCCACCGCGCAACTATGCGCGCAGCTTGCCGCCAGCCGCAGTCAGCGCCGCGATGATTTTCTCCGACGACGGTTGCAGATCATCCTCGGTCAACGTCCGCTCCGGCGACTGAAAGACGGTCCGCACCAGCAGCGAATAATGTCCGAGTGGAACCGTAGCGCCCTTCGCATCGCGGAAAATCTCCTGCGACCGGTAGCTGACCAGCTCGGGCAGCTCGCACGCCTCGATCGCCGCAGCCACGTGTTGCCACAGGACCGCGTCCGCGAAGACGAACGAGAAATCGCGCTCCACAGCAGGGAAGCGGGAAAGCTCCCGCGCAACCGGCGAGCGTAGCGGCTCGCGAAAAAGCCGATCCAGCGCCAATTCGGCGATGAACACCGGCTGCCGCAACTTCCGAGCTGCGGCCTGAGCCGGGTCAAGCTCGCCAAGCCAGCCCAGTGTCAGTCCGTCGACAACGACGCGAGCGGCGCGGCCCGAGCGCAGCCACACTGGCTGCACGTGGATAGATTTCGCCTCAATCACAGGCGCGTCGAAATAAACTGAGTGCGCAAAAAACCGCGCCAGCACCGCCTCGATTAGCCCCTTCAGCGCGAAGAACGGCGCCGCGTCCGCCGGATAGAGCGCGTCAGGCGCGACCTTGCCCGTCAGTCCAATCGCCAGTGATGGACTCTCGTCAACATGATCCGCGCCGCCGGTAAAAATCGTCCCCGCCTCAAACAGCCGAACCGAATCCGCCCCATGATTCAAGTTGTGCGCCAGCATCCTCAGCATCCCGGGCAGCAGGGAAGGCCGCAATATCCCAGCCTCCTCGCTCAGCGGATTCCCCAACGCGACAGTGCGACCGGGGAGCGCGGCAAAAAGCTCTCCGTCAGTTACAGAACAGAATGTCGACGAGATCGCCTCGTTGCAGCCGGCTCCGAGCAGCGTTTCGCGGACCGCTGTTTCTTGCGCGGCAGTCGGCAGCGGCTCAACTGTGCCGGAAAATGCAGGCAGCGTATTGGCAAAGCGGTTGTAGCCATAAACTCGCGCAACTTCCTCGATCAAATCAATCTCGCGCTCCAGATCAAGCCGCCACGAAGGCAGCGCCACCGCATATTCATTGTCTCTCCGCGGTGCCAGGTGACAGCCGAGGCCCTTGAGCAGCGGCTGGATCATCGCGCCGTCCAGCGGCGACGCATCTGCAGTGGTGCCAAGAATCCGCTGCACTTCGCTAACGCGCAGCTGAATCGGCGGCCTCGCAACGGTGCGTGCAACGATCGCCGGCTGCTGTCCGTCGGTCAATTCGCCCTCAACTGTCCCGCCGTCCCGCAAAATCATTTCCGCGACCAACGCCGATGCCAGCGGCGGTGCTGCAAAATCCGCCCCGCGCTCAAAGCGATGCGATGCATCGGTATGCATGCCCAGCCGCCGCGCACTGCGGCGAATCGCAGCGGGATCAAACCAGGCCGCTTCGATGAGGACGTTTTTAGTCGCCGGCGTAATCATCGTCTCCCACCCACCCATGATGCCGGCGAGCGAAATCGCCCGCTCCGCATCGGCAATGACGAGATCTTCCGCGTCGAGCGTCCGCTCCACGCCATCGAGCGTGCGCAATTTCTCTCCCGCGCGCGCCAGCCGGACAATAATTTTTCCGCCCGCAATCTTGTCGAGATCAAACGCGTGCGTCGGCTGACCCATCGCATGCAGCACGTAATTCGAAGCGTCCACCGCATTGCTGATCGGCTTCAGCCCGAGCGCGGCAAATTTGTCTCGAACATTCGCTGAAGACTCGCGAATTGAAATGCCACGTAATACGCGCGCCGTGAAACGTCCGCACAGCGCCGGCGCGTCGACCTGCAACGGAAACGGTGGGCCCGGCTGCGCAGCCGGCAGCTTCGGCACAAGCGGCAGCAGCTGCAATCCATAGATAAGCGCCGCCTCTCGCGCGACGCCGTAGTGATTCATCGCGTCGACGCGGTTGGTTGTGATGTCCATCTCGAAGACGGCATCATTTTTTTCCAGAGGAAAGATTCCGTCGACGGCAATACCGCGAAGCGTCAGGTCCGCCGCCAGCGTCGCGTCGTCCACTGGAATGCCGGGCAAATATTCGCGCAACCATGAAGTCAGTAGTTTCAAGCGAACTGCTCCAGAAACCGCACATCGCCGGAATAAAACTGGCTGATGTCGCTGATGCCGTACTTCATCATCGCGATGCGCTCGACGCCCATCCCGAAGGCGAAGCCGGAAATCCTTGCCGGGTCATAACCGGGCTGCTTCTCGCGCACAAATTCAAACACCGCCGGATCAACCATGCCGCAGCCGAGCAGTTCAATCCAGCCAGACTGCTTGCATTTGCGGCAGCCGCGGCCGCCGCAGAAAATGCAGCTGATCTGCACGTCGGCACTCGGTTCAGTAAACGGAAAGTAGGACGGAAAGAAACGCGTCTTCACGCTCGATCCAAAAAACGCCTTCATCGCATGATCGAGCGTGCCCTTGAGATCGCTGAACGTAATGTGCGTGTCGACCGCGAGCCCCTCGACTTGGTGAAAAATAGGCGAGTGCGTCGCATCCAGCGCATCGTTGCGATGCACCTTGCCGGGAATGACCAGCCGCAGCGGAGGCGCCTGCTGTTCCATCGCGCGAATCTGCACCGGCGAAGTATGGGTACGCAACAAAAGCCTCTGCCGCAGCGGCTTTCGCTCCTGCCCCGCAACCACCAGCGTGTCCTGCGTATCGCGCGCAGGATGGTTCGGCGGAAAATTCAGCGCCTCGAAGTTGTAATAATCGGTCTCGACTTCGGGTCCCGTGGCGACCGAAAATCCTAATCGCGCAAATACGGTTACGATTTCATTCATCGTCTTCAGGATCGGATGTTCTGCTCCACGCAACGGCCGAAATCCCGGCAGCGTGATGTCCAGCGCATCTCCGGCTGCAATGCGCGGCGTGCCGGCACCTGCAGTCGCCAGCTGCTCTTCGATCAGCTGCTTCAGATCATTAAACCGCTGCCCGATGTCTTTGCGCGCAGTAGCGGGCGCAGTCTTCAACCAAGCGTCGGACAGCGCCTTCAGCCGCCCCTGCTTGCGCCCCAGCCACGCTAGCCGGAATTCTTCGACCGCCTCAGGTGTCGTCAGCGCAGCAGAGTTCGCGCGCACTTCTTCCTGCAGGGCGCGAAACGCAGAGTCAAGCGCAGCGGTGTCATGCGAGGCGAGTGGCGGGATGACGTCAGTAGGCATTTTGTTGCAGGAATTAGGATAACTGACCGCGCCCAGACGCAGAAAAGCCCGGCGATTGTGCCGGGCTCTCTGCTTGGTATTCAAAGAAACTCAACGGCGTGACTTTTTCTTTGCCGCTTTCTTGCCAGTTTTTTTCGCCGGCTTCTTGACGGCTTTCTTCATTGCCTTCTTCACTGCCTTTTTCGCCGCTTTCTTTTTCGGAGCGATCTTCTTCGCTACTTTTTTCGCCGCCGCTTTCCTGGCAGACTTCTTAACCGATTTTTTCGTCGCCTTTTTTGCGGTTTTCTTCGGAGCCACTTTCTTTGCCGCCTTTTTCGCCGGCGCTTTCTTGACAGCCTTTTTCGCTGGCGCTTTCTTGGCCGCAGTTTTCTTCACCGCCGGCTTTGGCGCCGCAGGCTTCGGCGCCGCAGGCTTCGGCGCCGCAGCCGGACGCACCGGCGCCGTCGCCACCACCACAACCTCGTCTTCCTCGTCCTCGATATCGGATTCCACCGGCTCAATCTCGCCCTGCTCCGGCAATTCCTCTTCGTCGTCGTCGGAGGGATCTTCGCCTTCGCCATCATCTTCGAAGTCGTCCAGCTCGTCGTCATCTGACGACGTCGAGATGGCGAACTCCTCTTCTTCCTCGTCCTCTTCGTCGAGCTCCGGTTCGCTATCGCGCTCGATTTCGAAATCCTCATCCTGCTCGCGAGCTACTGCCAACCAGCGAGTTTTGTCATGGAACATGATGTCTCCTCCGTGGCGTGGGCCGGGCGAAAAGCCAGACACAATGCGGTGTTGCGGATTATAGCCGCAGTTCGTGACGTGGTGTCAAACAGGGCTGCGTCGCCCGGAAACCAGCGTCAGCTCTTCTTCTTCTTAGCTGGCTTGGATGCCTTGCCGCTGGCTGTGTGGTTGCCTTTTTTTGTCGAGCCAGTCTTCGCCGAGCTGGACTTCGTGTGTCCCGCCGCAGTCGCCTTGCCGTGTCCCGCCCCGTGTCTATGAGTCGACCGCTTCGCCGCCCGGTTGAACGACGGGCTGGCAACCTGCAGCTTGTGTCCAGCCGTCAGCGAATTCCCGCTCAGGTGGTTCCACGTCCGCAACTGGGCCGCAGATACGCCAAACCGGTCGGCCACGGAGACAACGGTGTCGCCCCGGTGCGTCGTGTAATGCGTGACCATCGCGCGCGTGCTGCCAAAGCCGGAGCCCTCCGCCGCGGCCACTGGAATGATCAGCCCCTGGCCCTCTTCCAGCGAATCGCCCGTGATCCCGTTGATGCTGGCAATCTGCGCCGGCTCGGAGTGATAGGTGTGCGCAATGTCAGTCAGCGTCTCGCCTGTCGCCACCGTGTGGAAGCGCCAGGACTCGCGATGCTCCGGCGGAATCTGCGCCAGCCGCTGGTTGAACAACTCCGACGTGCCCGGCGGAATGTGTAGGTCATACGCCTGTGCCGGCGGCGTCGACAGCCGCAGCAGCGCCGGGTTGATTTCGACAATCTCATCTAGCTGCGCCCCGGTCAGGTCCGCCACCAGCCGCAGGCTGACGTTGTCCTGCGTCGTGACAATGTCATAAGTCAGCGGCGGCAGCGGCTTGATGTCAGAAAACCCGTACTGCGCCTGATTTTTCGCGATAATCGTCGCCGCCAGAATAATCGGGACATAGTTCTTCGTCTCCGCCGGCAGATTATTCCGCCGGTAAAGCTGCCAGAAATCCGCATACCCCGTCTTCGAGACCGCGTGCTGCACCGCCCCCGGACCCCAGTCGTACCCGGCCATCACCAGGTACCAGTCGCCCAGCTGGTTGTAGACGTCATGCATGTACTTGGCGTAGGCTCGCGTCGCTTTTTCCGGATCGAAGCGGTCGTCGACATAGGCATTCCGCTTCAGCCCGTAGAGAGCGCCGGTTGCCGGCATGAACTGCCACATCCCCCCCGCGCCGGAATGGCCGTTCATCGCCTGCGGCTGAAAGCCCGACTCCGCCACCGCCTGGTAGATCAGGTCCTCGGGCACGCCTTCTTCGCGCAAAATGCGCTGAATA
>Ga0302324_100010603_pt1 | contig 19056 bp, 17 predicted proteins | sample Palsa_T0_1_FD_201949 | JGI IMG/M metagenome (GOLD analysis project Ga0302324, IMG submission 201949) | Peat permafrost microbial communities from Stordalen Mire near Abisko, Sweden - Palsa_T0_1 | ecosystem: Environmental > Terrestrial > Soil > Palsa > Peat permafrost | place: Sweden: Abisko...
GGCGGAGGTGGGGGAGATTACGTTGGTGCGGGGGGGAGTGCCCTAGAGGGGGCAAGTTCAAATACTGTTACTTCGATTTTTATTCTTCCCATATTTCCTAATCACATGAAAGGCCATCTCCCTGTCGGAAGTTAAGATTCCGATGGGTCTATTCAATACAAGGAGATAGCCATGAAGATGTACGAGAAGTTAACTCAGGTTGGGTTGGACGTCCATCGCAATTTTTCCACGGCCAGTCTGCGAGATGCCGCTGGGAAGGTCATCGCGCGAGAACGGTTGGAGCACATGGACCGCCAGAAGCTCAACGAGAGAATCTCCCAATGGCCGCGCCACACGCCGGTGATTCTGGAGGCGACGTTCGGCTGGGGATGGCTCTGCGATGAATTGCAGGCGTTGAACATGCAGCCGCATCTGGCCTCCAGCCGCAAGGTCGCGGCTTGGCGCGATGGGCGTGGGATGGCCAAGAGCAACAAAATCGACGCGGACCTGCTGGGTGAATTATGGAACGAGAAGCCCATCCTCAAGGGCGGCCTGATGAAACACTGGTGGGAAGTGTGGCTGGCGCCGCAGGAGGTGCGCGATCAGCGGGAACTGCTGCGCTATCGCATGGCCCTGGTGCGGGCGCAGACCCAGACCAAGAATCGCATCCATGCCATCCTGCATCGTCACGGGATTCTCACGGAACTGAGCGATCTGTTTGGCGTGGCGGGCCGGCGGTTGCTTTCGCTGCTGAGTCAGGACAAGAACCTGCGTGCCTCGACGCGACAGACGCTCAAGGGAGAGTTGATCCTCCTGGACACCCTGCGTCGCCTGATCGCCCGGGCAACGCGCCAGTTCCGCGCGACCATCCGAAGATCGGAGATCGGCCAGCGTTTGATCACCCTGCCGGGCGTCTCGACCGTGCTGGCCTATACGCTGGTGGCGGAGATCGGGCGGATCGAGCGTTTCGCCAGCTCGCGCTGTTTGCTGCAATACAGCCTGCTGGCGCCGCAGGCCAACGACAGCGGAGAAGAGCGCGATGGCAAACCGATCGGCCGCCACATCGGCCATGCCGGTCGAACGACCTTGCAGTGGGCCTTCATCCAGGCGGCTCACTCGGCGGTGCGAAGAGACGCGTTCCTGCGCGAGCTGTTTAATCGCCGCACCAACGGCGGCAAGCAGGACCGCGGACGCGGCTACATCACCGTCGCCAACCGAATGTGCCGGATCGTCCATGGCATGTGGAAGAACCAGCAGGATTACCAGGAGGTTCCGCCCCCGAGACCAGGAAGTAAAAAATATCAGGAACTGCTCTCGTCCGGAAACGGGCCAGCCCTGGCTCGAATTGGCCACGAGTCCCAAGCGATTGGGACTTGAGAGGCCATGCTCCTAATTGGGCCGCCCGCGCCGGATGAGATCATGTGCCGCCAGGCCAAAGGAAGTGGATCGGGCCGGCCAGCACGAATGGATATATGGACCGCCGAGAGGCCAGTCACGACCGGCGAACGGACCAAAAGAGTTCCTGAAAAGGAAAAAGCGACACGCGATTTACGCGAGGAGAGTTTTTTTGTTGACCGGAGATGCCTTTCATGGATATTCGGGCGAGTAGTGACAGGATGTTGAACTCGCTCTCGGCATCGCCTTCTGCAATAATTGCTAGTGTTGAGAGCCGAAGACCTAGATCCGATCAAGCGATGGCGTTCAATATCCGACTGGTACGCCGAATTCGCCGCTGCGCCAAATTGGAACTTTCTGTCTCCGATGGTTGGCCTGGCCGCTTGGGTCACTGAACAGTCCTTCGCCGTACCTCTGTTCCCCAATACGTCGCATGAGTGGCTCTGCGTGTCTTTGCACACCGGCTATGAGCCTGAGCGCCCTTTCTTTTCATGCGGAGTGCGGGCTGACGGTCAGTTCCAATTCGAGCTTTGGGCGGCGGTAGGTCACAGTCGTGGTAGGCGACTTGTGCCTTTTGAGGAGTCTCGACAGGTGTTCCTGGAGTACGTCGCATTGCTGCAGGGCATGAATGGTTTGCTGCGGCCTGATTGATCGCTGCGAGTATGAAAAAAGGGGGAAACAGAAAAAGGGACATCACTAATTATTAATCAGTGATGTCCCCTTTTTCATAGCCGGCAGTTGGACTTTGCTTGTCTACTTTCATGAGGCCATAAATTCCAAGCGCCGTTCCCAGGGGAAATAGAACCAGCAAAACGATATTAAGTGCCGTCGTTGCGATACGGCCGGCGGCGGGGGATTTTCCCCGTAGGATGAGCGTGATGACAATTGCCGCGAGATAGGCCGCCTCGCTACATGGAACAGAAAAAGGGGACATCACTAATTATTAATCAGTGATGTCCCCTTTTTTCATCTACCAGCCGGGGATTTGGATTTTCGTCGATGGTGCCGCTGCGGGTGTTTTGTCCGGCGGAAGTTTCGGAGATCACGCTCCATGGTTTTTCCGGGAATTGCTAAGCTTTGCACAACGGTCTTCAAGGCGGTCCGCTAAACTTTTGGGGAATTCCAAAATAATCTTCATTGCTGTCCGATAAAAAGTGCGTTACCTGCATGGAGCAATGTATTGTGCGGGATGTTTCACATGATCGGCAGAAATTGCCTGTGCTTGTTAAGACATCACCCGTGCCTACCGATGAGAGGGTTGCAATCGGGTCTGTTCGGGCCGGGCGGCCACCACAGGTGGATCGGCGGACTGAATGAATCTGGAGGGGCAGCGCTGCATTTGGGTAGCGCGGTTCCTGGCGCAAAAGCGCCTGCTCGCGTCACGTTCGGACTTGTCGTCCGAACACGGCCTTGGCTAAGGTCGCCGACGCGGCAACATTTGTCGCCTTACGGGAGATGCACATGAAGGCGATTGCTAATTTCGTGACCAGGCTGGTCAAGGACGAACAGGGCGGCGAAGTGCTTGAGTACGCTCTGATCGCAGGCCTGATCGTTGTGGCGGCTATTGCCGTCATCGGTGCTGTTGGCACCAAGGTTGTTGCTCGCTGGACTTCATTGAACAGCAGCATGTAACCTTACCGAAACCAGAGCTCTCGGCAGGCGCGGCTACCGGCCGGCGCCGTTCATGCCCAGGAGCTTAACGGTTATACGGTTTATTGCGGTGGAAGTGCGGATTCAACTCCGCGCTTCCGCCGCTTTTTTTATCGGGTCTCGATATCGGGTTTCGGGTCTCGGGTTTCGGGGTTCGGGTGAAGAAAATAACGTCATACATCAGTTTTCTTTTCCCGAAACCCGATACCCGAGCCCCGAAACCCGAATCCCAAATGCCCTCGGCTTATTTCACTTCCCCGACCATCCGATGATGGAGACGTGACAACGGCTGTTTTCATCCGCATGTTGCCTTTGTTGGTCATGCTTGCCATGGCGGCGAGCATCGATCACAAGCAACGCCGAATACCGAACTGGCTGACGTTTGGAATGACGATCACGGGCCTGGTTCGCGCCGGCATTCTTGCGGGTGGAATTGGAATCGGACATTCGCTGCTCGGCCTGGTCGTGGGCGCGTCGGTGCCGTTGGTGCTTTTTGCGATCGGCGCGCTGGGCGGCGGAGATGTGAAATTAATGGGCGGCGTGGGAACCTGGATTGGACCGGGGCCGGTTTTCGCGGTGTTTCTCATCCAGGCCGTTCTGGGAATGATGATTGTTGTGATTCAAGCCGCCATGCAGGGCCGCACCAAAGCCCTGTTCCGAAACACCGCGGTGATCGCGGCGGGATTCGCGGCGGTGGGGGAGTTGGGTTTGGAGAACGCCGTGCACAGCGGCAAAACATGCCGGAGCATTGACCGGCCGTTGCCGTATGCCGTGCCCGTATTTCTGGCCACTGTCATTGTATTGATGCTTGGCCAATTGGCAGGGAGTTAAACTTATGTTGCGCAAAACCATGAAATTCGATTCTCGTCGATTCCGGAGTCGTCGCAGCGGTACATCGCTGGTCGAGCTGGCGCTGACGCTGGGGATTCTGTTTTCCATTACGTATGGGACGATTGAATTCGGATATTACTTTTTCGTGAGCAACTCGATGCAGGGCGCGGCCCGCGAGGGATGCCGCGCGGGCATCGTCGCCGGCGCCACCAACTCCAGCGTAACCACAGAAATTGAGATTTATCTACAAGATTGCGGTCTGGTTCCTTCCGGCACCACTGCAAGCGGCAGCGGCGGCACTTATAGTGTTGGCAACTACACCGTCGTTCTTTCGCCGGTCAACGTGACCACCGCCACGGTTGGCAACACGCTGACGGTCACAATTACCGCCACCTGGGGCACCGTCGGCGCGGGATTCCGGCCGATGGCGATCATCGGGGCCAGTAAAACCGTCACTGCCGCAACCTCCATGCGCATTGAAGGCTGAGAAGAGAATCCGTTGGCGGCAATTTGCTGATTGGCGGAAGACTTGCGGTTTTACCAGTCATCTCGCGTCTCTCAGCAATTCCACGCCCACGTCAGATAACGAGAAATTCAACCGAATTCGCCTGATCGCTAAGGCTTACCTAAACCCCGCAACCGATCAAACCGAAATCTAGATCGAAGCGATTAATCGCAAGGGAGTTTTTATGAATTGGAAAAAAGCAGCCCCACTCGTGATCGCGCTGGTCCTTGGCCTCTTTGCGGCCAAGATGGCGTGGAATCTTATTGCCAACAAAAACGCCGCCAAGAACGAGGTCAAACGGCCTCAGGTCGTGGTGGCCAAACAAGACATCGAAGCGGGTGACACGCTCTCCGCTGATAACACCGAGACGGTTGAAGTCTCGACCGATGTGCTTCCGGACAATGTGTTCCGAAGCGTCGCGGAGATCGACGGTCGCGTCGCCACCGTGCCATTGATTCAAGGCCAGACGATCACGCAGACTCTGCTGGCTCCCAAGGGAGCGATGCCGGGTCTGACGGCGGTGATTCCGCCGGGCTTTCGCGCTGTGACGCTGGAGATCAATGAATTCAGCGGCGTCGCCGGCTACATCACGCCGGGCTGCCACATCGACGTCGTGCAGACGTTGCGAGATGAGCGGACCGGCGAATTCTCCGCGCGGACGATCGTGCAAAACGTGCGCGTCACCGCCGTGGGAATGAAGCACAACCCCGGCGATCCGCCGGATTCCTCCACCCGCAGCGTGACCTTATTGGTTACGCCGGAGCAGGCGGAGATTCTGGACCTGGCGGCCTCCAACGGTCGGCCGCGGTTGACTCTGCGAAATATGAATGATCTTAGCCCGGTGCCTTCGGGCGGCGTTTCGCTGGCGGATCTGAACGGCGGCGAGAATGGCCGTCGGGATGAGGTGGCCAAAATCAATGCCGAAGCCGCCAAAGCCAGCCAAGTTGCGGTGGCGCAGCAGGTCGCGCAGGGTCAGGCGCCCGCGACTCGGCCGACGTTCGACAACGATTGGACGGTCAAGGTCATTCGAGGCGACGCGGAGTCGGAAGTGCAATTCAACCTTCATCGCGCCAGCGATCTGGACGCACACACCGATACACAGTTGTTGAGCAAGTAAGCGCCATGGGGAGAAATGCTTCGCAGGGAGAGATGCTTCGCGCGGATATGTAACAGTTGGTCAATTAACTCATTGGATCACGCCATGGATGCAGCAAAAAAGAATTTCGTGAATCGAACCGGAAAACTCACCTGGATTCTGACGGCGGCGATGGGCCTCTCCCTGCTAGGCGCGGCCACGGCAGCCGGACAGGACGACAGCACGACGCAGCCTTCCACGGACTCCGGCGCGGCTGTTGTGACTTCTTCGCAGATACAGACCATCACCCTGGAGCCGGGCCAATCCCAGACCATTACGACGCAACAACGGATCAAAGAGGCCAACCTCCGCGACCCTGATGTTGCCGACGTCGACGTTCTGGGCATCAACAGCCTTCTGGTCACCGGCAAAAAGACCGGCGTGACTCGGCTGATCATCAAGGACGAGGCCGGCGGCACGGAAGTGATCCAGTTGCAGGTGTCGTCGAACATCGAGACACTTCGCAAACATCTCAAGGCTTTGTTCCCCGATGAGACGATCCAGGCCGACGATGACAACGGCTCGATCACCCTGCACGGGCAGGTTCGGACGTTGGAGATCGCTCGGCAAGCCGAGGAAATCGCCACTCCCTACGGCGGGCAAAACAAGGTGCACAATCTGCTGGAAGTCGGCGGCGGGCAGCAGGTGTTGCTGGAAGTGAAGTTCGCTGAAGTTGATAAGCAGGCTGCCTCGCAGCTTGGCATCAACCTCGGCGGGACCGATGGAACGAGCTTTGTCGGCGACAACATTGGTCAGATCAATAGCTTTGGCACCACCACCTTCAACAATCCGACCACCGGATTTCCCATGCAGCTTCTGAGCGCGGCCAATCCGGCCGGCGGCGCCACGACCGTCTTCGGACAGGGCGCAATGGGCAAGATCGCGTTCGATTATTTCGTCGATGCCCTGGAGACCAACAATCTCCTGCGCGTCCTGGCGGAACCGAACGTCATCACCACCAGCGGCCAGAAGGCCAGCTTCATGGCCGGCGGACAGATTCCGATTCCAGTGCCCCAGTCCAGCGGCAGCGGCGTCGTCATCACGATTGATTATAAGGACTATGGCGTGCAACTGAACTTCACGCCGATCGTCCTGGGCGACGGGCGCATTCGCCTGGAAGTCAACCCGGATGTCAGCCAGTTGGACTACAGCCACACCGTCAATATCTCCGGAACGGAAGTCCCGGGATTCACGGATCGTAATGTCAACACGACGGTAGAACTGGCCGAAGGGCAGACCTTCACCATCGCCGGTTTGTTGCAGGACAACATCACGACCACCAACCAGGAATTCCCGGTGCTGGGCGACCTGCCCATTCTTGGGGCATTGTTCCGGTCGGTGGCATATCAGCGCTCTGAGACCGAACTGGTGGTGATGGTCACCCCGGTGTTGGTGCATGGCGTTGATCCGGCGGATGTGACACGAGCGCCCGGCGAGAAGTGGCGCACCCCGTCCGAACCCGGCCTCTTCCTCATGAAAGACATGGGCGGCGAGCAACTGAATCCGGATGGATCGGCCACCAAGGGCCCGGCCCCGGAATATCACGGCGCCGTCGGGTTTAATCCCGTCGTCAGCCGAGCCGATTTTCACTGATGTAGGGAACAGGACCGCGGGTTGTAAGCGTTGATGGACGGGGTCGCGCTGACGAATGAGCAGCGCGGCGCCCGACGAGGCTGGAGCCTCTTGGCGAAGGATATTGCTCATGGTTGTGCAATTGAACTGTGTGATCGTCGACGCCGACAACGGCAATCGCGAAGAATTGGCTGGATTCCTCAGCCACTTCGGAGTCTTGCCCGTTGCCCAGTTGGGGACGGTGGATCATCTCGCCGGATTGCTCAGCCGTCCCGAAGCCCCGATGCTGGCGATCGTCAACCTCGATCCCAACCCGCAGGAGACGCTGCGAAAGATCAGCCAACTCCCGCGGCAGTTTCCGTTGTGCAGCTTTTTCCTGATGAGCCAGACGGTTGATGCCGGCCTGCTCATGGAGGCGATGCACCTGGGCATTCGGGAATTTATCCCGCTGCCGATCAGCGAGCAGAAATTTTCCGCGGCGATCGAGCGTGTCGCCCAGAGCCATGGAATGGGCAAACGGGCGCGGATCATTCACGTGATCCCGACGATTGGCGGATGCGGTTCGACGACGGTGGCATGCAACATCGCCGCCGCCCTCGCCCGCAGCGGAAAGACAGTGCTGATTGATTTGGATTTGGTCCGCGGCGGCGTGGCGAGCTATTTCGATACCCGCGCCCGGTACACGATCGCCGACATCATGGACGCCGCTGAAAAACTCGACAAACAGTTGCTCGACAACGCACTGGCGATCCACAAAAAGAGCAACCTCGCCATCCTCGCGCGGCCGGAATTGCCGGAGGATACCCAGCGAGTGAACCAGGCGGGCCTGACCCGGCTGCTGAACGTGCTGAGCCGCGTGTTTGATTATGTCGTGATCGATTCGGTCATGAGCATCTCGCCGATGTACGCGTCGGTGATTCAGTCGTCGGATGTGAACTTGCTGGTGATGCAACTGAATGTCCCCAGCGCCAAGAATGCCGAACGGTTTGTCGGCGCGCTGAGGCGAATGGGCGTGGAATCGTCCAAGATCATGACAGTCGTCAACCGCTACGTGAAGAAGGGCAACGACATCGAGCCGGACGAGTTGGAACGGTCGCTGGGATTGAAAGTGTCCTGGCTGATCCCCAACGATTTCCGCAATGCGATCCAGGCGATCAACTTTGGCGAACCGGTCGTACTCCGCTCGCCCAAGAGCGAGATCGCGGTGAGTCTGGTGGAACTGGCGTCGACTTTGGAGAAGGAACCCGGCGCTACGGCGCCGCAACAAGGCCAAGGGCAGGTAGCGGCGTGACCGATTGAATGTAGTACGGAGCGAACCATGGGATTGTTTACAAGAGCAAATACCGCAACGCTGCCGCCGGGGAGTCCGGAGGCCGCGGGTGGTGCTGGGGTGACCGGAGGCGAGAAAGCCGCTGGACAGGGGAGCAAGTCCGGGCTGATTGCCGGCGCCGAGGCGCCGGCTCCCGCGCCACAGTCCACCGTGCGCCCACCGCCGCCGGCGCCGCCGCCACAGCCCATGATCTCTGAGCGCAGCAGCCAGTTTGATTTGCTGAAAGTGAAGATTCATCAGCAGTTGGTGGAGCGGCTGGACGTACAGAATCTGCGGTCGCTCCCGCCGGATACGGTCCGCGCCGAGGTGCGAATCGTCATCCGCGATCTGTGCCAGGGCGAACGCAGTCTCATGACCAGTCAGGATCAGGAACGCCTCATGGATGAGGTGATGGATGAAACATTTGGTCTGGGCCCGCTTGAAACTCTGCTGAAGGACCCAACCGTCAGCGATATTCTGGTGAACCGCTTCGATCGGATTTATGTCGAACGCCGCGGCCGGTTGGAACGCGTGGAAGTTCGCTTCCGCGACAATCTGCATCTCCGCCAAATCATCGACCGCATCGTGGGCTTGGTCGGCCGGCGCGTGGACGAAACCAGCCCGATGGTCGACGCCCGTCTCGCCGACGGCAGCCGCGTGAACGCAATTATTCCGCCGCTGGCACTGGACGGACCGGCGATGAGCATTCGCCGATTCGGCTCCAAGCCGATGCAGTTGGAAGACCTGATTCGCCATGGCGCATTTCCGCCGGCGGTCATGGATTTCCTCTCCGCCGCCGTGCAGGCACGTTGCAATGTGCTCATCAGCGGCGGCACAGGCTCCGGCAAAACGACATTACTCAACTGCTTGTCGCGCTACATTCCCGGCGAAGAGCGCGTGGTGACAATCGAAGACGCCGCGGAATTGCAATTGCAGCAGCCGCACGTCGTCCGACTGGAAACCCGTCCTCCGAATATTGAAGGCCGCGGTGAAGTGACGCAGCGCGATCTGCTGAAGAACTGTCTGCGTATGCGTCCGGATCGGATCATCATCGGCGAAGTCCGCGGCGGCGAGGCGCTGGACATGCTTCAGGCGATGAACACCGGTCACGAAGGTTCGATGACCACCGTTCACGCCAACAACACCCGCGACGCCCTGGCGCGATTGGAAGTCATGATCGCCATGGCGGGGTACGACATTCCGGTGCGCTCTTTGCGGCATCAGGTCGCCGGCGCTATTCAGCTCATCATTCAGGCGCAGCGTCTGAGCGGTGGGCGGAGAAAAGTGACCCGCGTGACGGAAATCACCGGGATGGAAGGGGAGAACATCCAGACGCATGATCTTTTCGTCTTCGAGCCTGTCGGCGTCGATTCCGAGGGACATGCAACGGGAAATTTTGTCGCCAGCGGCATTCGGCCACGCTGTGCGGAAAGGATCGAGCATCGCGGCATTTCCCTGCCACCCGATCTCTTCCTGCGCCGAAAAATCGAGATGCCTGTATAGGCCGCCGCTGAAAGGAACTGGACATGAATAACAATTTACTTCTTCCCATTCTCGCGGCGGTCTCCGTCATCCTGCTCGTTTGGGGCGTGGCCCAGGTGATGATGGGGCTCAAGGACGACAAGGAGAGACTGCGTCAACGACTCAGCGGCGAGGGCCGGGTTTCCGAGCACTTCGACGCCACGCATTTTAACGTCGTCAAAAAGCAGCGGATCGTCGGCGGGGTGTCGGGCGCGATCGCCTACCTCCCGTTTACCGAGAAACTGGGTTCCCGAATCGCGCAGACCTGGCCCAGCTTTTCGCTGGCGAAATTCACGTTTCTGTCGTTGGGGCTTTCCCTCATGGGTTTCATGACGGTGGTTTTGGTCACCGGGGCTTATGTGCTCGGCATCGCCGGCGCGGCAATCGGATTTGGTCCGATGATTATGCTCAACAATCAATACAACCGCCATCAACGCAATTTGATTTTGCAGCTTCCCGAAGCGCTGGACTTTCTCTCCCGCGTGTTGCGGGCTGGCCACAGCTTGAGCACTGGATTGCAGATGATGGCCGATGAGCTGCCATTGCCGCTCTCCGGCGAATTCCGCCGCTGCTACGACCAGCACAGTCTGGGGCAGTCGCTGGAAGAGTCTCTGAAAGACACGGCGGTGCGCGTCGACAATCCCGATTTCGGATTCTTCGTGACGGCGATCCTGATCCAACGGTCCACCGGCGGCGATCTCTCGGAGGTGCTGACCAACATCAGCGACATGATCCGCCAGCGAATCCGGCTCTCGCAGAGTGTGAAGGCGAAAACCGCCGAGGGACGATTCACCGGGTATATCCTGACCGTCTTCCCCGTGGTGATGTTCTTTGTCTCGTCCTACATGAGCCCCACTTATGCCAGCGTGCTTCTGCACACCCGAAAGGGCATTGGCCTGATGTGTCTGGCGGGCTGCATGTTGGTGTCGGGGATATTCGTGATTCGAAAGATTACTACCGTCAAGGTGTAAGGGCATTGGTGCAACATGAACGATGAACTGATGTTACTTGGCTGTGCGTTCGCCTCGGTGACTGCCCTGGCGTACTACGTTTCGACGCTCCTGTTCAAGAGCGACGATGGCGGCAAGCTTCGCTCGCGTCTCCAGGGCAAGGACCAAAGCGCGCAGGTTGAGAAAAAAGAAAAACAGGGCGTCGGACCATTGCTACAGCAACTTGGTCAGGCGGCCAGCAAGCCGTTCATGCCCTCCAGCCGCGAGAAGCAATCGGCCCTGCGCAAACAGCTCGCCCAGGCCGGCATTTACAGCCCCTCGGCCATTCGAGCCGTGCAGGGTTCCAAGTTCATCTGCCTCGCCTGCGGACTGTTCGTCGGTTATACGGTCGGACTCCTGCTTAACAGCATGTCGATCTTCCTCTCCGTCGGTGGATTGGCGGGATATCTCCTGCCCACCATCTGGCTGCGGGTCAAGATCAAGGCAAATCAGAAGGCCCTGGATTTCGGACTGGCCGATGCTTTGGATTTGATGGTCGTCTGCGTCGAGGCCGGCCTCACGGTCGATTCCTCCATGCAACGCGTCGGCGACGAGCTGGCGATGGTGCATCCGGTCATCAGCCGGGAATTCGGCATCACCCACATGGAAACCCGCGTCGGTCTTTCCCGTGGCGAGGCCCTCCGAAACCTCGGCCAGCGAACCAGCAATGCTTCGATGATCTCACTTGCCGCGATGCTCAACCAGGCCGATCGTTTCGGCACCAGCATCGCATCCGCCCTTCGCATTCAGGCCGAGAGTTTGCGCCTGGTGCGGCAAAACAAGGCCGAGGAACAGGCGGCGAAAAGCTCGGTTAAGATGAGCTTCCCGCTGGTGCTGTTCATCTTCCCGGCGACGTTCATCGTGCTTCTTGGACCCGTGGTCATTCAGTTGATGGCCAGCCCGCTCATGAAATAACGGCAGGAGAAAATGGATATCGGGCCCGAAGAAAATTCCGGCTCAGAACAATTGGAAAAACAGCCGATGGCTGAAGAGATGGAGTTAACTATGTTCAAACCCAATCGTGCCAACATCACTACCTGGATCGCCGGCGGAGCTTTGGCTCTGCTGGCCGGCTGCTCGTCTTCGCAGACCCCGGTGAACCACTCCGAGCGGTTCGACACGGACATGCAGGCGACGCAGATCAATACCCTGATGGACACCGAGAAGGCCTCCGGATCGCGTGCCGATTCGACGCTCTATCCCCAGCACTTTGACGGCCCCGGCCTCAGCTCGCTGGGAACGACGGAGCTGGACCTGATCCTGGCCGATTCGCACAGCACCAATCCGCTGGTCATCTATATGGACGTTGCGGACGACACCTACTCGGATGATCGCCGCACCGCCGTCAGCCGCTACCTGCAGGACAAGGGCGGCCTGAAACCGGAACAGATCAAATTTGAATCCGGCGTGAATCCCGACACGTATCACCCGGTGGAAGATGACCTGGCCAACTACAGCCGGACCGATTCCTCCAGCGAGTCCACGCCGGAGAGCGGCGGCGCGAGCAGCTCAGGTGCCGGACACTAACGGGTCTTCCGGATGGGAGATTCCGGCAAGCGACCCTCAGCGGGGCGAGTTCCAAGGAACTCGCCCCGCTGGTTTTTTGCGCAGCGCTTGCAACAATACATGCCTGATGAAGTCAGGATGTTGCGGAGCCTGGAGAGATGGCATGAGCATTTCCCGTGGACTGGGAGCGATCGTTGCGGTGATAATCTTGCTGGGCGGATCGATCGCGGTTCACGCTGATGCCGCCGATAACCAACCGGTGACGGTCCACGACGATCGAGACCGCATTGCATTCGATAACGGCATCGTCTCCTTCGACGTCCTCAAAACCAACGGCAATTTCGAGTCGCTCCGATACCGCGGGGCTTCAATCCTCGCATCTCCCGGCTATCTGGATTGGGTCGCCTCTCGCAATTATCACATTCAACGCGGTGTCTGCACGCTGATCACCGACCCGTCCGAAAACGGTGGGGCGATGGCGGAAATCAGCATCGTGCAGAAATATGCGGGCACGGGTTTCCCCTTCGACGTGGAGATTCACTATGTTCTCCGCCGCGGCGACAGCGGGCCGTATGTCTTCGTGATTTTTTCCCATCACAAGGGATATCCAATCGGAGATTTTGCGCAGTCGCGCTGGGTGCTCAATCTGAACGACAGCGTTTTCGATTTCATCAACGACGATGCCCAGCGAAGATTTGTTATGCCGCCTTCGGATACTCCGACCAAAGCGCTGGGGCCCAAGGAATCGCTGATGTTTACCGAGGGACCGTTCAAGGGCCAGATCACCGACAAGTATCACTTTTATGTCGATAGCGGCGACAGCTTTTTTTACGGATGGACCGGTACGGAGAGCCGCCTAGGCTGCTGGGTTGTATTCGGCAGCAACGAAGCCCAGAACGGCGGCCCCACGAAACAGCACAACGCGGCCCAGTTCGGCCGACTGCTGTTTAAAATTATCACCTGCACGCATTACGGCGCATCCGGCATTCATGTCGATGCCGATCAGGAGTGGCAGAAAATCTACGGACCCTGGATGCTCTACCTCAACCATGCCGATTCCAATGATGATCTCTGGGCGGACGCCCAGAAAAAATCCGATCAGGAACGTGCCGCATGGCCTCTGGCGTGGATGCACAATCCGGCGTATCCACTGGCGGACCAGCGCGGGACGGTGAGCGGGCAGTTGCAGATCAACGATCCGCAGGACACCTTGGCATCGCCGGCAAATGCGTGGGTGGGGCTCGCCGCCCCCTCGCCCGATTGGCAACAGCAATCCGATGGATATCAATTCTGGGTACATGCGGACAAAGACGGCAACTTCCAAATCCCCGCCGTCCGCCCCGGACATTACACCCTATATGCCTTTGTCGATGGCGTCATGGATCAATTTCGTCACGACAACATCGACGTGACGCCCGGCGGTTCCATCGATCTCGGCACCCTCGCCTGGCAACCGCTCCGATTCGGCACACAAATCTGGCAAATCGGCACGCCCGATCGCACCGCCAAGGAATTTCGCCATGGCGATGATTATCGAAAATGGGGCCTGTGGCTCGAATATCCCAAGGATTTCCCCAACGGCGTGAACTTCGTCATCGGAAAAAGCAACGAACGCACCGATTGGAACTACGCCCAGGTAAATGTGCTGAAAAACGGCGAATGGGTCGGCACCACCTGGAACATTCTCTTCGACCAATCCACGCCCCCAACCTCCGGCACCGCGGTCCTTCGTCTGGCAATGGCATCCACACACAACGCCAAGCTCACGATCGCGGTGAACAATCAGGTGGTGGACAGTTTTACCACGCCAGCCGACAACGCCATGATCCGCGCCGGAATTCACGGACAATATTCCGAGCAGGACACGTTCTTCGACGCATCCCTGCTCCGCCCCGGCCAGAACACGATTTCATTGACACAATCCGCCGGCGGCAGCAATCAAAAGAGTGTCATGTATGATTGCATTCGGCTCGAAATCGATTCAACCAAACCATTCGACAAATCCATCATCCCCGCCCATCCGCACGTCTTTCCCCAATCCGGTCGCGAGAGTAGCGAAGTGGATGATTGATTTTCCACGCCTTAGGAAATAGCCATTTTGTTTTAGCACGAACTGGAAGCCATTACTTTTTCCCAAAGTATTGGGCAAAAGCTTTAATTATCGCAAGTCCAGCTAGGACAGTGGCGGCAAACATTAGGCAAAAGCAAACCAATACGGACAGGCTGCCCATGCGATCAGACCCTGAAGCCTGCAGTAGCACTCCAATGAGGGCGACAAGAAGAGCGCCAGCAAACAAACCAACTGCGATCCACACGATCCGCGGCGCCGGTGCCTCAAGAAGATCCGGTTCGGGAGGTGGGGGAGTCGTCGGGTTGCTGTACTCGATAGGCGGCAAATCTCTGTCGTCGTTCACAGCCGTATATTAACCGCCCAAATGGCTTGGGACGAAAATTCCGGTTCAAAATAAGCTGAACAGCAGATAAGCACACGGCGCCGCCAGGAGCGGGCTGTCGATGATGTCCAGCAGCCCACCGAAGCCGGGGATGATTTTGCCGCTGTCTTTCACTTCGGCGTCGCGCTTCATCAGGCTTTCCAGGAGATCGCCGGCTTGGCCGACGCCGCCGATGATGGCGCCGAAGAGAAGTCCTTTTTCCCAATTGAGGGTGGAAAGCGCGGTGTGCCAGAAGAGGGCGCAGCCCATGCCGACCAGCGCGCTGGTCGCCAGGCCGAAGCCGAGGCCTTCCCAGGTTTTTCCGGGGCTGAGCCAGGGGATCAGTTTATGCTTGCCGTACGCTTTCCCGCCAAAGAATGCGCCGATGTCCGCGAATTTCACCACGAGCAATATCATCACCACCGCTTGCGTCGATCCCTGAAATCCATGCGGCTCGGTCGAGTGTTTCACCCGCAGCGCCAGCAAAAACCATCCGAGTCCGCCGAGATATAGCATCGCAAGAACAGTCCCCGCCATGTGCGTAATCGCCTGCTGGCTTTCGCGCCCACTGGCGCGACGAAGGGCGGCGAGAATCATCGTGATGACGATGATGAAATCGAGCGTCGAGGCCGCGATGTGCTGGAACCAGGGGAATTGCGTGAAGAATGCGTGCAGCATCAAGAGCCCGCATCCGAGCGTGGCGATGATGCGATAGGGCCGGACGTGTTCCATCGTGAACATCCGCGCCAATTCCGTCATCGCCAGCGGCAGGAGGATCATGAGAATGGCGAACAATCCCGCACCCGCCAATCCATATCCCGGGCGTGGCTGGATCGCCGCCCACGAACTCGCCTCGGTCCATTTTTCAATTCGATAATCGAGGTAAAGCAGCCCGAGCAAAACGGCCAGCATGATCGGGCCATATGTCAGGCGGTTCCGCAATGAATCTTGCATGGTGGAAATGCGCGGTCAAACGTGCAGAGTGTTGGTGGTGTCCAGCGCCCCGAATCGGCGGTTGCGAGAGGCATATTCCCGCAGAGCGCAGTGCAAATCCTTCACCGAAAAATCCGGCCAGAGCACCGGGCTGACAATCAGCTCCGCATAACTGATCTGCCAGAGGAGATAATTGCTGACGCGCATTTCGCCGGCGGTGCGAAGCAAAATATCGGGATCGGGCATTCCCGAAGTGTAAAGATTATCGCTGATGGTTTCCTCACGGATGTCGCGCGGATCCAGCCCGCCTGAAGCCACGCGCTCGGCGATGGCGCGAACGGCATCGGTAATTTCCGCCCGGCTGCCGTAGTTGAGCGCGAGATTCAGTTGCAGCCCATCATTTCCCGCCGTCTCCGCCAGAGTTTGATTCACCTCATCCAGTACCAATTGCGGAAGATGATCCAGCCGGCCGATTTGTTTGAAGCGGATATTATTCTCCATCATCGTCGGCCGTTCCTGCCGCAGATAATCGACGTACATCTGCATGAGGAACGACACCTCATCGATCGGCCGCTTCCAATTCTCCAGGCTGAAGGAATAGAGCGTGAGAAAATCCGGCGATCCATGCTCACGTCGCAGGCGGGCGCATTCGGTGACGATCTCCTTCACCGCCTTAGCCCCTTCCTGATGCCCCCGCACGCGGGGCAACCGACGCTGCACCGCCCACCGGCCGTTGCCGTCCATGATGACGGCGATATGCCGCGGCAGACGCGTTTCCGAAATGTCGGCGGGCAGGGACATAGTTGCTAAGTGTAAGTACGGGCGGGGGGTGACGCCAGTTTCAGCAATATCATTAATTTTGAAAAATCAGCAGCGGGAAATCGAATCCTAATGCTCCTCAGCCGCGCGCGTCAGATGATATTCATACGCATCCACCAATGCCTGCCAACTGGCGTCGATGATATTCCCGCTGACGCCGATGGTGCCGAAGATTTCCCGGACGCCGTTGGCGCGGTCGCGCCGGCATTCGATGACCACCCGCACATTGGCGGCCGTCTCATCCTTGGAATTGATCACCCGCACCTTGTAATCCGTCAGATGCACCTGGGCGATTTGCGGATAGTGGGGCAGCAGGGCGATTCGCAGCGCGCTATCCAGCGCGTTCACCGGCCCATCCCCCTCGGCCACGTGATGCTCCTCCTGACCTTTGACGCGCAACTTCACCGTCGCTTCGCTCACCGGCTGGCCGCCGTTCTGCTTTAAAACCGTGATTCGATAATGATCCAGCCCGAAGAATGACTGATATTTCCCAATCTCCTTGCGCACCAGCAATTCAAAACTCGCCTCGGCCACCTCGAACTGATACCCCGCGTTTTCCAGCTCCTGCACCTTCTCCAAAACCCGGCGGAGAATCACCTTGTCATTTGCGAAGTTAAAAGTTTTGCCGGCTTTTTCAGCAATATTGCTCGCGCCGGACAACTCGCTGACCAGCACCTTCCGCGCATTGCCCACCGCTTCTGGCGAGACATGCTCGTAGGTCGTCGAATCTTTCTGAATCGCATGCACGTGCATCCCGCCTTTGTGGGCAAACGCACTGGAGCCCACATACGGCTGGCCGTTGATGGGATTCTGATTGGCGATTTCGTAAACATACCGGCTGGTTTCCGTCAAATGTTTGAGCGTCCCGGGATGGAGGCAATCGAGGCTGTATTTGAAATGCAGATTGGCGACGAGCGGGATCAGGTCCATGTTTCCGCATCGCTCGCCCACGCCGTTGATGGTGCCCTGCACATGATCTGCCCCCGCGCGGACGGCCGCCAGGGCGTTGGCTAGCGCGAGGCCGGAATCGTTGTGCGTGTGGATGCCGATCATTCCGGAAAGTTTTTCCCGCACCGCCTGAACCGCCTCGGCGACAAATTCCGGCATGCTCCCACCATTCGTATCACACAAAACCAGCACGGATGCCCCGGCATCCTGGGCCGCCCGCAAGGTGCTCAGCGCATAATCTCGGTTGGCGCGGAAAGCGTCGAAGAAATGTTCGGCATCATAAACCACATGCCGACCGGCCGATTTTATCAATCCAACCGAATCCCCGATCATCGCCAGATTTTCCTCCGGCGCGACACCCAGAACTTTGGTGACCTGGAATTCACTGCTCTTTCCCACCAGCGTGACCACCGGCGTCTCCGCCTGGAGCAACGCGCGCATCCCGGGGTCTTCCTCCGCCTTCACACCTCGCCGGCGGGTCATCCCAAAGGCCGAAATCCGCGCGTGTTGCAGCCGGATTCCCTTCATCTCCCGGAAAAACCCGGCATCCTTCGGGTTGGACAAGGGGAATCCCCCCTCGATGTAATCCACGCCCAGCGCGTCCAGTTTCTGGGCGATCAGCAATTTATCCTGCAACGAAAGATTGAATCCCTCTCCCTGGGTCCCATCGCGCAGTGTAGTGTCGAAGATTTCGATGCGTCGGCTCATGGATCTGTCCAAAAAAAAACCCTGCCATCGGGCAGGGCGGTGCTTTTTCAGTTTAGAAGCGAACGGCCCTACCCGGGTTTTCCTGGGATAATAATCGTCCGGCCAATCGCGGCAATTTGCTGCATGCCCGTTATCATATCGTCAACTTGACAGGGGTCAATAACGCAATCAACCACCCGTGCGGCGGGGAATGTTCTTCCGGTTGGCATCGGCCCCGAAGGTCTGATTATGCCCAACCTGCTTGCCGCCCATAAACGGTTGGCCGGATTTCTTGTTCCCGCCGGAAGAGAATTTGTCCAATAACCCGCCAATGGTTTGCGAATGCGGTTTGATCAGCGATTCCTTGAGATTGCGGAAGGAGGATGATTCGGTTCCGCCGGCCAGCGGGGGGGCCAACTTACGCCCGACAATCGCTGCGGCCGCAGCCGCCGCGGCATCGGAATCAATCGCCGGTGTATTGACGTGGATGCCGGGCTCGGGTTTCGATGCGGGTTTGGTTCGGACCGGTTTACTCGGTTTCTTGGCCTTGGCCATATGTTGGTTCCTCAATGGTGAATGTACTAGATGCTACGCGTTTCCGTCGATTTGCTCAACACGAACAAATCCCCGGCTCCGCCGGGGCGATTTTCCGAGCGATAAAAATATTCCAATTTTCTCCTTGACCCCACAAAATATGTTAGTAATATGTACGGACGATCCCCATCCGCCCCTAGAACGGATGTGGGAACTCGACAGGCTTTGGGGCCTGTCAACGGGGCCGTTGCCGGCCAACCTCCGGCGGGATAGCGCAAGGGATTTGCGAACGCCCGTTCCGAGGCCCGCGT
>Ga0302324_100010605_pt1 | contig 19052 bp, 22 predicted proteins | sample Palsa_T0_1_FD_201949 | JGI IMG/M metagenome (GOLD analysis project Ga0302324, IMG submission 201949) | Peat permafrost microbial communities from Stordalen Mire near Abisko, Sweden - Palsa_T0_1 | ecosystem: Environmental > Terrestrial > Soil > Palsa > Peat permafrost | place: Sweden: Abisko...
GTCCCGGCGGCTGGAGCGCGCCGGCCGCGATGATCATCGAAGGCGGCAACTTCGGCATCCAGCTCGGCGGATCGGCTACCGACGTGGTCCTGCTGGTAATGAATCGCAGCGGCATGGATCATTTGTTGCGCGACAAGTTCACTCTTGGAGCAGACCTCGCCGTGGTGCAGGGCATCGGCTACAGCGCGAGCGCCAATAACGACGTGCTCATGCGCGCCCCGATGATTTCCTGGTCGCGATCGAAGGGCTTGTTTGTCGGACTGTCGCTGGAAGGCGCTTCGCTGCGGCCGGATAAGGGTGAAAATCGCAAACTCTATGGGCGGGACATCGACAATCTCGAAATCCTGACGAAGCGCACGCCTGCTCCGCGCGGAGCCCGTCCCTTCGTTGCCGCCCTGAACCGCTTCGCGCCAAGGGTGGCGAAAAAGAAGTAGCGGCGTTCAGGATTTCTTCGTCAGCAACTCGAGCTCTTCGGGAGTCCGGGGCCAGTCCTCGCGCAATAGCCGCGAGAGCGCGCGATCGGCCAGCAGTTTCCCGTTGGTCTGGCAATGCGGGCAATAGTTGGTTTCGTTGGCGGCGTAGCGGATACGCTGGATCTTCGCGCCGCACCGCACGCAGGGCTCCTTATAGCGGCCGTGCACCGCCATATCTTCGCGAAAAGCCGTCACCTTCTCGGGAAAGCCGTCGCCGGTTTCGTTCCTCAGCTCAGCCACCCAGCGCGCGAGCGTCGAGCGCGCGGCTTCAAACAATCGCCCGATCTCATCACGCGAAAGTTTTTGTGTCAGGGCCAGCGGCGAGAGCCGGGCTTCGAAGAGAATCTCGTCGGAGTACGCATTGCCGATGCCGCTGAACAGCCGTGGATCAGCGAGCGCTCGCTTCAAGGTGTGATTCGCCGACGTAAGGACGGAAGCGAAACGCCCGGCATCCGTTTCCAGCACCTCCAGACCACCGGGATCAAGGGCGCGCAGCCCCGCTTCCCCGCGCACCACGTGCAGCGACGCCCGCTTCTGCGATCCGGCTTCGGTCCAGATCAACGTTCCGTTCGGAAAGTCGAACGCCGCCAGACCTCTTGGACGCGATACTTTGGCGCCGCGCTTTTGCCAGTGCAAGCGCCCGGCGATCATGAGGTGCAATACCAGCCACAACTCTTCATCTAAGCCGATCGCGATGCGTTTTCCAACGCGGCGCAGTTCGCGCACGCGCTTGCCCTGCGCGCTCGCCAATGGAGGATCGGCAGTGCGCAGCAAGAACGGGCTGACCAATCGGATCCCTTCGAGAGTTTGCCCGAGGATGCGCTTTTCCAGCGCTTCAATATAAACGACGATGTCCGGGAGTTCGGGCACAGCGGAGTAAACCCATGGTACACGTGCCGAGTGATAATGCGTACATACATGCTTGGCGGCGATCGACAGCTTTTCTGGATTCTCGCCGTTCTTTCGGCCATTGTGCTGCTGGCGCCGATCCGTTCCGGCGACCTGGCCGGATACGATGACGCGCGCTACGCGCTGGTAGCCAAGCACGTGGTTCAATCGGGGCACTGGCTCGATATCGAAAGCAACGGCGGTCCGGCGATCGAGCATCCGCCGCTGTTCTCGTGGATGCAGGCGGCGTTGTTCGTCCCGTTCGGGCTGTCGGATCCGCTGGCCAAGCTTCCTTCGGCGCTGTGCGGGCTGGGCGTGATTCTTCTGGTTGCCTGGCTTGGACGGCGGATGACCGGCCATCCCTTCACGGGCGTTCTCGCCATGTTTGTGATGGCCACCAGCATCTACTTTATAAAGTATGCCGCGCGCGCGATGACGGATGTTCCGTTCACGTTCTTTTTTCTGGCCGCCGTCTGCAGTTGGCTGCTGAGCGACGACGATCCGCTCTGGCTGCTCGCCGCGGGAGCCTTCGCGGCCCTGGCGCAGCTGACGCGCGCCATGATGGGCTTGAGCATTCCTATACTTTTCGCGATCGACATGATCGCGAGCCGCCGGCGGCCTCCAGTGCGTTATTTGATTGCCGGCCTACTGATGGCGTTCGTGCCGCCGATCGCCTGGTACGCGCAGTGGATTTACAGGTACGGCGAAGTTTTTTTCGTCCGGAGTTCGATCTATATGAACCAGGAAGTGTATGGATCGCTGTCGCCTCCGTGGCGGCGCTACACCGGCGCCGTCGAATATATATGGATGCTCGCGAAATCATATTGGCCTTGGCTGCCTGCGATGGTGGCGGGCATGGTGTTGGTGATTCGCCGGCGCGATCGCAAAACGCGCATACTCATCCTCTGGATCGCCGTTGTGTACGCATTGTGCGCGATCACAAAGAGCCGGGTTCTGCGCTACATGCTGCCGGCGTATCCGGCGTTCGCGATTCTCTCCGCGATCGGATTGTTGTGGTGGTTGCCGGAGCGCTACCTGCGCAATGGGCTGCGCGTGCTGACACCGCTGCTCGCGGCCGGGGTGCTCGCGATCGCGATCTGGCCGCCCGTGAATATGCACGCCGCCGAGACGCGGCCGATCGCGCTGGCATCAACGCGCGCGACGGCGCCCAACGAGATGATCACGTTTTACGATGACGGCGCGCCGCGTTTCGACGAGCTCAATCAGTTTCTGTGGTACGGTGACCGTTACTTTGTGGCGATCTTGGAGCCGGGCAAACTGCTTGAGGCTCTGAAAAATCCTCAGACGCGCGTCTTCATCGTGGACGCGAATGCCTTTCACGCCGACGTGGAGGGCCGCGTTCCGAACGAGATCGTCGCGCGCGCCGGGCACTTGGTGTGCTTCAGACTGCTTAAGCCCCAGGAATCAGCTCAAGCAGCAAGCCGTTAGGATCGCGAACGAAAATACCAACTGCGGGGCCGAGCTTGACGGGCTGTCCGCCAACCGTGACCACGGAACCGCCGCCGGTCTTGACGGCTTCAAGAGCTGCGTTAACGTCTTTGACCTGCACTGACACGGCGGGCGACCCGATGTCGGGAACGGCCAAGTGGAATGGCTTGCGCGCGACATCCTTAAATTCGAGAAATTCCCATTGGACGGGACTGCCGGGAATCTTCGCGGTACTGATGCGCCATTGCGCGCCCTCCGCATCGATCAGCGTCGCGATGGTCTTATCGGTGGAGAACGCGGCGGGAGCAGGCTTGGTTTCAAAGCCGAGGACCTCGTGATAAAACTTCAAGGTCTGATCGGTATTTTCGATGGTCACGCCGATGCGGCCGCCCAGAACGTTGCTGCTAGCAGGCGCATCCGACGGGGGCGGCGGTTGGATGCCGGCGAGCTCCAGCATAAAGCCGTCAGGATCGCGGACGAAGACGGATCGGCTCTTGCTATTCTCGCCGCCGACTTTCATGGGCTGGCCTCCGATGCTGAGCACGGAACCGCCGGTCTTGTTGACGCCGGCGAGCGCGGCGTCGACATCCCGAACGATGAGCACCAAAGTCGCGGCGCCCGGATCCTGCATGTGCGGCTGAACGTTCTTGCGCGGCGTGCCGGTGAACTCGGTCAGCTCGAGATCGAATTTCGCGCCGGGGATTTTGAACATGGCGTTGCGGAACTTTGCGCCATGCGTGGCGGTGAACTTGGAGAGCGATTCATCGAGAGCCGTGGGCACGGGCAGCATGGTAACGGGCTTTCCGCCTGGACCGGCCATTGCGAGGCCGAGTCCGTCGCGATAGAAGCTGACGGTTTTGTCGAGGTCGGCGACCGAATGGATGATGGCGCGAACTCCGGTGGCGGCGCCGGACGATTCCTGGGTGCCGGCCGGCGCGAATGTGGCGCCCGCGGTGAGCATCGAGAGCATTAGGCCGGCCCTCACGGCGGCGGTTTTGATTGGCTGCATGGCTTTCTCCATAGTAAACTTCGCGCGCAACTGGATTATATACTGTTTCTTGGGGGACCCTTGCTAACTCGGCCTCACGCGATTGTGTTGGCGATGGTGTTGTTACAGGCGCCAGTCATTGCACAGGTGGGGGCTCAGGCGGGAGCGCAGGCGGCGGAACCGCCGGTCCCGTCCGATCCGCTGGAATTGGTCACGGGCAACGCCCAACCCGTGCGGGACGTCGACCAACGCGCCGAGATCGTCAACCTGCTGCTGAACGCGCACCGGCATTCCAATGTGCGGGCGCAGCCTTACGATCTGAAGACGACCTTCACCGCATCGGGCTCTTCATCTTCCGACGGGATGTGGCAGTTGGAAAACACGTCGCCCGCGGGAGCGCTGTATCGCTGGACAGCGCAAGGTCCCAATTATTCTTCGGTGAACCTGAATGCGAATCGCGTTTTCTATAGCAATCAGGCGCCGAGTTCCCTTCCCTTGCGGCTGGTTCAGGTTCGAGAGGCAATCTTTTACACCGAGCCGGCGGTTGGGCCTCGGGCGTCGCTTCGGACTGCGAGCGCGACCCTGAATGGGGTGGAATTGACTTGCGCTTTGATTTCGCACAATGGCATGGCAACGAGCGGCACGGGCGGCCGCCGGTGGGACGAGGAAGAGTATTGCTTGGATCCCAAAGCGGGCGCCTTGATTACGTACTCGCTGGTGCCCGGCTTGTATGTTCTCTACGATTACTCGAAGGCGCTGGCGTTTCATGACAAACTGATCCCAAACAAATTTACGATTACGCAAGCGGGCCAAACGGTTGTCGAGGCCGAGACCGAGAGCGTGCGCGATCCGTCCAAGGATCTCACGGCATTTCAGCCCTCGGGCTTAAATCAAATCGGAGTGGGGCCCATCATGACGGCGCCGTGGCGCTACCGGATGGGGATGCCGGCGCCCGCTGGCGCGCCGGCCGGCACAGCGCAGATCGTGGTGTTGCACGGGATGCAATCGCCCGATGGGAAACTCACCGACGTTGAACTGTTGGCTTCCTCGGACGCTTCGCTCAATGCATCGGCTGTGGAGTTCGCAGCCAAATGGCAGGGCGGATTGATGGGCCAAGAAACCGAGCCGGGCGCGACGCCGCAATCGCATGAAGTCTTGATGACGGTGCGGTATTCAAGCGATCCGCGGCAGTGACCCTAGTAGATATTCTCCTGCTTGCGCATATTACCGAATGAGCCGATGTTGGCAATGGTGAACGAAAGCCGATACTGCGTGTCGTCGCGAATTCCGAAATTATAGCGGCGGTATTCGGCGCTGATTCCGCAACAGTCGGTGTTGTAACTAATCTCGGTGGTGCCGAACTCCAGGACGTGGTAGTGCAGGTCGTAAAAGGCATTGAAAGCGGCATTCCAGCCCTTGCGGTTTCTATTGCCGACGGCGAACAGCACGTTGATCTGGTTGCTGGGGGGAACGACGTCCGGAAAATTGTTGATCTCGCTGTGGCCGATGCCGAACAGATACCTGTTGGCGAGCCGGACATTTCCGTTGAGGGTGGTGTTGGTGACGCGGCCCAGCAGCGGATCGTAATCCACGCGCCATTCAAAACCCACGAAGTGCTGAAAGCGCAAAGCGGACACAATGGGAGAGTAGGCGCGCGGGCCGTTCAGGAACGTAAATCCGTCCAGCGCCTCGGAGTCCTGCACCACGTTGTACTGGCCCGGGATCACCGCTCCTCCAAAGGTCGGATTGAAATAGCGGCTTTGAGCCACTTCGACGCTGAAGACCTCGTTCACGTTTCCGTCTTTGTCCTTCACGAAGAAACGATTGGTGAGTGAAAGGGTCACCGAGTTTGTGTCCGACATCAAGTCGTTCTCATCGAACCGGATGATGCGGGTAAAGTCGTCGATGCCGTCGACAAAGTGGTATTCGACGCGCGGCTCTATGACATGCTTCACCTTGACGCCGCCCAGCCACTTGGGCGACTCGTAAATCTTCTCGAACGAGGGCGGGAGCAGCAAGACCCGAATCTCACGATCGCTGCGCAGCAGGGATTGGGTCGTCACCAGGCCGTTCACGAAGCTGGCGCCGTATTCTGTCTCGCGCACGCCGAAACTGGCGCTCAAATTGAAGTCGGCGAAATGGAACGCGGTGGTGACTTCGGGATTCACATCCAGGCGATCGACGAACGTGGGCGTTTGAAACTCGGTCTGCGTGCGGTCAAAGAAACCGGCGCTGCTGTTGAACGAAAACCAGACCGGCACCGGGCCGTCCAGAATTTGAAGGTCACGGCTCAGGAATTCCGCCGCGGGCAGCTTCTTGATGATAATGCGGTCGTTGGGGGAAAAGGCGTCTTCATATTCCTCGTCGCGGGTGGCGGCCACGTCGAACGTGAAGCTCGACCAGTGCTTCATTACATATCCGACTGAATGCGTTTCCGAAAAAATCGTGTCGTGGAACGATTGACTGAAGGCTTCCCGGAACAGGAACGAGCTCAGCTCGTCCAGATGCACACGCGCCAGCCAGCCATCGCCGAGATCGGAATGGCCGTCGAACGTGAATTCATTGCCACCCTGCTCCTGGATCACACCGTTGCCGATATTGACACCGCGATCTTGCACCGCGAACAAGTTCAGGCTGAAGTCGGTGCCGGGCCTCACTTTGCCGCGGAATTCAATCGTTTCAGCGGGGCCTCGCTTGGTGAAGTATTGAATGTGCGCGAGCGCATCGTAGCTGCGGCTGATGGCCCAATAGTAGGCCAGGCCGAACATTTCACCGAAGGTCGAGCTGTGTCCGATATTGGGAGTGAGGAAACCGCTCTGGCGCGGCAGTTTCTTGAGCGATTTGTAGTAGAACGGGAAATAAAAAATCGGAACTTTCTTCACGTGAAACACGGCGCGATGGGTAATCGCCCGGTCGTTGGGAAGGATATCGAACTTGGCGCCGGTCAGCCGCCACCAAGGTTTCGGAACCTTGCAATCGGTGATAAAGCCGTCGTGGACGATGTATTTGCCATCCACGCGTTCGCCCCACTTGCCTTCGAAGTAGAACGGGTTGCTGGTGGTGAGCAGGCCGGGCCGCGAGATGATGGTCGGCTCCGACGTGCCTCTGACGTTGTAGAAAATGCCGCTCTCGGTGTTGACGTTGTACGTGAGGTGATCGCAGGAAAGCTTGGTGCCGTCCAGGAAGTTCTCATAGCGGATGTTGCCCCACGCCTCCAGGTCGCCGGTATCGTCGTTATAATCCACCATGTCGGCGTCGAACTTCTTGTCGATGCTTTCCATGTGCACATGGCCGCGCAGGTGGCGCAGATCGCCGTCGGCTTCCTGCGTGTCCGCGTCCACGTTGTAGTCGTCGGGATTAGGCGCGCCCGGCCGGACGAACTTCAGCCGTTGGTCGGGATTCGCCGCGTTGGGCGCCGCAGGCTGAGCGGGCGAGGGCAGAGGCACGGCGGGAGTGGGCAGTTGAGGCGGCGGAACCTGAGCAAAAAGCGGAAAGGCGGCCAGGAGGCAGGCGGCCAGCAGAATCCAGGGAAAACCAGCCAAATAAAGTTCGTGACATTTTTGCCCAAATATGTTACGAAGAAAGGTAACCTGTTGGTTGAGGTTTTGAAGGGAAGGCTTGTCCGCGGAAGCTACCAAACGAGGCTGCAAGCGAAAACCGTAGCATGGATGTCTGGATGTCCGCAACCAGAACTTTTGGGGGCCGTCTGTTTTGGATTTCGGGACGGTTTGTTTGAGTGAGGTGTTTTGATGGAATGCCGATATTGTCAATCCGCGAACGCTGACGACGATCACCGTTGCCGGCGGTGCGGACGCCGCTTGCGCATGGGCCCGGTGTACACGGCGTCGTCAGCGGCCGCGCCGGTTTTGCAATATGGAGCCGCGCCGGTTTTGCAATATGGAGCCGCGCCGGTTTTGCAATATGAGCTTGTGGAAGCCGGCCGGGCGAGCCGTCAGCCACTCAGCCGGGCCGAGGCTCAACCTGCGCCACTCCAACCCGAGCCCGAGACCGGCGCACCGCAGCGGCCCGGCACTCCGCATATTACGTACCAGCGAGCGTTGTTCACTTCGCGCGAACTGCCGCGCGTGGTGCCGTTTGAGACCATCGCACCGGACTTGGTGCAACATCCGCCGCCGAAGGCACAGCCGGCGCCTCCGCGCCAGCGGCATCGCAAGACAATTCCGGGCCAGCAGGCGCTCGAGTTCACGGCGCGTTCGCCGAAGCCCGCGGACGGCGTCATCTATTGCGACGCTCAGGTGGCCGTTCCGGCGCATCGCGCGATGGCGGCTGCCGTGGATGCAAGCATCGTTCTGATAGCTCTGGCCGTATTCGGAATTATCTTCCGCCTGGCCGGCGGCGAGTTTGTTTTGGACGCTAAGTCCGCTCCCATGTTCCTGGCCGCGGCGGCCGGCGTCGCGGTGTTCTACCGGGTGCTGTGGTGCCTGGCGAATGGCGACTCGGCCGGCCAGTGCTGGACGCATTTACGGCTGGTGAATTTCGACGGGCAAAGGCCCACTCGAACCCAACGGTTCTATCGCCTGGCTTCGGGACTCCTCGGCTTTCTGGCGGCCGGCATCGGCTTGCTGTGGAGCTTGGTGGACGAGGAGACGCTGACCTGGCACGATCACATCTCGAAAACTTTTCCGACCCCGGTTTAATTTTGACCGCGCAAAACGGGCACCAATCGCCCTTTGCGCTCCGGCATCAGGCTTCCGGGCACGGCTCCACGATCGCCGACATCGACCCTTTGCATTGCGCAATGCGCCAATCCGCCCCGAAGGCATGAATCTGGTCGCGCCCGAATTCGGCGGCCTGAAGATCACAGGTCATGACAATGGTGCGGCCGGTGCTGTCGACTTCAACCACGTGCTTCCAGGCCTCCGGCGCGGCGATCGCGAACAGCTTCTCCAGCATTTCGATGACGTACTCGGCGGTGTGGTCGTCATCATTGAGCAGCACCACGTTGTAGAGCGGCGCGTGCTGGTCGCGCGTGTGCTTGGTTGTCCCGGTAGTCGGGAGCGTGGCCGGCGGCATGCTTCATCTCCTATGATAGCGGCGGTGCGCCGGTTCTGACAGCCGTGGTGCGGAGTGCTATTATCGAACAAGAAGGGGGCGCAACGGATTCGACGGGATTGAATCGTTGTGGGAAGGCGTGCCGGGTTCCGAGCTCCCGTAAAACGATCGGAAAACCAGAACTGCCAATCAACAGTTCGCTTACGCCGCCTAATTAATTAGGTAGCCGCCCCGGATGCTGGGCCTTGACGGCATTCACCGGGCGTCATCTTCAGGGATTGGGCCGAGAGCTTCTGCTCGGAGCAGCAGGCTGACGACAATCGGGCTAAGCCGCCGTTTTCTTGCCGGTTCTAATGCGGCGGCCGACAACTACCGAATCGGAAACGCACGTAGTTCTTTTCACGGCGGGCTTTCTCGGACGCGGGTTCGACTCCCGCCGCCTCCACCAAATTTATCCTGATTCGGCCATTAGTTACTTTTCTCTTGTCTCTTGCGCCGCCGGAGCAGATGGGACATCCGATGACCCATCTGTGCTAGGATCCAAGTGTGGCGAAGGCCCACCGGCAGCCGCTCGGGGAAAAGACCGCTAAGAACCTCAACGTGAGCACTGGCACGACGGAAGACTTCTTTGAGCGATCGCTTAAGCGCGCCCGCAGGCCCGATCGCGGCGAGAAACTCGCAGCCCAAATACGGCTCACCTTTGAAGACCCTGCTGACCTGCTTCGCGTACTCACAGCGGAACGCGTTCGAGTGATCCATGCGGTTCGCAGGAGGCCGGCGCCTGTTACTGACCTAGCGATAGTTCTCAAAAGGGACCGTACCGCCGTAAAGCGTGATGTCAAGATACTGACATCGTTCGGTCTCGTAAGGATACACGAGGAAACGAACCCTGGCCATGGACGTCGTAAGATTGTTCAACCCCTTGCATCGAGGTACGAGTTGGTAGCGACCATCTAACTGGAAAGGCCTCCGGGTTCTAGCATGAGGCCCCGGCGCGATTTCACCTCTTTTCAGTGACTGTCAGCGGTCACATGACCAAATGAGGTCGATTCGTTCCCCGGCCCTTCAACATTCCATAGGCCGTCTCGCGCGGCCTTTGAAGTGCCTCACCTCACATAGGATCGAGGCAACACCATGAATATAAGAAGCGCTCTAAGTACAACAATGCTGTTTGTGCTCCCCGGAGCCTTTGCTCCTGTCTTCGCGCAGGAACACGAGCAGGAGAAGGCACCCGCGGCACACCAGCAAGAAGCCAAGCCCGCGGCGCACCAGCAAGAAGCCAAGCCAGCCAAGCAACAGACGGAACGCCAGCCACAGGCTAAGCCAGCCAAACCAGAAGCTGCTCGCACACAACAGACCAAGCCCGCACAGCAACCGGCCGCTCGCACACAACAGACTAAACCGGCGCAGCAACAGCAGCGCGGTCAGCAGGCGCAAGCCGGCCGGGGACAGGCCGCGGGCAGCCATGGAAGCATTCCCGAAGCCCGCTATAACGCCAGTTTTGGAAGCAGCCACACGTTCCACGTGAGCAGTTCCCAATTCGCGAACGGGTCGGGACGTTTTAATTACGGTGGCTATTGGTTCAATGCGGTTAACCCGTGGCCCGTGGGTTGGCTCTACACGGATGCCGTTTACGTTGCCTACTTGAATGGGGGGTATTTCCTGTGCAATCCCTTCCATCCCGGCGTTTATATCTCAGTCAATATCGGTTGACTTTGGTTTGGAGAGATCGCGGCCGTGACAAAACGGAGTCCTGGCCCGCAGACGGAAAACGAAAAGGATAAATCATGAAAATAAATCTACAGCACTATGTTTGGGTTCTGGCAATTGCCGGTTCCATGAGTACCGTCGCGTTCGCGGCGGACAGAGCAATCAAGGTCGACGACAGGCTGGATGCTTCAGCCGACACGTTGGCCGATATGATGCACGCCTCCGACAACGGGATCCCCCAGGATCTGATCGATAAGGCGCACTGCGTCGTTGTGATCCCCGGCATGAAAAAAGCCGGATTTATCTTCGGCGCCGAGTATGGCCGCGGGTTCGCCGTATGCCGCCGGCAGGGTGGACGCTGGAGCGCCCCGGCCGCGATGCGGTCCGAGGGCGGTAGCTTCGGGTTTCAGATTGGCGCTTCGGACACCGATGTTGTGTTGCTCGTCATGAACGATGGCGGTATGAAGCACCTGTTATCCGATAAGTTCACGCTCGGCGGAGATGCATCCATTGCGGCCGGCCCGATTGGCCGCGCCGCGACTGCTCAGACGGACGCGGAGCTGCAAGCCGAAATGCTCTCGTACTCCCGTTCGCGCGGGCTGTTCGCGGGTATCTCGCTTTCAGGCGCCACGCTTCGTCCGGATGGGGAAACCAACCTGGAACTCTACGGCCACCATACAACGAACCGCGAAATTCTGACGGGCGATTTCAAAACTCCTGCGGCCGCGGGAAGGTTTGAAGGGGCGCTAAATCGGGACTCGGCCCACCGCAACTGACCTGCGCAACTGACATGCGCGGCCGTCGGATGCCGCCGATCGACCAAAGCCGAAACAACGTGCGGGGATATCCGATCCCATCCCCGCACCAAAAAGCCGTCAATCCAGAACGATCCCCTCCCGCTTCAGAACACGCCGCCTTATCCAAGCTTCTTGCTTGGCCAGCTTTGTCGGCCGAGCAAGGTAGTACCAGATGCCCGGAAGTTGCGGAAGCCGCCTGCGGACAGCGTCAAACACAGCGAAGCCGAGGCCGCGAGCGATCGTCAGGCTGGAGGGCGGGTCCATGCTGCGCTGATATCCGAACGCTTCCATGTGTCGTCCCACTGCCCACTCGATCTGCGACACTTCCTTTGCGGTGAGCTCTTCCCGCCACTTGTCCAGCCGTTCGGTCGTTATGGGCTGCCGGGCGCGCGCCGGCCCGGTAACGGCCAGCGGTTGCTCAGCTTGCTCCCGTGGGTCGAGCATGCCAGGAACATATTCCTCGCCCAGGCGCGCGCAGATGCGCGCCAACTCTCGCTCCGGTTGATTGACCAAGGTCTCGTAACGAACCGGCAGATACTGCGGACGCTGACTGCAACGCTGCGCCGCCAGGTTGCATGCTCGCCAAGTCCATGCATTTTGAACGACACTATTCGCCGCCCAGGACATGCGCTGCAGTGAGGCCACAACGTCGCGCGGATCTCTGATCATATGAATGAGCGTGGCGTTGGGATACCACTCGCACAGGGTCTCGGCGAACAGCGCATGCTGGGGGGTTTTTTCGCCCCAACGTTGCTTGCCTTGCGATTCAGCGTGGTACCTTGCCAGGCATGTAAAAAGCGCTTGGTAGCTCGCGCCTTCCCGCATGAGCCTCTCGGCTAGCGCGGCGCGATCGGTCACCCACCGCAAACGCCTGAGAGACAGGTATTCCTCAACCACACGCCGCCGGCTCTTTGGATCGCTCACATCGCCGAATGCCCGGCGGCGCGCGTAAACATAATGATGGAAGTGCGTTTCGCCGCAAATGGCAATTCTGGGATGCCGGTTGAGTATGTTCCGCAGCAACGTCGTCCCGCTGCGGGGCGCACCCACGATGAAGATTGGCGCTTCAATATCCACGATGCCCAAGTCGATCTAATGAACCGTGTAGCGGGCCTTCAACGCGAAGGGAGCGATCTCGATATCAAACTGCTCCCCGCTCGATCGGATCATCTGATAAGTCCCCCGCATGGTGCCCATGGGGGTCTTGAGCGGGCACCACGACGAGTACTGAAATGATTCGCCGGGCGCCAGGACCGGCTGCTCGCCGACCACGCCTGGGCCCCTGACTTCGCTCACGTCCTCGGCGGCGTCCGTGATGATCCAGTGGCGGCTAATCAGTTGAACCGTCTCCGCACCCTTGTTGGTAATGCGCACCGTATACTGGAACACCCATTCGCCCTGCAGCGGGTGCGAGCTCTCGGCTGAGTATTGCGACAGCACCTCGACCGAAACATTGTGGGTAACAGCTTCGGACAGTGGACCGAGTTCCGAGGATGGGTCAGCCACCCGCGATCGCCTCGTCCAGCAAAATGGAGAAGTGCCTCGCCCGGTGGTCGACGTCGTCCCTTAGCATGTTGAGGCGGCGCTCCAGCGATTCCAGCTCGTCAGCCAGGTGCAAGCACGCCAGCACAGCCGCCCGCGTGGAGTCGACATTTCCGGCGCGCACTGCGATGCTGGACATGAGATCGTCCACTCGTTGAGCAAGTTGTTCGATCCGGCCCGGCTCCTCGGAAGAAGCCACCAAGGAATACGTCTGGTTGAAAATGGTGACACGGACCGGCTCCGTGTTCTGCATTGCTTTAGCTTGGCAGCTTTTTATGCATCGCGCAAGACGGGCGCCAAACGCCCTTTGCGCTCCGGGCCGGCGCCGTTACCGAGCCGCGAGCGTCAGCGAGTCGGTCTTACGTCCCGCCCAGCAACTCCATCTGCCCCAGCAGCTTCTCGATCCGCGTTCGAACGTGCTTTCGCTCCGACCGCAATTCGTCCAGCTCCTGCCGGATCGCGTCCCGCTCCGCTACGGCCGACGACAATTGCGATTCGAGCGCCGATTTTTCCGAGCGCAAGCTGGCCACCAGCTCCACCGCTCGCGTGATGCGCGCTTCCAGGTGAGCGAGCGAATCCATTTCTTGTTGTGCGGCGTTCATAACTAAGATCCTGCGTGAGCGGCCTTGGCCTTCTCCACCAGCGCCGCGAATGCTGGGCCATCGGTCGCGGCCATATCCGCCAGAATCTTGCGATTCAGATCGATGCCGGCCTTCTTCAAGCCGTTGATGAACTTGCTGTAGGAAATATCAGCGGCGCGGCACGCGGCTCCGATACGAACGATCCACAGCGAGCGAAAATCGCGCTTCTTGCGGCGGCGGCCGACAAAGCCATAGCGCAGCGCTTTCTCGACGGCCTCTTGCGCCGCCCGATTCAGTTTGCTCTTGGTGAGAAAATAGCCCGACGCCCGGGCCAGCGTCTTATGGCGGTAGTCCCTGCGTTTGGTCCCGCGTTTTACTCTTGGCACGTTTTTACTCCTCGGTTGAATTTAGCTGGCGGCAACGGCACGTGCGGCGCCGTTCCACGCAACATTCGTACTCAGTACGGAATCATTCTTTTCAGCTTGGCCTGGTCGGCCTCATCAGCCACCACGGCGTGCTTCAGCTTGCGCTTGCGCGCGCGCGTCTTCGACGTCAAGATGTGGCGGGCAAACGAATGATGGCGAACCACCTTGCCCGTCCCGGTCTTTTTGAACCGTTTGGACGCACCCTTATGTGTCTTCAGCTTCGGCATTGAAATTTTCCTGGGTTAAACTGCGACTTTTCCAGTCTAACACAAGCTATCCCCGTGCTGCCCTCATGATCTCCTCGGTGAGCCTGTGAACGCCCGTTGATGGATTGTTGCCGTCGGTGCCGCGAGTTTGATGCCAATGTTCAAGGTCCACGCATCGCCGCACAGCGTCGGGGTACATCGGCAGGAGCGTCTCACAGGGCAGCCTCTTTTCGTACCCAGGCATATAGTGCCGGCAGAGCCGCCGAACCTCATCCCGCTCGATATGACGGCGCTGATCCTGAAAGTGAAGTAATGCCCAAAGCTCGAAACAGGGATTCGAAACGGCGACCTTGATGCCATTGTCGCGGGCTTGTTGCTTCGCTTCCGCTAGGCGGGGGTGTTCGTCAACGTCGAAAACGCACCAGACAGCATCATACTTCAGGTTCTCATCCTTGCTGCGCTTGGCATCTTTTTCTGCGGTTTTCTTGAGGCCAACGGCTAGCTCGACCAGCGTCTTTGGGTTTCCTCCGGGCTCGATCTCTAAATCGACCAGGCTTCGAGTAAGGTGCTTGAGATCGTTGAAGTAGTTTGGCTCAGTTACTTCGCCCTCACAGACGATCAAGATCCGGCGCTTTACTTCTCTGAATGGGCGGCGACGCCGCAGACTATCATTTCGTCTTGCCATCACCTTCAGCCAAACTGGTCACGAACTCGCCCGAATGAATGAACGGAATGGCGCCGTATCGTCCTTGCAAGTAGCCACTCTCGAGGTTCTCCTCTCGGCGCGGCTTGAAATCAGTGAGCGGATACAGGTGGCTCTCTCCCTTGGCGTCCTTTTCGGTGAACCAAATTTGGTCGCGCCTAAGAATTCCTGTGTTCAATAGATTTGTGTCGTGCGTGTTGAAGATCAGTTGGCCACCCTTAGGATTTTGGGCACGGTTTTCGAACAGCCGCATGATCTCAATGGCTATCAAAGGATGCAGGCTGGAGTCCAACTCATCGACGCAGATGACGCTTCCATTTCTGAGCGCGTTTACCAGCGGTCCCAACAGTGCCAGGTAGGCGACGGTCCCAGCGGACTCCCTCTCAAGGTCGAAAGGTAGAAGCTTACCATCTATGCGATGAAGTAGCTTGACAGCTGCATGGGTGGCTTCATCAGGGAATGCACGATCCGAATCAATCTCGAATATGGACCGGATCGCTTCGACAAACTTCTTGGTTTTCTCCCTAAACTCCTCGGGCACACTTTCAACTGTGATGTTTACATCGGTTATTCCGAGGTCGGCGATGCACAGAAGCCGCGTTATCAGTGCACGAGTCTCAGCGTGACTACACATCTCGACCGTCAGTTTAGTCTCGGCGCTACGAGGTCCAATCACGAACTTAAGGGTGTTCCAGAACCAGTTGTAGATAGGGAGCAGCATTTCATGGTTGTTCTGAGCCGCCGCTGACAAAAACAGGCTGTTGCTCCTACACAGCTGCTCAATCACTTTGTTTTCTCCGGTGAGCTTGTCACTGAACGAAATGGGCTTCCCTATCTTACGGTGGAACCATGTCTGTCTCCTGCCCTTGGGATAGACTTGCAGCCATTCCTCAAGCACAGAAGCAGAGTTCATCCCGAACCCATATTGGTGCCGAACGTCTTCGTGGACGAAGTCGACGACGAATTGGGTCGGAGAATCAGCCCCCTCACCCGCGAATGGTTCCACGGGAATGGGCTGCTCAGGCTCCCAGAGCCGGTGCGAGTCATGGACTGCGCGGTCCATGAATCCGAGGGCCCGCAGAACGGTCGTCTTTCCCGAGGCATTCGCACCGTATATAGCAGCGACTGGAAGAACCCGTTCCTTGAACCCAGGTATCTCGAAAACACCCTCCGAGTGATCGTTTAATGGTCCAGCGACCAGAGATAACTCTTGCTCACCCCTGAAGGAGCGGAAATTCGAGAATTTGAACCGCAGAAGCATCAAAACAGTCCTATCGGCAGTTTTAGCACCGATCTGTGCACAATCTTCGCACAGACCAGGTCATGATACACGATTCAAGCACTTTTACGCGGCCAAACCGGGCTACTCCCGGCTCTCCTGATACTCCTCCAGCCACGCCATCTGGATCGCTTCGAGCTTGCCCTCCGTCGACGCCTTCGGATCGTCCTTGAAGTCTTCCAGCTCCGTGATCCATTGGTGCAGATCGGTGTAGCGGATGTGCGTGGGATCGAGGTCGGGGAATTTTTCGGCGAGGGCGAGCGCGATGTCTTCGGTGTGGTCCCAGGTGAGTCCAGGCATCAGGTTTGAGTCCCCTTGAGCATGTTTTCGGCGAGCTTTATGGTCGCCTGATTCACCTGCTCGATCTTCGCCGCGATCAGGTGATGATCGTCCGAATTGTACACCAGCAGCAATTCGTTGATGGATTTGTCGATGGCCGCGCGCTCGTCATCCGCCAGCTCGAAATACGCGTCATGGCGGCGGGCTTTCTCCACCGCCAGCAGAATCGCATCGGCTTCCACACGCTGCTCGCGGACCTGGCGCTCCGCGAAATCCTGCTCGGCCTTCTCAAACGATTCCTGGATCATCTTCTCCACTTGCTCATCCGTCAGACCATAGGAAGGTTTTACCTCGACGCTGTGTTCCTTGCCGGTGCGCTGATCGCGAGCCGTAACGCTCAAGATTCCGTTGGCGTCGATCAGGAAACGAACCTCGATGCGGGCAAGTCCCGCGGGCACTGGATCGATGCCCTTCAGATCGAATCGCGCCAGGCTGCGATTATCCTTGACCAGCTCGCGCTCGCCCTGAACCACGTGAATCAGAACGTTGGTCTGGCCATCGACGCCGGTGGTGAAGTTTTCGGTGGCGCTGGCCGGGATGGTCGAATTGCGATGGATCAGCTTCGACACCACGCCGCCCATGGTTTCGATGCCGAGCGACAGCGGCGTAACATCGAGCAGCAGCTTGTTGTCCACCGCGCCCGATAAAATGGCAGCCTGCACCGCCGCGCCGAGCGCTACCACTTCGTCTGGATTCAGCTCGGTGTGCGGCTTGGAGCGGAACAGGTTTTCGACCGCCGAACGCACCAGCGGGATGCGCGTCGATCCGCCCACCATCACCACTTCATCGATCTGCTCCACCGCCACGCCCGCGTCCTTGATGCAATCGCGGCAAGGCCCCAGCGTGCGGTTCACAATCGGCGTGATCAGCTTGTCGAAAAGCTCGCGATTAATTTCGCGCTCATACTTCTTGCCGTGGTATTCCAGCTCGATCGCAGCAGCGGGAACGAACGACAGCCGCTCTTTGGCCTGGATCACCGCGCGGCGCAGGCGCTGCACGCCCTCGCTATCGGCCGACAAATCCTGGCCCCATTCGCTCGCGACGTCTTCCAGGGCGATCCGCAACAGCAGATTGTCGATGTCGTCGCCGCCCAGGTGCGTGTCGCCGTTCGTCGCCAAAACTTCGAAGATTCCGTCGTGCAATTTGAGAATTGATATGTCGAACGTGCCGCCGCCGAGGTCGTAAACCGCAACAATGCCGTTCTCGCGTTTGTCGAGTCCATAGGCGAGCGCGGCGGCCGTCGGCTCATTCACCAAGCGCAGAACTTCCAAGCCCGCGATGCGTCCGGCGTCCTTGGTGGCTTGACGCTGGGCGTCATTGAAGTAGGCGGGCACCGTGATCACGGCTTTATCCACCGGAACGCCGAAATAGTCCTCCGCGTTCTGCTTCAACTGGCGCAACACCAGCGCCGAGATCTCGGGCGGAGTGAACGTACGATCGCCAAGCTGGAGCTGAATCACCGATTCGCTGCCGGACGCGATGCGGAAGGGAAAGAGCTTCAGCTCTTCGGCCACGTCCTCAATCCCGCGGCCCATGAGGCGCTTCACCGAATAAACCGTGCGCTCCGGCTGCGTGATCAGCAGCTCGCGCGCCGGATTGCCGACCACTACTTCCCCGCCCTGCGCGATCGAAACCACGCTCGGCACCAGCTTGTCGCCATCAGCGCCAGGAATAATGCGCGGGCCGGTGAGATCCATAAAAGCCACCAGGCTGTTGGTGGTTCCCAGATCGATGCCGACGATGTGGCCGGATGAGGTGAAGTCTATTTCCATAGCTAGTTGCTGGTGGTTGGTTGCTGGTGGCTGGTTTCGAGCGTCCTCTGAACCTCGGAGACCAGGTTGAAGATGTATTTGCGGCGGTTCAGGACATTTCTAATCTGGGTCAGGATCTCGCGCGATTGCGAAACATCATACTTCACAAACAGGTCGATGAGTTGCTGATCGGATGCGGCCAACATCCCCGCGAAATTCTTCTCGGCTTGCTCAAGCTGCGGGCGCGCCGAATCATCCCCGCCGCGCATCTCCTCCAGCGCCATGTTCAGTTCGAAGACCTCTTCCAGCAACTCCGGCGGAACGTCCTTGGAGCGCTGCTCGCCGATATCGAAACCTTCCACGCTCAGCAGATACTGCGCCCGTTTGATCGGATCCTTGAGCGTTCGATAGCCGTCATTCAACGCCGACGACATGTCCAGCGCTCGCGCGCGCTCGGCCTCCGGCTTCTGCATGAATCGATCGGGATGAAGCTGCCGGCTCAGCTCATAGAAGCGCTTTTGCAGATCGTCGAGTGAGAGACTTAGGCTGCGTGTAATACCGAACAGCTCGTAATAGTCCGTCACGCCGAAAACGACGTTCCGCAGCCGCAGCTTTTCTTGGCGTTCGGATTGTCGAACTCGAAGCCGGAATGAATGAGCGAATCCTTCCAATCCAGCGTCATGCCGTTCAGATAAACCATGCTCTTGGGGTCCACGAAAACCTTCACGTCATCGTATTCGTAGACCGTGTCGGTCGGCCGCGGCTTCACGTCAAACTTGAAAAGATAACTGAGGCCGGAGCATCCGCCGCCCAGCACGCCCAGGCGCAGTCCACCCTGGACGCCATGCTTGGCGAACTGCTCGCGGATCTTCGCTACGGCCTTGGGTGTTACGGTAACCATCGCTTAC
>Ga0302324_100010606_pt1 | contig 19051 bp, 17 predicted proteins | sample Palsa_T0_1_FD_201949 | JGI IMG/M metagenome (GOLD analysis project Ga0302324, IMG submission 201949) | Peat permafrost microbial communities from Stordalen Mire near Abisko, Sweden - Palsa_T0_1 | ecosystem: Environmental > Terrestrial > Soil > Palsa > Peat permafrost | place: Sweden: Abisko...
CTACCAGCCGCGCCGTCGTGCGCTCGCAATTCTACCCACCCACATGGGGCACAAACCAGGGCTGAACTATGACAGCATCGAGTCGCTCCTGGAGTACGGCGAGGGCGACCGCCACCGATGACCATCCTCGACGCCAACTTGCTCCTGTACGCCTATAACGCCGATGCGCCGCAGCAGAAGGCCTCTGCACAGTAGCTTCAGCAACTGCTCAAGAGCGGCGGAATAATCGGCCTGCCTTGGGTAACGCTGAGGGCATTTATTCGCATCAGCACCAATTCCAGAATCTGGGCGAATCCGAAATCTGCCAAGGAAGCATTTGCAATCGTTGGCGAATGGCTGAGGCAACCCGGCGTCGTTCCATTGCATCCTGGACCACTTCATGCCGGGATTCTGGAAAAACTCGTCAGTGACCACGGAGCAACCCGTCCGTTGGTAACGGAAGCTGTCCTTGCCGCACTCGCGATGGAACATGGAGCCCTGCTGGCATCCACCGATCAGGACTTCCGCCGCTTCCCGGAGCTCCGGTGGTTGAATCCACTCGGGACTTGGCAGTGCGCGCTGGCTTGTCGCTGCGGCACCTGTCACTTGGTCGTAAACCGCGCGTTGATGGCGGGGGGTGTCGCCGAATGACGGCACAGAATATCGGACCGGTTCCGTGAGCGTGCGAAACCGGCCATCCTGTGAAAGAATGTTGTCATGAAGCGACAGTTCGCAGCCACCGTCTGGCGTGAGGGGAAATGGTATGTTTCTCAGTGCCTCGAAGTAGACGTGGCCAGCCAAGGTGAGAGCGAAGAAGAGGCGCTAGCCAACTTGAAGGAAGCGCTGGAACTTCACTTCGAGCCGCCGCAAGCGACGCGACCCTCAAAGGTCCGCACCATCGAGGTTGAGGTTGGGGCGGCTTAAGCCTCTGCCGTTCCGCGAGGTCAAGCGTCGGCTTGAGGCGGCGGGATTCGTCGAGGCTACGCAGAAAGGAAGCCACGTCAAATTTGTGCGGCGACGTGGGGAGACTGTTGACACCGCGATCGTGCCAAAGAAGTCTGAGGTCCCGGTTGGCACGCTCCGCAGCATTCTGAGCCAGGCCCATATCGAGTCTGACGAATGGGACTCGCTTGGGTGACCGCAATTTGCACGTGGCCAGCCGTCTGATGTACCATAAAGCTTTGCGGCTCCAGCTTGCCTGATTAGCCCACAACTCTAGCTCAACGAAGGATAGTTATGTACGCAGTGATTGAAACGGGTGGAAAACAGTACCGCGTCGCACCGGGCGACGTGATTGAAGTGGAGACCGTGGCGGGCGACATTGGCGCCGAGATCGAACTCGGACGCGTGCTCGCGGTGATGAACGATTCGAACGAACTGGTTACCGGTTCCGCGCTCAGTGACGCCCGCGTGAAGTGCACTATTGCAGGACAGGGCCGCGGCAACAAAGTGATTGTGTTCAAGTTCAAGCGCAAGAAACAGTACAAGCGCACCATCGGCCACCGGCAGAACTACACGCAGGTGAAGGTGAGCGAGATTCTGGCATAGGTGCAATATGGCGCATAAAAAAGGTCTGGGAAGTTCAAAGAACGGGCGCGATTCCAACGCGCAGCGGCTGGGCGTGAAGGCCTTCGGCGGCGAACTGGTGACGGGCGGCTCCATCCTGGTGCGGCAGCGGGGCACGCGCTTCAAGCCCGGTGAAAACGTGGGCCGGGGCAAGGACGACACGCTGTTTGCGAAGGTGCAAGGCATCGTGGTTTTCCGCGATCGCGGACGCAACGGGAAGTTCATCAGCGTCAAAGCCGGCGAATAGTTTCTCGTTTCTGGTTTCTCGTTTCTGGTTGGTTGGGCTACTACCTACCTCCCACAACCCACCACACTGTTTATCCCAGCATGTTCATTGATGAAGTTAGAATCCGCGTAAAGGCCGGGGATGGCGGCAACGGCTGCCTGGCGTTCCGCCGCGAGAAGTATGTACCGCGCGGGGGTCCGAGCGGCGGCGATGGCGGGCGCGGCGGCGACATCACCATGGTGGCCAGCACGCACTACAACACGCTGCTGCACTTCCGTTTCAATCCCGAACACACCGCGCAGCGCGGACGGCATGGCGAGGGCAGCAACCGTACCGGCCGCGAGGGCAAATCCATTGAGCTTTCCGTGCCGGTGGGAACCATCCTCTACGACGCCGAATCGGGCGAGCTGCTGCACGATTTCACTCGCGCCGGCGACCAATTTCTGGTGGCGAAAGGCGGGCGCGGCGGACGCGGCAACCAGCACTTTGCAACTCCCACGCATCAGGCGCCCACCGAGCATGAGCCGGGGCATCCGGGCGAAGCCAAGCACCTGCGCCTGGAGCTGAAGCTGCTGGCCGACGTTGGATTGGTGGGATTCCCGAATGCCGGAAAGTCCACTTTGATTTCTCGCATTTCGGCTGCGCGTCCCAAGATCGCCGATTACCCCTTCACCACCATCGAGCCGAACCTGGGAGTGGTGAGCGTGGATGACAGTACTTTCGTGGTGGCCGATATTCCGGGGCTGATCGAAGGCGCGCACCTGGGACACGGTCTGGGTGTTCAGTTCCTAAAGCACATCGAGCGCACGCGGCTGCTGGTGCATCTGGTGGATGTTTCCGAGAATTCGGGGCGCGAGCCAGCCGAGGACTTCCGAGTGGTGATGGAGGAACTCGCCGGGTTCAACGAAGATCTGCCGAAGAAGCCGATGTTTGTGGTGGCGTCCAAAGTGGACGTCGCGCAGGATCCGCGGCGGGTTGAGAGCCTGCGGGCGCTTGCGGCCAGCGAACAATTGCCTTTTTTTGAGATATCCAGCGTAACGGGCCTGGGAATTGAGGCGCTGAAGCGCGCTATGGCTCAAGCGATCCTAAAACCTGCCGAAGAGGTGGCATCCTAGTTGTAGTGTTCGCCCGCCACTACATTCCCCGCCCGCCTCTTTCCAACTTCGTGGAGCTTCTTTGGCTTTACGAAGGCTACACCCAGCCGCACGACAAAGAGCGTCTGCTTCCAAACGGCGCAATGGAACTGGTGGTGAACCTGAAAGACGATGCGGCGCGAATTTACGATCGGCGCGATTCGAGCAAGTTTCAATCCACTCGGGGAGCCTTACTGGTAGGAGTGCAGTCCGAGTTTTTCGTAATCGATACGGCGCAGCAACAATCCGTAATCGGGGCGCATTTCAAGCCGGGGGGCGCGTTCCCGTTTTTCAATTTACCCGCGGGCGAGTTTCACAATCAGCACTTGTCGCTGGATCTGGTGTGGGGAACCCCTGCTGGGGAGATGCGCGATCGATTACTCGAAGCTCCCACGCCCGCGAGTAAGTTTCAGGTCCTGGAAGAAAGTCTGATGGCGCATGCCAGGAAACCACTGGTACGCCATCCGGCGGTTAATTTTGCGCTACAGGAATTTGGAGACTCGCGCCGCCGCACTCCATCCATCGCCGAAGTCACCGGCCGGATCGGTCTCAGCTCCCGCCGCTTTATCGATGTTTTCAATGATCAGGTTGGCCTGACGCCGAAACTGTTCTGCCGCGTCCAACGCTTCCAGAACGTTCTGCACCGCATCGGACTGGGCCGCGACGTGGATTGGACCGCGGTGGCGTTGTCCTGCGGCTATTTCGATCAGGCCCATTTCATCCACGATTTCAAGGCATTTTCAGGCCTAAGCCCGACCGCGTATGCCGCGCATCAAACCGAGCATCTGAATCACGTTCCGATCCTGGATTAGGAATCACTCGTATCGGAGGGCCACCATCGGATCCACTTTTGTGGCCCGGCGAGCGGGAACATAACTCGCGGCGAGCGCCACCGACAATAGAACGAGCGGTACAGCCACGAACGCAACCGGGTCATGCGAGCTCAGCCCGAAAAGCATACTGCTCAGAATTTGCGACACCGCGGCGCAGGCGGCGATCCCGATCAGAGCGCCGATCGCCACTGGACGCATCGCTTGACGCAGAATAAGGCTCTTGACTTCGCGCGCATCCGCGCCCAGCGTCATGCGAATGCCGATCTCCCGCACACGGCGGCTGACCGCGTAAGAGACCACGCCGTATACACCGATACATGCAAGTAACATGCCCAACGCGCCTAACGATCCGGCGAGAATCGCGACAATACGAGAGGGAGCGCGCCAGACTTCGAGATTGTCCTCGAGCCTGGCTACATCCACCACCAGGCCGGGGTCGAGCGAATGAATGGCCGCGCGAATGCCCGCGGCCGTAGAGTCGAATCCCGAGGCGCCGTGGACTAACAATTGCATACGGATCTGAACTTTCGGGCCCGCCGGCAGGTATAAATAGGTTTCGCCGGATTTGGCGAGATGCGAAACCTGCGCGTCCTTCACTACTCCGATCACCTGCAGGGCAGTCTTGTCATCCATGCGGACGACTTTGCCGATCGGATCCTGATGCGGCCAGAACCGCCGAGCGGTGGACTCGGTGACGATTGTGACGGCCGCGCCGGTGCGCACCTCGGTCCCCGTGAAGTTGCGCCCGCGTACAATGGGAACGCCCAGAAGCGAGAAGAACTCCGGCGATACTTCGTTCAATTCCACCTGATAGGTTGCCGGCTGGGGGGGAACCGAGAACACCGTCCCACGATGACTATCGCTGAGCGGGGTGGTGCCAGCTTCGGCCACGGCATCCACTCCCGGCAGCGATGACAACCGATCGATGGCCTGCTGCTGGAAGAGGCCCGCGCGCGTATCGTCGTACCCCTGGCCGCGGAGATCGAAGGAAACGGTAGCGACGTTCTTCATCTCGAAACCCGGATCGATGGTCTGCGCCTGGTACAGTCCGCGCAGCAACAATCCCGCCGCTATCAGGAGCACCATGGAAACGGCGACCTGGGTCCCAACCAGCGCGTGGCGAAGGAAGCCATCGGAGCTCTTGCCGCCGATTCCCGATTGTTTGAGCGCGGTATTCACGTCGGGCTTCGACGCTTGGAGTGCCGGAACCAGTCCGAAGACAACTCCGGTGACCAGCGTCAGAATCACGGCGTAACTAAGAACGCGGATATCCGGACCCACGCCGACAACAATCGGCGGGGCCCCGCGCGGAAGATGCGAGAAGACAAATCCAACTATCGCTTCGAAGGACCAGACTGCGATCAGTGAACCCAGCGCCCCACCCAGCACGGCAATGAGCATGCTCTCTGTCAGCAATTGACGGATCAGGCGGCCGCGACTTGCGCCGACCGATAGACGGATGGCGATCTCTTTTTGGCGGCCGGCGGCGCGCGCGAGCAGCAGATTGGCGACATTGGCGCAAGCAATCAATAACACCATCCCAACGCCAGCCAAGAGTACCAGGCCCACGCCGGTCGCGATCTTGCGGGCTTCCGGCGTCGAAAGGAATGTGCCAGTCTCAATCTGTAGAGTTGTTTTGCGGCCCGGCGTCAGTTGATCGATCCGACCTGCGATCACCGCCATATCGGCACGGACCTGAGCGCGGGAAACGCCAGGTTTGGTTCGGCCGAGAAGGACCAGCCAGCTTATGTTCGGTTTTTCAAACCAATCGTTGTCCCGTTCCAACATGAACTGCATTGTCACCGGCGTCCAAAACGCAGAGGCTATCGGCTCGGTACCTTGAAACCCGGCCGGCGCGACGCCGATCACGGTGAAGGGCTGGCGGTTCAATACGATGTTTCGGCCCACAATGGCGGGATCGCCTGCAAATGTGGTCCGCCAGAGGTTGTCGCTGAGAACCGCAACCGCGCCCTGGCGGGCAACCGCGCAGTCGGAAGCCGAGAATGCCCTCCCCAGGACGGGTCGTTCGTTCAACACGTCGAAATAATTGCAGGAGGTGAGCTGTCCGAAGAGCTGCTGCGGCTGCCCACCGCCGAGCGTCACGGAAAGAAAAGGTGAATAGGCCGCCAATCCCGACAGAACGCGATTGTCGTCGCGGTAGCTCTTGTATTCCGGCCAGGAGAAAAAACTCGCTTCGCCATGCACGTTGCGACTTTTCAATCCGCGAATGTCCTGGTAGACGCTGACGATATCGGTAGATCCAGGAACCGGCAAGGGCCGAAATGCCGCTCCATTCAAGACCGTGAAGATGCCTGTATTGACGCCGATGCCGAGCGACATGGCGAGCACCGCCACCGCGGTGAAGCCCGGATTCTTGCGAAGCGTGCGCGCCGAATAGCGAAGGTCGCTCCAAAAATTAGACAGGATATTCATGGTGTTTTCTCTTTGCGGATACGCATTCCGATATCGCGTTGTTCCAAGCCAAAGCATGCTGAAGGCCTGCCGCCACAGCCACCGGCGCGATCCGGTACCGGCGTTAGATTCCTCCATCAGGTCGCCCAGCGCGAATTCGGATGCGCGAAAAAATCGCAGGCGAAACAGCAGCAGGATGAGCCATGGAAATTTAGGAGCCATGCATCGCTTTCGGCAGCTCCACGCCTTCCCACATGGCAGCCAGCTCCTGACGGCTTTGTTGCAGGGCGCGAACTCCCAGCGGCTCGACACGGAAATACCGCTTGGAGCGTCCGCCGCGCTCCGGCACCGGATCGCTAAACCAGGAAGCCACACATCCTTTTTCTTCAAGACGATCGAGAGTGCGGTACAGCGCGCCGACGGTCAGCGAGCGTTGGGTTCGTTTCTCAATTTCCCGGCGAACCGGAACGCCGTAGGCATTTTCACCCAGGCGTAGAACGGCCAGCAGAACAATCTGCTCGAATTCACCCAGATGTTCGCGTGCAGGCATCTATGTTCTGCATAGTAGAACATAGATGGAGAATTGTCAACCCAGCCAGCCGCGGCTCAAGACGTTGACGTGGCGCAGGTGCGGAAGACTGCTACTTCACCAGCGCGCTGGAGCTGGTGGCGAAGTTGAGCAGCAAAGAGGGAAAGATCCCGAGTATCAGAGTGCCAAGGGCGGCGGCCCAGAGAGTGGTCCGGATGCCGGGGCTCAGAGGTTCGAGCGTTACCATGGACTCGCCGGGCTCGTGCATGTACATCACGACGAGAATGCGCAAGTAATAATAGGCCGCCACGGCGCCGTTCAGCAACCCCAAAATCGACAGCCACACCAGGTTCGCATCCAGCGCGGCTTTGAAGATATAGAACTTGCCGAAGAATCCGCCGGTGAGGGGAACGCCGATCAGCGATAGCAGAAAAATGGAGAACAAGGCAGCGGTGGCGGGCTGTTTCCAGCCTAAGCCGGCCAGGTCATCTACGTTCACGTATTTCTCGCCCTGCCGCGAAAAATGGGTGATGACGGCGAATGCGCCGATGTTCATGAGGGCGTATGCGGCCAGGTAGAACATGGCGGCCGCGACACCCACCTGATTGTGCGCGGCGATGGCCACCATCACATAACCGGCGTGCGCAATGGAGCTGTAGGCCATCAGGCGTTTGATATTGGTCTGCATCAGCGCGGCAAAATTTCCGATTACCATGGTGAGCAGCGCTGAGGACCAGACGAACGGCTCCCAACGATTGGTGATGGGGCCAAAAGCGACGATGAACACCCGCATGAAAACCGCGAAGGCGGCGGCCTTGGGTCCAGCCGACATGAACAGCGTGACGGGCGCGGGCGCTCCCTGATAAACATCCGGCGCCCAGATCTGGAATGGCGCGGCCGAGACTTTGAAGGCGAATCCCACGAACATAAGCGCCGCAGCGGTACCGGCCAGCGTCAGGCTGTGAGCGCCGCCACCAGTTATCAGGATGTTTCGGATCTCGGTCAGATTGGTGGATCCGGTACTCCCGTAAATCCAGGCGATGCCGTACAGCAGGAACGCCGTCGCAAACGAGCCGAGCAGGAAATATTTTAAAGCGGCTTCGTTGTTGCGTTTATCGTCGCGCAGGTAACCCGCCAGAATGTAGGTGGCGATGGATGAGATCTCCAGGCCAATGAAGATCATGATCAACTCATTGGCGGTGGCCATCACGCATTGTCCGGAAATGGAGAACAGCAGCAGGGCGTAGTATTCGGCCGATGCAGCATGTTCCCGCCGCAGATATTGGGACGAGGAGAGAACCGTGAAGATGCCCACACCGATCACCAGAACACGGAAGAAGGTGGCAAAGCCGTCCACGATCAGCATGTTTGAAAACGAGAGGCCGGGATGATCGTTGGCAGCGACGGCCGCCACCAGCGCCGCGATCAATCCCACCAGCGTGATGGAACTGAAAGCGTTGCGTTTATTTTCGCCCAGCAGAGGCTCCATCACCATGATCAGTGTGCCGGCCACGATCAACAGAATTTCCGGTAGAAACCGAAGATAATCGAGGGCAGTCGGCGCGAAGTTAGCGGGCATCCGCGGACTCCTTCGCTCGGAGCGGGCTCTGTTGGGCGTGGAGGGCTCCATGCATCGCGTTGCGGACGTGAACATCGCGCTTGGCATCCACCGGGCCCAGGATCACGGCGGTGGATTGGGAAATGGATGGAATGAAGCTTTGCGTGAAGGTACCCATCCAGAGCATCAGGAGGATGAGTGGGATGCTGATGGAATATTCGCGGAGATTCAGATCTTTGAATCCGCTCACTTCTCCGGAAGCCTTCCCAAAGCAAACGCGTTGATACAGCCACAACATATAGCAAGCTGACAGGATGACGCCGACGGCGGCAAAAGCCGTCCACCACATATTGATCAAGGCAGTTCCCTGCAACACCAGGAACTCGCCGACGAAATTGTTGAGCATGGGGAGTCCGATGCTGGCCAGCATGGTGATCATGAACACGATGGCCAGGCGCGGAGCGGGCGTGGCGACCCCGCCGTAGGCGTCAATTTCGAGCGAATGGCGCCGTTCATAGAGGAAACCGACCATGATGAAAAGGGCGCCGGTGGAGACGCCGTGACTCAGCATCTGGTAGACCGCGCCATCGAATCCTTGTTGAGTGAAACTGAAAATTCCGAGCACCACAAAACCCAAATGGCTGACCGAGGAATAGGCGACCAGCTTCTTCATGTTGGGCTGCACCAAAGCCACCAGCGCGCCGTAGACGATTCCTATGATGGCCAGCGTGATGATCCAGCCCGAACAGTTGAGCGCGGCCTTCGGGAACATGGGGACGCAGAAACGCAGAAGTCCGTAGGTGCCCATTTTCAACATCACAGAAGCCAGCATCACCGAACCGGCGGTGGGCGCTTCCACGTGGGCGTCGGGCAGCCAGGTATGCAGCGGGAAAATGGGAACCTTGATGGCGAACGCGATGAAGAATGCCAGGAAAAGCAAGAGCTGCTCGGGATAGCTGGGCGCAACGGATCCGTTCTGCAATCCGGCGAGGATTTTCGCATAATCGAAAGTTCCAGCCTGATTGTAGAGATAGATGATGCCCACCAGCATCAGCGCCGATCCAGCCATGGTGTAGAGGAAGAATTTGACAGCCGCATAGATGCGCCGCTCGTGCCCCCAGATGCCGATCAGGAAGTACATGGGAACCAGCGAAACTTCCCAGAATACGAAAAACAGGAAGAGGTCGAAAGAGCAGAACACACCGATCAATCCGAATTCGAGCAAAAGCAGGAATGCGAAAAATTCCTTGATGCGCTTCTGGACGGATTTCCATGACACCAGCACGCACAGCGGCGTGAGCAGAGTGGTTAGCAGCACGAGCCAGAGGCTGATTCCGTCGACGGCGACATGGTAACGGATATTCGGCGAGCTGACCCACTGAAAATCCGTTTCGAAAACAAACTTCCCAGGATTGCCGAACCAATAGGGACCAATCAAGCCGAGCGATGCTACGAAAATGGCAAGCGAAGCCACCAGGCTGAAGCGGCGGATTCCCTCCTCATGCTCCTTGGGTAGGAAGAGAATCAGAAGGAAAGCCGCTAGCGGCAGAAAGATTACCAGATCGAGCAGTGTCATCGGCGGCCTCCGGCGAATCCGATCGCGATCAACGCCACGATGGATCCCAGCACTACCCAAGCCGCGTAAGTGCGAATGTTTCCGGATTGCAGCAGCCGCAAAATACCTCCGATACCGCGCGACCGTGAGCCCACGCCGTTCACCGTGCCATCGATTAGTCCGGCATCTACGCCCTTCCAAAGGACGACGCGGGAGATTGCTAACAAGGGCCGAACCACTACGGCGTTGTAAATTTCGTCAACGTAATATTTGTTGAAGACCAGCGTGTAGAAGCCGTTCATGGCCTTGGCAAACGAATCCGCCAGGCCGCGCTTGGCGACATAGAACACATAGGCGAGCAGGATGCCGGCCACTCCGACACCGGCGGAGATCCAGGCCAACGTCTGATTCTCGGCAGTTTCGGCGAACATCGGCTCCAGCCAATGCGGGATGTTGATGAAGCCTCCGAAGATGGAAAGAACCGCGAGCAGCATCAGCGGTCCCGTCATCACGAGCGGGGATTCGTGCGGATGCGCGTGGCCCCGATAATCGCCGGTGAAGGCCAGGAACCAGGCGCGGAAAACGTAGAACGCCGTCATGCCGGCGGTAACGACGCCCACCCAGTACATCCACGGCGCGCGCGCATAGGCCGCGACCAGAATCGCGTCCTTGCTGAAGAATCCCGAGGTGAAGGGGAAGCCGGAAATGGCGAAGGATGCACACAGTAGTGTGATGGCCGTGATTCGCATGTGCTTGAACAGGCCGCCCATTTGGCGCAAATCCTGCTCGCCGTGTAATCCGTGGATCACGGCGCCGGCGCCCAGGAAGAGCAGCGCCTTGAAGAAGGCGTGCGTCATCAGGTGGAAGACGCCGGCCGAAAACGCTCCCACGCCCAAGCCGACGAACATGTAACCGAGTTGGGAGACGGTGGAATAAGCGAAAACTTTTTTGATGTCGGTCTGTGCCAGGCCGATGGTGGCAGCCAGGACCGCGGTGGCGAGCCCAATGATTGCCACCCAATCCATCGCGATGGGCGCATGGGTGAAGATCGCCGACGAGCGTGCGGTCATGTAGACGCCCGCTGTCACCATGGTCGCGGCGTGGATCAGAGCCGACACTGGAGTAGGGCCGGCCATTGCATCGGGCAGCCAGACATACAACGGGATCTGCGCGGATTTTCCGGCCGCGCCCACCAGCAACAGGAGACTAATGATGGTAAGGGTTCCGTAGCCGGCTTCGGTGGGCATGTTCTTGGCCGCGTCAAAAACCTTGGTGAAATCCAGCGATCCGAATTGGCGGAAGATCATAAACATGGCGAGCGAGAAGCCGAAGTCGCCAATGCGGTTTACGATGAACGCCTTGTTCCCGGCGGTGGTGGCAAAGTTTTCCAGGAAATAAAACCCGATCAACAAATAGCTGCAAAGTCCCACGCCTTCCCAACCGACAAACAGCAGCAGGAAATTCTGGGCCAGCACCAGAACCAGCATGAAGAACATGAACAGGTTCAGATAAGCGAAGAAGCGATAGTAGCCGCCTTCGTCCGCCATATATCCGACGGAATAAATGTGGATCAACAAGCCCACGCCGGTAACCACCATCAGCATTACGGCCGTGAGCCGGTCTATAGCGAAATCGACATTCATCTGCAGCGCGCCGCTTTGAATCCAGGTGAAGCAGTGCTCGACGTATTTGGTTTCAAGCGGACCCAGAGCCAGCAGCGTTTTCACCACCCACGCGAACGAGAGAGCCACCGAGCCGATGGCAAACAGGTTCACCAGGCTCTTGGGCAGGCGGCGGCCGAAAAGGCCGTTCAGCAGGAAGCCGAGGAGCGGAAAGATCGGTATGAGCCAGAGATACATTTTATTGGGCAGCGGATTTCAATATTTCATTGAGCTGACATCGTCGATCATCAGCGTCTGACGGTTCTTAAAGACGGTCAGGATAATGGCCAACCCGACGGCCGCCTCCGCCGCGGCGACTACCATTACAAAAAAGCTGAAAATGTGTCCGTCCACCTTTTTCAGCGTGTAGGAGAACGTGATGAAGGTCAGGTTCACGGCGTTAAGCATCAGCTCGATGGACATAAACACGGTGATGATGTTGCGGCGATAGATAAAGCCCGCCACGCCGAGTCCAAAAAGAATGGCGCTCAGAATCAGGTACCAGCTAATGGGAACGCTTGCCGGCATTCTTCAAACCTCCCGTCTCGCAAGAACGATGGCGCCCAGAATGGCGATCAGGATCAGGACTGAGGTGACTTCGAAAGGCAGCAGGTACTCGGTGAACAGTTTTCTGCCGATCGCGAGCGCCGTTCCACCTTGAAAAGCGCCGAACACCACGCCCTCCGTTTTGGGCAACATGGCCTGGATGATAAAGCTGATCAATCCAAGAAAGGCGGCCAGCAAAAGCATGCCCAGGTATCTGGTGAAGAGCGGGATTTGGCGCGAGGCGGATTCGGCGCCGGCGTTTAACAGCATGATCACGAAAATGAAAAGCACCATGATGGCGCCGGCATAGACGATCATCTGGGCCATGGCGATAAATTCGCCGCCCAGCTGCAGGTAGAGCACGGCCAACGACCCCATCACTCCGATGAGTGAGAGCGCGCTGGCGATGGGATGGGTCTGGGCCACCAGGCTGATGCCGCAAAGCACGGCGACGGCGGCGAAGATGAGGAAGATCAGCGGATTCATATTTTCATTTCGAAGTGAGCGCCACCACCAGTCCGGTGACCAGCAGGTTGAACATGGCGAGCGGGAACAGCACGATCCAGGCGAAGCGCATCAACTGATCGTAGCGGAAGCGCGGCAGCGTTCCGCGCACCCAAATAAACAAGAACAGAAGTACGCCGAGTTTTCCACAGAACCAGAACAGCGCCATCAGAATGGTCTTCAATACGGGGACCAGGAAAGAAACACCGAAAAGCGCGGCGATTCCGAGAAACACAAGGCCGGTGGCGGGCAGCGTATATTTATCCATGCGGCGCGCGGGATGAAGCCCATGAAAAAGCGCGATCAGTCCGCCGAGCGCGAAGATCAGGATGGGAACGAAGTCGGAGTAGGGCGCAGGGAAAGGCGGCTGCCATCCGCCCAGAAACAACAGCGTCGCCACCGCGGTGACGGTGATCATGTTGGCGTATTCGGCCATGAAAAACGCCGCGAAGCTCATGCTGCTGTATTCGGTATGAAAGCCCGCCACCAATTCGTTTTCAGCTTCCGGAAGATCGAAAGGCACGCGATTGGTTTCCGCAAACCCGGCGATCACAAAGATGCAGAAACCCAGAATCTCGGGGAACACGTTCCAGCGCGGAATGAAGCCCAGCCAGTAGCCGTCCTGATAATTCACCATCTCGCGGAAGCTGAGTGTGTTGGCCAACAGCAGGGGCGCGGCGATGGCCAGCGCGAGCGGTAATTCGTAGCTGATCATTTGCGCCGAACTGCGCAGGCCGCCCAGGAGCGAATATTTGTTGTTCGAGGCCCAGCCTCCCAGCGCCACGCCGTAGACTCCTACCGAAGAGATCGCCAGCACGAACAGGATGCCGATGTTCAAATCGGTAAGCTGCATCCAGGTGGTCACCGGACCGATGGTGATCTGGGGTCCGAACGGGATCACAGAAATCGAAATCAGAGCCAGCACCACGGCGATAAACGGCGCCAGGAGGTAGAAGAATTTATTTACGTGGGAAGGCATTACGCCTTCTTTGGTAATCAGCTTCACCACATCCGCCAGAGGCTGCAGCAGGCCGTGCGGCCCCACCCGGTAGGGTCCTATACGAAGCTGGATGTGCCCGATCACTTTGCGCTCGATCCACTGCAGGTAAGCGAGCGTGGTGAGAAGCACGAAGGCGATCACCGCCGCCTTGATGAGGCTGAGGATTAAGAAATTCTGTAAAAAATTCATCCGTGACTCTAAGGCCGCTCGCCGGAGTACAACCCGCCCGGCGCTTCAAGCACGGAGCGGAGCGTCTTGGAAAAACGTCCCAATGAGCCGGAGGTAAAGAGAGTATCGCGCGACGACTGGATTAAATCCGGCCGCGAACCAGCCGGAACACGGCCGTTCACCGGCGTAGTTTGCGCTGCTCCCCCCGATGCGACGATTGGCAAAGGAATATTATAACCATGCACGGTGGTTCGAATCTCGTCAAAAACTTTGTCGGGCGACCAGATGCCGATGTGGATGCCCATTTCCTTGGACAGCAGACCGATGATCTCAAGGTCAGGCTTGGTTCCCATCACTTGCAAACCGGCTTTCAGACGCTGCACTTCTCCACAAACATTGGTGACGGTGCCGCTCTTCTCGTAAGCCGACGCAGCGGGGAATACCACATCGGCGCGCTGCGCGGTCTCGCTGAGGAACATCTCATTCACCACCACGAAAGCCTGGCCGGCCGCCAGCGTGCTGTGCTTCAACGGATTCGCGCCCACCACCCACAACACGTCAAGATCCGCCGCGGCAAGAATTCCTTGGTACCCAAGTCCGGTCTCCTTCACTGGCCGATAGCCTGGACCGAGCGCGGGCGAAAGCCCCATGTCGGAGGCGCCGCGCGAATTCGAATAATCCACCAGGCAGACGTACTTCACCGGAATACCGAGTGAATCGCCGAAAGCCACCAGCTTTGAAACCCCTTGTCCCTGGATGGAATCCCCGAACGCGATCACAAGTTCAGGCTCCGCCTTCAGTAGATCGCGGAGCGATTCCACATCGGCCAACTCCTGACCTGGAACGGTAATAATGCTGCGTACCGATTGTTTCTGTTCGCGCACCGGCCCGGGCGTCACGGTGTAGATGTGTGCGCCGTGATGGCGGTAATTGGCGCGAATCTGGAAAGCCAGGAAGGGATGCTGCTGCGAGAGATCGCTCCCGATCACGAGAATCGCTTTGCGGTTATACAGATCGCCGGTAGTGGCCAGCGCCTCGCTCTTTCCGCTGAGCGCGTCCAACAAGCTGGGCACGTCGCCGGTGCGATGATGATCGATGTTATTGGTCCCCAACGCCTCCCGCGCGAACTTCTGCAGATAGTAGTTTTCTTCGTTCGTGGTGTGATTGGAACCGATCACCGCGAACTTGCCGCCGCGCGCTTTCACATCTTTGAACTTCGCCGCCACAGCGGCAAGAGCTTCGGCCCACGAAACAGGCTCCAGCGTTCCGTTCTTGCGCAGCATCGGGGATTGCAGCCGCTCCGGATGATGGACGAAATCGAAAGCGTAGCGTCCCTTGATGCACAGAAACTCGCCGTTGATGCCCGAGTGATCGCGATTATTCCCCCGGATGATCTCATTATTACGAACACCAAGCGTGGTTTTGCAACCGTTCGAGCAGTGTGTACAGATAGTGCCCACGTGATGCATTTCCCATGGCCGCGTCTTGTAACGATACATGCCGCTGGTCAACGCGCCGACCGGGCAGATATCGATGCACATGCCGCACTCGTCGCACTCCAGATGATCGAAATGGTTGGGAGCGATTTCCGAATGGGCGCCGCGATTGATCACGCCCAACGCGTTCACGCCCATACCCTCATCACAGACACGCACGCAGCGGTAACACAGAATGCAGCGTGGAGCGTCGAAGAACACCACGGGCGACCATTGCTGCTCATCCACGTGGAGCTTTTGTTCCACGAAGCGGCTTTCGCCCGCGCCGTAGCGGAAAGTCATGTCCTGCAGCTCGCACTCGCCGCCCTTGTCGCACACCGGACAATCCAGGGGATGATTGGTGAGCAGGAATTCGATGGTGCCTTTGCGCGACTCGCGAACCGTAGGCGAATCCGTGTGTACTACCATCCCTTCGGCCACCGGCAGCGTGCATGCCACCTGGAGCTTCGGAGTTTTATCCACCTCCACCAGGCACATGCGGCAAGCAGCCACCGACACCAAACCGTCGTAATAACAAAATGACGGGATCTCGATGCCCACCTGTTTGGCGGCGTTGATGAGGAGAGTTCCTGGCGCCGATTTCACGGCCTTGCCGTCGATCGTAAGATTGATAATTTCGCTCATCGTGTTTGAACTAAATGCGCTTTCATGCGAACACCGGTTCGGCTGCGTGCGCGTAAGGACAGGGACGTCCATTCAAATGCGCTTCAAAATCTTCGGGGAACTTTTCGACGATCGAGATAGTCGGCATGGCGGCCGCATCGCCCAGCGCGCAGAAGGTCCGGCCCAGCATATTCTTGGATAGCTCGCCAATCAAAGCAATGTCGCTCTTTTGGCCTCCGCCATCATTCATCCGCTGCAGCATCTTTTTCAGCCAGGTGGTGCCTTCGCGGCAGGGAATGCACCAGCCGCAGCTTTCGTGCGCATAAAACTTCATGATACGCAGCGCGAACCGAACCATGCAGGTGTTTTCATCCAGGATTACCGTGCCGCCGGAGCCGAGCATGCTCTTCACTTTGGCCAATGTGTCGAAGTCCATCGAAATATCGCACTCGTCGGCCTTCAACAACGGGCACGACGATCCGCCCGGAACGACGGCCTTGAGCTTTTTGCCGTTGCGCATTCCGCCGCCGACTTCGTAAATCATGCGGAGCAGATTGAAACCCATGGGCAGTTCGAAGACGCCGGGTTTGTTGATGTGCCCGGAGAGACAAATCATGCGCGTGCCGCCATTCTTGGGAGGTCCCAACGCGGCGAACGCGGCGCCTCCGTCGCGAATGATGGGCGGGATTGCGGAAAGCGTTTCCACATTATTCAGCAGTGTGGGAGCTTGCCACGCTCCCACCACGGCGGGAAACGGAGGCTTCATGCGCGGGATGCCCCGCTTGCCTTCTATGGAATCCAGCAGCGCCGTCTCTTCACCGCATTCGTAGGCGCCTGCACCGGAGTGCGTGTAGATATCGAAGTCAAGTCCGGTACCTAGAATATTCTTGCCCAGGTAGCCGCGCGCGTAAGCTTCCGAGATGGCGCGGTCCATGGATTCGATCAGATATCGATACTCGCCCCTTATATAGATGTAGCCTTTGTGGGCGTCAATGGCGCGGCCGGCGATCAGGATGCCTTCCAGCAACTGATGCGGATCGTTCTCCATCAGCAGCCGGTCTTTGCAGGTGCCGGGTTCGCTTTCATCGGCATTAATGATGACGTATTTCGGCTTCGGTGACGTGCGCGGGACGAAGCTCCACTTCAGTCCGGTTGGGAATCCGGCGCCGCCGCGTCCGCGCAGAGCCGAAGCCTTCACTTCGTCGATGATCTGCTCAGGCGTCATTTCCATCGCCTTGCGAAAGGCTTTGAAGCCGTCCGTCGCAAGATAGGTGTCGAGCGATGCCGAGTTCGGAAGACCGAAGCGCTTGGTTAGGATTTTGACTTCGAGCGGACTGGGTTCGTTATAGAGCATCCCTAATTCTTTGGTCCTTTGCTTCCGCCATTCAGTAACAGCTTCTTTTCTATCTCCAGCAGCCGCTCTTCGAGATTCTCCAGGCGCATGGATGCGGAAGTATCCAAGTTCGAGAGATTGGCTTCCAATTTTCGCATTCGGATGTTGTTCGCCGTCTGGAACTTCTCGAATCCCCGCAGCAGTTCCGTCTGCGAGTCGTGGATCTTTTCCACCAACCGCGCTTCCATCTCCTTCAGATGGGTGTCTTGTGCTTTGAACCTTGAATCGATTCGATCCTCAAGATCCACCAGATCTTTTTTCGTTACAGCCGCGTTCTTGTCCATTTACTGCTTCCTTCTCAAATCTTCAATCAGCTTGTCCAGCTTTTCCGGCGTCACATGATGGTGAAAATCGTAATTCATCTGAATCGCGGGAGCCCAGCTACAGGCTCCGATGCATTCCACTTCTTCGAGCGAAAACTGGCCGTCAGGCGTGGTCTGCTTGTTTCCGATCCCCAAGGTCTTCGCGGCATGCTGAAGCAGCTCTTCGCCTCCATCGATCAGGCAACTGATATTGGTGCAAACCTGCACGTGAACCTTGCCCTGCGGCTGCGTGTGCAGCATGGAGTAGTAGCCCACAACTTCATCCACTTGCAGCGGCGTCACTTTGCAACGACGGGCCACCTCTTCAATCAGTTCGTGGGAGATGTGGCCCACTTCATCCTGGGCGTAGAGCAGCATCGGAACCACGGCGGAGCGCGTCCGGCCGGGCGGATAGCTTTCGAGCATTTTGGCGAATCTGGCTTCGAGTTCCGGCGAGAAAGTCATCAGCGATCCACGTCTCCCAGTACAAAATCCATGCTGCCGAGCGCGGCGATGGAATCCGCCAGCAGGCGCCCTTCCAGCAATGCCGACAGCGCTTGCAGGTTGCCGAAACTGGGCGTTCGCATGAAAATCCGATACGGCTTGGATGTCCCGTCGCTCACCACGTAATAGCCGATTTCACCGCGCGGCGATTCCACCGCCTGATAGACTTCGCCGGAAGGTACGCGGAAGCCCTCGGTGACGATCTTAAAGTGATAGATCAGCGCTTCCATCTGCGTCTTCATTTTTTCACGCTCGGGCAGCACGATCTTGGGCGAATCGGCCTGCCAGGGGCCTTCGGGCATCCCCTCCAGAGCTTGCGTGATGATGCGCGCGCTTTGCCGCATCTCTCCCAGCCGCACGCGATAGCGGGCGTAGACATCGTTTTCGGTCCGTGTGGGAATTTCAAAATCGAATTTGTCGTAGCTCGAATACGGCTCGGATTTCCGGATATCCCACTTCACGCCGGCGGCCCGGATCATGGGACCGGTTACGCCCAGGTCGAGCAGATCTTCGAGCGGTGCGATTCCCACGCCTTGAGTGCGCCGCGTCCAGATGGGATTGGTGTCCAGCAATTCTTCGTACTCGTCCACCTTGCTGGGAAAGGCCCGGATGAATTTGCCGACCACCTGTTGCCAGCCGCGCGGCGGTTCCAAGGCCAGGCCGCCGATCCGAATGTAGCTGGTCATCATGCGCTGGCCGGAGAACATTTCGAGAATCCGGAGAATGTCCTCGCGCTCGCGGAAACAATAAAAGAAGACGCTCATGGCGCCGATGTCGAGCGCATGCGTGCCCAGCCAGACCAGGTGACTGTTCAAACGCGAAAACTCGGCCATCATCACGCGCATCCATTGCGCGCGCGGCGGAATCTCGATATCGCCGATTAGTTTTTCCACCGCCAGCGCGTACACCAGGTTGTTAGAAAGATTCGCCAGGTAATCCACGCGATCGGTGAGGGTGACTACTTGCTGCCAGGTCTTGACCTCGCATTCCTTCTCGATGCCGGTGTGCAGGAAACCAATATCGGGAACCGCCGTCACGATGGTCTCGCCATCCAGTTCCAAGACCACGCGCAGCACGCCGTGC
>Ga0302324_100010608_pt1 | contig 19048 bp, 19 predicted proteins | sample Palsa_T0_1_FD_201949 | JGI IMG/M metagenome (GOLD analysis project Ga0302324, IMG submission 201949) | Peat permafrost microbial communities from Stordalen Mire near Abisko, Sweden - Palsa_T0_1 | ecosystem: Environmental > Terrestrial > Soil > Palsa > Peat permafrost | place: Sweden: Abisko...
CCGTGGGTGGCGGCGCGCAGGGCGGCGACGACCAGGTCGTGCTTGCCGGGCCAGCGCCGGTACAGGGCTCCGAGGCTGGTGCCCGCGCGTTCGGCGACCTCGCGCATGCCGAATGCCTCGTAGCCGCCTTCCTCGACCAGTTCCCGGGTGGCCCGCAGGACGGCGTCGTCGAGAACGTCACCGTGACACGGAGGCGTCGATCATGGCCGAGACCACCGGCGGCAGTGCAATCGTTCTAGGCGGCGGAGGTGTGACCGGCATCGCCTGGGAGATCGGCGTGCTGGCCGGCCTGCTTGACGCCGGGGTGGATTTGAACGCCGATGCTGTGTTCGGCACCTCGGCCGGCTCCTTCGTCGGCACGGCTCTGGCCGCGGGCGCCGACATCGAGCAGCTCTACGCGGCCCAGCAGGCACCCGCGGTCGACGAGTCCACCACCAGGGCGTCACGCACCCTGACCGCCGCCTGGGGTTGGGCGTTCCTGCGCGGACGGGGCAACCCCGAGCGGGTGGGAGCCGGATTCGGAGCCGTCGCTCGCCGCTTCACCCCCCAGGTCTCCGTGGCGGAAAGACGCCGCACGGTGCGGGCCCGCCTCTACACCATCCAGTGGCCCAGCACGCTGCACGTAGCCGCTACCGATGCTGACTCCGGCGTCCTGACCGCCTTCGACCACACCTGCGGCCACCCGCTGGCGGACGTCGTCTCAGCCAGCGGCGCGGTACCCGGCATCTCCCCGATGGTCGCGTTCGGCGGCCGCACCTGGATCGACGGCGGCATGGTCTCCGCGGCCAACGCACGACTCGCCGACAACTACGCCCGAGTCCTGGTCATCGCCCCCATGCCCAAGGGCCACGCCGGAATCCCCTCGGCTCAGCAGGACGTGGAAGCCATGCGGGCCACCGCGAAAGTCGAACTGATCACCCCCGACCCCCAGTCCGTCCAGGCGATCGGCTCCAACCCCTACGACCCGGCCCGCCGGGGCCCGGTCGCCGCTGCGGGCCGCGGCCAGGGCCGGCAGGCGGCCGTCCGAGTCACAGACCTCTGGCGCTGAACGCACCCGCCGCACCCCAAGCGACTGGCACCGGACTGACCTGCCATCCCATCCCCACCTCACGCGGTCTTCGGCCGCGCGGCTGCCGCTGCCTTGGCCGCGGATGGTTCGGCTCGCTCGGCCAGCTCGAAGACGGCGGAGAACAGGTAGCTCGTCGCCAGGCTCCGATAGGGCCGCCATTTCTCGGCGATGGCCAGCACCTCCCGCTCGCTGGGCCGGTGGTCGAGCCGGTAGGCGGCTTGGACGGCCTTGCGCAGGGCCAGGTCTCCCGGCAGCACGACGTCCTCCCGTTCCAGCGCGACCAGCAGGGCGCCCTGCACGGTCCAGGGGCCGATCCCGGGGATGACGGTGAGCGCGGCCATCAGCTCGTCGTCGGGCAGGGCGCTCAGCTCGTCGGCGTTCAGGCGGCCGTCCGTCAGCCGCTCGGCCAGGTCGCGCAGCGTGCCGACCTTCCGCCAGGACAGCCCGGCCTCGCGGAGCTTGGCGGGGTCGAGCGCCAGCAGTTCAGCCGGGGCCGGGAGGCGGCCGCCGAACAGCGCCTGGATGCGGCCCAGGATCGTCCGGGTCGCCGCCACCGACAGCTGCTGGCCCGTGACCTGGAACAGCAGGGCGCCGAAGAGGTCCATCGGCGGCAGCTCGGCCCGCCACGCCTCGGGATCGAAGTCCGGCCGCTCGTCGATCAGCCCAGCCAGCACCGGGTCGGCGTTACGCAGGTAGGACCGCGTTCGCCGCAGCCACGCGGCGCGGCCGGAATCGTCGCTCACCGGAATCGCTCCCTCCCCCGGGTTATACCCATCATCCTTCCCCGGTGAGCTGGCGAACCTCGAGCAGGTCGAGGCCGAGCGCCTCGATCTCGGCCAGCACGCCGTACAGCGCCGACCGGTCCAGCGGCCCGGTGAGCACGGTGTGCGCGCCGTCCGGCCGCGCGGCCATGGCCGGGAACGCGGACAGCAGCGTGACGCCGAGGTGACCGTTGATCCGGATGGTGTACAGGGCCGGTTCCGGGTCCATGACGCCATGGTCAGCGGCCGGCAGGTGACCGCGCATCACCCGGATCCGGTGACCGTGGCTAGCGGGCGCGGCCTGCCGCCAGCAACCGCAGCTCCCGGGCGCGCTGCACGGCCGACGAGCGGTCGGTGACCTGGAGCTTGGCGTAGATGCTGCGGACGTGGGTGCTGACGGTGTTGACCGAGACCGACAGCTCGCCGGCGATCTCGGGCCGGGACAGGTTCGTCGGCAGGTAGCGCAGCACCCGCAGTTCGCCCGGGCTCAGCTCCTCCGCGTCCGGCGAGGGGCGCTGGTCCCCCGGCGCCCGGGATGAGCCCTGCAGGGCGTCGAGGATCCCCGCGAGCAGCGCTCCGTGCGCTGTCTCGTGCGGTGGCAGGCCCTCGAGCAGCTCCCGCGAGAACGTCATCGCGAACGGCAGGACCAGCCGGTCAGCCTCCCCTAGCGTCAGCGCGCGCTCGACCGCCTGGTTGGCCGCGCGCTGGTCACCGAGTTCGCGGTGGGCGTGCCCGGCCAGCAGGTGCGCCTCCATGACGGTGACGTAACCGATCACCGGGGCGGTGCCGTCGACCACCGGCTGCACCGCGCCCAGGGCTCCGGCCGGATCGCCGTCCGCCAGGCAGATCACCGCGTGGGCATTGAGGATCTCACCGGAGCCGGCCCGCTCGTCATCGAACGCGGAGAGCGCCGCGAGCGCCGCCCGGGCCTCGCCCGTCCGCCCGAGTCGGGCGAGGGTGGCCAGCCGCCAGCCGGTCACCTGGCTCGCCAGCGCGTGCGGCCCCTCGAGCTGCGAGCGCAGCTGCTCGGCCGCGCTGAACTCCTCGAGCGCCTCAGGCAGACGGCCGCGGCAGGCGCGCAGGATCGCGGTCGTGTGGTGCAGCACCAGGCGCATGATCGGACCGCGGTCGGTTTGCAGGGCCTGGGCGGTGCGCTGCAGCCATCTCTCGGCCTGGTCGAATTCACCCAGCCACACCTGCGTTCCCGCCATCGTCGACAGCGCAGGCGAGATCACCGGTTCCGCGCCCCAACCGTGTCGTTCTGCCAGCGCTACGGCCTCCAGGCAGCGCAGCTGGGTGGTGGCGAACGGCTCGATCTTGGACGCGAAGCCGAGCTCCGACAGACAGCCGACTTCGAGGTACGGTCGGCCGATCTCCCGGGCCAGGGCGGCTCCCTGCCGGAGGTGGCGCTCGGCGTCCGGGAGCGCGAGCGTCCACGCCTCGACCGCCCCCAGGTTCATCAGCGCCACCGCGCGCAGGTCGCTGCCCAGGGCGATGTCCTCGTCGGACTGCCCGGTGAGCGGGGAATCCAGGAACCTGACCTGCTCGAGGACGCCGGCCAGGTGGCCGCGCCGCCGGGCCAGCGACAGCCGCAGCGAGGCGATCGCCACCTGGAGTCGGCGCTGGCGATCCGGCGGCGCCGTCGCGGCGTAGGTCTCGGCGACCGACAGATGGGCGGCCGCCTCGTCCAGGTGTCCGTGAACCAGCTCGCCCCCGGCGCGTACCAGCGCCAGCTCGGGGTGATCCTCGCCGGGCGGGAAGGCCCGCTCCAGCGCCTGCATGGTCTGCGCCTGCCCGTCGAGCGTCAGGCTGAACGAATGGTCGGCCAGCAGCCGGGCCGCGTCGGGCCAGTCGCCGGCCGCCTGGGTATGCCGGATGGCGTCGACCGCCCGGCCCTGCCGGATGAACCACCCGGCGGCGCGCCGGTGCAGCGCCGGCACTTCCGTGGGCAGCGTCCGGCGCAGCTCCAGCCGGAGCAGGTCCCCGAATAGGTGGTGGTAGCGGAACCAGGTGCGCTCGGGGTCAAGCGGCAACACGAACGCGTTCGCGTCGGCCAGCGCGAGCAGCATCCGCTCCGAGTCCGACCGGCCGGTGAGCAGATCGGCCAGCTCGGCGCTGACCCGATCGAGCAGGGAGGTACGCAGCAGCAGGTCCTGGACGTCGGCTGGCTGGCGCTCCAGCATCTCGGCGATGAGGTACTCGGCGACCGTGCGGTCGCTGCCGGAGAACTCCGCCACGAAGCGCTCCGGGTCGGGGTGGCCGGCCAGGGAGATCGCCGCCAGCCGCAGGCCCGCGGCCCAGCCCTCCGTCCGCTGGTGCAGCAGCGCCGCCCCTGATTCGGATAGCGCGATGCCCGAAACGTCGAGCAGCAGGCGGGTTTCGCGCTCGGTGAAGCGCAGGTCGGCCGCCCGGATCTCGGCCAGCTCGCCCGCCAGGCGCAGCTGGTGCAGGCCCAGCCGCAGATCGTGGCGCGTGGTCAGCATTGCGTGCGCGCCCGGCGGGAGGTTCGTCAGCAATCTGGTCAGCAGAGCGAGCGCCTGCGGCGAGTTCAGCTCGTGCAGATCGTCGATGACCAGCGTGATCCCGGGCGATGCGTCGGCCAGTTCCGCTAGCACCCGGTCGACCATCGCCGGCGGGTTGAATTCGGGCGTCGCCGCTGGCGGTGCCGCGCGGCCGGTCGCGGCCGAGGCGTCGCGGACCGCGTTGAGCAGGGCCAGCCAGAACTGCTGGGCGTCCTGCTGATCCCGTTGCACCAGCAGGACCGCGAGCCGACGCCGCTCGCCCTGAGCGTCAGCCCAGGCGCGCAGCAGCGACGTCTTCCCGCTGCCAGCCGGGGCCGAGATGATCGTCACCGTGCGGGCCGCCGCCCGGTCGAGGGCGCCGAGCAGATCACCCCGGTCGATCAGCCGTGCAGTTGTGTGAGCCACCGTCAAAGGCCTGCCTTGATGTGTGTACGCCTGACACCCGCGCGTCAGTGCCCTGCCCCGGCACCTCCCCTCTCCGTACCAGTCCGCGCACGTCGCTGTCAACGCAGCGGCGGATCCGCGAATCACCGGGATCCGGTGAAGACCTCTCACCTTCCTGACGGCGAGCCTTAGTCAGTCGCGAAGGCGAGCACGGCCGCCAGGGGACGTGCCCCAGATTCAAGGGAGATACCGTGACCTCACCAGCATCCGGCGACGGGCACCCCGACTACGCGCCCGTCCCCCCGTCCGCGCTCGGCCCGGCCCTCAACGACCAGGGCTACTACGTCGGGCGGGTCGAGCGGAACCTGTACTGGGTCACCGACGGCGTCTACAACTCGGCCTTCCTGACCACCGCCGACGGCGTGATCCTGTTCGACGCGCCCCCGTCCATCGGGGGCAACCTGCAGCGCGCGGTGGACGAGATCGCCGCCGCCAACGGCGTCAGCAACCGGGTGACGCACCTGGTCTACTCGCACCACCACGCCGACCACGGCGCCGGATCCTCGCTGTTCGGGGATGTGGTCAGGATCGGGCACGAGGACACCCGGCGGCTGCTGCTGCGCGACGACGACCCGGCCCGGCCGGCCCCGGAGGTGACGTTCGCCGACAGCTACACGCTGGAGGTGGGCGGCGAGCGAGTCGAGCTGGCCTGGCACGGCCCCAACCACACGCCGGACAACATCTACATCCACTTCCCCGACCACGACACCCTCATGTTCATCGACGTCGTCAACGCCGGCTGGGTGCCGATCTACAACACCAACCTCAGCGAGGACGTGATCGGCTACATGGGGGCCCCGGACATCGCGCTGTCCTACCCCTGGACCCACCTCATCTCCGGGCACGTCGGCCGGCTCGCCACCCGCGACGACGTCGCGGTCCACCAGCAGTACATCGCCGACATCGAGGCCAGCTCGCGGGAGGCGCTGGCGTCGGTCAACCCGGTGCCGTACTACGTGGACGCGGGGGCGAATGTCTGGCTCGGGATCAAGGGCCACCTGAACGCCGTCACCACCGCCGCCGCCGCGCCCGTCATCGCCAAGTACACCGGCGTGCTGGCGGCCGCCGACATCGAGGAATTCACCTACACGACCACGTTCGCGATCATGCAGTCGCTCCGCCTGGACAAGGGCCCGAGCGGACCGGTTCACCCCTGACCGCAACGCTCCGGGGCCGGGACAACTCCCGGCCCCGGAGCGTTGATATGCCTTCGCAGCTACGGTGATACAGGACTGGCCGGCTGAAGGTCTGGCCAGCGAGGTCGCGCCCCTGCACGTGCACCACGCGGATGACGAGGCGTGGCACGTGGTGTCCGGGGCGCTGCGGTTCCGGTTCTCGGATGAAGAGATCGTCGTCGGGGCTGGCTCGACCGTGTTGGTGCCCGCGGGCGTGGCGCATACTTTCGGTAACGCCGGGCCTGAGCCATCGCGGTACATCATTATCCTGCCTGCGCGCCTTGATGCGCTGATCAGTGCGCTGCACGAGGCGGACCGGGCGGAGCACGCGTCGATCTACCTCCGGTATGAGTCCGTGCTTCTGGAATGGCGAAGCGGTGGTGCCGGCTGGCTACAAAGGCTTTGATTTTTCGAACGGTCCGGGGCGACTGTCTGCCGTCCCGCTGTCACTCCTTGGTGAGGCGGTCGGTCAGCACGATGTCCACGATCGCCGGGACGGTTTCGGTCCTGGCCCAGTCGCGCTGCAGCTCGCAGGCGAGGGAGACCCAGCTGATCGGCTGACCGCCGGCCTGGGTCACCCGCTCTAGGCCGGCCCGGTGCGCCTCGACCGAGGTGCCGGCGATCGCGTCGACGACCGGGTAGACCTCGTACCCGTCGTGCAGCGCATCGAGCGCGGTGAAGGCCATGCAAACCTCGGTCCAGAGGGCGCAGATGACCAGCTTCCTGCGGCCGGTGGCGCGGACGGCCTGGAGGAACTCGACGTCCTCCCAGGAGTTGACCGTGGTCCGGTCGAGCGGCTTGTCGTCGGCCAGCAGGTCGGCGAAGGCCGGCAGGGTCGGGCTCTGGCCGTTGGCGACGTTGACGGTCGAGTGTACGACCGGGACCCCGAAGGCCTTGATGGTTCTGATCGTCGAGACGGCGTTCTTCGTCAGCAGCCCGGGGTCCATCGACCGGATCGTGGCCAGCTGCGACGCTTGGTAGTCGATGAACAGGAAGGCCGAGTTCTGCGGGGTGAGGAAATGGTCGGCGAGCGGGTCGCGAATGGGCGCGCAGGTCATCGATGAGCTCCTTTTTCGTTCAGCGGGCGTAGGCGCGCTGGTAGATGTGCTCGGCGAGCATGATCACGGTCATGTTGGAGGTGGCGGAGGGAGCCTCGGGGATGATCGAGGCGTCGACCACCCGCAGCCCGCTGACGCCGCCGACGCGGCCGACGGAGTCGACGACGGCCCACGGGTCGCCCGGTCCGCCCATCGGCACGCTCGAGGTGGGATGGCCGTAGATCGCCAGATTGTCAGTGATGATCTGGGCGAGGGCTTGGTCGTCGGCGACGGCCTCGCCCGGGGTCAGCTCGGCCGCGACGAACGGCGCGAAGACCGGGTTGCGGCCGATCGCGCGACCGATCTTGACCCCCTCGAGCAGGCGGCGGGCGTCCCGGCCGGTGCCGAGGTAGTTCGCGTCGATCAGCGGGGCGTCGCCGGGGTTGCGGCTGGCCAGCTTCACCGTGCCGGTCGACTCGGGCCGGGTGAGGGCCGGCATGATCACGATCGCGCCGCCGGTCGGGCTGAAGGACGCGTCCATCAGGTGGGTCGCGGTGACGTGGAGGTCAAGCTCGCCGGGGTCGGCCTCCCCCGAGGCCGTCCACAGCAGGGATCCGACCGCGGGGCTCATCTTCAGGCACCCGGGCGCGAGCGCGTAGGCGTTGTAGTAGCCGGGCTGGTCCTGCAGTCGCTGGCCGACCGGCAGGTCGGCGACGACGCCGATGCCGATGCCGAGGGCGGTCAGCTCGTCGGCCGGGCCGACGCCGGAGCGCAGCAGGATGGCCGGGCTGCCGTAGGTGCCGCCGGAGAGGATAACCTCGCGGCCGCGGTAGACCGTGCCGTCGGCGGCCAGGACGCCGGTGGCGGTCGCCCCGTCGAACAGCACCCGGTCGACGTTGACGTCGCCGCGGATGGTCAGGTTGGGCCGGCGTCGGACCTGCTCGGTGAGGTAGACCAGCCCCACGTTCTGCCGGACTCCGTCGACCACGTCGACCGGGTACCCGTCGGCGCCGTCCTGCTCGGCGCCGTTGAAGTCGTGCACCCGCGGGAACCCCTGCGCGACCGCTGCCTCCACGAACCCGAGCAGGGACGGCGTCAGCTCGTCGTCGGTGCGCTGCCGGATCGGCTGCGGGCCGGTCCGGCCGTGATAGGCGTCGTCGCCGGTCGGGGTGTTCTCGAGCTGCTTGTAGACCGGAAGCACGTCGTCGAACGACCAGCCTTCGGCGCCGTGGGCGCCCCACCGGTCGAAGTCGGCCGCGCGGGACCGCAGCGCCACCGCCGCGTTCACGGCCGAGCTGCCGCCGACGACCTTTCCGCGCGGAGTCGGGATCTGCGACTGGCCGGAGCCATGCGAGGTGTAGCCCCAGTCGTGGGCCGGGTCCGCGATCGTGTTCGCGTCGAGCAGCGCGGGCGGGTACGCGCCGGGGTCGTAGGCGGGGCCGGCCTCGAGCAGCAGGACCGTCCGGGCGGGGTCTTGGCTGAGGCGGGCCGCGAGGACCGCGCCCGCTGAGCCGCCGCCGACGATGATGACGTCGGCTGCCTCGGACACGTCAGACATGTCGATCTCCTTCCTCGGTGATCCCGTCCTCTCCCAAGACTCGCCGCCAGCGAGGTGACCGGCCGTCACTCGATCCCGGTGATTCAGCGAATCACTGTGATCCGGCGACGACTTCTCACCCCAGCAGCGCCGAGTCCGGGACCATGAGCACCGAGCAGCGAGCCAACCTGGAAGCCGCCCTGCGGAAGTCAGCCGTTCCGTCCGGCATCAGCGTCAGCGAGCAGCGGCGGCTGCTCCGGGAGTTCGCGACGGCGCAACCGCCGCCTGCCGACGTGACCGCTGCTCAGTCCTGAGCTGCTGGCCGGGCGGGTCCCGGACTACACGGCGGGTCAGGACCCTGCCCTTCCGCTGATCAGTCCCGTATTCGCGGACTTGTCCGGTCTGCCTCCGCTGATCATCCAGGGCGGGACGCATGAGGTTCTCCTCGACGACGCTCTGCGCCTGGCGCAGCGCGCCGCCTGGCCGAGGTCACCCTGGACATCACCCCCGGGTTGCCGCACGTCTTCCAGACCGACCTTCCATGCAGTCCCCGACGAAGCAGTCGCGGCCCTGGACAGAGCCGGGCGGTTCCTGTCGGCGCACTTCGCGGGCGCCGGTCAGGCGTCATAGCGAGGCCGAACGGGCGGGCGCTGACGCGGGGGCCAGCGCCCGCCCGATACCGGGTCAGGGCGCGTCCCGGTCGTACCGACGGTCGGGCGAGGGAAAGTGCCTTGTCAGCTGCGCGAGGGCGGCGTCGTCGAGGGTCACATCGGAGGCTGCTAGGTTCTCGGCCAGGTGGACGCGGGTCCGGGTGCCGGGAATGAGCAGGACGTTCGGGGCGAGGCCGAGCAGCCAGGCCAGCGCGATCTGGGCCGGCGTCGCCTGCAGCCGCGCTCCCAGCGCCGCGAGCACGGGGCTGGTGAGCAGGTGGTTGCGAGCGGGGCCGGGCAGACCAAGCGGGCAGAATGGGACGAAAGCGATGCCGCGCTTGACGCACTCCGCCAGGACGTCGGCCGATCCCTGGTCGACCAGGTTGAACAGGTTCTGCACGCAGACGATCTCGGTCTGCTCGACGGCGCGCACCAGCTGCTGCCGGGAGACGTTGCTCAGCCCGACGCCGTCGATCAGCTTCTCCTCCCGCGCCTTGGCCAGCGCGGCCAGCTCGGCGTCGAATCGATCGCCCGGCGGCTCGGCCGGGTCGATCATGCGCAGGTTCACCGCTGCCAGCCTGCTGACCCCGAGGGTGACCAGGTTGTCCTCGATCCCCTGGCGCAGCTGGTCCGGTTCGCCGCGCCGCGGCGACCCCCCGGCCGAGCCCGGGCGGGCCGCCACCTTGCTCACGATCGCCAGGTCGTCCGGGTAGGGGCGCAGTGCCTCGCGGATGAGCCCGTTCACGGTGCCCGCGCCGTAGAACTGAGCGGTGTCGATGTGGTCAATCCCGGCCTCGACCGCCGCCCGCAGCACCAGCAGCGCCTCGTCGCGGTCGCGCGGCGGACCGAAGACGCCGTCGCCGGCCAACTGCATGGCGCCGTAGCCGACGCGATGCACCCGCCACTGGCCGAGCGCGAACGGCCCGCCCAGCTGAATCATGCGTGGACCTGCGAACCCTCGCCGAGGTCAAGGCGGATCGACTCGAGGAGCACGAACGCGGTGCTGGCGGTGTAGACGTCGACGGCGGCCAGGACGCCGAGGTACTTCTTGATGACCGGCGCGGACGCGTAGGCGACCTGCGCGGCCTGGTACTGCTGGACTGCCGCCCATTCGTTGTCGCCGTACTTGGCGAAGTACGGGGTCGGGTCGATCGTCGTCAGGGCGCTCGTGACGCCGGCGATGATGTCCTTCACGTACTGCTGGTAGAGGACCATGTCGTCACGGGTGCAGATACGTCCCATATGGCCGCCGATGAAATGCTTCCACGGATAGGCCATGGCCACGTCGGCGGCGGCGATGGACCCCTGGACGTCCTCGTTCAGGTTGAAGCTGTCGAACGGCACCCAGCGCGGCAGGTTGATGTCCACCAGCATGAGCGTGTCGTGGTCAGGGAAGTGGATGTAGGTGTTGTCGGCGGTGTGGTTGGTGCCGCGCCACGCCAGGTCCACCCGCTCCCCGCCCACCCGCAGCGGGTAGCTGGTTTCGTAGGTGACGTCGGGCAGCGGCCTGGTCGGGTCGTCCTCGCTGGCCAGCAGCTGCTTCGTCTGGATCTGGCCGATCCGGACCACGTCCTTGCCGAACAGCGACGAGGCGCCGAGGTGGTCGGCGTGGTGGTGGGAGTAGACGATATGAGTGACCTTGTTGGACACCCCGTTGTCGGACGCGATCTGGTCGATCGCCCGCTGCAGGTTGTGGCCGATGGTCGGGGGTGCGTCGAACAGGACGACTCCCTCGCTGGTGGTCAGGAACGCCGCCTGGTAGGTGGCGTCGGTGACGTAGTAGAGGTTCCGCTCTACCCGTCCCACGTAGTAGCCATCGGCGTTGACGGCCGGGCCGAGCGCCGATGTCGGGATGGGCGCGAAGTCGGGCAGCGTGCTGGCCGATGCCGGGTCGGCCAGTGCGCCGGCGGCCAGGGCCGCGACGGTGGGGACGGCCGCGAGGGCCGCGCCGCGGGCAAGGAAGGAGCGGCGGTTGGTGGAGGACATGCTTGTATCCCTTCGGAGAGGCGGGGGTGATGAGGGATGGCGGGGTCAGGCGCCGTAGGCCGGGATGATCGCACCGCTGACCGGCGAGGCGAGGTCCCCGGCGAGGAAGGCGATGACGTTCGCCACCGCTTCCGGCGCGACGGCGTGCGCCAGCACTTCGGCCGGGAACAGCGACTGGTTGACGGCCGTGTTGATGAGCTGCGGGGCGACCGCGTTGACGCGGATGCCGTGCGGGCGCAACTCCAGGTCGAGAATGCGGACGAGGTGGCTCAGCGCCGCCTTGCTGAGGCTGTAGGCCGCGTAGCCGGCGGTCGGGTCAGTCCCCGGCCGGGCGGACACGTGCACGATGCTGCCCTTGCCGCTCTGGCGCATGTAGGGCTCGACCGCCTGGCTCAGCCACAGCGCCGCGCCCAGGTTGACGTCCATCAGGACCCTCAGGTCATCTTGGGTCGCGGCGACCGCCTCACCCAGGCGGAACATGCCGATGGTGTTGACCAGAACCTCGGGCGGCCCGGCCTGCGCGGCTATCGTGTCGATCAGGGCCTTGGCCACGGCCGGATCGGTCGCGTCGCCGACCTCGCGGCGGATGCCGTCCGGTAGCTTCTTCAGCCCTTCCTCACTGCGGTCGACCCCGACCACGGTGTACCCGGTGGCTGTCAGGGCCTGTGCGGTTGCCCGGCCGAGCTCGCCGCCCGCGCCGACCACGATGGCGATGCGCTCGCTCATGACGCCGCCTCCAGGGTGCGGACGGCCGTGCAATAAGACGACATCTCAGTACTCCTTTCTGTGATGGATTCGGCCTTGTCGAGCGGTCACGGACGGCGCCTCAGCATTGCCCGGCCGGAGCCGACAACTCCCAGGCCGACCAGGATGGCGAAGCCGAGCACGGTGTTGGGTGCGCTCGCGCCGAGGTCGAGTGCGATCCCGACTCCGATCACCGGAACCGAGAGCCCTGCGTAGAGCGCGATGAGCAGGGCGGACGTCATCGCGACGCGGCTCTGCGGCGGGCTTGCCTCGAGGACGATGCCTGAGGTCCCCTTGAACGCGGCGCCGGAGCCCGCGCCGATCAGCGCGCCCGCGATCAGGAACAGCGCGAGGCTGGCGGTGGAAACGCGGACGGAGACAACGAGCAGGACCAGCCCGGCGAGCATGGAGACGGTCCCGAGCGCGAGCACCCGCGATGCCGACACCCTGGTGGTCGCCAGCTGGGACGCCACCCCGGCCGCGAAAACCAGGAACAGCGCGGCCCCGGCTAGCGCGTGCGAGGGACGGTGCAGGGTCGTGACCAGGAAGAGGCCGGACAGCCCGGCGAACAGGCCATTGGCGGAGAAGGCGGCCAGCGTCCCGGCCGCAGCCGGGACCGGAAGTCCCGCCCCGCGTCGCGGGCCAGCCAGCTGATTGCCGGTTGCCGGCGGCGGGGCCAGCCCGCCCGTTTCTGGTGCGGCCCACAGGCCGGCCAGCGCGATCACCCCCAGCCCGACGAAGACGAGGTAGGGCACGGTCAGCGGCCGCGCCACCCACTGGGCGAGGCACCGGGCGATCAGCGGGCCGACGCCAAGCGCGCCGATCGTCACTGACGTGCCGATGGTCCTGGCCCGTACGACCGATGCCTTCGGGTCCGCGCGCAGCCGCAACTCGACCAGATAGGTGATCGCGGTCCCGACCGCCACCATCATCGTCGCGACGGAGGCGAGCATCGTGTCGCGGCGCCCGATACGCCCGGTGATGGAGCTATCCCAGAGCAGGACGGCGATCGTGCTGGCCGCGAAGATCGCGAAGGTCACGGTGATGGTGAGGACCGAGAGGTGATCCCGGGTCCGGTACAGGCCGTAGAGGGGGCTGGGCAGCGTCGCGACCGCCATGACGACCAGGAACGCGAACGCCACCGCCCAGAATCCGGATCCAGGCAGGCGCCGACCGGGCGCGGCCGCCTCGGAGGCGGGGATTTCGGGAAGCGGGCTGCCGGCGGTGACGGGCACAGCGGTCACCAGACCTTCATGCCGCCATCGACCACGGGGTCGATACCGGTTGCATAGGCGCCGAGCCGGCCGGGCTTCCCCGCCAGCCGACCCTCTATCTCGCTGTCCACGCCCCTAGGGTTGCCACCGTGCAGGTGAGCGGTCTTCACCCGATCCCGGTGATCTACGGCCGGACCGGGTCCCCCGATCCTCAAGGCATGGTCGGCGCGAGGCGACGCCGGGGCCGACGCGGTGATGCTCGACGTCGCGTTCTCACTGCACGAGGCGACCGCCGCCGCGGGAGAACTCGCGAAGGGAAAGAGCGCCCGAACGACGGTCCGGATGCTTGCTACGGTGAGGGCATGACAGGAACGGCCAATCTGTGAGCGCTCTGCCGGTCGAACTGCGGGATCTGATCGAGTCCGGCCCGATGGCGCACCTGAGTACGATCAACGCCGACGGCAGCCCGCAGGTGACCGTCATCTGGGTCGGGCTGGACGGCGACGATCTCGTCAGCGGTCATATGTCGCGTTACGTGAAGCTCAGGAACATCGAGCGGGATCCGCGGGTCGTACTGTCCTTCGACGCGCCGCGGGTGGCCGGCGCCTTCCTCAACGAGTACGCCGTGATTCAGGCGCGAGCCGCCATCGAGCCGGGCGAGGCGGCCTGGGACCTGCTCAATCGCCTGGCCAAGGTCTACGTGGCCCCTGACGCCGAGTTCCCGGGGCCGAGGGGTCCTGGCTACCTCGTACGCTACTCCGTCGAGCGCATCGGCGGCGTCGGCCCCTGGCGACCAGCTTCTCACTGAGCTCAGCCCCGCGGGGCTGCCGACCGCGGCTTGCGGGCGACCCCGCCGTAGCAGTTCACTTCGTTGGCGGGCGGCAGCGGCCCGGTCCCCGCCCGCCGCCATTCCGACACCAGCACCACGCCCGGCGGCACCAGTTCCATCCCGGTGAACGCGATGTCGGCGAACTCGGCACTGTCGCGCATATGCAACGGCACCCCGCGGCTCTGGTAGGCGCGCTCTCCGGCGGCCGAGCCGGCCGCGTTGTGCTCGTTCGTGACGTGCGAGGCGATCAGGTAGCTCTCCGGCGCGAGGGCGTCCCGTGGGGTCGCGACGATCTCGGCCGGCCCGTCCTCGTCGGGGATGAACTGCAGCACCGCGAGGAGAAGCAGCGCCACCGGCTGGGAGAAGTCGAGCACCGACTGCACCACGGGCGAGGACAGGATCTCCTGCGGGTTGCGCAGGTCCGCCTGAATGTAGGCGGTCCTGCCTTCCTTGGATGACGTCAGCAGCGCCCGGGCGTGGGTGAGGACCTGCGGATCGTTGTCCACGTAGACCACCCGGGACGAGGGCGCGACCTGCTGCGCGACCTCGTGCACGCTATTGGTGGTCGGCAGCGGTGCCGATGTCGAGAAACTGCCTGATGCCAGCTTCCATGGCCAGGGACCGTACCGTGCGGCCGAGGAACTCCCGGTTCTGCCGCGGCCCGGTCCGCATGCCGGGTATAGCCGCGATGACCTTGTCCGCCAGCTCCCGGTCGGCCGCGAAGTGGTTCTTGCCGCCCAGCAAGTAATCATAGTTTCGGCTACTAATCACACACCCCGCTGACTGGCGGTTGAGCGGTTCGGCCGATTGCTTACCGGTGTGAGATGGGGGTTGAGGCCGTGGTGGGGCTGGTGCACGTGTGTCTTTTGAGTGCGGGTCTGTCCAGCTGTCGGACCTGGACACGCGGATCTGCCGATGAGCGTTGAATGGGTGCCGCCCGGCGCCGCCGGATTCTAACTTAATTCGGGCTCGAAGGTCATTGGATGCACGGTGGGTGGCCTCCTCGTAATCCCAGCGAAGCACGTCTTTAAGGCTGTGCTCTGATAGCCAGTGCTGCGCCAGGACGTCCGCAAGCCAGTAGCCAGACCGCGTAGGAAGCGCCGGAGCTTGGCAGTGTGGGGCGAATAGTCCCCTGACATGAGGCGCCTCTGCGGGGGTGGCCATCTCATCGAGCACTACCGCAATCAGGTCCCTTTCGGCACCACGGCACTCACTTAGCCACTGGTCGTGATGTTCGTCGGTCCACAGGTAAGCACTGTCTGACAGGCCGGGATGCAGCAGCCGTGAGGCAGCGGTCGCTATGCCTTCTTGAATAAGACTGGCGCCGACGTCGTCCGGCCAGGTCTCCGCGCCATGGTGATTATGCGCCACGTGCAGGGCCTCGTGGGAGACCAGGATGCCGTCGTATGGCGGGGCGCCCAGCAACTCCAGTGCCACGAACAGGGACGGCCGACCGTGGAACTCGGCAACCCAGCCGTTGGCGGTGTGATTTCCGACCAGGAAGACAGCATCGAGTTCGTCCAGGAGGAGCCCCTGGGCTATAAACTCCTGTTCCGCTTGCCTCGCAAGCGCCTCGGCCCGGGCCTCCCGCTCCCGCATCAACGGCGAGATCTTGGCGACATTGGCGGCCGCCTCGGTCCGGCGGCGCGGGTCGCTGTAGGAGCGGTAGTAGATATCGAACACATCGCGGTAGGCCGCTTCATAGCCAGTCGTCCATGCCTCCAGGCGGCTTGCGTGGTCCTCGATCCTTGCTAGCTTCTGATACTCCGCAACGGTGCTGGTAAGTCTCACGAGAACTTCCTACCCCGGCATAAGTCTCGTGCCAAGGCTCCTGCGACAGGCACATGCCCTAGCGTCAACCCGATGGACTGGACGCCGCTTTGCTGGCGTATGTAATGTGTGTTTAGAGGAAGCGTCCGCCAAGGTAATAGTCGTACATCCGGGCTATGTGCGGCTGGGACGTGTCGATTTCCACTAGACGATCGACAGGTTCCGAAACCTCCGGCAGTTCCGACATGTCCGCCCCTCTGCGTTCAGCCAGCATCCTACCGTCGACCCGGCGCCGCACCTCAGAGTGCCCGCCGAACCGGGTCCGAGTCGAGGAGCCCGATTACGCCGGCAGCAGGCCGAGCGCGGTTTCCCGCAGCCGTTCCGCGTTCGCGGGGGTCGAGCGCGTACCAGGCGACGCCCGCGTAGTCGGCGGGGCGGCGGGTGACGACCGTGGCCTCGTTGCAGTCCTCGAAGCGCCTCCGCCTGCTCGCTGTCATCACCGAGCAGTCGGCAGTTCCGAGCTCCGCTGCCCCGACCCGCACGGCTCTATAAGCCAGCGCGCCGGGGCGGGTCGGCTGCGAGGCGGCTAGTCCTGCCCCAGGCCTGCGGTCACCGGAGATCCGAACCGGATCACGTTGCCGTCAGGATCGATGAGCACGCCCTCATGCTTGCCCCACTCGGTGTCTTCCGGAAGGCGCACGTCCCCTCCTGCCGCAAGCCAGGTCGCTGCGAGCGCGTCGGCATCCTCAACGAACAAGTAAGCCGACGACCGCCGGTCTACTCGCGTATCGAGGTCGAGCTCCACGCCAAGATGAATCTCCGCGCCTTCAAAAGTAACGAAGCCATACGCGCCGCTGTGCCAGTGGCGTACACCGAAGCCAAGCCCGCGGTAGTAGGCAAGGGCCGCAAGCAGGTCACTAACTGGAAAGATCGGCGCTACTCGGGTACTCACGAATGCAACTTACCTCGCCGGCCCGCGCGGTGCCGGCCAACGGCTGGAGGTCAGGCGCTGGCCATCATCCGCGCCGCTCAAGCGCGCGGGCGGCGACGCCGCTAACAGCTGATTCGGCCTGGCGTCGGCGGCTGGCGTGCGTGCGCCGATGACCGCCGACAGCGCGCGGGCTATCAGGACCGATTCGGGGGCCTCGCAGTCGAGCGAGCAGACGTCCGGTTCATCCTGCGTTGGCCTCTCCAACGTGGCGAATTGATCGTCGATGAGCGAGGCGGGCATGAAATGCCCGTGGCGTGCGGCCACGCGCCGGCGTGCCGTCGACGGCGCGATGTCCAGGTAGAGGAAGAGCAGCGGGCCGGCCGCCCGCAGGCGGTCCCGGTAGCTCTTCCTGAGCGCGGAGCAGGCAACGATCCGGCCGGGCGACGCGGCCAGCCACGCCGCGATGGCCTCCAGCCAGGGCGTCCGGTCCTGGTCGGTCAGGGCTTCGCCGCGCGCCATTTTCGCTACGTTGTCGGGGCTGTGGAAGCTGTCGCCGTCGCGGAACTCACGTCCAAGCCGCCGCGCGAGCGCGGCGGCGATCGTCGACTTGCCACAGCCGGCCACGCCCATCACCACCAGCGGGACGTCGTACGCAGCGTCGGGACTCACCAGTCATGCACCGTCCCGTCCAGGGCCAGCCGGTTGACCGGGAGATAAGCCGCCTGGTAGGGGAACGCCGCCGCGGCCTCGAGGTCCACCTCGACGCCGAGGCCGGGGCGGTCACCGGGGTGCAGCAGGCCGTTTTCGAATCGGTAGCTGGTCTGGAAGACGGTCAGCGTCTGCGCGCTGTGGCTCGCGTACTCCTGGATCCCGAAGTTGTGGATCGCGAGTCCCAGATGCAGCGCCGCGGCCATGCCGATGGGCGAGATGTCGGTCGGGCCGTGGATGCCCGACTTGATCTGGTACATGGCGGCGAAGTCGAGCAGCTTGCGCATCGCGGTGATCCCGCCGGTGTGCGTGACCGCCGAGCGCACGTAGTCGATCAGCTGCTCGGTGATCAGCGTCTGGTAATCCCAGGCGCTGTTGAAAACCTCCCCCAGCGCCAGCGGCGTAGTGGTGTGCTGACGGACGAGGCGCAGCCCGGCCTGGTTTTCGGCCGGGGTGCAATCCTCGAGCCAGAACAGGTCGTACGGCTCCAGGCTCTTGCCGAGTCTCGCCGCCTGGATCGGGGTCACGCGATGGTGGCCGTCGTGCAGCAACGGCAACTCCGGCCCGTACTTGGCCCGGACGGCCTCGAAGACGGCCGGCAGGTGGCGCAGGTAGGCGCGGGTGTCCCAGAACTCCTCGGCCGGGCGGGCGACGGGGCGGCCCGGCTCGTAGTCGTACCGCTGACCGCTATCGCCACTTGCCACGCCGTAAACCTGACCGAGCCCGGGGACGCCAGTCTGGATGCGAATGGCCCGGTAGCCTGCCGCGAGATGCCGGTCGACCGAGTCGAACAGCTCGGGCAGGTCGCCGCCCGAGGCGTGCCCGTACGCGAGCAGCCCTCGCCTGCTCGCGCCGCCCAGCAGCTGGTAGAGGGGCATCTGGGCGCACTTCGCCTTGATGTCCCACAACGCCACGTCCACCGCGGCGATCGCGGCCATTGTCACCGGTCCGCGCCGCCAGTAGGCGCCGCGGTACAGGTACTGCCAGGTGTCCTCGATCGCGCCCGCGTCGCGCCCGATCAGGATCGGGTTCACGTGGTCCCGCAGGTAGCTGACGACAGCGAGCTCACGGCCGTTGAGCGTCGCGTCACCCCAGCCGACCACCCCGTCCTCGGTCTCAAGGCGCAGGCTCACGAAGTTGCGGCCCGGGCAGGTGACGACGACCTCAGCTGACGCGATCTTCACAGGCAACCCTTCGAACACAGGGCCAGCGGCCCGAAAGAGGATGGGACTTTTTCACCCATTATGGATAAAGAAGGATGTTATGTGCCGCGAGTCAAGCCGCCACCACCATCCGCGAGGCCGTGCAGGGCTGGTCGCGATCGTGTCGCGTCTCACAGCTCGGCCGGTTGATTCGTTAGTGCATGAACCGATAGTGTCCTAACAGATATCGCGCATGGCGATTTCTGATTCCGCCACGAAGGACGCAATGGACATCACCGCAGATCCGGGCAGCCCAGCCGAGCCGCCGGAGATACCGGGCGATCCGCTCGCCCTGGAGCGTCAGGTGTGCTTCGCCCTGTCGATCGCGGCGCGCAGCGTGCTCGGCATCTACCGGCCGATCCTGGAGCCGATGGGGCTGACCCACCCGCAGTACCTGGTGATGCTGGCCCTGTGGGGGCAGTCGCCGCTCGCGGTGAAGGAGCTCATCGAGATGCTCCAGCTCGACGGG
>Ga0302324_100010611_pt1 | contig 19042 bp, 14 predicted proteins | sample Palsa_T0_1_FD_201949 | JGI IMG/M metagenome (GOLD analysis project Ga0302324, IMG submission 201949) | Peat permafrost microbial communities from Stordalen Mire near Abisko, Sweden - Palsa_T0_1 | ecosystem: Environmental > Terrestrial > Soil > Palsa > Peat permafrost | place: Sweden: Abisko...
ATTCAAGATTTGTCATGAATTCAAATTTCAACGCCTTTAGCGAAATGTCAGAAAGTTGATATTTCCATCGGATAAATTCCTGTAGATGCTTTTCAGTGGTCTTGTACTTAACCCAGGTCGCCTTCACATAGCCCTTGCCTATCAATTTTTCCAGATCGGCGTTGTGATTCCGGATGACTTCCATTAAGGTTTGTTTACTTTCACCCAGACCCAGCCATTTGTATTTAAAGGAGTCTATTGTGAGGGGCTGGCCGGACGAAAGCAGTTCTTGCCTGTATTCATAAGCCTTGTGCTTCAAGGTGTCTAAATGCATATTTACAGTTCTGGATTCTTCCGAGTTGCCCTTGGATTTACCGGCGCCTGGTATCCAACGGGAAGGCTCCATGTGACTATTTGTAGATACCTCAAATCGCTTACCATCGATGGTAACCCGCATATAGATCGGCAGCTTGCCGTCTGTCGTCATTTTCAATGTTTTCCCGTAAAAGAGAATACTCATTTTCGTTTCCATGCTAACCTCCGCTTTTGACTGTTTTAAAATTAATTTAAAAACCGCAGGACTACCTGTTCAAAATTTGAATAAGTAGACCCAGCAAGGGTTTGCGGGAAATTCGGTGATCCGAAAGTGGCATCTTGATCTGGGTCACCGAATTTATCACCCCGAGTTTGGGAGGAATTGAACATTTTGAGCAGGTGATAGAAACGAAAAAGCCCGAAAACACTGGATTTTCGGGCTTTTTGATTGATTTTGATTTCTTGGATTGCGGACTGGACGGGACTCGAACCCGCGACCTCCGCCGTGACAGGGCGGCATTCTAACCAACTGAACTACCAATCCAACCTCCGATCGGGCGCTGATCCGGGCTTGGGGGCCGCGGAAAGGGCGACATTTTTCGGGATGGCAAAGATAGGAGAATTTTGATTTTTCTGAACAAACTGTAACAAAACTTTTTATAGAAAAGCCCAGAACCTTAATTTTACACATTCATATCAGAAAAATATCTATGCCTCAAGCCAAAAATCGACAGTTCCTGGATTTCGAGAAGCCGATTAAAGAGTTGTTTGACGAGATCGAAAAGCTCAAGCAGACTGCCGAGAAGACTAAGGTGGACCTTAGTGACTCTATCCGCAAGCTGGAGGACCAGGTGCTCGAAAAGCGCCGGGAAATCACCTTGCACCTGTCCCCCTGGCAAAAGGTGCAGCTCAGCCGTCACCCCGACAGGCCCTATACCCTGAAGTATATCGATAAGATGTGTACCAATTTCGTGGAGCTGTTCGGGGACCGGAATGTAAAAGACGACAAAGCCATGGTGGGTGGATTTGCCCAGCTGGACGGCCGCACGGTCATGATGATCGGACAGCAAAAAGGTACCAATACGAAGCTCCGGCAGCATCGCAATTTTGGTATGGCCAACCCGGAAGGCTATAGAAAAGCGCTGCGGCTGATGAAGCTGGCGGAGAAGTTTGACAAGCCGATCATTACCCTTATCGATACGCCGGGCGCGTACCCGGGGATGGAAGCGGAGGAAAGAGGACAGGGTGAGGCGATCGCCCGCAATATCTATGAGATGATGCGGCTGCAAGTGCCGGTTATCTGCGTCATCATCGGCGAAGGCGCCTCAGGGGGAGCCCTGGGGATCGGCGTGGGCGACAGGGTATATATGCTGGAGAATTCCTGGTATACGGTCATCTCCCCCGAAAACTGCAGCTCTATCCTTTGGCGCAGCTGGGACCAGAAAGAAAAAGCCGCCGAAGAACTGCGGCTCACCCCCGACAATATGCATAAGTTCGGATTGATCGATAGCATCGTTCCCGAACCACTGGGCGGAGCCCACTGGGATTATAACGAGGCGGCAGGCTTGCTGAAGCCTAAGCTGATCGAGACATTAAAGGAGCTTGGCCAGTTTTCAGCCCAGGAGCGCATAAATAAGCGGATCGAAAAGTTCGGCAAGATGGGCTTCTGGAACGAGGTGCCGGCCTGACGTCATAACGACGTGAAAGCACCGCAGAAAACGTTCCTGAAGCGATACAGGCCGATGTCAACAGCTTTTATTACCGCTTAATATTATATAGCAATGGCTCTTAAAGAACAGCTCCGCGGAACCGGAGTAGCTTTGATTACACCCTTCCAATCCAATACCAGCGTGGATTACGCAGCGCTGGAAAAAGTCATCAACTTCGTTATTGCCGGCGGCGTCGAATACGTCGTCACTTTGGGGACCACGGGGGAATCCCCGACGCTGTCGAAGGAAGAAAAGAAACAGATCGCGCTTTTCACCTTCGAAAAAGTGGCCGGCCGGGTGCCGGTTGTCGTTGGCATCGGCGGCAATAATACCGCCGAAGTCCTCCATGAACTTGCCAGCTTCCCGCTTGACAAGGCCACAGCCGTGCTGAGCGCCAGCCCCTCCTACAGCAAACCTTCACAGGAAGGACTATTCCAGCATTATGCCGCCCTGGCGGAAGCCTCACCGAAGCCCCTCCTTCTGTACAATGTTCCGGGCAGGACGGGACGGAACCTGAATGCTGCCACCACGATCCGGCTGGCACGCGAAGTGGGGAATGTCGCCGGCATCAAGGAAGCCAGCGGCGATATGGCCCAATGTATGGAGATCCTGCGCGACAAACCGGACGACTTCCTTGTGGTCAGCGGTGACGACGCTCTGGCGCTGCCCCAGATCGCCTGCGGCATGGAAGGGGTCATCAGCGTAGCCGCCAACGGCTTTCCAAAGGAATTCAGCGACATGGTGCGCCTGGCGCTAAAAAGCGACTTTAAAGGCGCAAAAGCGCTAAATGACGGGCTGATCGCCGCTTATGACCTTATGTTCTGCGAAAATAACCCCGCGGGGGTAAAGGCCTCCATGGCCGAGCAGCAGCTGATTGGCAATTATCTGCGCCTGCCGGTGGTGGCGCTGAGCGAAGGCCTCCAGATCAAATGGAAGGAGTATCTGCGGAAGAAATAGCGTAATCCGAAGGCAGGCAGGATAAGCGAATCAGATCCTATATGTCACTCCTTCCAGGGCAAGCCCGGTATTGGGAAACACCTCACGGGCCTCCAGTTCGAAGGCATTTAATTTTTCATATTTGGAGCTGAAATGACCGATGAGCAGGTGTTGAACGCCTGCCTGCAAGGCGATGGTGGCGGCCTGGGTGGTGGTGCTGTGGAAGCGTCGCCCGGCCTGGACCTCCAGGTCTTTCAGATAAGTAGTTTCATGATAGAGCAGATCGACGCCATGGACATATCCCGCTATCCGCTCGTCAAACATCGTGTCGGCGGCGTAGGCATAGGATTTGGCTTTGTTGGCGGGCTCCGTCACCCACTCGTTCTCGACGAGGGTACCATCCTTTTTGAGATAGCTTTCCCCCCATTTCAACCGATCGAAGAAGGAAGAAGGAACGTCATGCTGACGCGCTTTCTCGGGGTTGATCCGGCGAAAGGGGCGGACTTCGCGGAAGATAAAGCCCCAGCATTCGATACGGTGGACCACCGGAAAACAGCTGACCTCGAATTTTGTTTCACGGAGGAGAACACCCGGAGTTTTGGGTGGGCCTTGTTCGGGGGGTGGGCCTTGTTCGGGGGGTGGGCCTTGTTCGGGTGAGCTTTGTCCGAGCGGATGGAAATGCAGGAAGTAGGGAAGATGGATATCCGCCACCTTCAGCTGCAGGCCGATGATATCCTCCAGCGCCGCGGGAGCATGGACATGAAGATCCTGGGTACGTCCCAGCAAGCCCATGCTGGTCAGCAGGCCGATCAGTCCAAAGTAGTGATCGCCGTGTAAGTGAGAAATGAAAATGTGATTGATCTTGCTGCGACGGATCTTGTATTTGGCCATCTGCATCTGGGTTCCCTCGCCGCAATCGACAAGGAAGATCTGATCCTCCATGGTGACCACCTGAGCGGTCGGGTGACGATCAAAAGCCGGTAGAGCCGAGTTGTTGCCTAAAATAGTGACGGCCAGCATTACGCGATTTTAAGTTATAGGTCCCGATGATAGACGGCAGATGTTGATCATCTGCTGCTTTATCCCGGAAATATACCAGGTGAACGATTGAGTCTCATGGCGATGCAGACAAGGATAGCAAATATGGGCCTTGGCCGTGGGGGCACAGCGAATATAGGAGTAACGTCAATCAGAACGGTTGAATTGTGTGTAAAATATTTCTCAAATAGGGTTGCCCAAACAAGTTGGGGTGGACGAGCAGGGGATATAAATTGGCGATCTCCCATTGCTGCCGGTAAGCGGGCGGATGGTTCAGGAGGGAAGAAATCCGGCAGTCGCTGGTAAAGCCGTTCGGACTGACGGCATGCGGCCGGGGATAGCAGGCTGTTGCCGGCAGCCAGCCGCACCTGGGTGTCCTCTGCCTGTTCACAGGCTACCGAGGCGGGCACGCGGATCAACCCCTGGCGGCTAAATTTCCGGGCATTATTGAATTGGCAGAACCACTGTTGGATATCTTTCGTACTTACCTGATATGTGGTAGTGATGGAACCACCTCCGACCGGCCGGTATTGCCATTCTCCGGCCTTGTGCGGGCCGGCCAGGCCTATAAGGACTTTTTGAAGGATTCGCACGAGATCCGACTGCATAAACCGGGAATTTGATGTAATTGGCTGACTTTCTGTCTTGTTGTCTCAGTTAGGTGAGACAATCGTGCAGGGGTATTTTCGATTGGTCAGGTATGGCGACCAGGATGGGATGGGCCGGCGAGGGGTTACAGATCGGGACCGTTTAGCAGCTCCCTTTCGACTTCTTCGAGTTGAACGATGTCCCAGGCCTCGCTCTCGGTGGGTGTTACGTTCATCAGTTCCAGAAAGCCATTATCCTCCAAATACTGCTCTACGGCTGGTGTGAGCTCACAGATGACGAAAGAAGCGCTGTTATCATAAAAGGCCTGCTGAATTTTTACCAGGCAATCAGCAGCAGCTTCCTCCACCTCCGGGATGTCTTTTAATATGAGAACCACGTTCTTAACGTCCTTCTCCAGGAGTGGCAGGAGGTCTTTTTCCAGCTCTTCTGTCATATTAGCAGCGAGAGCCGGTTCAAGGATGGTAATGGCATGAAATTTTTCTCTGGTATCAATTTTGACTTGCATAATCTCAATTAAAGATACTTAAAGATATTAACGGCCGTTAATAAAGTAGCAGAAACAGAAGTCAAAAATATTCGTTATTATTGTATAACGCTCAATAACTTAAAAATGGATAATAATTTTTCAGCCCAGGTAAAGGAGATTATATCATTCAGCAGGGAGGAGGCTTTGCGTCTGGGGAACGATTTTATCGGTACGGAGCACTTATTGCTGGGTTTGATTCGTGAGGGTGATAATACAGCTGTCCGCATTTTGAAGAGTTTCAACGTGGACCTGTACGAATTACGGAAGGAGGTGGAAATGGCAGTTAAGGATAAGACCGGTAAAAACATCGCTAATATCAATAGTCTGCCCCTGACCAAACAGGCGGAGAAAGTGATACGAGTGACGGTTCTGGAAGCCAAAGCACTTAAAAGCCCTACTGTAGAGACTGAACATCTGATGCTCTCCATCCTCAAAAACAAGGAAAATATCGCAACCCAGATCCTGAACCAGTTCGACGTGGATTATGATCTGTTCAGAAATGAATTAGGGGTTGTTAAAAGCAATGATGTCCGCAGCGAATACGCGGAGGAAAATGACGACGATTTTGACGAGGAGAAGAAATATTCCCAGCAGAAAGCCCGTTCAGCCGGCAATGCCAAAAGCAAGACCCCGGTACTGGATAATTTCGGCAGGGATATTACCCGTCTCGCCGAGATGGGCGCCCTTGATCCGATCGTAGGCAGAGAGGAAGAGATCGAAAGGGTGTCACAAATCCTTTCCCGGCGTAAGAAGAACAACCCGATCCTGATCGGAGAGCCCGGTGTAGGTAAGACAGCCATCGTCGAAGGCCTGGCGCTCCGGATCGTCCAGCGTAAGGTATCGAGGGTGCTGTTTGACAAGCGTGTCATCTCCCTGGATCTAGCCGCACTGGTAGCCGGTACCAAGTACCGCGGGCAGTTCGAAGAACGCATGAAAGCGATCATGAACGAGCTCGAAAAGAACCGGGACGTCATCCTCTTTATCGATGAAATCCACACCATCGTCGGCGCTGGCGGCGCCAGCGGGTCGCTGGATGCCTCCAATATCTTCAAGCCTGCCCTCGCCCGCGGCGAGCTCCAGTGCATCGGCGCCTCGACCCTGGATGAATACCGGATGTATATCGAAAAGGACGGCGCTCTTGACCGTCGTTTCCAGAAGGTGATGGTCGATCCCCCCAGCGTGGACGAGACCATCATGATCCTCAACAATATTAAGTCGAAATACGAAGATTATCATAACGTCACCTACTCCGACGATGCGATCGACGCCTGCGTGAAACTGAGCGACCGCTATATGACGGATCGCCTGCTGCCCGACAAGGCCATCGACGTGCTGGATGAAGTAGGGGCCCGGGTGCATCTCAAGAATATCAATGTTCCCCAGAATATCGTCGATCTTGAAAAGAAGATCGAAGACGTGAAGAATGAGAAGAACAAGGTGGTGAAGAGCCAGAAGTTCGAAGAAGCCGCCAGTCTGCGTGATACGGAGAAGAGGCTGCAAGAGGAGCTGGAAAAGGCCAAGGCGGAATGGGAAGAGGAAAGCAAGCACAAACGCTACCCCATCGACGAAGAGAATATCGCCGAAGTGGTCAGCATGATGACGGGTATCCCGGTCAAGAGAATGGTCCAGGCAGAAACGGAAAAGCTGAAAAATATGTCCATCGACATGCGTGGCATGGTTGTCGGACAGGACGAAGCCATTCTCAAGATCGTGAAGGCTATCCAGCGGAACCGGGTCGGATTGAAAGATCCCAGGAAGCCCATCGGTACCTTTATCTTCCTTGGCCCGACGGGTGTGGGAAAGACGGAACTGGCCCGGGCGCTGGCGCGCTATATGTTCGACTCGGAAGAAAGCCTGATCCGGATCGATATGAGCGAGTACATGGAGAAATTTACCGTGAGCCGGCTGATCGGAGCGCCTCCGGGATATGTCGGATATGAAGAAGGGGGCCAGCTGACGGAACGAGTCCGCCGCAAGCCCTACTCGGTGATCCTGCTTGATGAAATCGAAAAAGCGCATCCGGACATCTACAATATCCTGCTGCAGGTATTGGACGATGGTCAGCTAACCGATGGTCTGGGCCGGAAGGTGGACTTTAAGAACACCCTCATCATTATGACCTCCAATATCGGCGTTCGCCAACTGAAGGACTTTGGTGATGGCGTTGGATTCGCCACCGCCGCAAGGACACAAAATGTAGACGAGAATAATAAGGCCGTCATTGAAAAGGCGCTTAAACGTACTTTTAGTCCCGAGTTTTTGAACAGGATCGATGATGTGGTCATCTTCAACGCACTGAATAAAGAGCATATCTTTCAAATCATCGATATCCTGATGAAGGGTGTCCTCAAACGGCTTAGCAACCTGGGTTTTTCCCTGGAGCTGACAGAGGAAGCCAAGAACTTTATTGCGGACAAGGGATATGATGCTCAGTTCGGTGCAAGGCCTCTTCACAGGGCCATCCAGAAATACCTGGAAGACCCCCTGGCGGAAGAGATCCTCAACATGAATGTCAAAAATGGGGATATACTGGTGGCCGACCTGGATAAGGAGCTGTTGAAGATCAAGTTTTCCCTGAAGGAAAAGGCGAAGGAAAAGTCGGAGGCTTAACCGAGTGTACCCGAGTGAAATGAAGGGTACGAAGCTCTAAGTTCACACACGTTCATTATACAAAAACGAATAGGAGCCGCCCACGAGGGCGGCTTCGTTCGTTAGATGGATTTTCGCTTTGAAGCGGCCTTTTTTTTTTGCATTTTTGTGGTGGAATGAAGCACGATAAAAAAATCATTATTACTATCGACGGGTGGAGCTCTTGCGGGAAGAGCACCCTGGCCAGGCAATTGGCCAAAGAGCTGAATTATGTGTATATCGACAGCGGAGCGATGTACCGGGCGATCACGCTTTATTTTATCCGCCATCATGTGGACTGGACCCATCCCGCGGCTGTCGACGATGCGCTTAAGAAAATTAAGGTGGAATTTGTCAGCAACCACAAGAACGGGCAGACGGAGATGTGGCTCAATGGTGAAAACGTCGAATACGTGATCCGGGATCTGGTTGTCGCCGAGAAGGTCAGTGAAGTGGCCGCGATTAAAGCGGTGCGGGATTTCGCGGTATCAAGACAACAGGAAATGGGCAGGAACAAAGGCATAGTGATGGACGGAAGGGATATCGGCACCGTTGTGTTCCCCCATGCCGAGCTGAAGATCTTTATGACGGCGGATGAAGCGGTCCGGGTGCAGCGCCGGTTTAAGGAATTATACGAGAAGAACCCCAATATCACCCTGGAAGAGGTAAAACATAACCTTTCCATGCGGGATTATATCGACTCGCACCGGGAAATCAGCCCCCTGCGGCAGGCGGAAGATGCTGTCGTGCTGGATAACTCGCATCTGACGGTGCGGCACCAGTTGGAGATTGCGGAAAAATGGGTTAGCGAAAGAATGACCTGACCGACCGGAGGTCGGTCGTCCGAAGGATAGATATTGGCCCCGGTTAGGCTGCGTTAGTAACCAAACGAAGTTCTGTAGCGGAGGATGTAAAGAATAAAAATAGCCCGCCGTAGAGGGCATTTTTGCGTTGCGATTATTTTAGCGTAAGAACAGCAATTCGCGGTACTTGGACAAAACCCATTCCTTGTCGTCGCAGAGAAGTTCCAGCTTGTCGACATGATAGCGGATCTCGTCGAAGAAGGGCTCCTTCACCTGGCTATTGTATTCGATGGCCTTGGTGCGGGTATCGGTGACGTTATTGGCAATCTTCCGGGCCTCGATCATCTTTCCTACCAGCTCACTGACCTTGGAGATATGCTGGGAGATCTTTTCCAGGATCTGCTGCTGATTGGTATAAGCGCTGACCGGGAGGCCGATCTCTTTCAATCCCTTGATGTTCTGGATCAGGATATTCTGGTATTTGATGGCAGGGGGCAGGACGTGGCTGGTGGCCAGCTCGCCCATGATGCGGGCTTCGATCTGGACACGTTTCACATATTTTTCGAGTTCGATTTCATGACGCGCTTCCAGTTCGATATGCGTGTAGACGCCATTGGTCTCGAACAGGTGCTTGGCTTTTTCGGTGACCATGGCATCGAGGGCCAGCGGAGTAGTGCGGACGTTTGGCAGGCCGCGTCTTTCGGCTTCGTGATGCCATTCATCGCTATAGCCGTCGCCTTCGAACAGCACTTTTTCGCTGCTGACGACCGCCTCGCGGATGACGTGCATGATCGCGATCTCTTTTTTATCTCCTTTTTCGATCAGCGCGTCTACGTCTTTTTTGAATTTCTTCAGCGTCTCCGCGAGGATGGTATTCACGGTGATCATCGCATTGGCGCAGTTGGCGCTGGAGCCGACGGCGCGGAACTCGAATTTGTTGCCGGTGAAGGCAAAGGGGGAGGTCCGGTTTCGGTCTGTATTATCCAGGAGGAGTTCGGGAATGCTGCGGTGGAGATCCAGCTTCAGGATGGCTTCGTCCTGCTCGTCGAACTTTTCACCCACTCTTTCCTTTACATCGGCCAGGACCTTGCTCAGGTATTCGCCGATGAAAACGGAGATGATGGCTGGGGGCGCCTCGTTGGCTCCCAGGCGGAAGTCGTTGCCGGCACCGGCAATGGAAGCGCGTAGCACGTCGGAATAATCGTGTACGGCCTTGATGGTGTTGACGAAGAAGGTCAGGAACATCAGGTTGGTCTTCGGTGTCTTGCCGGGAGCGAGGAGATTGACGCCGGTGTCGGTGGCCATGCTCCAGTTGTTGTGCTTGCCGCTGCCGTTGATGCCGGCAAAGGGCTTTTCATGGAGCAGCACCCGAAGCTTATGACGGCGGGCAACGCGGTCCATGATATCCATGAGCAAAATATTATGGTCTACGGCTACGCTGACTTCTTCAAAGATAGGGGCGCACTCGAACTGAGCCGGAGCGACTTCATTATGACGGGTACGGAGAGGAATTCCCAATTTATAGGCTTCCTGTTCGTAGTCGCGCATGAAGGCATACACTCTTTCGGGGATGCTGCCAAAATAATGGTCTTCCAACTGCTGGCCTTTGGCGGGGGCGTGACCGAAGACGGTCCGTCCGCTCATGACCAGGTCGGGACGGGCATTGAACAAACCTTCGTCGACGACGAAATATTCCTGTTCCCAGCCCAGGGTAGCCGTTACCTTGGTCACGTTCTTATCAAAGTAATGGCAAACCTCTACAGCGGCCTTGTCGAGGGAGGCAAGCGCCTTCAGGAGCGGCGCCTTGTAATCCAGGGATTCGCCGGTATAGGAAACGAAGATGGTAGGGATACAAAGTGTTTTACCTGCTCCGATCTCCATAACGAATGCAGGAGAGGAGGGATCCCAGGCCGTATAGCCGCGGGCTTCGAAGGTTGCTCTCAGACCGCCGCTGGGAAATGATGACGCATCGGGCTCCTGCTGGATCAATGCGGCGCCGTCAAATTCTTCGATGGCAGTGCCATCGCTCTTTATGGTAAAAAAGGAATCATGCTTTTCTGCGGTCGTACCGGTTAGCGGCTGGAACCAGTGGGTAAAGTGGGTAACCCCTTTTCCTTCGGCCCATTGACGCATTCCCGAAGCGATCTGATTGGCAACGGCCCGATCGATCTTTTTGCCGCTTCTGATAGACGCCAGCAAACTTTTATAAGCTTCATCACTCAGGTATTCACGGGCGGTTTTCAACGTAAAAACATTCTCGCCGAAGATGGCGGTAATTTTAGCGGCACCTGGTATCATGCTCTCGGTTGTGGTGGTTAGATTGTCAATAGCTTTAAATCTTAATGATGACATGCTGGTAAAATTTAAAGCGAAACTAAAGGATTGCAAGATATTAAACAATTTTTTGGATACCGGTGGTCAAAAATGAAAAATTAGCAATAAAAAAACAGGGAAAGGCGGCTTTTTAGGCTATTTGACCCTGATTTTTGCAAGGTTTTTTGCTATATTAAAATTTATAATCTATTGGCAAGCCAGCGATTTAGCGTTTGGAAGAGGGGGAAACTGCGTAAATAGTGCAGGAAAGGGGCCAGTAGGAAGGGGAGATAGATGCTACGGTAGCGGACGATGGTTCCGGCGAAGGGGACAAAGAAGCCGATGCTGAGCATGCCGGCCAGGGCAAAGAGGAGGCAGGCGATGGAGAAAGCGGGGTTTGCTTTCGCGGAAGCTTCGGCGCGCGAGGGGGATGTGTCGTCCGGCGTGTTCGGGTTAATTGGGGCGAATTCGCCCCAATTAGATTTGGGGTTCCGGGCCGGACTCCGGCCCGGAGTGGAAGGCCGGAGGGAGCGAACGGCAGCCAGTATGATGATTCCCCAGATAAGCAACAGCTCAATGGAAAAGGCGAGATAGATGGGTTGGCCGCCCGATCCGGGGAGGGGTTCGAAGAAGCCGTTGCGGATGGCGGTGGGGAAGGTTTGCCAGACACTGGCCAGGGTGCCGTCGAGGGCAGGCAAAGGGAGCCGGGAATGGCCTTCCAGTACCTGGAAGGAAGCTTGTTCGGTGGTAACGGACCGCAACAACGGATCGCGGAGGCCGGGAATGGATAGAGTGAGGATAAATAATAGGATGAGGGTTGCGCTGAAGGCCCGGCGGGCGGGGCGGGAAAGACGATATGGGACCCCCCACCAGACAAACAGGGCCGGGATGAGGATAATGGCAACGGCGATGCGGAAATAGGCGATGAGGAGAAAAAGGGCGATGGCGTAGCAGAGGGGGCGACGGGTTGATCGTACGAACAGGCGGTCAAGGTGGTAGAACAGAAATCCCAGCAGCATATAGAGCATTCCTTCGCGGTAAATGCAGGACGTCCAGAACAGGACGGAGGGCAGCCAAAAGACAGACGTCGCGGCCAGGCTATCGTCCGGGAAGCGACGGCGGAAGACCCGGAAAAGAGCAACATTTCCCAGGAAGACGGGGAAAGCAAACAGCAGGGTATTAATATACATGTTGTCAAAGGAGAACCAATCGAGCAACATCTGGATATAGATGATCCCATTGTGGGTAATATAGGTCCAGGTGGAATTATCGGCGAGGAAGAGATGAAATTCGGATAGCAGCCGATGCCGGTACAGGAAGCTGAGCCTGAAATAATTCCAGATATCGCCATGTTCCGGGAAATACCGGTAGGCGATGACATTGTGGATACAGCCGATGAGCACATGGCCGGCAAAGAGCAGCAGCAGCCATAAGGGCCGGATCCCGCTTTTCCGGAAGAAGGGGATTTTCAGGATCCCGTAGCCGCAAAGCAGACTATATGCTATAAATAGCAGCAGGTTCATGGAGGGAATTTATTTTGTCCAGATAGATGCCGGCGATGCGTTCGCGGGTGAAGCTCTTCAGCACTTTATCTCTTCCCGCCATTCCCATCTGTCGTTTAGCCGCCGCCGGCAGATGATAATATTCGGTCATTTTTCGTGCGAGATCGGCGCCGTCCTTTTCCCGGCAGAGGTATCCATTAATCCCCTCTTCGATGAGGGTACGGCATCCCGGGGTATCGGCGGCGATCAACGCTTTGGCCATGCTGGCTCCTTCAAGCAGGCTCAACGGCAGCCCTTCGCGGTAGGAAGGAAGGACGATGCAATCTGCCTGCCCGATGACGGGGGACACCTTGTCGGTATGACCCAGATAGGTGAGGATGCCGCGGCGTTCCCATTCCGCCACTTGCTGTCGGGAGATAGCCACCGGGTTGTTGTCGTCGAATATGCCCAGCAACTGGCATCGGACGGCGAGGCCCTGCTGCTGCAACAACCCCGCTGCCTGAACGAACTCATGAATCCCCTTGTGGCGGATGATCCGTCCGATGAGGAGGAAGGTAACCGTCTTTTTTCCCGGTTCGAAGGGAGCGGCGAAGAAGCTGTCGGCATCCACGCCTTCTCCCGGCAATACAAAGGTCCGGTTCGGGTCGACCAGTCGATCCTTTGTGAAGACGAGACAGTCGTCTTCATTGAGGAACCATACCTCCCTGTTTTTTCGCAAGGCGTTCCGGTACAGAATCCTGGCGATGGACTTGAGGAAGCTGCTCCCGGAAAAAGCATAGCCCAGTCCTGTGACGACACTAATGGCAGGGATGCCGGCTTTTGCGGCGGCCAGGGTACCGAAAATATTGGCTTTGATGGTATAGTGAAAGATGATTTCCGGCTGCAGGGTCCGGTAGTGCTGCAATAATTCCTTATAGAGCAGCAAGTCCTGCAGCGGGGAAATGCTTTTACCTCTGAAATGGCTTAATTCCAGGTAGACCAATCCGGGGAGATGCTCGAATTGTGTGGTATAGGAATCGCGCGGGGCCAGCACAAAAACGACGAATCCTTTTTCCAGGAGTTTCTCAATAAGGTAAAGTCTGAATTTGTAGATACTCCAACTGGTATTCGCTACAAAAGCAATACTTTGTTTTGAGGCCATAGCCAGCAAACCTACCAATTCGCATTGACTTATACAAAATCTGGAGTTTGGGGGAAGAAAATCCGGCTATAAGGGGCGACAATTGGGCAGGTCGTCGTACTTTTGCGGCCATGGAAATTACCGCAAAAACGGCCGAAGAGCTTCGATTGACAGCTGAAGAATTCGGATCGATCCAACAAAAGCTAGGCCGTACTCCAAATTTTACAGAACTATGTGCCTTCAGCGCCATGTGGAGCGAGCACTGCAGTTATAAAAACTCGATCAAATGGCTGAAGACGCTCCCCCGGGAAGGCAAAAAGATGCTTGTAAAGGCCGGGGAAGAGAATGCAGGGCTGATGGATATAGGTGGCGGCTACGGGGTAGTCTTCAAAATTGAATCGCATAATCACCCCTCCGCTATCGAACCCTTCCAGGGGGCTGCAACCGGGGTAGGGGGGATCCACCGCGATATTTTTACGATGGGGGCAAGACCTATCGCCTCCCTGAATTCCCTGCGCTTTGGCAACCTGAAGGAAGCCAAAACGCAACATCTGCTGGCCGGTGTCGTGCATGGCATCGGTCATTACGGGAATTGTTTTGGCGTGCCGACGGTGGGTGGTGAAATTTATTTTGAAGAATGCTATCATACGAATCCGCTGGTGAACGCGATGAGCGTTGGCATCCTGAAGAACGGAGAGACGATTTCCGCTACGGCGAAGGGCGTTGGCAATCCGGTCATCTTTGTCGGCAGCGCCACGGGTAAGGATGGCATCGGCGGCGCTTCGTTTGCTTCCGCGAATATCACGGGGGAAAGCACGAAAGAACTGCCGGCTGTACAGGTAGGTGATCCTTTCCAGGAAAAGAAGCTGCTGGAAGCCTGTCTGGAAGTGATAAAAACCGGTGCTGTTGTCGGGATGCAGGATATGGGCGCCGCCGGCATCATCTGCTCCACCGCTGAAATGAGCGCTAAAGGAGAGGCCGGGATGCGGATCGACCTCGACAAGGTACCCGCCCGTCAGGAAAACATGAAGGCCTGGGAGCTGCTGCTGAGCGAAAGCCAGGAGCGGATGTTGATGGTCGTGCAAAAAGGAAGGGAGCAGGAAGTCGTCCGTATTTTTGAAAAATGGGATCTGCCGGCCTCTCCCATCGGCGAGGTGACGGATGACGGGCTGCTGAGATTCTATATGCATGGGGAGCTGGAAGCCGAGATCCCGGCCTATGAGCTGGTGTTGGGCGGCGGAGCGCCGCAGTATGACCGTCCTTATAGCGAACCGGCCTATCTGAAAAAAATAAGGGCTTTCGATCCGGGCACGATCGATGTGCCCGATGACCTGCGGTCTGTGGCGGAGCAGTTGATCGCTCTGCCGAATATTGCCTCCAAAAAATGGGTGGCCGTACAATATGACAGTACGGTCGGTGCGGCCAACTCTTCTACCAACCAGCCCAGCGATGCGGCGGTGGTATTGGCCAAAGGCGCTGGTGGCAAGGCGCTGGCGATGACGACGGACTGTAACAGCCGGTATGTCTATGCCGATCCGTATATCGGGGCGATGATCGCGGTGGCTGAATCAGCCCGGAATATCGTTTGCAGCGGGGGACAGCCGCTGGGCGTCACCAATTGTCTGAATTTTGGAAACCCGTATAATCCGGAAGTCTACTACCAGTTCGTCCATGCCATCAAGGGGATGGGTGATGCCTGCCGCCGTTTCGACACGCCGGTGACGGGGGGTAATGTCAGCTTCTATAACCAGAACCCTGACGGGGCCGTGTATCCGACGCCGACCATCGGGATGGTAGGGCTGCTGGAGAATGTAAAGGATAAGATGACCCTGGATTTCAAGGAAGAGGGGGATCTGCTGTTCCTGCTGGGTGTTGCGAGCGACGATATCAATTCTTCTGAATATCTGCACAAGATCCGGGGTGTTGAATTCAGTCCGGCGCCACGGTTCGATATCGAGGAGGAGGTATTGCTGCAGCAGAAGTTGGCGGGGCTGATCGGCCGGCGGCTGGTCCGTTCGGCCCATGATGTCAGCGAAGGCGGCTTGTTTGTGACGCTGGCTGAGTCGGCCTTTCCGCGGGACCTGGGATTCGATGTCGTCGCGGGTGACCCGGAAATCCGCAAGGATGCTTATTGGTTTGGCGAATCGCAGAGCCGGGTAGTGGTGAGTGTTGGGCCAGGCCAGGTGACGGCGTTCAAACAGGCGCTTGGTTCTTTTCCGGTTGTCGAACTGGGATTTGTAACCGGCGGATCGGTCGAAGTGGATGGGATGGATTGGGGAATGGTAGGCGAATGGAAAGAGAAATATGACAATAGTCTGGCGGATTATCTGGCTAAAGAAGTGGAATTAGAGTAATATGGACAACAGAGAATATATAGTTGTTACGGGTGCGGCGGGCTTTATCGGGAGCGACCTCGCAGGCTATCTGAATGGAAAGGGCTATACGGATCTTATCCTGGTGGATGAGTTCGACCGGGCGGACAAGGCGCCCAACCTGGAGGGGAAAAAATATAGTTTCCAGGTGGAGCGGGATTCATTTTTTGACTGGTTGGCGGAGAACCGGCCAAGGGTTGGCTTCGTGTTTCACATCGGGGCGAGGACGGATACGACGGAATTCGACTATTCAGTGCATGAGCGGCTGAATGTCGAGTACAGCAAAAAAATATGGACCTATTGCACGGCGAACGAGGTGCCGTTGGTCTATGCTTCTTCGGCGGCTACCTATGGTGCGGGGGAACTGGGCTATGACGACCGGCATGACGTGATCCCTTCTCTCCGGCCATTGAATGCTTATGGGATCTCGAAGAATGAGTTCGATAAATGGGCGCTGCAGCAGTCCGGTCAGCCGCCGTTCTGGGCGGGGCTGAAATTTTTCAATGTATACGGGCCTAATGAATATCATAAAGGGCGGATGGCCAGCGTGATCTTTCATTCCTTCCACCAGATCCGGCGGGATGGGGAAGTGAAGCTATTCCGGTCCCATCGCCCGGATTATAAGGACGGTCAGCAGCTGCGGGATTTCGTTTATGTCAAGGACGTTCTCCGGATCTGCTATTGGCTGATGGAGCACCGGCCGGCGTCGGGGATCTACAATCTGGGCACGGGTATCGCCCGGTCTTTTGAAGATCTGGTGAAGGCGACTTATGGCGGGTTGGACCTGGCGGCGAATATCCGATATATCGATATGCCGGAAGACATAAGGGACAAATACCAGTATTTTACCGAAGCCAACATGCAGAAGCTGAGAGAGGCGGGGTACAAGGAGAATTTTTTTACGCTGGAAGAGGGCGTGGATGATTATGTTCGGAATTATCTGGCTAAAGGAGCATTTTATGAATAAAAAGATCGCGATTATCGGCGGGGGCAACCTGGGGACAGCCATTGCGGAAGGTCTTATCCGGAGCGAATTTGTGCTGCCCAAGCATATTCTTATCACGAAGCGGAACATTCAAACCCTTGGTGAGTTGGAGAGGAATGGCGTGTTGGTGAGCGACAAGAATGAGGAAGCGGTCCGATATGCCGACCTGGTGATCCTGGCGGTCAAGCCTTTCCAGGTGAATGAGATACTCCGGTCGCTGAAGGATGAGTTCAAGGCGGACAAGCATGTGTTGGTATCGGTAGTAACGGGGATTACGATCGATCAGATCGGCGTCCAGATCGGAACCAAAATACCGGTGGTACGGGCGATGCCGAATACGGCTATCGCCATCCAGGAGAGCATGACCTGTGTTGCTGCCCGGAATGTGAACGAGGAGCGTCTGCAATATGTCTTTGATATTTTTGGCCAATTGGGAAAGACGGTGCGGATCGAGGAGAAGCTGATGGATGCTGCGACGGTGCTGGGAGCTTGTGGAACGGCGTTTGCCATGCGTTATATCCGGGCCAATATCCAGGGGGGAATAGAAATTGGTTTTGATGCAGCCACGGCCACCCTGATTGCCGCCCAGACGGTAAAGGGAGCGGCGGATCTCTTGTTGAAAAGAGGGACCCATCCCGAGCAGGAAATAGACAAGGTGACGACACCCAAGGGTTGTACGATCGCCGGTTTGAATGAAATGGAGCATAAAGGTTTCAGCTCTTCGCTGATCAAGGGGCTGGTCACCAGCTATGAAAAAATCGCAAAGATACCCGAGCGCAGCGAAGGGTAAGAACGAGGAGAAACGAGGGACGTATCCGAGCGGAGCGAAGGATAGGAACGAGGAAGGGCGAGGAACGAAGCCCTGACGAAGTTCGCCGACGAAGTTAATAGATCTCGCCGGTGTCCATGTCAATGATATAGAGGCAATGACGTTCGTTATGGCCGCCAAAACTTCCAGGCACGGGGGCAAGATCATCCGGTTCTGTTCCATAAAAACAGAAAGAGTTACCCGCCTTTCGGAGCGGTTGCAGCAATCCGCCCCGCATCAGGAAAATCTGTCTGCCATCGCAATAGCCCCAGGCATTGTGGGTATAATAAGAGCCTCCGTCGCTGCTTTTAAGATAAATGGCGAGGCCGCCGTTGTCCGTTTTTACTTCGAAATCCTGGATAGAGGGGGCGTTGTCCCTGAATTCTTCAAAACTGGCATAGACGCCCCGCGTGAGTGCCGGGGTATTAAAAATGGGAATATTGAAACGGGATTGGTTGAAACGGCGAATGTCGTCCCGGGTGATCCATTTGCCGGAGCTTTCCTTACTGGCAGCGGCCAGGGCGGCATTTTCCGTCAGATCACCGAGCAGGAGTGCCAGATCTTTTTCCCAACTGACATAGGTGCATTTAACCGAGTTGTACGTGACGTTCCCGGTAGCCTGCAGCGTATCGATCCGCAGGAGCGGGAGATAATGGTGGTCTCTGCATACGTACACTTCCGCTTTTAACCGGATATGGGTGTTTCCTGTTCGCTCGGAATAGCTGGCCGGCCGATAGGGATTGGTGGCGGCAAGATAGGGATCGGTATCGGACAGCCACAGCTGACGCAGAACGACCAGGACCGTATCGGGGGCATCCGGGTGGGTAAAATGCCGGTTGAGGTAGCGGCCAAGTTCCTGCGTTGCCGAACCGGGGAAGACGAGCTGCCGGTCGAATTCATGGCTATGCATGGGTAAATTGCCATGGACGCCAATCCTGGTTGTGTCGGGACGTTCGTCGATCACTTCAAAATAGCTAAAGGGTCTGAAGGCGTCGGAGGATGGCGGGGGGACCGGCTCGCGGGGGTCGTTGAGCCGGATGGTCAGCTTTGGAAGGGGAGACAGGCCGGCGGCTGATAAGGCAGTCCTCTTTTTTGGCTGTGCGCCGGCGGAGACATTAGACTGAGGGCTGGCGGAGATGTTAGATTGAGCGCTGGCGGAAATGTTAGATTGAGGGCTGGCGGAGATGGCCAGGGAAAGGGAACAGAAAAATAGGATGGGGGTTTTCATGATGGGTTAGGGTATTTCACGCTTGAATCGGGTCTTCAATAAATATCTCCTGTATCCATGTCGATGGAATAGATGCTGCGTTGTTTATAATCGTGGTTCCGGGTGATGGTCAGGGTGCTTCCGGCAGTTGCTCCGGCGGGAATATAGAACGCCTTTCCTTCTTGCCAGGCG
>Ga0302324_100010614_pt1 | contig 19039 bp, 13 predicted proteins | sample Palsa_T0_1_FD_201949 | JGI IMG/M metagenome (GOLD analysis project Ga0302324, IMG submission 201949) | Peat permafrost microbial communities from Stordalen Mire near Abisko, Sweden - Palsa_T0_1 | ecosystem: Environmental > Terrestrial > Soil > Palsa > Peat permafrost | place: Sweden: Abisko...
AGTTTCGGCGCCAGGCCCTCGGCGACTGACAGGAAGTACGTGGCATGGCGCCATCGTGTGGCGAGCGGCTCGCGTCGCAGGGCTCCCGGAGCCGACCGCCCGTCGTCCTTTTCACCTGGTTCGGGCTGGACGTCCCCGGGGATTGGCTTGTCTCGAGGTCCGGGCGCCGCCAGCCTGGCACTGGCGTACTCCCGGACGCTTTCCAGGAGCCGGTACCTGGTCCTCCCCGATGGGAGCACCTCTGACTGGACGAGGCTCTTGTCTACGAGCGAACTGACGAGGTCGACGGTCCCAAAAGCGTCGGCTTCGTCAGCGCCTGCGACCGCCTCGGCAGCACTAAGGTCAAAGCCCCCGGCGAAGACCGATAAGCGTGCGAGCGCCATGCGCTCCGGCTCGTTGAGCAACGCGTAAGACCAGTCGATCGAAGTCTGTAGGGTTTGCTGTCTCGGCACAGCCGTCCGTCCCCCGCCGGTGAGCAGCCGGAACCGGTCGTGGAGGCGGTCGGCTATATCGGCTACGGACATGGTCCGCATTCGTGCCGCCGCCAGCTCGATGGCCAATGGGATGCCATCGAGGCGCCTACAGATCGACGCCACGGCGGCGGAGTTGGGCCCGTCCAGAACGAAACCTTCCTGGTGTGCGCGCGCCCGCTCGCAAAACAGCATGGCTCCCTCGGATACGACGACGTCCTCAGGACGCGCCGCGTCGGCTGGCGGTACCGACAAGGGGAGGACCCGGTGGACGCGTTCGCCGTAAATGCCGAGCGGCTCCCTAGAGGTTGCCAGGACGTGCAGACGGGGGGAGGCGCGTCCCAGTGCGTCCGCCAGCTTGGCGCAGGCGTCGATTAGGTGCTCGCAGTTGTCGAGCAAGATGAGGAGCGACTGGTCCGCGAGCTCGAGGCACAACGTTTCCGTCAACGACCTGGCGGGTTGCTCGCGGACCTTCAGCACGGAGGCGACGGCGCTTGGGACGTGGCCAGGGTCCTCCACCGGGGCGAGGTCAACGAACCAGACCCCGTCTCCTGAACCGTCGAGCAGCTCAGCCGCCACCTGAAGGCCAAGACGTGTTTTGCCAGAGCCCCCAGGCCCGGTCAGGGTGACCAGTCGCGACGACTCCACGTGAGCCCGGAGGTCGGCGACTTCGGGCCCTCGCCCGATGAAGCTGGTCAACTGGGCTGGGAGGTTGTTCTTCAGCACCGGGTTGTCGAGCGAACGGAGCGGGGGGAAGTCGCGTTCAAGCTCGGGCGCCTCGAGCTGGAAGATATGTTCCGGCCGACCGAGGTCCTTCAGACGGTGCAGGCCCAGGCTCCGCAGTGAAGCGCCTGTTGGCAGGGACTCCCGCACCAATACTGCTGCCGCCTCGGAAAGGACAACCTGACCGCCGTGCGCTACCGCGGCAACCCGGGCGGCGCGGTGGACCTCCAGGCCCACCAGGCCTGCGGGGGTCTCGGAGGCTTCCCCGGCGTGCACGCCCATCCGCACCCGGAGCCGCTCACCCTGGGGCCAGGGGCGGACGGCAAAGGCCGCCTGCATATCGAGCGCTGCCGCTAGAGCCGCTGAGGGCGAAGAGAAGGCTGCGAAGAAGCTGTCCCCTTGCGTACCCACCTCGTTGCCGCCGTGGGCGTCGAGCGCAGACCGCACAAGTTGGTGGTGCTCTGCTAGCAACCGGGTGTACGCCTCTGGGCCAAGTCGCTCCAGCAGCCTCGTCGAACCCTCAATGTCGGTGAACAGAAAGGTGAGCGTCTCCGTGGGCAAATTGTAGGAGATCGTCGTTCTTGCAGTTGCCGTTCCGAAGGTGTTCCGGGGCCGGTACTCCCTAGCTGAGCGTGCGCGGGCGAGGACCGTTGACTGCATTTGTCCTCAACCTCAGCGCGCGATGAAACCAGACCGCCTGGTTACCAATACGTAAAAGTGCGTATTTACCCGAGCCCTGCGAACTGGTACGGTCTCGCCAAGACGGGGCCTCCCGTGCCATTTTTTGTGGCACGGTGGCAAATTCGCGTCAAACCTGGAGCCCAGAAGGATAGCCAATGCCAAGTCCTCTGACACGCGCTGGTGCGGTCCACCCGAACAGGCTGGTGCTCCCGAGGACATTGGCGCCCCGACGCGGACATCATGGTCTACGCGTTCTCTTGACCGCGGCGACCCCAAGGCACTGCGCGCTGCCCGAGGAACCTGACCGCAATGCGCCTGAGCGGGGAAGCGATGCGCCCTAACCGAGGGGGCGGTCATGGCAAGAGGCTGGTGACCTCTGCAATCGTAGGCGCGGCCTTGATGGGGTCGGTTGTCCTGGCCGGGCCGACGCGCCCTGCGGGAGCACTCGCCACCGCCGCCAACGATGTGCCACCGTCGCCCACCATCCTCGACAATGGCTCGTTCGCTCTCCAGGGAGAAACCCCGTTCTTTGATTTTGTGATAATTCAGCCGCCACCGTACAAGTCGCCCTACCCCCTCGATGGTTGGGTTGTCGGAGGCGCGGGCGTTCTCATAAGCGGGGAGTACGTCTCGCCGCCGCCCGGCGCCAACCAGTCGGTCGTCCTGGAGGACATCACCTCAGGCAGCGTCACCCAAACCGTTAAGACCACTCCGGGGTGGACTTACCGCTTGTCATGGTACGGCGCAGGTGACCCCGGGCCGGACACCATACCGTTCCGGGCCATGCACGTCCTGTGGGACAACACGGTAGTGGCGGCCCCCGCTTTCAAGGTCAGTGACAAGTTCACCAGCCCGATCTGGGAGCTACAGCACGTGACGGTCACCGCCACCGCGGCCCTTTCTACTGTCGAGTTTGCCGATGCCACGGCTGCCGCAGATCTCGGTAGGGGCGCGCGTTCGTCCATGGTGGCTGAGGTCGCCCTCGCGGGAGTCGCTGACCTCTACCTCCCCGCCACCGCCCCCGCCGCCGGCAAGCTCGTCGCCGTGGTGCGCACTCCTGCGGGCCAGCCTCTAATTGATCCCCGCCTGTCGGTCAGGCTCTATGGCACCTGGAAAGCAGTCGGGTCCGCCACTGCCACGAGCCAGTTGATCACAACGGCGGCCGTGGTTGGCGGCCAAGCGGTTCTCCAGTTCCACCTTCCGGGCTCCCTGGCCCACCAGAGTGTCCCCGCCTTCGCCACCGTTTCCGGTCCGGGCTTCCTCCCGGCGACCGCCAAGTTGAAGATCGTGGTGCCCTAAGTGCCGTCTCGAACGCGCGGTAGCCAGGCCGATCTGGCCGGGGGCGCGAACGTGCTCAAGGCCTCGACATTGGACCAGACAGGGAGGTGGCAATGGCTCGATCTTTAGTGCCAGGACCGTGGTTAGGGCCACGCAGGGGGCGGCGTCGCACCGGGGCGGCCTGGCCTACGTCGACAGGGCGCCGTGCGCTGTTCAGGACAGCAGTCGTCTTGGCTGTGCTGGCCAGCCTGGTCTCTCCAACGGGCCCCGGGGCAGCCGCGTCGGTGACAACCACCACTAGTGACACCGCCCCCGGCAACCTCTCTGGGACTTGGTACATGACCGACACTTGGACGACCGGCGGCGGTGTCTCCACAGACACGACCGTCGTGAACCAGACGAGCGCTGGCGTTTACACCGTGTACCACGCGAGCGACGCCAGTTCCATCACCACCGATGTCCCCATCTCAGGGAGCTCGTTCTACTACTGGTCGTGCAACGGCGGCGGCACCTACAGCCAGTCGGACGAAAGCGCGTGCCAGACCGGCTGGTTTGACACGACTTGGAACCTCGACCTCTCGACGAACCCGTACACGGCCAAAGGCACCGCCCAAGGGTTCAACCAACTGGGCACACTACTCGCCAGCGGTACGTTCACAGCTTATTTCGTACCTGCGACCGAAGCCTCATTGGCCGTAGCCATCTCAGCACCCATACCCCCCGCGGGCTTGCCCGTCGGACAGGACGAAACTATCGGCGTTACGGTGACCGCCGGTGCCCAGGCGCTGTCTTCGGTAGATCTCAGCGACGTCACCTCTGCTGACGTAAAGGTCGTCGCCGAGCCCCCTGGGGCTAGCGACTTCTCTTTGGCCGCAGGCACGTCGCGTACCTTCGACCTTCGGATCGAGGGCGTGGCCGCCGGCTCTGCCGACCTCTCCTCCACCGCCACTGGCGTAGCCGCTGGAGGCCAGAGGGTGCGAGGTTCGGCGACCGACGACTTCAGGCTTACGGGTCCTGGCCTGCGCATCACCTTGGCGACCAGCCCGGCCCAACTGAAGCTTGCGGTGAACGACAAGGGCGAGGTTGTCCCGGGCAAGGTGACGGTCACGGTGACTTTCACCAATACTTCCAAGGCCACTATCGACAACGCCCAACTGCTAGTGCTGGCTCCGACGGCAGTGGTGCGCAGTCAGCAGCTCAACAAACTGGGCCTGCCCAGTTCGGCCTTGCCGTTGTCCCTAGGCGACCTCCCGGCCGGCGCCAAGGCCGTCTTCCGTAAGTTCACCCTGGCCGTCACGGGGGACGGTAAGTACCAGTGGCGGGCGCTGGCCACCTACAATGACGCGTCTCGGGCGGGCGGCAACGGCCGGGCGTCGGCCGTTGGTGGTGCTTTTGAGGCATCCGTGCCTTACCTGTACCTCCGCGCCAGCCGGCAAAGTGACGCCCAAGCGGGTTCGGTCACCACCCAGGGTGGGTCAGACTGGGTGAAGGGCGGCCAGTCGTGGTATGTGAGCGGGGAGATCAAGAACCTGAGCTCCTACCAGGCGCTTTGCCTGAGCCCTCTGTTCGCTACTTCCTCTGGTAACGCCATCTCGACAGGCCTGCAAGACGTGTCCCAGCAAAACGCGGACACAGAGACGCCGCCCCTTGCCGGCCTTTTGCGGCCCGGCCAGTCCTTCCCCCTGGGGATGCTGGTACGCACGTCGAGCACTGGCCCGACGCAGAGCAGCGTAAACATCGTGCTGAACGCGTACAAGGCTGACCCCGGCGCCTCATGCCAGGTCGAGGAAGATGGCAGCCTTGACGGACAGGGCCAGGCCCTCGGCGATGACGAGATGGTGGTCCAGAAAGGGTCGACCTCGTACACGGTGCACGTCGATGTGTCCGCTAACCCTGATCCATCGCAGGTGAGCTCAGGTACGTTGAACTTCATCGGTGGCTTCGCCAAGGGGTCGTTCGACTTCTACGGCGGGATCGCCCTAGCGCTTGCCGGCGTGGCGAAGTGGGCGGCCAACAACCCGGCCACCCTGTTCAAGGTCGCCACGTTACCTTTTAACGTGCCCGCCCAAGTGGAGTTCGAGCAGGCGTTCCTCGGCCACGTGAGCTCCCTGACGAGCCTGTTCGTGGGTTACATGGAAAAGGTGGTGCCGGAGACGCCCGGTTACAACCCCTTCCAGGTCGCCTCGATCACCTGGTCGAGGGTGGGCGATGACGCCTACGCCAAGATCACCAAGGCATCGGCTACCTGGTCAGAGCAGTGGACCAAGCGGATCGAACAGGATTACGCCAACGGTGCTCCTGAGAGCTGGATGCGGGACTTGTCGGAGGTTAGCGGCGAGACGGTAGGGCAGCTTCAAGCGGTCTTCCTGCAGCTGTTTGTGGAAAAGACGTTCGCGCAGATTGCGTCCCAGGCACCCAAGCTCGAAGAGGTCGGCGCGGCGCTTACTGATGAGCCGAAGGTGATCACCTCAAGCAAGGGCGGCGTCGTGCCCGTAAGCAGGGTCCTTACGGCGGCCGACCTCGAGCAGGGTTGGGGGATTACCGAAGCCGTCGCCGCCAAACTGCGCGCTATTGCGAAACAGTTCGATGTCTTGATCGGCGCCCGGTCCCGCCAGACGGTCTCGATTGAGCTCGAAAAGTTAGGGGCTATCTGGAAGAACTCGAACTTCCACCAAAAGACGGTGAGCTTCATTGATCGCGCCTACCTAGGCATGAACATAAAGCAAGGCCTGCTCGGTTTCAGGAGCTTCACCGACGAGGGGATTGCATACGCTCGTAAGCTGATTATCGACTCGGGCCTGAAATCCTCGGAAAAGCTCGAAGCTCTCGATCGCCTCACCGGCCGCATAGCCGAAAACGGGAGCGACTTCCAAAAGATGCAGAAGCTCGCGAACATGGAGCGACGAGCCTGTCCGGACTGCCCGCTCACTAAGGGCTGGGTGAACGCCGGCTTCAACTCGACCGAGAGCGGGAGCGCCGCCGCCCGGACCGCCGGCACCCGTTGGCGGCGGTTCATGCTACGGGAGACCTCAATATACGGCGACAACGGCGCGTTCCTCGGGACCCAGTACGAGCCGTTCGAGGAGGCGCCGAACCTAGCGCAATACGCCAAGAACCCGGATGTGCCGTTGCCGCAAAGCGCGTCACTGTGCATTCGCGACCTCGGGACCGTCCTTTGCCCAATCACCGGTGACATCGACCTCGTCTACATCACCAACGTCTTCGGGGGTGCCCTTGACCCTGAGAAGATGTACCAGGTCTTCAAGGCGCTCGACGATGCGGGCTTTGCCCACACGGACCTCGTCACCTGGGTCGAGCAGCAAACGGGCAAGTTCTTCTTCCCCGGCAAGGAGGGCCAGCTTGCGGGCCTCGTCCCCGGCGAAGAGTCCTGCGCACAGTTCGCGCCTGACAGCATCGAGCGAGGGACCTATGTCACTCTCAAGGACTCGCTCTCGGTCGGGCCGAACTCCTACTGGCTCCTCATCGATGGCGGGTACCACCCTGCCATGCACTGAGCCTGGAGGGATCGCAACAGGGACCTGTAGAGCCTGGCGCACTATCGAGGACGGTCCAGGATCGGGGAAGCGCACGACAAGGGTTGTCGTGCCGCAACTATGGGACGACGCGTACTTCCGTCACCCACTGGTTGGCAGAGAGCGTTATCAGGACCGTAACGCCCGGCCGGATACGCGCCTGCGCGGGTTTCGCTGTTCGTGCCCAGACGGCGGGGCCTGTAGAACCAGGCGCTTTGGGCACGGGTGACCAGGAGTCAGCTACCGTACGAGAGGAGACGTCCCAGCCCGGCGGCGGCCCGGCCTGCGGCCCAGACCGGTCAGCTTCCGGACCGCCGGCGTTAAGCCAATCGTCGTACTGGCTGTAGTCAGTCATTGCCTCGGTCGAGTCGTCGTTGGACAGCCAGAGTTGCATCGGCACAAATCAACAGCTCCTTGACCTTGCGACCAGGCGCGAGGCTGCCGTGGAAGGAGTCCCTCACCGAAAAACGTGGAGCTCCTAAGTGGTCCCCCATGGCTTCGTCGGCAGGCGCCCCGAGCTACAGCCGGACGCTAAAGACTCCCGCCTGGCCAGCCGTTGTATCACCCGTGGCCCCTGATCTGAGCGTCATAGCCGCGCTTGAGTCAATCCTGGTCAACGAACCCTCGAACAACGCGGTCCGCACCCATCTTGCCGGGCTGTTGCTACAGAGACGAGATGGCGCCGGAGCTCTCGGCCATCTGGAGATCGTTCTCGTCTCTCAGCCCGATAACGCGGAGGCACTGGCCCTTGCCGCTCAGGCCGCGCTGCTAACCGGCGACGCCGATCGGGCGCATGCGTGGCAGCGGCTACACGACGCGCTGGCTGCCGGAGCCGGTGGCGTCGGCTCTGCTAGCGGGGAGGGGGTTGCCCCGGCGCAGGCGGCCACGCCCACGGGGCAACCCGCTCCACCCTCGCCCGAGCGCCTGTCGTCCTCCGACGACCCTGGCGTGGGCAGGGACGGCACGGACTGGGATGCCGAGCTCGTCCAACTGGTCGGCCAGGAGCGGGCCGGCCGGGTGACCCTTTCTGACGTGGGGGGTCTGGACGCTGTGAAACAACGGCTAGAGGCTTCATTCCTGGGGCCTTTGCGTAACCCGGAGCTACGAAAGATGTACGGGGCGACGATGCGCGGCGGGCTCCTCCTGTGGGGGCCGCCAGGCTGTGGCAAGACGTTCTTGGCCCGCGCTGTAGCCGGGGAGCTTGGTGCCCATTTCGTGAGTGTTGGGCTGCACGACGTTCTGGACATGTGGTTGGGGAACTCGGAAAAGAAATTGCACGAGGTCTTCGAGCTGGCCCGACGGCGCACACCGACCGTGCTCTTTTTCGACGAGGTCGACGCCATCGGACACTCCCGCACCAACTTGAACCGCAGTGCGGGGCGCAACGTGGTAGCCCAGCTTTTGACCGAGCTCGACGGCGTCGATACGAGCAATGACGGGGTTTTCGTGATAGGCGCTACTAACCAGCCTTGGGACGTGGACCCGGCTTTGCGCAGACCGGGGCGATTAGACCGCAGCCTGCTGGTCTTGCCCCCGGACGCCTCTGCCCGCAACGCAATCCTGGCTTACCACCTGCGCGACCGCGCCGCGGCCGTCGTATCGCTCGCCAGCGTGGTGGCCTTGACGGAAGATTTCTCCGGGGCGGACTTGCGACTGGTCTGCGATGAAGCGGCCCAAAGGGCACTGGCGGAAGCGGTCCGTACCGGCGTAGCCCAACCCATAAGTGAAGCCGACCTGAAGATTGCGGCGCAGAGCTTGCGGCCTTCGACCGCCCCGTGGCTAGAAATGGCCCGAAACTTCGTAACGTATGCCAACGCCGCAGGAGAATACGACGAACTCGCCATCTACCTGAAGTCGAGGGGCAAGGCTGTTCGGTGAGCAACGTCCCAGTCGACGACGCCCTCGAACGATGCGAAGCACTCCTCGACGTACAGAGGTTCGACCAAGCGTTGGAGCTGGCATCGCGAGCGGTGGCCCTCCAGCCCGGCGACCGTCGGGCTTACGGCCTGGCGGCCCGGGCGCTCATGGGACTAGGCCGTCACGAAGAAGCCGCAAACGCCGCTTCCCAGGCGGTGACCCATTCTCCGCAATGGGCTTATGGTTACCGTTTGTTGGCCGTGGCGCTTATGGGGTTGGCCGCCAAGAGCGGCTCTCTTCCCGGTAAGGACCTTTACGGGCAGTCCGTCACGGCGGCCCTCGAATCGGTGCGATTGGCTCCCACCGATCCCTCGGGGCACGCGACCTTGGCGGAGGCTCAGTCCGCCGCCGGGCAGTTGACGGAAGCCGACGCCTCTATAAGGCGGGCGGTCCAGATCGATCCCCGGAGGGCAAATACTTGGGTGTCAGCAAGTCTCGTCGCCATAAGAGCGAGGAACTGGGCCGCAGCAGAAGGTGCAGCCCGCCGGGCGCTGGCGATCGACCCGGCCAACCGAAGCGCGATGAACAACCTGGGCGTCGCGCTACGCCGGCAGGGGAAATGGACCGTCGGTGCGGTGGCGTTCCACGGGGCAGCACGCATCGACCCCCGATCCCCGACAGCTCGCGACAACCTGGAATCGATCGGTTTTCAGTACCTCGCCAATTTGGTTCCGCTCGTGATCCTGCCTCTCCTGATCATCTGGCCGCTGTTCGTCGCCGCCCGAATAGCGATTACTCAATGCCTCGCCCATAGACCAGAGAGACTGAAACCGCTGGCTAGACGGCTCGGCCTCCGAGTGGCGACCAATGACCGGTACCGGCAGAAGTTCGAGAAACAGAACGCGCGAGCGCAGATGGTGTTGGCGTCAGGGCAATCGCAGGCTGATTGGTCGGCCCTGCGCGGCCGCCAACACGTTAGCTCGGACTTCCTGATGGTTCTCGCTGTTTGCCTTGCCCTCTCGGGGTTGGTGTTTACGGTGGCGGCAGCTCTGGCCGGCTCGATTGCGGGAGCATTGACAGTCGCAGTGGTATTCGGCGCGGGTGCAGGGCTGCTGTTCAGAGCCGTTGCCCGCCGGCGGCGCCGCATCTGAGGACTAACGCTATAAGCGGGTACGACTGCGGCGGTCACACCGAAGGCCCGTCCTCAGGTTGTCAGGCAATTTTCGCGAACGCCTCCTTGGCGAACGCGACAGCATGGGGGCATGTATCAGTGCCGATGGTCAACCATTGGGCTCTGCTGTGCCCACCCGGCCCGCACCGCGGCCGACCCGCCAACCGCAACCCTGGAGGCGCACAACTCGTGACAACCCCAGTCCCCTACGACCCTGTGGTCCAGACGGCACTGGAGCAGTACCTCGCCGACCGCCCCCCGCTGACCGCGGCCACGATCGCCGAGGCCCGCCAGTTCAACCTCGCCAATCAGCCCGCCGTGGACCTCCGGGAGGGAGCCGTGGAGGCCAGCGAGCACGTGGCCCCGGGGCCGCCAGGCGCCCCCGACGTACCCCTCACCGTCTACCGGCCGGCCGGCCACCGCGGGCCGGGGCCGGGCCTCTACTACGTCCACGGTGGGGGGATGGTCCTCGGCAACCGGCGAAGCGGCATAAACCCTGTCCTGGACTGGGTTGTCGGCCTGGGGGCAGTCGTGGTCTCTGTCGACTACCGTCTGGCGCCCGAGTGCCCCCACCCGGGCCCGGTCGAAGATTGCTATGCCGGGCTGGTGTGGACCGCCGGGCACGCCGCCGCCCTGGGCGTGGACGCTGACCGGTTGGCCATCGTCGGGGTCAGCGCGGGCGGAGGGCTGGCGGCAGCGACCGCAATCGTGGCCCGCGACCGCGGCGGTCCTCGTTTGAAAGCGCAGATGCTCATTTGCCCCATGCTCGATGACCGCAACAATTCGGTGTCCAGCCGCCAGTACGCCAATAGCGGCAATTGGAACGGCCGCAATAATGAAGTCGGCTGGACCGCCCTCCTCGGCGACAGGCGAGGAGCCCAAGACGTCCCCCCTGCGGCCGCCCCGGCCCGCCTCGAGGACTTTCACGGCCTCCCTCCCGCCTTCATCGATGCCGGTAGTGCCGAGGTGTTCCGGGACGAGGTCGTGCAGTACGCCAGTTCCCTGTGGGCGGCGGGCGTACAGGCGGAACTGCACATCTGGGGGGGAGGATGCCACGGGTTCTTTAATGTCGCCCCGGACGCTCCCCTGTCAGTGCAGTCCTTTGCCGCCCAAAAGGGTTGGCTGGAGCGGGTTTTTGCTCAGTAGAACAAGCACCACTGGCGACAACCAAACTCTGCGCAGACGCCGGCGTACGAGGCGGATGTCGTAGGCGTCATTTACAATCGCCCGGTGGGCCCGCACCTAGAGGTCCCGACAGGCCGTGTTGGTGAGTGCGACGCCGTGGCCGCCGCGCTGGATGCAGAAGCCCCAGGCGCGGTCTGGTTGACCGGTGAAGCCGGGATCGGCAAGACCACCGTCTGGGAATGGGCTGTGCGTCGTGCCCAAGCCCAGGGCCGCCAGGTGCTTGTGTCGCGAGCCACCCCGGCCGAAGCCCGGTTGCCGTGGGTAGGGCTCGCGGACCTCCTGCGCTCCGTCGACGAGGAGGTTATTGGCGGGCTGCCCGCGCCGCAGGCTCGGGCCCTGCGCTTGGTAGTTCTGCAGGCCGACGGTAGCGACGAGGTGCTCCAAGAACGGGTGGTGGGCACAGCATTCCTAGGAGTGCTCGAGACCCTGGCGGCCACCGGCCCAGTGCTCGTGGCCCTGGACGACGTGCAGCATCTCGACTCAGCCAGCTTGCTGGCCTTAGCTTTCGCAATGCGCCGCTTGGGCCAGGTCCCGGTGGCGGCACTGGCGGCTTGGCGCGGCGGTGCCGAGGCCCCGGAGACCATCCCGAGCCCCGAGCTGGTGACGATGGTCGAACTCGGCCCGCTAAGCGTGGCGGCCCTGTTCGAGCTCTTGCGGGACCGTTTGGGCACGGCCATGCCCCGGCCCTTGTTACTCCGAGTACATCAAGCATCGGGAGGCAACCCCATGTACGCCCTCGAGCTGGGGCGGGCACTGCAGGGCCGCCGGGTGGCCCCCGCTCCGGGTGCCCCGTTGCCCGTACCGACGACCCTGACCGGCTTGATCGGGGCGCGGGTTGCAGCGCAGCCCGCGCGGGTGGCGTTCCTGCTCGCCCAGACTGTGGCCACGTGGCGGCTCGCCGTCGCTGACGTGGACGGCCCGGCCCTTGACGACGCCCTAAACGCCGAGCTGGTCCTAGTGGACGCAGGCGACGGACCGGCGACGGTGCGAGCTGCCCACCCTCTACTGGGTGCCACTGCATATGAACGCCTGGGACCAAAGGACAAAAGGGAGATGCACGCCCGACTTGCCGCCATTGCTCGTGACCCAGCCGAGCGCGCTCGCCACATGGCCCTGGCCGCCACCGAGCCTTCGGAGGATATCGCCCGGGCGCTCGACGAGGGCGCCGCTGCTGCGGTGGCTGCCGGTGTACCCGCTATGGCCGTTGAACTGGCCCGTCTCGGCCTAGAACACGGCAGTGATGGGCCCGCGCGCCTCGGGCGATTGGACCGTCTGGCCGACGCCCAGCTCCGGGCAGGCGACAGCGCGGGGGCCATGGTTACTCAAGAGCTGGCCGTGGCCGCCACCCCGGAGCTCGTAGACCGGGCCCGGCGCCGGGTCCGCTTGGCCGAGATCGCCACGGAGGTAACCGGCCGCGAGGGGGCTATTGCCCAGGTGCGGACAGCGGCCCGAGAGGCGGGCGAAGGCGGGAGCCTCACCGTAGTGGCTGAAGCATTGCTCACCTGGGCCGCGATTGACGATGACATAAGCCGGGCAGCGCCGCTTTCGGGCCAGGCGCTCGAGATCATGGAGAGCCTCTCACAACCGGACCCCCGAGTCCTCGCCGGGGCGCTCAACCAGGCGGCGGCGGCGAAGTTCCGGGCCGGCCATGGCCTGGACCACCAGATGTTCAGGCGGGCTATCGAGATCGAGCGCGCTCACCCTTACCGGCGTCTTTCGGACCGGGCCGACGCCGCCTATGCCGCCCTGCTGAAGTACGCCGACGAGCTGGAGCCGGCCAAGACGATGCTCGAGGAGCTCCTGAGCGAGGCTCGGGCGGCGGCCGACTTGAGCTCTGTGGCCTACTCCCTCGATCACCTGGTCGACGTTGCCCTCTGGCAGGGCCAGACGGAACTGGGACGGGCCTACGCCGAGGAGCACCTCGAGATCGCAGCTCACGGCGGCCTCGCCTTCCAGGGGGCGCAAGCCCGCTGCAACCTTGGCTTCGCCTTGGCCTTCAACGGTGAGCTCGAGCGAGCACGAGATGTGCTCATCGAGTTGAGGGACGACCCCGCCTCGTCGCCATGGCACCGCCACCGTGCCGAGGGGGGCCTTGGCTTTGTGGCCTTGTCGGGCGGTGACGCTGTGACGGCCGCAGTCCACCTTGACAATTGGTGGGCCATGTTGGGGGCCATGCACTTGGGCGAACCGGGTTACAGCCGCTCCCACCTGGACTACCTGTGCGCCCTTGTGGGCACCGGTCGGGGCGACGACGCTGGGGTGGTGGTGGAGACGCTCTCCGCGCAGGCGGAGCGCTCGGGTCGGGGTTCGGCAAAGGCCGTCGCCGAAATTGGCCGCGCCCTGTTGGCGGCCGACCAGGGACGGCTAGCCGAGGCGGCGACCGCCATGGAGCGGCCCTTGCGCTGGTACGCGTCGTCCTCGTTGTACTTCGACCACGCCCGTGCCCTTCTGCTCGCCGGCCAGGTCCACCGCCGGGCCAAAGCCAAGGCGGCGGCCCACGCGTTCATTCAGCAGGCCGCGGACGCATTTTCCTCCTTCCCCGCCCCGGCATGGCAGATCCGGGCGACCGCCGAGCTGGTTCGCGTCAACGTCCGCCCTAGCGCCTCCAAAGGGCTGACCGAGACTGAACACAGGGTGGCAGTGCTCGCCGCCAGCGGGCTGCGCAACCGCGACGTGGCCGCCCAAGCGTTCATGTCGGTGAAGACGGTGGAGGCCAATCTCGGACGGGTGTACCGCAAGCTAGGTGTCCGCAGCCGAGCGGAGCTCGCCGCCCTCATGGCCGCCCGGGACTGAGGGCTCCCAATAGTCGGCTCTCACCAGACGATCGCAACGCACCCCGGCGCTAGCGCAGACGGCGATGACTTCAGCTCCGGAAGTGGCGGTGAACTGGAAGAACACGGTTTCATCGCCGGGGACGACCACCGCGCCCAAGAACATCGTGGCCGGGCCGTCGGTGGCGGTAAGCCGGAGGCAGGCTTCCCGCACCTCCTCCGCGGAGACGGCCGGCCAGTAGCGCTCAACTAGGTACCCTTGCACGGCCCGACCGTAGGGGCGGGAGAACGCCAGCGCTAGAGGCTCGGCCCTGATCGAGGGTTTCCTCTGATTCCGGCCGAAGGCCAGGCCCTTATCGTCGGCCTCCAACGAGATCGCTCAGCCTGAAAGGGTCGGCCCATGTCCTCAGTCCTACGCGCAGCAATCGGCATCACAGTGCTGTCATTATCCGCGGCACTTTTCGCCGCTCCCGCAGTCCCGGCCTCGGCCGCCTCGGCTCTGGCCCAGGGCGCCACCATCGGTAGCCCCGTCCCCGGCCCTCAGCGGCCGGGGGTCGTCCTCGTCCAGTTCGCCCAGCAGGACAGGTTCTCGGGCGGGGGGTTCGCGACGGTATCCGACGCCCAGGGTGACACCTTTGTGAGCTGGACCAACTTTGCGAAAAGGGGAGGCATTTTCCTTTGCACGCTAAGGACCGGCTCGTCTAATTGCCTGAACGGCACCCAGGTTTCCACATCGACTGAGGCGTCCCCGGCCCCCGGGACAGACATCCACTTGCTGGCTGGGCACCGCTCGGTACGGGTGCTCTGGTTCGATGACAGCGACCGGGGCGCCAGCGTTCAAGAGACGACCGCCACGGCCGGAGGCGTGCCGACCCCAAGTCGGGCCTTGGAGCCGGGGTCACCGGCCGGCGCCATCCTGGACGCCAGGATCGGGCCAGGCGGCCACCTGTGGACGGTCACCGCGAATGGGGACGGGACCCAAGTGCGCCTGGCCAAGGACGGGGTTGTCGTGGCCGGCCCGGCCGTGCCTTGGGCTGTGGGCTTTGCCCAACTGGCTTTCGCCGGTGGCACGGCCGTGATGGCCGTACAAAAGGCGGGCAGCCTGAGCACTCCGGTCGACTATGCATGGGATGCGGGGGGGACCTGGACGGCTTTGCGCCCGCTGTCGGGCACGTGGAGCGTTGGCTACGCGCCCGGCCTGACGCAGACGGCGGCCGGCCTAAGCTTGGTCACTGCTACCGCCGACGCGTCTTACAAGCCGGTGGTTTCGCATTGGACGGGCCACGGGTTTTCCGCGGCCTCGCCCATCGGTGACACCAACAACTGCGCGCCCAACAGCGCCCAAACTGGCAGCGACGCGAGCGGGCGCCTCACCGACGTGACCAACGAGTGCGGGGTGATCACCGTTGACAACATGCCCAACTCGTCGCGCGCCGCCATCTTCCGGTTCCCGGCAAGGGGCACGATCACTACCATGCCCGAGCTAGCGACCCTGCCCAGCGGGCGGGGCTGGGTGGTCTATGCCCTACAGAACGAGTCCGATTACGACCAGTTGCTGGCCGTCCCGGTCCTGCTCCCGGCGTTGACAACCACGATCGCCACGAGCGCGCCGGCCGGCCTGGTCCGTGTTACCGGGCCCGTATCTTGCCTACCAGTGGTCACCACGCCGGTAGCCGTCACCGCCGCCAACGCCGACCATTGGCAGGTGTTGAGCAAGAAGCTGACGCTGTCGGGCAAGAGCCAGGGCAGCGTCCTCAACGGTGCCCGGCTGCGGCCTGGCACCTCCTACAAACTCGTCGGGAGCGTCACCTTCGGCGATAGCCAACGGAGGCTAACGCTTAAAGCAGTGCTCGCCTTCAAGGCCTGTCCCGCCCCCTAGGACCTGGCCTCCCCGGTCCAACCTGTCTCTCCCTCAGCTCCCGGATGGGCTGGACAGGAGCTGGCGGAGAAGGGCCTCGAAAGTGGTCCGCTGTTCGGCGGTCAGCGTGCTGAAGGACTCCGCGAGGACGCGGTTCAGGATCTCGCCTCCGGAATTGCGCAGCTCGGCTCCCTTGGCGGTCAGCCGGTGCCGGACGGCCCGGCCAGGCCCGGCTACCCGCTCGATCAGGCCCCGGCTCTCCATGCGTGCGGCCAGGGCGCCGAAGGACTGGTCGGTCTGGAACGTCAGCAAGGCAAGGTCGTGGAGGGATGCTCCTGGGTTCTGGTCCAAATGACGCAGGGCGTCCCACTGTACGAGGCTGATGTCGAGGGCGGCCAGCGCCGCGTCGGCCTGTCTGTGATGCCTCATCTGCAGCCGCTTCACGGCTAAGCCCAGGTCCTGCAGAGATCCCTCCATACGGGCCCATGCTAGCGGCACAAAATCAGCTTGCTTATCTCAGCCTGTTGGTATAAGGTTGCTTATATACCCCTGGAAGGAGCCAGCATGACCAGTACCGATACCCTCACCAGCACCCAAAGAGTCGACGTCGCTAACGTCGGCACGGTTGAGGTCACGCTTACAGAGCGTGGCCCGGGACATACGTTCCTACTGCTGCACGGGGGCGGAGGCCCTCAGACGGTCGCCGGGTTCGCCGACCTGTTGGCTGGCACGCGGGAAGCCCGCGTTATCACTCCCATCCACCCGGGCTTTGCTGGGACCAGCCGGCCCGATGCCCTGGCTAACGTTCGAGACCTGGCCACTCTGTACGTCGGCTTGCTCGACGAGCTGGACCTTTTCGATGTGACCGTCGTCGGCAACTCGATCGGCGGCTGGATCGCTGCAGAGATGGCCCTGGTCGGCTCGAAGCGGGTCAGCGGCGCAGTGCTGGTCGACGCCGGGGGCATCGAGGTGCCGGGCCACCCGGCTGCCGACTTCTTTTCGCTAACCATGGACCAAGTTGCTCAGCTGGCCTATTACAACCCGGACAAGTTCCGCATCGACCCGAGCGCCCTGCCGCCGGCGGCGCAGGCGGTCATGGCTGCCAACCGTGCCGCGCTGGCCGTTTATGGCGGCACGTCCATGACCGATCCGGGCCTGCTCGCGCGGCTCGCCGAGGTGGCAGTGCCGGTCCTTGTCGTGTGGGGCGAAGCGGACCAGATGACAGACCAGGAGTACGGCCGGGCGTATGCTGCGGCGATCCCGGGCGCCCAGTTCTTGCTACTCAGGGGGACCGGCCATCTCCCTCAGATCGAAACGCCTGACCAACTGCTCCCGGTCGTGTGGGACTTCGCCGCCAGCAACGCCTCCGAACGCCGAATATCCTGATTTTGCGAGGTGATTTTCGTGCTAAGTGAACACGAAACACCATCCGGGGACCAAAATGCGCGCCGGACAACAAAAAGTGTCAGTAGAACGGCGAAAGGGCCGCTCAGTAGAACGGGGACGGCGGCCGCTCAGTAGAACGGGGACGGCGGCCGCTCAGTAGAACGGGGACGGCGGCTGCTCAGTAGAACGGGGACGGAGCCGCTCCCGCCGTAGGGGTGATCGTAGCGTGCGCTTACCTGAGCGGTCGTTAGGCTCGTAACTATGCGGGTAGCCGTCACAGGGTCGAGCGGCTTGATCGGCTCAGCGCTGTGCGACCTGCTCGAGGTACTCGGCCACGAAGTGACCCGGGTTGTGCGGCACCCTTCGCGCGACGGCGGCCGGACGGCCGCCTGGGACCCTGAGAGCGGGACAATCGACGCGCAAAGCTTCGAAGGCCTCGACGGGGTCGTTCACCTAGCAGGAGCCGGCGTGGCGGACCACCGGTGGACGCCCGCCAGAAAGCAAGTGGTGCTCGAGAGCCGCACGCGGAGCACTGCGCTCCTGAGCAAGACGCTGGCCGGCCTCAACAACCCGCCACCCGTCCTGGTGAGCGGCTCCGCTATCGGCTTCTACGGCGACTGCGGTGACGAGGCAGTGACGGAGCAACACGCGCCCGGTGACGACTTCCTGGCCTCGGTGTGCCAGCGCTGGGAAGCAGAGACCGCCCCCGCCGCCGATGCGGGTACCCGGGTGGCGTTCGCCCGGACCGGGCTCGTCCTGGCGACCAACGGCGGCGCTTTGCCGAAACTATTGCCACTGTTCCGCCTGGGCCTTGGCGGCTGGTTCGGACGGGGGACGCAGTGGTGGAGCTGGATCACTCTCGACGACGAGGTTGCGGCTCTTGTGTGGCTCCTGGAGCATGACCAGCGAGGCCCTGTCAATATGACGGCCCCGGGCGCTGTGACCAACCGGGACTTCACCAAGGCCCTGGCAACGGTCCTATCCCGGCCCGCCTTACTTCCGGTGCCCCGTTTCGGGCCCGGCCTTGTCCTGGGTGCCGAGCTCGCCGGATCCTTGCTCTTTACGAGTGCCAAGGTGCGACCCGCAGTCCTCGAAGCTGGAGGCTTCGTCTTCACCAACCCACACCTCGAAGGAGCGTTGCGCCGATTGCTTTTGCCGCCTGCAGGAACGCGCTAGCCGCCTCCTAGCTAGTGCGGCCTCGGCGTGCGAGTAGGCCCGACCGGTTCGCGCCTCAGCGCCGTCTCCGGGTAGCCCTCGCAACCGCGCCCATCGCCGGGGCAACGCTGAGCCATAACCCGATCGTCACCACCATCGACGTGATGTAGCCAAAAGGGTGTACCCCTACGTTGCGCGCCTCCATGCCGGCGACCAACATGAGCACCCAAGCGCTGACGAAGAACGCCGGCCCAGCAAACATGATCTTGAAGAAGTCTCTCATCGTCCCTGCTTTCGAAAGGAGCTTGCGACAACATCATGTCGCTCTTTGCCGCGCAACCTCGAAGCACGCCACGGCCGCGGCGGCTGCGACGTTCAGCGAGGCCAACGGCCCGGACTGTGGTATCCGGGCGAGCAAGTCACAACGCTGGCGCACCAGGTGCGAGAGACCTCGGCCCTCTGAGCCCAGAACAAGCGCTACGGGCCCGTCCAGCAACGTGGTGCGCCAGAGCTCCTCTTTCCCGCCGGGGTCGAGGCCAACGGACCATATCCCGGCCCTGGTGAGCTGCTGGAGGGCTGAGGGGATCCCGGGGACGAGAGAGATCGGGACATGTTCGACGGCTCCGGCGGCCGCTTTCACCGCTGCCGGGGTGAGGGCGGCTGAGCGGTGGTGGGCAACGACAACCCCCCCGGCTCCCGCGCATGCAGCACTGCGCAGCATCGACCCGAAGTTCCCCGGATCAGTGACACCGTCCAGCACCAGAAGGAATTGGGGACGCTCGGGAGAGCACGGGACGATGAGGGAACCCAGAAGGACCGGGACCACCGGGTCGGCCCAGGCGATCACCCCCTGTGGTGCCCCAGTCCGCGCAACCTGCATGAGCTCGTCGGCAGTCTTGAACAGGACCTGCACTCCCCGGTCGCGGGCGAGCTGGACCAACGGGCCAATCGGGTCGCTTGCGGCGTGCGCG
>Ga0302324_100010615_pt1 | contig 19039 bp, 22 predicted proteins | sample Palsa_T0_1_FD_201949 | JGI IMG/M metagenome (GOLD analysis project Ga0302324, IMG submission 201949) | Peat permafrost microbial communities from Stordalen Mire near Abisko, Sweden - Palsa_T0_1 | ecosystem: Environmental > Terrestrial > Soil > Palsa > Peat permafrost | place: Sweden: Abisko...
GAGCTGGATGAGAAACTCGGCGCCGCGATCGTCGCGGCCGCCGACGCGGTGATCGCGGGCAAGCTCGACGACCAGTTCCCGCTGGTGATCTTCCAGACCGGTTCGGGCACTCAGAGCAACATGAACGCCAACGAGGTGATCGCCAATCTGGCGAACCAGCGCCTGGGCGCGGCGCTCGGTTCAAAATCGCCGGTCCATCCGAACGACCACGTCAATCGCGGCCAGTCGTCCAATGACAGTTTCCCGACCGCCATGCACATCGCCGTGGTCGGCGAGCTGACCGGCGCGCTGTTGCCGGCGTTGCAGCGCCTGTACCGCGCGCTCGACGCGAAGGCCGATGCGTTCGCCGACATCGTCAAGATCGGCCGTACCCATCTGCAGGACGCGGTGCCGATCACCCTGGGTCAGGAATTTTCCGGCTATGCGCGCCAGATCGAGCTCGGCATCGCGCGCATCAAGCGCAGCCTGCCCGATCTCTACGAGGTCGCCCAGGGCGGCACCGCGGTCGGCACCGGGCTGAATGCCCATCCGGACTTCGCCGAACGCTTCGCCGAGACTTTGGCCCGGCTGTCCGGTCAGCCGTTCCGGCCGGCCACCAACAAGTTCGAGGCGTTGGCGGCGCACGATGCCCTGGTCGAGGCCTCGGGCGCGCTCAATACGGTGGCGGTGAGCTGCATGAAGATCGCCAACGACGTTCGGCTGCTCGCCTCGGGGCCGCGCAGCGGCTTCGGCGAGATCGCGCTGCCCGCCAACGAGCCCGGCTCGTCGATCATGCCCGGCAAGGTCAACCCGACCCAAGCCGAGGCCCTCACCATGGTGGCGGCGCAGGTGATGGGCAATCATGTCGCCGTCACTGTCGCGGGCGCCTCGGGCCATCTCGAGCTCAATGTCTTCAAGCCCGTGATCGTCGCCAACGTGCTGCGCTCGATCCGGCTGCTGGCCGACGCCTGCACGAGCTTCGCCGAGCATTGCGTCGAGGGCATCGAGCCGGTGCTCGACCGCATCGCTGCGCTGCTCGCCCAGTCCCTGATGCTGGTGACCGCGCTCAATCCCCATATCGGCTACGACAAGGCGGCGCACATCGCCAAAAAGGCCCACGCCGAAGGCAAGACCCTGCGCGAGGCCGCGATCGTATCCGGCTTTCTGACCGGCGAGCAGTTCGACCAATGGGTTCGGCCCGAGGACATGATCCACCCCGGCTGATCGGAAAGTACTAGCGCAGAGGACGCGGAGGACGCAGGGAAAGGAAATGGGGCTCGGGAGGTCGCGCGCGAAGCGCATGACCTAATCCCCCCCGATCTCCCATCATCCCCATATCTCCCTTTTCTTCCTCTGCGTCCTCCGCGCATCCTCCGCGTCCTCTGCGCTAAAATCTTCCCTCGATGCCGGATTTCGGTCCATCATCGAGCGTCCAGACGGAGGCGCCAATGCGCAATTACCATGATATGGGCGGGTTGCCGGCCGGAACCGTCGTGCCGAGCGAGCACGACTATGCGCTGTGGGAAAAGCGCGTCGATGCCATGCAGATGCTCCTGAAGGAAAAGGATCTGCTGACCACCGACGAGATGCGACGCTCCATCGAGTCGCTGGGTGTCGACGTCTACGAGCGGCTGACCTATTACGAGCGCTGGTGCGCGGCGATCACCAGCACGCTGATCCAGCGCGGCGTGATCACGATCGACGAGCTGGCCCACAAGATGGCCGAAGTCCAGGCGCGCGAGGGTGGCCTTACGCCATGACCGGAACACCGCCCAATGCCGCCTATCCGCCGCGCTTCAAGACCGGCGACACGGTCAAGGTCCTCAAGGTCGACGTGCCGGGCCATGTCCGCACGCCGTGGTACATCCGCGGCCATGTCGGCACGATCGAGCGCTATTGCGGCGCCTTTCCCAATCCCGAGGAGCTGGCCTACGCGCGCTCGGGCCTGCCGGCCCAGCCGCTCTATCGCGTGCAGTTTCGCCAGAGGGACGTCTGGCCCGACTATGCCGGACCTGCCCACGACACGATCGACATCGAGATCTATCAGCATTGGCTCGAGCCCGCAGGGGGAGCATCCCGATGAGCAGCCTCGATCATCATGACCACGACCATGACCACGCCCACGACCATGCGCGCACGCTGCGCAAGGATCAGGACGATACGATCACGCACTACCGGGCGATGGAGATCGCGGTGCGCGAGCTCCTGATCGAGAAGGGCATCATCACGCCCGACGGCGTGCGCCGCGCGGTCGAGTTCATGGACGGCCGCAATCCGGAATACGGCGCCCGCATGGTGGCGCGCGCCTGGGTCGATCCGGCCTACAAGCTCCGCATGCTGAAGGACGGCAGCGCGGCAGCGGCCGAGCTCGGCCTCGACGTCGGCCCGCTCAAGCTGGTCGTGGTCGAGAATACGCCGACCCTGCACAACATGATCGTGTGCACCCTGTGCTCGTGCTATCCGCGCAACCTGCTCGGCCTGCCGCCGGACTGGTACAAGAGCCGCAACTATCGCAGCCGCGCGGTCAACGAGCCGCGCGTCGTGCTGCGCGAGTTCGGCACCGTCATTCCCGACGATGTCGAGGTTCGCGTGCATGACAGCACCGCCGACATGCGCTATCTCGTGCTGCCGCGCCGGCCGGCCGGCACCGAGACGCTCGATGAGGCGGCGCTCGCCAGGCTGGTGACGCGCGACAGCATGGTCGGGGTGGCTCTGGCCGACACGCCGTAGATCGATAGGAGCACGCGATGGCCTCGGTCCTGACCCAGGAGCAGCTCGCCGCGTTCCACGCCGACGGGCTCGTGATCGTGCGCGGCTTGTTCGATGAAGCGGAGACCGCTCTGCTGCGCCGGGCCATGGAGGAGGATCCGCAGGTGCGCGATCACGTCCTCGACCGGCTCGACGCCAACGGCGCCGCGACGCGCATCTCGCTGTGGAACCGCGCCGGCGACTCGGTCTACGGCCTGGCGGCGCGCTCGGCGCGCCTGGTCGACACGATGGAGGCGCTGCTCGGCGGCCCGGTCTACCACTTCCAGTCCAAGCTGACCGCCAAGGAACCGCTGGTCGGCGGCGCCTGGGAATGGCACCAGGATTACGGCTACTGGTACCACAACGGGTGCTTGTTCCCGCATTTGGCGAGCGCCATGGTGGCGCTCGACCGCACCACGCGCGAGAACGGTTGCCTGCAGCTGGTGCGGCGCTCGCATCTGCTTGGCCGGATCGACCATGTGCCGATCCCGGGCAGCAAGGACCAGGTCGCCGCCGATCCCGTGCGCATGGCGCACATCACGAGGTCGCTCGACATCGTCCATGCCGAGCTCGAGCCGGGCGACGCAGTGATCTTCCACTGCAACACCCTGCACCAGTCGGCGCAGAATCGCTCACGAGATCGGCGCTGGACCTTCCTGTGCTGCTACAACCGGGTCGACAACGACACGGTGATCCGCGACCACGGCCGCTATTACGTCAAGCTCGACAAGGTGCCGGACGACGCGATCAAGCAAGCCGGGCTCAAATTCGCCAGCGGCGCCGAGGATTTCACCAGCAAGCCGTTCGTGCCCAAGGTCGCCGTGTCGGCCTCGGCCTGACGGCTCGCCCCGAAGATGTTCTCGCTCACGGATCGCGTCGCGCTGGTGACCGGCGCTTCGCGCGGGCTGGGCGCCGAGATCGCGTTCGGACTGGCGCGCGCCGGTGCGCAGGTGCTGCTGAACGGCCGCGATCCGGCGAACCTGGCGCCGCAGGTCGCCCGCATCACGGCAGCCGGCGGACGCTGCGCGCCGCTCGCCTTCGATGTCGGCGACGCGCACGAGATCGAGCAGGCCTTCGCGACGATCGAGCGCGAGTTCGGCCGGCTCGACGTGCTGGTCAGCAATGTCGGCACGCGCAAGCGCGGTCCGCTCGACAAGCTGACCCGCGAGGACCTCTCGGCGATGCTCGAGGTCAACCTCACCGCCTCGTTCGACATGGGCAAACGCGCCGCCGCCCTGATGGCGCGCCAGGGCGGCGGCCGCATCATCATGGTGACGTCGATCGCCGGCCCGCGGGCGCGCGCCGGCGACGCCGCCTATATCGCCGCCAAGGGCGGGCTCGAGGCGCTGACCCGTGCGTTCGCCGTCGAGCTGGGGCCGCGCGGCATCACGGTGAACGCGATCGCGCCGGGCTATTTCGCCACCCCGACCAACGAATATCTCGTCAAGGACGCCGCGGTGCAGGCCTATGTCGAGCAGCGCATCCCGCTGCGGCGCTGGGCGGCGCCGCACGAGATCGCCGGCGCCGCGGTGTTCCTCGCCTCGGATGAAGCCTCCTACGTCAACGGCCACGTCCTCGTGGTCGACGGCGGCCATACCGCGACGTTCTGAGCGCCTACTCGGCGGCGTCGCGCTTGGCGGCTGGCGCCGGGGCGACGGTCTTGTCGAGGCCCTCGGTGGCCAGCTTGGCGACGTTGCCGCCGAGCTCCTCGAACTCGGCCTGCAGCCGATTGGCGGCATCGAGGAGCCAGCGTTGCTGGAGGTGCAGCATCATCGCGGGATCGCGGCAGCCCGCCATGCTGGCGTAGAACGCCATCCCATTCTCGACATCGGCGGTCCGGCATTTCATCCAGGCCTCGAACAAAGCGTGCGCCTGGGAGCCGACCGCCTGCTGCGCCGCGCTCCAGCGATCTAAAACCTCCCATAGGGGGCCCGCGAAATCGAACGTCCCCGGCCGCTTGCTCTCCATCGCCCCCTCCGTGCGCCGCGGGCCGCCGCTCGACCGGCCCGCCGCCCCGAACATAGCACCGTCCGGGCAGCTCCGCCGCGCGCGCATTCAGCGCGGGGCCGCACCCGCGGAGCGGCGGTCGGCAGGCTTGACCCCGGCGGGCTCATGCCGACCTAATTGCCCATACCGTTGCAAAAGCGGCGCGCGATGAGGGAGATCGATATGGCGATGGACGGACCACGCGACGCGGCCGATCCCGCCTTGTGGCGCGCCGCCTCGTTCGCGGCGCCGGCCGACTACGAGATCGTGCTGTCGGATGCCGACCGGCGGGAGATCCTGGCGGCGCCGGCCGTGCGTTCGCGCGAGCCAGCGCGCGAGATCGCGAGCCTAATCCACACGGATTTCGGTTTCGGCGGGCTCGCCGCCAAGCTCGCCGACGCCTATCGGGAGGTCCGCGACGGGCGCGGCTTCGCGGTGCTGCGCGGCCTGCCCTATGACGGGCTGACGGTCGAGCAATTTGCTGCCGCGGTTTGGGGCATCGGCCTGCATTTCGGCGCGGCGCTGTCGCAGAACGCGCAGGGCGAGCGCATCACCCATGCGGTCGACGCCACCGCCGAGGATCCCACGCCGCGCATGTACCGCTCCAACATGGAGCTGCGCCTGCATACCGACATCACCGCGATGATCGCGCTGGCCTGCTGGCACAAGGCCCAGACCGGCGGCATCAGCGTGATCACCAGCGGCGTCATGGTGCATGACGAGATCCGCCGGCGCGCGCCGCATCTGCTCGAGCCGCTCTATCGCGGCTTCCATTATCACCGGCTGGGCGAGGAAGGCCCCGGCGAGGCGCCCGTGACGCCGTATCGCGTGCCCGTGTTCGCGCTGCGTGGCGGCCCCGGCGGCGTGGAGCAGGTCAGTGTGCGCTATCTGCGCTCCGGCATCGTCGGCGGCCATCGCGCGGCCGGCGTGGCGCTGACGCCGCTCGAGCTCGAGGCGATGGACCTGTTCGACGCGATTGCGCGGGCACAAGAGAACCGGCTCGCCTTCTATCTCGAGCGCGGCGACATGTTCGTGCTGAACAACTACGCCGTGATGCACGCGCGCACCGGCTTCACGAATTTTCTGGAGCCCGAGCGCAAGCGCCTGCTGGTGCGGCTGTGGCTCGACCAGGCGGGCTTCCGCGACGTGCCCGAGGAATTCAAGTTCTTCGCAACCAACGGCGTGCCGAAGCAGGCCGGCAAGCGCGCAACCTACGACTTCAAGAAGCTCTACGCCGACGACCCGCAAGCGACCGGCGGCCTGCCCAATCTGCAGCTCGACGATACGGCGGTGGCGCGCTGATCGGCGTCGAGCCGAACACGCCATCGTCTGGTTGGCGGCGCGCGAGGGACGGGCACCGGGTCATGACGACGCGATATTGGGTGGCGGCGGTCGGCGCGGCGCTCGCGCTCGCCGCGCTGCCGGCGCAGGCCGCCTATCCCGAGCGGACGGTGCATTGGATCGTCGGTTATCCGCCCGGCTCGGGGACCGATATCGTCGCACGGCTGCTCGGCCAGCGGCTGGCCGAACGGCTCGGACAGCCGGTGGTGATCGACAACAAGCCGGGCGCAGGCGCCGCGATCGGCGTCGAGGCGGTCGCCAACGCGGCCCGAGACGGCTACACGATCGGCATGGCGGATACCGGGCCGCTGGCGATCAATCCGGCTTTGTACAAGCATCTCGGTTATGACCCGGTCGCCAGCTTCGCGCCGATCTCGCTGCTCGCCAACCTGCCGTTCGTGCTGGTCGTGCACCCGGCCTTGCCGGCGCGCTCGGTGGCGGAGCTGATCGCGCTTGCCAAGGCCCAGCCGGGGCAGATCAACTATGCCTCGGTCGGCAATGGCAGCTCGGTGCATCTGGCGACCGAGTTGTTCAAGACGCTCGCCGGGATCGATCTGGTCCATATCGCCTACAAGGGCAGCGCGCCGGCGCTGCAGGATCTGCTCGCCGGCCAGGTCTCCGTGATGTTCGTCAATTTGCTGTCGTCGCGGGCGTTGATCGAGGCCGGCAGACTGCGCGCGCTCGCGGTGTCGCCGGCCACGCGGCTGGCCGCGCTGCCCGACCTGCCGACGGTCGCCGAGGCCGGCGTGCCCGGCTACGCCTACGTCTCGTGGTTCGGCCTGGTGGCGCCGGCCGGCACGCCGCGCGAGATCATCGGGCGGCTTAATACCGAAATCGTCGCCACCCTGGCCGAGCCCGAGATCCGCGAGCGCCTGATCGAGCAGGGCGGCGTCGAGCCGGTGGGCGGCAGCGCTGACGAGTTTGCCGCCACCATCCGGACCGACCTCGTCTATTACGCCGATCTCGTCAAGCGCACCGGCGCCCATGTCGAGTGACGCGAGGGTTGCTGCGCTAATGCAGTTTCGACCTGACTGGAATCAATTATTAGACCGTCATGGCCGGCACAAGGCCAGCCGTGACGGTCAGAGAGTAGTGTCTCCGGTCAGTATGAAGCAGCTCTAAAGACTTTGGGGAGGAACGGATCGATGAGCGTTACGAGCGAGCTTGCGCGGTATGTCGTCGAGGCGCGGCCGGCGGAGCTGCCCGAGGCGGTGCGGCGGGAGGGCATGCGGGCGGTGCTGCATCTGATCGGCTGCGCAATCGGCGGCTGCCGGCACGACACCGTCGAGGCGGCGCTCGCCGCACTGCGTGAGTTCGCCGGCGCGCCGCAGGCGAGCCTGCTCGGCCGAAGCGAGCAGATCGACGTGCTGAACGCGGCGCTGCTCAACGGCATCGCCTCGCACGTGCTCGACTTCGACGACACGCACGCGACCTGCTTCGTGCATCCCAGCGGCCCGGTGGCGTGCGCGATCCTGTCGCTTGCACAGCACCGGAAGGTCTCGGGTGCGGACTTCGTCAACGCGTTCGTGCTCGGCGTCGAGGTCGAGTGCCGGATCGCGCGCGCCGTGATTCCGGCGCATTACGAAATCGGCTGGCACCTGACCGGGACCGCCGGCGTGTTCGGCGCCGCGGCGGCCGCCGGCAAGCTGCTCGGGCTCGATCATCGGCAGATGGTGTGGGCGCTCGGCATCGCGGCGACCCAGTCCGCCGGGCTGCGCGAGAGCTTCGGCAGCATGTGCAAAAGCCTGCATAGCGGCCGTTCGGCCCAGAACGGCCTGTCCGCCGCGCTGCTGGCGGCCCGCAACTTCACCGCCGCCGAGCAGGGCATCGAGGGCAAGCGCGGCTTCGCCAACGTGATGTCGACCACCCGCGATCTGAGCGTGATCACCGACGGGCTCGGCGCGACGTTCGAGCTGATGTCCAACACCTACAAGCCGTTCGCCTGCGGCCTGGTCGTGCATCCCGTCATCGATGCCTGCCTGCGCCTGCGCGCGGCGCATGGCCTGACCGAGACGGCGATCGAGCGCGTCGACGTGCAGATCCACCCGCTGGTGCTCGAGCTGACCGGCAAGCGCACGCCGCGCACCGGCCTGGAAGGCAAGTTCAGCGTCTATCACTCGGCCGCGGTCGCGCTGATCGACGGCGAGGCGCTGGAGGCGCAATACACCGACATCCGGGTGAACGATCCGGCGGTCGCCGGCCTGACGGCGCGCGTGCACGCGACCGCTTCGCCCGAGATCGGCCGCGAGGCCGCCAAGGTGGCGGTCCGGCTGCGTGACGGCAGCACGCTCGACTGCCATGTCGAGCACGCCGTCGGCAGCCTCGAGCACCCGATGACCGACGCGCAAATCGACGCCAAGGTGCGGGCGCTCTCGGTCGACGTGATCGGCGGCGCGCGCACCGAAGCGATGATCGCCCTGTGTCGCGCCCTGTGGGACCAACCCGATACCGGCGCCGTCGCCCGCGCCGCCACGCCGGCAGGATAACGCCGAGCTGGCTTGCCGGCGTCCGACGGGGTCGAATTCGTCGCTGAAGCCGCCCGATCGGCTGGACACCGCTGTCGATCCGGCGGCGTGCGCGATCCGGTGATATTCGGCATCATCCTGGCGCAGACGGGCTGCTGTTCCCGCCGCTCGGCTTCAACCTCTACGTGATCGCGTCGATCGCCAGGATCCCGGTCGAGCGGGTCGCCCTCGCCGTGCTGCCGTTCGTCGCGATCCTGGCCCTCGACATCATGCTGTTCGTGCTCTTCCCACAGATCGCCACGGCGCTGCCTGCGCTGTTCCGCTAGGGAGGGGACCGCGGCTACTCCGCGGCCTGCGGCGCCATGCCGAGCGCGCTCAGATAGAGTTCGAGCAGCGATTCCTGCTCCTGACGCTCGGCGTCCTCGAGCTTGCGGATCGAGATCACCTTGCGCAGGATCTTGGTGTCGAAGCCGTTGCCCTTGGCCTCGGCATAGACCTCCTTGATATCGGCGCCGAGCGCCTTCTTCTCTTCCTCGAGGCGCTCGATTCGCTCGACGAAGGCGCGCAGCTGGCCGGCGGCGATGCCGCCTACATCGCTCGCCGTCGCCTTGCGCTTCGCGTCGTGGGGGCCCGCCGCACCAACATCAACCATCTGATCCTCGCGCTTTTGCGTCGCTTCGATATGTCGGCGATTCGGCGCACGCGCGCGGGATCGCAAAGACGCGCGACGATATCTGGTCATCGATCGGGCTTCAAGCGCGCCGACACAACATGCTGCGGTCGCGCGCGTCGTGCCCGCAAAATCTTGCGGGCGCGGCTTACTGGAGTCGGCGCAACTCCGCGGTATCGCTGTGGGTTCCGTCGCTCGAGGTCCAGGTCAGGCTCAAGCGTTCGGGCCCGAGCGGATGGACGTCGAGGGTCGGCCGATTGGGGTCGCTGAACAACAGATGCTCGCCTTCCACCCGCCCGATTCGCCGGTCGTAACCGGGCGCGTCGACCTCGCCGCGCTCCTGAATGCCCCAGCCATAAGTCGCCGAAACCGAGCCGTTCTGCACCGGGCCGAGCGCCAGCAGCGCTTCGCGGCCGTTGGCGTAGACGCCATACCACAGCCCGTCGGGCGGACCCGCCGAAACCGAGCTCGCAAGGGCCACGTCATCGGGCAGCTTGAGCCGGAGCGCGTCGCGGGTCACCGGATCGCGCTCGCAATGAGCATCGGCCGCCGCCCGCCGCGGATCGATGAAGCGGCTCATGCAGGGACCGAATCGAGTCGCGAAGCCGTTCCAGTTGGCCGCGCCGTGCCCGTGCCAACCCTCCGGGTAGGCGATCACCGCATTGTCGACGCCGTTGCGCGCCAGGATGGCGCGCGCCGGCGTGCCGCGATCGCCGGGATCGTAGGCGTCGCCGTCGAACAGGAACAGCATGACGCGGGTGTGCCGGATCCGATCGAGCATCGGGAACAGATCCTCGGCGTTGCGCTTATAGACCCGGCTGTCCGGGTAGCGGCCGAACGCCGCCGGCGAGGTCGCGATCACGGCGTAGATCGGCGGCCCCGATGCCGCGACCATCAAGGAGATCCACGCGCCGTAGGATTGGCCGGCCAGCACCAGCTCGCGATAGCCCTGGTCGTGGAGCACACCGACCTTGGCGCTCAGCGCCGCCGGGCTCAATTCCAGATTGTCGCTGCTCCAGTCGCGCTCGAGACGGAAGACGTCCCAGCCGGCGTCGCGCAGCCGATCGAGATAGAACGGCAGCATGTCGCCGTCAGCGCCGCGGAACGGTGGCTTGCCGTGGTTCCAGATGACCGCGCCGAGAGCGCGCGCCGGACCGAGTGGCGCCCGATCGGGATACGCCGGCTCCAGGTTGAACTGGGCGCGCGCCGGGGCCGTGCCCCCGAGCAGCAGCGCGACCAGCGCATACGCAAATCCCCCGCACCACGCCCGCCATGTGCCGCGCATACCACCTCCCCAGGATGGCGCGGCACCGGATCAGTCGAGCGAATCGTTAGAAGGTGCCGCACTCCCGAGGGTGGCGAATAACCTTTGCGGTAAGGTTAATGATCGTCGCGTTTGGCGAATTGTTTCAGCTGCTCGGGCGCGGCTTCATTCTGGTAGCGCCGCTTCCATTCTTCGTACGGCATGCCGTAGATCAGCTCGCGCGCGGCCGGATCGCTGAGCGCGACGCCCTGCTCCTCGGCGGCCGCTCTATACCATTTGGACAGGCAATTCCGGCAGAATCCGGCCAGGTTCATGAGGTCGAGATTCTGCACGTCCGTGCGTTCGCGCAGATGCGCGACCAGGTGCCGAAAGGCGGCGGCCTCGAGCTCGATTCGGGTCTTGTCATCCATCCGATGGCTCCGTTTCCTGCAGGCGGGGCGACTGTTTCATAATGTGAGCGCGCGCGGCTCGGATCAAAGCCCCTCCACCGTCTCGGCGATCAAATGGTCGACCACCCGGTCGAGCGCCGGCCGGCGGGCGACGCCTTCCGCCAGCGCCTGGTTGAACACAAGGCGCTGGCGATCGGCGCTCGTGCCGCGCGCGAGAATGTCGCGGCTGGCGGCGATCTCCGCCGTGCAGCCGAAATGTACGGCGTCCTCGGCGACCAGCTGGAGGATTTCGTCGAGCAGGGTCGCGTAGGGCACGATCGCGCCCTTGCCGAAATCGACCAGCCCGTCGTCGGTGCCGTAGCGCTGGGCGCGCCAGCGATTCTCCTCGACCAGCATGCGGGCATAGAGACGCCAGCGCTGGTTGTTGCGCCGGAGCCGCCACAGCATGCGGAGCAGGCAGCGGAACAGCGCGGCGATGCTGATCGTGTCGTCGAGCCGGGTGCACACGTCGGTGATGCGCATCTCCAGGGTCGGGAAGCGCGCCGACGGCCGGACGTCCCACCACAGCTTGGTTGCGTCGTCGATCAGGCCGGCGGCGGTCAGCATGCGGATATGGCGCTGATACTCGCCCCACGAATCGAACATCTCGGGCAGGCCGGTGCGCGGCAGGCCGTTGAACACCGAGACGCGGTAGGATTTCAGCCCGGTATCCTCGCCGCGCCAGAACGGCGAGGAGGTCGACAGCGCCAGCAGGTGGGGAAGGAAATAGGCGACCTGGTTCATCAGGTCGATGCGCAGCTCCTCGTCGTCGATACCGACATGGACATGCATGCCGCAAATGACCAGCCGGCGCCCGACCATCTGGAGGTCGCGCGCGATTGTCGCATAGCGCTGCGCATCGGTCGGCTTCTGAGCGTCCCAGTCGGCGAACGGATGGGTCGCCGCGGCGATCGGCGCCAGCCCGTGGCGGCCGGCGACGCGCGCCACCGTGGCGCGCAGCCGGGCGAGATCGGCGCGCGCCTCGGCCAGGCTGGTGCAGACGCGCGTGCCGACCTCGATCTGGTTGCGCAGGAATTCCGGGCTGACCTGCTCGTCGAGCGCTTCCTTGCACTCGTCCATCAGGCCGGACGGCGGCTCGCTGGCGAGATCGCGCGTCGCCCGATCGACCAGGTGGTATTCCTCCTCGATGCCGATCGTGAAGGTGGGCTCGCTCATGTGAGTTCGGTCAAGTGGGGGCCCGCCAGCCGGTCAGCGCGCCGACGATCGGCGCGAAGGCGTCGAACAGCATGCCCGTCCACGCCGCGATGCCGGTTGGATGGTTGATCAGATCCTGGCGGATCTCGAGGGTGAGGTGCGGCAGGTCGCGCGACTCTGCATGGGTCCGCAAGGTATGACCGTGCCCGTCGCGGCCCGAATATGGTTGATTGTCGCCGACGCACAGCCCGGCGCGCGACAGCGCGTCGATCAGCGGCAGCGCAATCCGGCCATCCTGGTTCCACAACGCGCCGATCTGCCAGGGCCGGCGAAATCCGGCGAACAGCGGCGTGAAGGAATGCACGGCGATGAAGCACGGCACGACGCCGCGCGACGCCAGCCGATCGAGCTTCTCGGCGATCGCGACGTGATAGGGCGCGAACAGCTGCTCGACGCGCGCCCGGAGCGCGTCGGCGGACAGGTCCTGGTTGGCCGGAATCGGCACGCCGTCGCTGACCGGCGGGATCGAGGTCGGATCGCCGGGCGTGCGGTTGCAGTCGATCACCAGGCGCGAGAAGCCGCTCAGCATCAGGGGCGCATCGAAGCGCGCGGCCAGCCGCTCCGCGACCGCGGCCGCACCGATGTCGTAGGCGATATGGGCCTGCAAGTCGCGCGGCTCGACGCCCAAGCCATCGAGCCGCCGCGGGATCGCGTCGCTCGCATGGTCGCAAACCAGAAGCAGCGGCGCGCGCCCCTCCGCGTTGACGACGCGCACCGGCGCAGGATCGCCCGGCTGAAGCAGCCTGTCCGTCATGCAGCGAGATTTAGCAGGTTTATTCACGGTCGGCATCGTGAGAAGCTGACAAGGGATCCAATTCCAACCGTCATTGCCGGGCTTGACCCGGCAGTCCATCGATCGCCTATGCGCTGGCGCATCTGCCGGCCGCCTTCTCGTCGCTCGTGATGCTGATCGAGCCGGCCGCCGCCGCCGTATTCGCCTGGATCCTGCTCGCCGAGCCGATGGGCGCGCTGCAGATCAACGGCGGCATCGTCATCCTCGACGACATCGTCCTGGCACGCCGCGCCACCTTGGCCGACAGCGCCTAACTAGAGGAGCTTCACGCTGACCGGAGACATCATTCTCTAACCGTCATGGCCGGCCTTGTGCCGGCCATCCACGCCTTTCCATCCGTGATATCATCGCTGCCGACGATGGATCGCCGATCGGTCCGAAAGACGTGGATGCTCGGCACAAGGCCGAGCATGACGGCCTTTGATTGTTTCCAGTCAGCTTCAACACATTCTAAATCCTGCGCTTCTCGAGCTTGGCTTCGATCTCTTGGATCTTGGCGCGCACCGCGTCGAGATAGGGGTCGATCTCGAGCGCGCGCTTGAAGGCGCGCAGCGCCGCATCGTCATTGTCGAGCGCTAGATAGATTTGGCCGAGCCCCGATAGCGCCCCCCAATGGCGTGGCTCGAGCTCCAATGTCTTGTGGATGTCGGCGACCGACTCCTTGAGATCGCCCATCAGGAACTCGACGGTTGCGCGCTTGTTCCAGCCCTCGGCGAAGCCCGGCGCGACCTCGACCATCGAGTCGAAGGCGGCCAGGGCGCGCTTGAGGTCGCCCTGGCTCATCGCGTCGACGCCCTCGAGCATCAGGAGGTTGACCTCGGCATTGTCGCTCTCCATCCAGACCGCCCAGATCGACTGCTGGATCGCCTCGGCCTCGCCGGCCGAGTGCTTGGTCTTGAGCTGATCGAACAGTCCGGGCAGGCGCTTGTCGGCCTGGTCCGCGAGGGTCGGCGCGAACCCGATACAAGCGAGCCCGACACCGGCCAGACCGACTCGCAGCAGCGCGGCGATGCGCATCACGCGGCTCATGCGGCAGGCGGCGCGACCGCGATCATGTCGATCTCGACCCGCGCGCCCGGCGAGCTCAGCGCGTTGACGCAGATCGTCGTGCTGGCCGGTCGCCAGTCGCCCATGTAGTCGTTCATGGCCCGGTGAAGCCCGTCGAAGTCACGCATGTCGGTCAGATATTTCGTGACCTTGACGACGTGGCGCCAGCTCAGCCCCTTGTGGTCGAGAACCAGCTTGATGTTGTCCATCGCGCGCCTTGTCTGCTCCTCGATGTCGCAGGGATGGACATGCTCCTCGGCGACGTGGGGGTGCTGGTGGTAGAGCGGCGACGGGGTCGAGCCCGAGATGAACAATATGTCGGCCGGCCCCCGGACCTGGATCGCCGGGGCGTAGGGCATGTGCCTGGCCTGATCCGGGCGGGGATGGACCTCCTCGATCCGCAGCTCGTCGTGCGCGCCGGCCGCCATCTCGCCCTCCATCGATCCGTCCCTGAAACCTTATCGTAGAGCGGCCGCGCGTCAGCCGAAAGCCGTCCGAAAGCAGTTGGCGCGCCCCGGCGATTGGGTTATGGCAAGCCCCGCCATGGAGCTCTCGATCGTCATCCCGGTCCATAACGAGGCCGACAACATTGCGCCGCTGGTCGCCGAGATCCGCGCGGCGCTCGACGGCAAGCTCGATTACGAGATCGTCTATGTCGACGACGCCAGCCGCGACGGCACGGCGGCCGCGCTCGCCGCGCTGACCGCGAGCGGCGGCAATCTGCGCGTGGTGCGCCATGTCGTGCGCTGCGGCCAGAGCGCCGCGATCCGCAGCGGCGTCAAGGCGGCGCGCGCGCCCTGGATCGCGACATTGGACGGCGACGGCCAGAACGATCCGGCCGACATTACGAGCCTGTGGGCGCTGCGCACCGACGGCGGCGCGCCGCGCATGATCGCCGGCGAGCGGCGCCGGCGCCGCGATTCCTGGTCGAAGCGGATCAGCTCGCGCTGGGCCAACCGGATCCGGCGCCGGCTGCTGCATGACGACACGCCCGACACCGGCTGCGGCCTAAAGTTGTTTCCCCGCGCCGTGTTCCTCGAACTGCCTTATTTCGACCACATGCACCGCTTCCTGGGCGCGCTGATGGTCCGCCAGGGCGTCACGGTGGTGTCGGTGCCGGTCAACCACCGGCCGCGCCTCAAGGGCACCTCCAAATACGGTTTCTGGGATCGGCTGTGGGTCGGCATCAGCGACCTTGCGGGCGTGATGTGGCTGCAGCGCCGCGCGCACATCCCGCGCATCGAGGGGGACAGACCCTAACCCAGCTTGCGTCGGAACAACCGCGACAGCAGCGCCGACAACGCCATCAGGCCGATGCCCCAGAGCACGGGCGCGACCCAGTTGCCGAGGCCGAAGGCGGCGTTGCGGCCGCCCAGCCCGAGATCGACGAAGGCGAAGGTCGACGGCACCAGCCCGAGCAGCGAGCCCCACAGATAGGCGACGAAGCCGATGCGGGTCAGGCCGAGCGCGTAGTTGGTAATCGGATGCGGCATCGGCAGCAGGCGCAGGATCGCGACCGCCTTCCAGCCGCCCGCCTCGGCGCGCTCGAGCCAGCGTCCGATCCGCGGCGTGTCCTCCGGCACCCACAGCCCGCCATTGACGTAGCGCGCGAGCAGGAAGCCGGCGGCGGCGCCCGCCATCGCGCCGACCATCGACCACAGCGCGCCCCACCAGAAGCCGAACAGCGCACCGGCGACCGCGCCCATCACGAAGCGCGGCACGAAGAACAGCGTGGCAACCACGTGATAGGCGATGAAGGCGAGCGGCACCGCCCAGCCCAGCCGGTCGAGCTGCTGCTGGATCGCCAGGGGGTTGACCGAACCGCGGTTGAAGGCGACATAGGCGAGGCCGCCGGCCAGCAGCCCGACCAACGCCAGCCGCAGCCACAGTCTGGGACGCACCATGCGCAAGGGTTTACACGGGGTGTGACGGTCTTGCCCAGCCCCTCTCGCTCCCAGACCCGGGCGGCCGCGCGGACCCCGATGACCGCCGATGCACGGCTCGTCTCGCGCGCCGCCATGTTCATACTCGCCGTCACCCTGATGCGCGTGCTGTGGCTGGCGCGCGATCCCTATCCGCTCTATGGCGACGAGGCGCAATATTGGACCTGGGCCCAGGCGCTCGACTGGGGCTACTACTCCAAGCCGCCGCTGATCGCCTGGCTGATCGCCATCACGACGCGGCTGCTCGGCGACAACGAGTTCGGCGTGCGCGTCGCCGCGCCGGTCTGCCATGCCGTGATCGCCCTGATCGTCTGCGAGCTCGGCCGCCGCCGCTTCGATGCACGGACCGGCGCGTGGGCGGGCGTGCTCTACGTCACGCTGCCGGCGGTCAGCCTGTCCAGCATGCTGATGTCGACCGACGTGCCGTTGCTGCTGTTCTGGGCGATCGGCGTGCTGAGCCTGACGCGCGCCATCGAGCCCGAGGGGCACCGCGCCTGGATCGGCGTCGGGTTGGCGCTCGGGCTCGGCCTGCTGAGCAAATACGCCATGGCGGCCTTCGTGCCGTCGGCGGCGCTCTATCTCGCCGCCTCGCCCCAACATCGCGGGGTGCTGCGCACGCGCTGGCCCTACATGGCGCTGGTGCTCGGCCTGGCGATCTACCTGCCGAATTTCTCCTGGAACCTGGCGCATGGTTGGCTCAGCTATCGCCATGTCGGCGACAACGCCAATCTGCAGGGCGATCTGCTGCACCCGCTGAAGCTCGCCGAGTTCGTCGGCTCGCAATTCGGCGTGTTCGGGCCGATCCTGTTCGGGCTGCTCCTGTTCCTGCTGGTCGCGCGGCTCGGCCGGCTCTATCGCGACGATCGCACGTGGCTGCTCGTCGCGTTCGCGCTGCCGCAGCTCGCCGTCATCGCGATCGAGGCGCTGCTGTCGCGCGCCAACGCGAACTGGGCCGCGACCAGCTACGTGACCGCGACCGTGCTGGTGGTCGCGTGGTGCCGCACGATGCCGAAGCTGCGCCTGCTGCTGCCGATCTCGCTCGGTCTGAATCTCGCGGTCGCCGGCGTGATGCTCGGCTATCACGATCTGGCGCGCCTCGCCGGCATCGAGCTGACACGCAAGACCGATCCGTTCAACCGGCTGCGCGGCTGGAACTACCTCGGCAACGCGATCGCGGGGCAGCTGCGCGAGCATCCCGGCTTCGTGCTGATGACCGACGACCGCCTGCTGTTCGCCGAGCTCGCCTTCTATGTCTGGCCGCGCCCGACCCAGGTCGAGTGGAACTGGCACGACCACCCGACCGACGAATACGAGATGACGACCGACATCGCGCAATACGGCAACCGGCCGATCCTCTATCTGTCCGAGAACCCCGATCCGCGCGACACGCTCTCGCATTTCCGCGACAGCGCGATCGTGTCGCGGATCACGATCCCGCTCTATCGTGGCGATGCGCGCCACTACACGCTGTTCGCGCTCCAGGGCTTCAAGGGTTGACGGCGAGCTTGCCACGATCGTGGTTCAGCCGTTGTTTCGTCATTGCGAGCCGAAGGCGAAGCAATCCAGGGCCTCGTGAGGGGTGTCGCGCGGCCCTGGACTGCTTCGTCGCTCCGCTCCTCGCAATGACGTGTAATAACCAAGTCGGCCCGATCAGCCGCTACCGAACTCGAAACCGCTGCACGAAATCCTGGTTGATCGTGATGCCGAGACCGGGCCGATCCGGGATCTCGACCATGCCGTCCTTGACCGGAAAGCCTTCCTCGACCAATTCGTGGAGCAGTGGGTTGGCGCCGAGCGAATATTCCAGGATGAAGCCGGCCGGCGCGGCCGCCGCGACATGCAGGCCGGCGGCGAACGCGGTAGCACCAGTCCACAGATGTGGCGCCAGCCGCAGATTGTAGGCGCTCGCCAGCGCGCCGATGCGCATCGCCTCGGTGATGCCGCCGCAGATCGCCAGGTCGGGCTGCAATATGTCGACCGCCTTGAGCTCGCACAGCTCGCGGAAGTCGAAGCGGTTGAACTCGCTCTCGCCGGCCGAGATCGGAATGTCGGTCGCGGCGCGCACCTCGGCGCAGCCGGCTTTGTCGTCGGCGGTCACCGGCTCCTCGAACCACATCAGGTCGCACTCTTCGACCAGGCGGCAGAACCGCTTGGCGTCGGCGACCGTGTAGGTGCCGTGGGCATCGCAGGCCAGCCCGATGTCGGGCCCGAGCGCGGCGCGCGCCGCCTCGACGCGGCGCGCCGAGTTGTGGACCGCGCCATCGATCACGCCGACCCGCATCTTGACCGACTTGAAGCCGCCCTTTTCCACATAGCCCATCAGCTGGGCGCCGATGCCGGCCGCATCGGCCCAGCCGCCCGACGCGTAGGCCGGCATGCGCGCGGCGCGCCGTCCGCCGAGCAGGCGCCAGACCGGCGCGCCGAGGCTCTGGCCGAGAATGTCCCACAGCGCGATGTCGATGCCGCTCATCGCCGAGATCAGCAGGCCGCGCCGACCCAATGTCGGGAACACGTGGCCGCCGGCGAGCGCATAGTGGGCGCGGCTGCCGTTGTAGATCTGCTCGGCAAGCCGGGTGATGTCGCGCGGATCCTCGCCGACCAGCAGGGCGCCAAGCTCGACCCGGATCATCTCGGTCAGCGCATGGTTGTTGCCCGAGCTGCCGACCACCGCCTTGGCCTCGCCATGGCCGATCAGGCCGCATTCGGTTTCGATGCGCACCAGGGTCGCGTCGAACGAGGCGACACGGCCGAAATCGCTGACATGCTGCTGCGCTTCGGGAATCGGCACGTGCAACCAGTCGGCATCGACACGCTTGATCTTCATGATCTCCTCCCTTTGCCCGCGAAGGTTTTAACGCGGAGGACGCAGAGGGTGCGCGGAGGACGCGGGAGAAGGATAGGGTGAATTCTCTTTCCTCTGCGACCTCTGCGCATCCTCCGCGTTAAGACCTTCTTCGTTACAAAAGCGCCGCCGGTTTGGGTCCGCCGGTCGCCCAATCGAGCAGCTCGACCGTGTGGACGACCGGCATGGTCGCCGCGGTCGCGAGCTGGGTGATGCAGCCGATATTGCCGGTCGCGACGATCGCGGGCGCGACCGCGGCGATGTTGGCGAGCTTGCGGTCGCGCAGGCCGCGCGCCAGCGCCGGCTGCAACAGATTGT